>WNFS01003856.1_pt1 | contig 11408 bp, 4 predicted proteins | sample 5400141 | NCBI WGS metagenome assembly WNFS01 (sample SAMN13153358, study PRJNA577476) | soil metagenome | isolation source: 60 cm saprolite under Madrone tree | place: USA:California | collected 2016-06-14 | reverse complement strand
TTTGCGCCGCTCTGCTCGCCAGTGTCCCAGCCCACTCGCAAGGCAGTAGCGGCAGGATTCTGGGCGTCGTCACCGACCAATCTGGCGGCAACGTCGGCAACGCCACGGTGACGATCACCGATGTGCAAAGGGGAGTCTCGCAGATCCTGACCACGGACTCCGACGGTGCCTACGTTGCCGTCAACGTCCTGCCCGGAACTTATACCTTGCGCGCGGAATTCAAGGGCTTCAAGGTTTTCGAGCGCAAGAATATCTTGGTGGAAGTTGGCAAGGACGTGCGCATCGACGCGGTTCTTTCGCCCGGCTCCACAAATGAGACGATTACTATCACCGAGGAAGTCCCTATGGTCGACACGACCTCTACTACCTTGGGCGGCACGATCAGCAACGAAATCATCAACGACCTCCCGCTGAACGGCCGCAACTACCAGAATCTTATCTCCTTGCGTCCTGGCACTTCGATTTACCCGGGTGGCGGCCCTTGGACCCAGACCACCAACGGCATTCGGCCTGAAGACACCAGTTTTCTTGTCGACGGTGTCACCGATGACGAAGCCTTCATGGGCTTTAGCGTGACCAACGCGGCAGCCGTCCTCGGCGATGCCGCCACCATTATCCCGATCGACGCCATTCAGGAATTCAATACGCAGGTCAATCCCAAGGCGGAGTTTGGATGGAAGACTGGCGCCATCACCAGCGTCGGCCTGAAATCAGGAACGAACCAGATACACGGCAGCGCGTATGCTTTTGGCCGCTCGGATTCTTTTGACGCCCGCAATTTCTTCGACCATTTCGGTCCTGACGGCCAGCTGCAGGCAAAAACGCCCGTGGAATTGGAACAATTCGGGGGCACAGCCGGCGGGCACATCATCAAGGACAAGCTCTTTTATTTTGGTGGCTTTGAGGCGCAGCGCTATACTGTTGGAAACGCGCTTACGGGAAACGCCCCGACAACGGCGTCCGTCTCGGGAGGCGGCGGCAACGGGTGCGCGGTGCTTACCACCGGTGACTGCACCATCAGCGTGGCCGATGCCACTGCAGATCTTGTCGCGCAAAACCCGGGCTTCGTCGTGAATCCGCTCAGTGCCTATTTGCTCTCCTTCTACACTCCCAATTCCAGCCAGGGAACGCAGGTAGCCCTCACTTTTCCCAACCAGAATACTTCCAAGAATGCCATCGGGAAAGTGGACTACCATCCAAACGATCGCAATTCGCTAAGCGGCTCCTATTTCTTCGGCAATGACACCATTATCGGCATGGACTCGAATGAACTCCTCTCACAATTCCGAACCGGGGTTCATTCTCGCGCGCAAACCATCGCTGCCCATTGGGCCTGGACGCCCAGCTCCACCTGGGCTAACGAAGTACGCGGTGGCTTCACCCACTACGTTCTCCAGATTATCCCCAGCGACACGACCTTTCCCTACAAGATCGACACCGGCCTCACCAATCCGCTCTTGAGCGGCGTACCGAATATCAAGCTGTCTCCGTTCACGGAACTGGGGGCCTTCCACAACTTTCCGAAGATCGTCGGCCCCGACAAGGTCTACAGTTTTGTCGACCAGGTCTCTTATTTGCGCGGCACGCATGCTTTCAAATTCGGCGGCGAGATTCGCAGGTATTTGGTTCATCAAGGCACCTTCCGCGGTGGGCGAGGCCGCGTCACGTTTGCTAGTCTCGAGGACTTCCTTTCGGGCAATCCAGCGAAGGCTGGCATTTTGGGTGGAGATCCTATCCGCAACATCTCGCAGTGGCTCTATGCCGGCTACGCCCAGGATGACTGGCGCATTACCAAGCGCGTGACCCTCAATCTCGGGTTGCGTTACGAGCTCCAGGGCATCCCGACCGAAGACCACAATCTGTTCGGAAACTGGGAGCCTTCGGTCGGCCTTGAACAAGTGGGCAAAAACATCAGTTCCATCTACAAACGTGACGGCAAAAATTTCTCTCCGCGCGTGGGTGTCGCCTGGGATGTCACGGGTAACGGCACCACCGTCGTTCGCCTTGGCGGCAGCATCGTTTACGATGTGATCCCCATGAGCACCTTCCTGTCTCAGCAAAACCTGCAGAGCGGGCCGGTACTCTTTGGCATCGGCGTCGTCCCCACTGGGGCGACCATCACGACTTGTCCGCAGACTGTTGTGGCTGGTAATTGCCCAGTTGCCCCGGTTACCAAGCCTGCCATCGGAAACATTTTCACCACCGCCGTCAACCTCGCAGGGTCTGGCCCGGGCGGCGTGAATTGGCAGAATCAGACGACGCCCATCTATCCCACGACCCTCTCTTCCCTTGTTCAGTGCGGTGACGGCGCCAATGTGCCAGGCGGAGGAACCAACCCAGGTCCTTGCGACACCTTCGCCATGAACCGTAATTTCCGCAGTCCTTATGTAGAGAACTGGACTCTAGGCATCCAGCATTCTTTCTCTGGCAAACTTGCGCTCGACGTCACCTACGTTGGCAATCACGCGATAAAACTTCCCGGCGTCGTTGATCTCAATCAAGCTCCTCCTACTCCGGGCGCAGATGGCCCCCTGCCCTTTGCTCCTACTTTCCCCTATCTCGGTCAGATCAACTACCTCTCGAACTTTTACGGTTCGACGTACCACGGTTTGCAGACCACTCTTACCGCTCGCAACTATCATGGTCTCGAGTTTGTGGCGGGCTACACTTTTTCGCATGCCCTGGATGACTTGTCCTCAAACTGGGTTGCCTTCCTTCCCCAGGACAGCGCCCATCCGCTGCTGGAACATGCCAGCGGCGACGAAGACATTCGCCACCGCTTTACGCTTTCCGTGACCTATTCGCTTCCGGAGAAAAAGACCTGGACCCAGCTCTTGGAAGGTTGGCAGCTCAATACCATCATCACCCTGCAGTCTGGTCAGCCGTGGAACGTCAACGATCAGAACAATAACTTCAGCGGAATCAACGAGGGCTCCGACCGTTGGAATTTCTTCGGCAATCCGGCCGATTTCAAGTCCATCGGCCCGAACGGCATTCCTTGCTTTGGTCCGGGTAGCGCCGCTTGCACGGGGGCCATTCCCGCCGCGTGCACAACCGCCGCCACATCGCTTGGCGTAAGCACATTGAATGCGCTGAACGCCGCGGGTTATTGCTACATGGTCCGCAACTCCATCCTGATCCCGAATGGCTTTGGCCAGTTTGGCAACATGGGCCGCAACATCTTCCGCGATATCGGTTTCCGCAACGTGGACCTTTCCGTTGCCAAGACCCTTAAATTCGGCGAAAAAATTAGGGCGCAGTTCCGCGTGGAAACTTTTAACCTTTTCAACCACCCCAATTTCGCCAATCCATGGGGCGCCACCAGCACCTACGGCCAAGGGGCCTTCGCCGATCCATCTCAGGCGGGCTCGTTCGGCTGCGGCTGCGCCACGCCTGACAACGCTGCGTTCAACCCCGTGCTCGGTTCGGGCAGCAACCGCGCCATCCAACTAGGTTTGAAATTCATCTTCTAAATCGCTTGGGCACACTTGGACACAACGGAGGGGCCGAACATGCATCCGGCCCCTTTTCCATGTATAACCGAGGAAACGAATTCCAGGGGGGACGGAAACCAATGAGACGCTTTGTCACGAGTGTACTGGCCGCCGGCGTCGCCCTCGTCATCATGCTGGTTGCGCAGTCTGGCCGTCGCGCCATAGCCGCCGATGAATCATCGCTTCTCCAGATCGACAACGAATTTGTGCAGGCCGCCGCGAAAGACGACAAAGCGGCGGTCGGCAAATTGCTCGACTCGGATTTCACCTGGACGGACGCAGACGGAAAGACGCGCACCAGAACCGACGTCCTCAAGTCCCTGCCCACGCCCGCACTTGGCAACGAAACCGGAGCGCAACTTAAGCCGCGCACCTATAGTCAAGTCGGCGCGGTGATGTCCAGCCGCGACAAAATCCACATTCTGCGCATTTGGGCGAAGCGTCCGGCAGGCTGGCGGTTGCTCGTCTATCACGAAGTCGCTCTTGGTCAGCAGGCCGCGGCTGCGGCAGGGCCCGGCGTGAGTGACTGCCAGAATCCGTGCAAGACGGTGCCATTCAAACCGAAAACCGAAGCGGAACAGGCCATCATAGCTTCATGGCAGGCGTTGGAGACGGGCGTTACGAACCACGACGCTTCCGCATGGTCGCCGCATATCGCAGAAGAATTTGTCATGCTCGGTTCGACCAACGACCACCCACTGAGTAAGGCCGATCGCATCGCAACTCTCAATTTGCAGAAGCAGACCGGCCACGGTTCTGCGCCCGCCCCGCTGGTATCGGCGCAGATGTTTGATTTTGGAGATGGCGTTGTGATGACTTCCCTCCACCAGCCGTATTCTGGCAAGCCGGTCCACGTGAGCCGCCTGTGGATCAAGCGCGACGGTCATTGGATCATGTCCATCAGCTATCAAACTACGATTCAAGCTGCTCCAGCCAAGATCTCCTAAAGTGCTTCTTCGATAGTAACTTCCGTCGCGGCATTCGCAGGAGCGAAGCATGCTTGGTCTTGCTCATCAGGCGATCATCAACGCTACGGCCTGCCCCGGCTTCGTCAAACTGGAAAACAGTGAAACCAAAACTGGACAGACCGCGTTACAATTCCAGCGATGCAAACGGTTTCATCACCACGCATCAATACTCACCCGGAAGAAGGACGTCTCATGCTTACGCAACTCCTTGATCGCCGCAGTTTTTTCCGCGTCTCTGCTGTCGCAGGCGGAGGCATCCTCGTTGCACTCCATCTCGATCCCGTCGCTGAACTTCTTGCTCAAGCCCCGCAGCCTTCTCCCGCGGCATTCGTTCCCACTGCCTTCATCCGCATCGCAGCGGATGGCATCGTGACCATCATCGGCAAGAATCCCGAGATCGGCCAAGGAGTAAAAACCAGTCTGCCCATGATTATCGCCGACGAACTCGACGTCGACTGGAAGAATGTCCGCATCGAGCAGGCCGATCTCGACGAAACAAAATATGGTCCGCAACGCGCCGGTGGCAGCACCGCCACCCCCGTCAACTGGGACCCTCTGCGCCGCGTCGGCGCCGCATGCCGCCAAATGTTCGTCACCGCCGCCGCGCAAACCTGGTCCGTCTCCGAAGCCGAATGCCAAACTTCTTCAGGCCGCGTCACTCACCAGCCCTCAAAGCGCACCCTTACCTACGGAGCGCTCGCCGAAAAAGCTGCCACCCTGACGCCGCCCGATCTCAAATCCGTCAAGCTCAAGGATCCCAAAGATTACAAAATCATCGGCCTGCCCATTCACAGTGTGGACAACGCCTCCATCGTCACCGGAAAAAATCTCTACAGCATCGACTTCAAAGTTCCTGGAATGTTGTACGCCGTCTACGAAAAATGCCCCGTCTACGCCGGCAAGTTCGTCAGCGCAAATTTCGACGAAATCAAGGCCATGCCCGGCGTCCGCCATGCTTTTTCCGTGGATGGAACTTCCGATCTGCTCGGCTTGCATTGCGGCGTCGCGATCGTCGCTGATACCTGGTGGCAAGCCAACACCGCGCGGAAAAAGTTGCAAGCCAAATGGATCGAAGGCCCCACCGCCCAGCAAGGCAGCGCAGCCTTCGCCAGCCGTGCCGATGAACTTTCGAAGCAAGCGCCCGCCATCACTGTCCGCAGCGACGGCGACGCAGACAAAGCGCTGCAGTCGGCCGCAAAAATTGTCGAGGGCGCCTACTCCTATCCCTTTCTCGCGCACGCCCCCATGGAGCCGGAGAACTGCCTCGCGCATTACCACGACGGCAAAATGGAATTCTGGTCGCCCAGCCAGACGCCCGAATCCGGCCGCCAGCTCGTCGCAAAAGTCTTCAACATTCCCCACGACGACATCATCGTGCACCTGAAGCGCGCCGGCGGCGGGTTCGGACGCCGCCTTACCAACGACTACATGCTCGAAGCCGCCGCCATCGCCAAGCAAGTCGGCGTCCCCGTCAAGCTCCTCTGGACCCGCGAAGACGATTTTCACCACGACCACTACCGCCCCGCCGGCTTTCATTTCCTGAAGGGCGGCCTCGATTCTTCCGGCAAACTCGTCGCCTGGCGCAATCACTTCGTCAGCTTTGGCGAGGGCCAGCAGTTTGCTCCCTCAGCCAACATTCCCAGCAACGAATTTCCCGGGACCTTCCTATCAAACTTTTTCTTCGGCGCGTCGCTCATGCCGCTCGGCGTTCCCACCTACGCCATGCGCGCCCCTCGCAGCAACGCCTTCTCCTGGGTTTTTCAATCCTTCACGGACGAGCTGGCGCACGCCGCGGGAAAGGATCCCCTCCAGTTCCGTCTGGATCTCCTGAGCTCTCCCCGCATCCCGTCCGCAACTCCCTCGGCGAATCCGGCGGAAGCAGATCTCGACGCCGCTCGCATGAGTGGCGTGCTCAAACTCGTCGCCGAAAAATCTGGCTGGGGCGCTCGCAAGCTCCCTAAAGATACGGCCATGGGCGTCGCCTTCCAATTCGCTCATCGCGGCTATTTTGCTGAAGTCGTCGAACTGCGCGTCGACGCCAACAGCAAAATCAAAGTAAATAAAGTTTGGGCAGCGGGTGACGTCGGCAGTCAGATTATCAATCCCAGCGGCGCTGAAAATCAGGTCCGCGGGGCCGTCATCGAAGGTTTAAGCCACGTCATGTCCTACGAGATCACCATCGATGCTGGCCGCGCCGTCCAAAGCAATTTCCACGAATATCCCCCGGTCCGCATGAATCAAGTGCCGCCCGAAATCGAAGTCCATTTCCTCAAGACCGACAATTCACCCACCGGTCTCGGTGAGCCAGCGCTCCCCCCGGTTCTTCCCGCCGTCTGCAACGCCATCTTCGCCGTCACCGGCAAACGTATCCGCTCCCTCCCGCTCTCCAAACACGGCTTCTCTTGGGCCTAGAAGAGCCCCGGTTCTAAATGGATCTGATTCCCAGATTGTGGAGTGTGCCGCAATTATCTGGGTGGCTCAACATAGAGTTCCTAGCCGCGCGAGAGCAGGGAACGATAGGATATTCCTTCTTCTCTTACTAAGAACTAAAGACTGACCGCCAGCGACGGGCTCCATGCGGATCAAAGCAGATCTCCAACGAGTCTCTACTCATACCGCAGCGCGACCAACGGATCCACATTCGCTGCGCGCCGCGCGGGAATCCAGCATGCCAGCAGCCCGGTAAGGAGTAGTAGCACAGGAACGCTAGTGAGCGTCCACGGATCGTACGCCGACACTCCCCAAAGCTGCGTAGCGATCACGCGCCCGAGCGCCAGGCTCGCGATCAATCCTAGCCCCACGCCAATCCCCACCAATCGCAGTCCCATTCGAATCACCAATCCGAGAACGTCCGATCCTTTCGCTCCCAGCGCCATTCGAATCCCAATCTCTTGCGTTCGTCGCACCGTCGTATAGGCCAGCACGCTGTAAACCCCAATCGTCACCAGCACCAGCCCGATCGCGCCAAAAATCGTCATCAGAAAAAATCCAAATCGCGGTCCCGCGAACGAAAACTGGCTGATGTAGCCTTCGAGCGTCCCTGTCAGCGTCACCGCCACGTTGGCGTCCGTGGCCCAGATTTCATGTTCCACCGCGTTCATCATCGTCAGTGGTTCTCTCGCCGTTCGCACCAGAATTCCGCGGAACGCCGAACCCGTCACCGTATAAGGCACCCAGATTTCCGGCTCGACCGGCTCTTGCAATCCCCTGTTCTTAGCGTCCGCCACCAGCCCGATGATTTCAAACACCGGCTCTTTCACCGCGTCATCAAACTCCGCCAGTTGCGCGATTCTCACCTGCCTCCCGATTGGATTCTCATTTCCCAAATATTTTTTCACAAACGTTTGGTTCACTACCGCCAGCTTGCGCGCTCCATTCACTTCCGCTTCCGTGAAACCCCTGCCATCCACGAATTGAATCTTGAGCACTGGAAAATATCCCTCGCTGACCAGTTGAAACATCGCGTTCCATTTTTCCGCATGCGTCTTCCCCGGAACTTCGATGTCGCTCGGAATCCCTCCATACGGCGGTAGCGTGCTCGTTTCCGTCGCTTCCACCACGCCCGGCAGCGCCTTCAGCCGCTGCAACAGCGGCCGGTAGAATCCCGTCACTTGATCTGCCGTCTTGTATCGTTCCACTGGCAACGGAAGTCGCGCCACGAAAACATGATCTGGTTGCAAGCCGAGCTTCACGTCCCGCAGCGCCACAAAACTTCTCATCAACAGTCCTGCCGTAACCAGCAGCGTCAACGAAAGCCCCACCTCCAGCACCACCACCGCATCGCGCAACCGCCCGTGGCGGAATCCGCCGCTGATCCCCTTGCCGCTATCCCGCAGCGGCTCATTCAAATCCTTTCGCGCCGCTTTCAGCGCCGGCACCAGCCCAAACACCAGCGCCGTCAGCACTGCCACCCCCAACGTAAACGCCAGCACCGGCATATTCAGCCGGATTACGGCTTCCGCCGGAATAATATTTTGCGGCATCAGCGCCACCAGCGACTTCAACCCTCCCCACGCCAGCAACGTCCCCGCCGCCGCACCACCCGTCGCCAGGATCAGGCTCTCCACCAACAGTTGCTGGATCAGCCTCCATCGGTTCGCTCCCAGCGCCGACCGGATGGCAAATTCCTTCTCCCGCGTCGTCGCCCGCGCCAGCAGCAAATTCGCCACGTTCCCGCACCCGATCAGCAGCAGCAACCCCACCGCCGCCAGCACGATATAAAGGGTCATCTTGAATCTACCCACCACCAGGTTCGTCAGCGACTCCAGTTGCACCGTGAAACGCTTCGGATAGTCCTTCGGATATACCTTCGACAATCGGTTGGCCACCACCGTAAAATCCGCTTCCGCCTCCTTCACGGAAACGCCCGGCTTCAGATGTCCCAGCAGGAACCAAAACTGCGGGAACGCTCCCGCCACAACCTTCGTCGCCACCGCCCGCTCCGGCTTCTTGGGAATCCACAAGTCCGCATCCCCCCACCCAAACCGCGGCGGCATAATTCCGATCAGCGTTCTGGATACGCCATTCAACACAAACGTCTTGTTCACGATTCCCGGATCGGCGCCGAAACTCTTCACCCACGTCTTGTAGCGCAACACGAACACCGGTGGCGCTCCCGGCTCGTAATCCGCCGGTTGCATCACCCGCCCCAGTTGCGCCGGCATCCCCAAAAACTCAAATGTCCCCGGCGTCACGTGGTTCCCGTCGAAACGCTGCGTCCCTTCTCCAGCGCGGTACAACACGTCCGTGTTGTCATTGGCGATCACCCGGTCAAATACATGATTCTGCTCCACATAATCCAGAAACTCCGGCCCGCTGAACCCTCCCCGCCCCCCGGGCTCGCTCCGTTCCGCGTCATGGATTTGCACGGACATGAATCTCTGCGCATCCGGGTAAGGAAACGGCTCCATCAGGACGTTTTCAATCACGCTGAAAATCGCCGTCGACGCCCCAATCCCCAGCGCCAGTGTGATCACCGCAACCGCCGCAAATCCCGGCGCCTTCCGCAAGTTCCTCAGCGCATACCTGATATCTTGCCCTAGCGTTCCCATGCGCACCCCCCAGTTCGATCGATTCCCGCTTCGTCAACCCTTACTTCCGCAGCTCCAGGCCCCGCCCATCCCGTCGAGGCTGGCGGAACTTGTCCCGGCCCGGCCGGGAGCACGGCTTTTTCCCGTCTGTTGTGCAGGCGGGTCTTTAGCCCGGCTCTTTTCCGTCTGTTGTAGTGGCGGGTCTCTAGACCCGCTCTTTCTTCTCTTTCAATCTACGCACACCCCTGCCATTAAGTTCGACGCCAACCCAAACAAATAGTTGCCAAACCTCCAAAATCAACGCGCCGGAGCCGAACTTCTCCATCTTTTCCGTGGTTTTGTAGGGGCGGCCTTCTGAGGCGCCGGCCGCTTTCTGTTTAATTTTGACTTTTCTTATGCCATTCCGCGGCGACCGCCGGGGGCAGGGAATCCAGGTACGTGAGAAACGTCACCGCCGTCCAGATTTTTTCATCCGAAATATCCTTCCCGGACGCGTCTTTGCCGAATTCCCCATCCCACTTGAACATCCCCGAATATCGCACCCCGCCTTTGATGATCCAGAACAATTGATAATCCGGCTTGCGCGGAGGATGCAGAGCAAACACCGGAGGACTTGGATAGAGAGAGTTTTCGGTTTCGCGCTCAGCGGCATTGCTCGGATCGCCATGGCAGCCCGCGCAATCGCCCTTGAACAATTTCATCCCCGCCAATCCCCGCCATCAAATTCTCTTCCGTCGGCGCAATCGGATTCGCAAGATGCGGAGCCCGCCGCGCCGCCGCCGAATCCAGCGCCAGGTGGGCGAACACCCTTTCCAGCGCGCTAGGCGTGGCGTTCGCATTCGTAGTCGGCCATCCCAGCCACGCCGCCGCAATTGCGTCCCGGTCCTACGGGAAAAGTGTGCGGAATCTGACTCTGCCCGGCGCCTCACGCCCCGATCCTATGCGCGGATTGTGACCGGATTCGATGACAGGCCTTTTCTTGCCGAAAGTCTCACAATTTTCTGCGGCCATTCAACCAGGCGCACCGTTTACCCTGAGCCTCGAAGGGCTATCCCACATCAATCAAACCACTTACAAGTAATCCTTGACATACTTAACCAATATGCTATAATGCCTTCGTTGATTCGGCACGATTCTCGGTGCCCTGCGAACCATGCGCCTCCGCCCGGCGGTCCTTCTATCTGCCCACTCACCAGACCCTCGTCTTCGTCCCGCAACTCCTTTAAAATCCATACCCCACTTTGCGCAATTCTGGTGGCACTTAAGTCCCTTTAGAATCAACACTTCTGGAAGTGTTGATTCTAAACAACTTTATCTATCTTTAGAATCAACACTTATGAAAAACAGGGGGAGGGGGGGCCAGTTATTGTTAACTAGAAATTGCGAAAACGATCTGCGCGAAACCTCTGCGTTCTCGACGTCTCTGCGTTATCCTTTTTTCCCCCGAACCTTCAACCTTCAACTTCTAACCCTCAACCTCTTGCTCGTAATATCCTTACGTCCCTACATCCTTGCGTCCTTACCTCCAGCCTCCACATCGAGCTTTCTCACGAGCCACGGAATAATCACCTGCCGGAAAATCACCGGATCAGGCCACACTTTCACCTGCCGCCCCAGGTGCCCGCCCTGCGGGTTGATCCACGCCTCTTTCGGCACGTCCCCGCTGTTGAGAATCAAGTCCAGGTCCGAAATAGGGACCTGCGTGTCCAAAACACCCCCGATGATCAGCATCGGCACCGTAGGTTTTCCGAGGAGCTGCTGATCCACGAGGGACAACTTCGGAAAACTGGCCACCATGTCGTCCAAGTTGTTCACGCCTTCGATGATGGACATGAAGGCTGGCGCATGGTCGAAGAGGTACTCCCTGTTCCCAAACATGGAGTTCAGCATGTATTCCTTCTGAAAGAAGAGATGCG
>WNFS01015101.1_pt1 | contig 11416 bp, 9 predicted proteins | sample 5400141 | NCBI WGS metagenome assembly WNFS01 (sample SAMN13153358, study PRJNA577476) | soil metagenome | isolation source: 60 cm saprolite under Madrone tree | place: USA:California | collected 2016-06-14 | reverse complement strand
AGCCAGGTATTGGATTAGCACCGAACCTTCGATGGCGCTCTTGCTAACGGGGATTAACTCGACCGCCCGCTCGCCCTCGCGAATCGCGTCCTCGTTGTTTCCTAAAGCAGCATCAACCACACCGAGCGCGCAGAGACCCTGTGCATAGCCGCGTTGGCTGCGTACGGTCTGCTCAAGTTCATCTCGCGCTCTAATGAACGCGTCGTGTGCTGCCGGCTCATCGCCGCGGAGCCGCGCGACAAGACCCTCGCACCAGCTGTTAGGAAACGGAATATTTTCATCGTAGCAGCCGCCGGGCGGCATGGCAGCCAGTGCGCGAGATAAGGGCGAGCCATGAGTTAAAAACAATAGGCGCTGCGCTCGGATCCTCGGCCAGGATCATTTCAATCGTCGTATGCATCGGTTTTGAGTCTGCGCGCCATTCCATCTCAACCCAACCCCGTCGCACCTGGCTCGCAACATCCTTTGGAGCTATCGCTAGCACGCTGTCCAGAGTGGACAGCGCCTCCTTGTAGCGGTGCATTGCTTGATACGTAAGAGAAATTTGCTGGAGTATGGAGAAATTGCGCGGATCCAACTCCAATGCCTGTTTCATTTCCTCCAAGGATTTTTCCCAGTGGCCTTGCCGCCGATCGATGTAGCCAGACAAAAGCGGAATTCGCGATTCGTTCGGCAATGTACGCCGGGCGGTAGCCAACTCCTCCTTCGCCCGATCGTAGTATCCATACGCCCAGTAATAATGCTGTGCCAGGGCCAGATGCATCTCACCCGATTCTGGGCGCAGACGGCGAATTGATTGAATGGTTGTTTCGGACAATTTAAGGCGTGAATCGGTGTGATCGAAACCGAGGAAATAAATCCGGTCGTGCGCTGCGGCCAGTTGACAATAGGCGTCAAAGAACGAAAGATCGCGCGCGACAGCCTGGTCAAGCAGTTGCACGGCTTGGAACAGATCGTCTTTTGCCCGCGTACTAAAGGAAATTCCGTTGATGAGGTCTTTGCCACGCAAGTAGACATCGTAGGCAACAAGATCCGTGGTCGGTGGCTCTTCGATTGCGGCTTTCGTAACAGACGAGACTTTCGCTCCAAGCTGATCTGCGACCTTTTGCGCGATCTCGCTTTGCAGTGTGAAGACGTCTTTCAAATCGCGATCGTATTCTTCCGCCCACACGTGTGCGTCGGTGCGCGCATCAATCAACTGGGCGTCAAGATGGATCCTGCCCGCATCCCTGCGCACGTTTCCCTCAAGCACGTACGCGACGTTCAACGCGCGACCGATTTCCTGTGTATTCCGCGCGCCGCGATATTTTGCGACACTGTTGTGGCTGATCACCTTCAGATTGGCGACCTTCGCCAGCTTGGTGGAAACACCGTCGTAAACGCCATCCGCAAAAAAGGCGTTTTCTTTGTCTGCACTTAAACTCTCGAACGGCAGGACGGCGATGCCACTTGCCGCTGGCGGGCTCGCCATTTCGCCCTTCCAGATCATCACGCCTACGGCCGATCCTAATGCCAACAGCAGCGCTGCCATTCCCGCAACGATTGGATTCCGCTTCGACCAGCGCCAGACGCGCGCGGGCGGCGAGACAGGACGCGCGATGATGTGCCGGCCTTCGAGCCAGCGTTCAAGGTCCTCGGACAGAGCACCTGCTGAGGGATAACGCGCACCGGGTTCCCGCTCCAAACATTTCGCGCAGATCGTTTCCAGATCGCGATCAAGTGTCGGCGCCACAGTGCGCAGCTTCGGCGCCGGCTTCTCGCTCGCCTGCTGGATAATCTTAAGCGCGTGCTCGCCCAAAAACGGTGGACGACCTGTCAGCAAATCAAATAAAATTGCGCCCAGACTGTAAACGTCCGCCGCCGGTGTGAGACTTGGAGCTGATCCCTTTGCTTGCTCTGGCGCAATATAACCGGGCGTGCCGAAAATCGTCAGCGTGCTCGTAAGATCGGTGGTCGTGTCGAGCCATTTGGCCAGACCGAAGTCGCTCACCAATGGTTCGCCGCGCCCATCGAGCAAGATGTTTCCCGGCTTCAGGTCGCGATGCAGAATGCCTTGGAGATGCGCGTACTGGACGGCGCGAGCGACCTTCGCCATCAGGGCCACACTGCGGCGCAGTTCGCTCCGCAAAGCCGGTGCGGCCTCGAGCAAGCTGCCGCCGGACGCGAACTTCATGCTGAAGAAGGGAAACCCGTCCTCACTCTCGCTCACCTCGTATATTGGCAGAATGTTCGGATGATCGAGGCTCGCCGCAGCCTGCGCTTCGCGGCGAAAACGCGTCAGTGTTTCCTGCGAATCAGCGTGGTACGATAAAATCCGTTTCAGCGCGACGATTCGCCGCGAATGCCGTTGCCGGGCGCGATAAATGACCCCCATCCCGCCACGTCCGATCTCTTCGAGAATTTGATAATTGCCCAGCCGCCATTCGGCATCGCGAATGTCGACTTCAGCGAGCACGTTCTCCAGCGTTTCAGTATCGTCAGTGTCAGCGCCAAGACCGCTATCGATCAGACAACTCAAACAAAAACCCCGCGCGACGCGCGATGTCGATCGACATTTTGGGCATGTGATCGGCTCCTTGCGAAGCCGCGCCGAAACAGAAATGTCTGGGGAGTTCTGGGGAAGGTACAAGAGTTAAAAAAGTTACAGAGCTAAAAAACGTGACCCGTGAATCGTGAATGTCAATCGTTAAATTGTTAAATTGTTAGATCACTTCGCGGCAGTTAACGCCGAACAGAGATACCGGAGTTCGTCGATTTCGTCGCGCTCGATTTCTTCTAGAATGTAACAATTGCCCATCTCAGTCGGCGTCGCGCATGTCGATTTCCCTCAGCACATCATCGAGTCTCGAGTATATCGGGTTGTCTCGATTGCAAGTCGAACTCACGATAGCTGTGAAATTCGGCGAGCTTGCTTTTTATCCCCTCGCGTTTTGACGCTGCCGCGATGTCGGCCACGTGCACGAACTCGCCGGGATTACGAGATAAAAAATCGAAGCAGCGAGCGTCAATCTTGAAGAACTAAGAAAATTCTCTGGAAACTGCGGAACTTAACCAAACGACGCGAATGACAACGCTTAGAACCCATCTCCTAAATAGGGAACGGGTGCGTTGCTGGAGATTTGGCGCTGCAGCAAGGCGCGAGGAGGGAGAATATCCTTCATGGATCTGTGACCGACGAGCAACGCCGCTGCAGTGGCAAAGATCCGCAACCCTGCGGGCTAAGCTCTGGCAGGCTGCTGACTCAACGTTCTCATTCCGCGGCATTCAACGCCGCGCATAGATATCGAAGTTCGTTGTCGATGTCGTCGGGTTTCTCGACGGTTTGAGCGACTTCGTCGCGGAGCAGCGCGCGATAGCGCTCGCGCAACCGGTGCACGAGGCGTTTCACCGCCGCTTCCTGTAGGCCGAGCGTTTTCGAGAATTTGGCGTAGGAAACATCTTCCCGCTTCGCAGCGAGACAACTGCTTAGCACATCAAAAACACGCCGCCGGCCATGCTTTTCGCATTCATCGCCCAATCGCCGCAGCGCGCGCTCGACTATCGTGGCCGCCCAGCGGATATCAAAAATCCGTTCCGCCGGCCAGCTCTCCGATTCCTGGGCTGGAATGGACAACTGCGATGGCGCCTCCGCCATCCAATCGTCCCATGAGACAAATTGCACGTCGCCACCACGTTTCCGCGCGCTGCGCCTGTCGGCGGCATCGCGCAAGAAATCCTGCAGCGCCTTGAGCACGAGTGAACGGAACCTCCCACGACTCCGATCGGCACGCTCGAGGAGACCACCTTTAAGCACCATTACAAAAAAATCCTGTGTCAGGTCTTGGGCGTCAGGCACGGAATGGCCCTTCCGGCAGATGAAAGCGAAAACCGGTCGCCAATAAATTTTGCAAAGCTCGGCGAGCGCTTTGCGCGTCTTTTGCTCGTCGCCACCCGCATCCGCGCAGGAAAGGACGACGCTCCACCGTGTCGTCACGAAGCGATCGGCGCTGGGCTTGTTGGGAGAAGGGGTCTTCGGGTTCAAGCCCGCGCATCATCGTATTTACGCAATTACTAGGCAAGCTTAAATGTGCAGCGGATTGCGGCCTTGTAGTCACGAGCGCTGACCGCGGCCAGACGCTCATTTCCTCATGAAGTATCCGGAATCCAGTACAGCGCGTCATCGGCACCCGTGCCTCCCTCCATCATTCTTCTCCGGAATTTCCGAACCGGAGTTCCGGGAAATCTGAGCAATCACGGATTTCACGGATAACCAAAACAGAATTTTGATTCTGAAATTCGGTTCATTCTGTCTAAATTTCGCGGTGCTCCCCAATCCAAACGCGCACAGCGATGGCATTCGTGGGTAGAAGATTCTTGTAGCGGCAGCTGTGCCGGCTGCGGGATATCAAAATGTTTTTCCAAATGTCGCGGGCGACACGTCCGCCAGCCGGACGGACTCGTGTCGCCGCGGCGACCGAGCCTGCCACTACAGAAAAACCAAAGGCGTTGAGGCTTCGCGCGTTTCAAGTGGACGATCTCGCTTGCGCGGCCACGCACAAAGCAAAAAGGGCTCCGCGGTTTCCCGCGGAGCCCTCATGCTGGGGTTATCTTTTTATCTTTCCGCTATTATGGCGCTACTCCGCTAAACGTGAATGGGCAAGGTGAGCCCTGCACGAAGTTTATGTTGTTATTAGCCTGATCCAGCGTGGTTTTCATGCACTCTTGGAATGCGCGGAACGGACTGCCGCTAAGTGTGGTTCCGTGGAGACATAGCTCGGTATTAGCGGCGTTCATCAAGTCATTAATCGTGATGAACCCGTTACTTCCAGGAAGTTGCAGCGACTCTTGGTAGGCCTTAACGCAGTCGCCTCCATAAACCAGCCTAGTCCCGGTCACGCCGGGGTGGCGCACGTTCAGTTCCATGGCCGCAAGTTGGGCACTAAGCATATTGGCCATGTTGCTTGCGTTGGCGTTGAGCAGCCAGTCGTGCAGAGCGCTCTTATTCTGGGTGAGATTCCCGGTGAAGTCCTGGTTGCTGCCGCCAGCAGTTCTTAGGCACAGCCCGGTAAGAAACGTAAAGTCGGCTGCGTTTTCCAGGTTCTGGCCGTTCTTATTGCTCCAGAATCCGAGCGTTAACCCGCCACCTGCTCCCAGGCAGACATTGCCGAACTCTACCGGCAGATTCGGAGTCAGAGGGATGGCAGCATCCGTTGTAATTGGCGTGGTGTGCAACCAGTTCGTTTCAATCGCATCAGATTCGAATATGTGATACAGGCCGGCCTCGGTAACCATGCAAAGCGGGCTGGTGAACCGTGTGTTAATCTGGTTGGCGTCGGCCACGATGGTGAATTGCCAACCATTAATTGAAACTTCGCCGTTGTCTTTGATACCGTTAGCATTGGCATCGTAAAATTTGTCGATGCACAGTGTAGCCACTACGGGATTTTCCTTGACCTTAAAGTTATCGGTCTTGGTGCTGTTGTTGTCGAAGGTGTTGACGGCGCTCACCCACACTTTGTACTCGCCGCCTAGGTTGGTGGTGTCGTCGTAGCCGGGCGTTGCATCCGAACCCTTGATCAGAACTGCACTAAGCTGAATACAATTCGCGACCCCGCCGCTGACCACAAAAGGCGTGTCATTTCCCGACCCGATGCTGGTGCCCAGTACGGGGGTTCCGCTGGGGTCGGTGACCCGCACGTAGTAAGATCCGTCGGGCAGACTTGCCGCACCGGGGTGTGTCGGCCCGCCATTGAGATAGACATCGCCTTTACTCGCGTAGATGTTCACATTGACGCCAGTACAGGTGCTGTCGGTGGTAAATATCGCGCCGGGAAGCGGCGGAGCAGCGAAGATATTTCCGCAAAGGAAACAGCCCGCCAGCGTTAAAATTAATGCTAGTTTGGTTTTCATTTAGTTGTTTTGTTTTCTATTGGTTTTTGGTTGCCCTGGGCAGGCCATTCCCGTGGGTGGGCCAAGACATTTGTTGTGCTGATTCGGGGCGGCCGTTGTTGCGATCGCTCGGGGAAATTGCGATTTGGATTGCTATTCCATCTCTCACCTCCTTCTCCGGAAACGGCGGGGCGAAGTTTCTCCGGGAAAGGCACGCATTTATTTGCCTACCGAATCCCGGATGAACACGTAGGGGACGATGAAACTGCGGTGGTGTATTGCCAACAACCGCAGGATCTAACGGTGGACTGACTCCTCAGGGATGGCGTCCTGAATGGTGCGCAGCACCTAATAACTCATGTGCGCCGCGTCTAAGTGCTTCAGCATCGGCATAGCCCAGTTTCGCTTTGATATTTTCAATCCCAAGCTCTTGCCCAATCTCACCGATGCGTCGTTCCGCAGCGAGCAATGAAAATACTGCCAGCTCACGATCGCTAAGAACGCCCAGCTGACCAGGAATGTTGCGTTGTAGGCCGGCGAATTGTTGAACGGCACGGGAGGCGATCAGCGGGCTCACATAAATTTCACCGCTCAGGACCATCGCAATCGCGCGCATTAGCTCCTCTGCGGAACTGTTCTTCATCCAATAACCTGAAGCACCGGCGCGCAAGGCGCGTTCGGCGTAGATCCGCTCGGATTGGCGTGAAACGATCAGGATACGGGTACGCGGAAGTTCTCTAGCGAGATCTTTGATCCAGCGAATACCATCCTGATGCTCCAAAAACGGCTCGATCAAGAGAACATCAGGTCGAGTCTGCCGAATGATATTGTTTGCTTCATTGAAAGTATGTGCAGCACCGCACACCAAATAGCGCTCGTCGCGTGCGACAAGCGTAGCCATTCCCTGCTCACTGATGACCGTGTCACCGATTACCACAATACGGCACAGTCCGTCACCCGGATGTGGTGACGAGTCTGGCTCCGCCGAGCACAATCTCATTTCACTAATTATTCCGGAAAGTGCGGAGCGAAGTTCTGAAAAAATTAAAGGCTGCTCTCTTGATTTGAGCGCCTGATTTTCACCTAGGGCGACAGCTCGAAACGCCCTAGGGAATTCTAAGAGTTATTAACAGGATAGCGTCAGTCGCGACGCGCTAGCTCTTTGATCGACTCTCGTCTGAGCCGGGTGCCGTCCAAGGTTCGACAGGCGTCAAATTTTCGGCGGCCCATTTTCGAGCAAATTGCTTGAGTTCGGCCGCGTTGCGCAGGCTCAGCTTGTGCTTAATTTTTTCGCAGTGGGTCTCGACGGTTTTGCGGCTAAGGTGAAATTGTTCCGCAATCTCCCGCGCGCTGTATGAAGCCCCCAGAAGTTGAAACACCTGCATCTCGCGATCTGACAGGGACTCGACGCCGATACGCGAGCCGCTCGGCTTTTCGCGCAACGTCCGCTGCACTACAGCTGCAGCGACTCTTTCGCTGAAGTACAATTCTCCGGCCAGGACCTTGCGCACTGCTCGCAACACCTCGTCTGTGGCGTTTTCCTTCATGATGTAACCGGAGGCGCCGGCACGAAGCGCGCGCTCGGCGAAAATCAACTCATCGTATTGCGACAGGACGAGCACCTTTGTTTCGGGATGCTCAACCCGCAATGATTTGATCAGGTCCAGCGCATCTCCGCTCTTGAGGCGCAGGTCGAGAAGTATGAGATCGGGTTTGCATTGCTCTACGAGCTGTTTTGCCGCCGCAGTATTCTCGGCCGTGCCGCTGCAAGTGAGGTCCGGCTGTGTACGAATCAGTTCCACAAGACCAGCGCACACCACCGGATGATCCTCCACGACGATGATGCGCGATTTTCTCGGAGTTTGCGTTTTCGATGTCATGGTATGGGACGAATGTGTGGATCGGCTTGCAACGGCACACGGCAGGTGACGATAGTGCCTTCGGCGCGATTTGATCGCACTTCACATGAGCCGCCGATGCACTGTGCTCGGTATCGCATGATGCGAAGACCCATTCCATTTGAAGCGGCACTTCCATCGAAACCTTTTCCGTCGTCGCGTATCGTCAGCACCATCTTTTCATGATCGACACCGAGATCGATATCAACTTTTCGCGCGCCACCGTGCTCCACCGCATTATGCAGCGCTTCCTGCACGATCCGATAAAGTTGGGCGGCCGCGGGCGCGCTAACCGGGAAGAGGGAGGCGTCCGCTTTGACGTTGGCGGCAACGCGGCAATTCCTCCGCACATTCGCAGCAAGCGTCTTCAAAGCCACTTTCAAATCCCCAACTCCATCGGCGCCCTCGAGACTGCGCGCGGTAAGTCGGGCGTGCCTGGCTGTTTCATTAGCCAGCCGAACAATCGCTGAAGCTTTCTTAGCTTGCGCGGGATGTTCGGCGCGCAACTCTTGCTCCAGCAGTTTTGCGCTCAAAGCAATGCCTACCAGTTGTTGCCCAACACCGTCGTGCAAATCGTAAGCAATCCGGCGTTGTTCGCGGGCACAACTCTCGATCACCTCACGCTCCAGCCGTGCGCGCTCGGCGACCTCCTTCTCAAGCAAGGCAGTCCCCTGCTGCCTCAATTGTTCAAGTTCATCCCGCTGCTGCCGGGCAATAACCTCTGCCTGCTTTCGAGCCGTGACGTCCATACTAACTCCCGTAAGCCGCATCGGCTTCTTATCTTCATCTACCTGCACGCGTCCACGCGCTGAAACCCAACGCACACTGCCGTCCGCTAGGACAATCCTAAACTCGGCTTCGTAATCTTTGCCGTATTCGATTGCCTCCTTCACTGCCTGTCGGACTTGCTCGCGATCATCCACATGCCATACGGAAATGAGGTCTTCGAATGTGATCTTTCCAGAAGCAGGGAAGCCCAACTGAGCACGGCGCGTCGGCGAGACCCAGATTTCATCTTTGTCCAAATCCCACTCCCACATGCCGAGATTAGCAGAGTCTGCGGCTAAGTTGAGCCTCTTGTCGCTTGTTTCCAATTCACGCGTGAGACGCGCTGCTTGAGCCATGTCGTTACTCAGCTCGTAGCCCATCGCTGCCACGATCGCCGTGTATGTAAACCCGAGGAAAAAGGGGACCTCAACGACGCCCCAGATCACCAGCGGGACGTGCCACGCCAGGATCACGGCGAAGATCATGCTACCGCCGACGAGCAAAGCGCGTCGCCGATCACCCCGGCGCCAGACGGTAATTGCGGCATCCACGGAAAAGATAAGCAGCAAGAGCAGACTGACCTGACTAAGTAAACTCCATGGATTCGGCAGGCCGACCGGCACTGAGACGATCTCGCCGCCCCATGGAAAGTGGCGGATGCCTGTAATCGCCCGGTAGTTGATACTCACGGGAAAAAAGAAATTGAGGATCAGTACGAGCGTCCGCACGCCGTAGATGCTCCACGCCAGCCATGCTCGTCCGGCGTGGAGATAGAGTCGCACGAAAGCCACGAATGAAAGCGTGAGCACCCACACGGGCACATGTATCCAGCGTACCAAAGCTTGGTACCGCTCTACCGACTGGGCATTCATCATCCCGAGCTCGAATGCAGAGATCGCCGCCGCCGCGATTGCGCTACAGGAAAACAACAAATGCACCCAGTTCTCGCGCTGTTTGCACCAGACCGCGAAATAGAACGCCGCGAGCGTCAAACACGCGGCTCCGTTCATCGACCAGACAATCGTAATCCAGTTCATTGGGTAACGGCGGATAGCTCTGGAGCGTTGCTTGCTAGTCGAATCGCCAGCCTAACACAAGCCGCTTCGCCGAGTGAAGCGTGGGCGCCGCTCACAAAGCGGCGATTACAAATAATGGCCACCTCCGCAGCCTTTTCGCGGGAATGGCTCAGGCCGCTGCGACTGATCAACGGGATCCAAAGACTAAGAAGTCGCCGATGGGAATCGGACTTTGATTGCTGGTAGCTTGCCACAAGAAGGCGTTTTTACACCATCAGCGAAGATACGCAAAAGCTTTATTTTTTAGCTATTCTATTTTCTTAATTTGAGTGGGGCCGGCCCAGTTTTTCCAGAAGCTACAACGACTGTAGTCGGAGTGGCTACTACTGCCGAGCACCAAGACCTGATGAGAATGGCCACCTGTCGGTCTCGGTGATTGAATAGATCTTGCTCGATAGCGCGGGCGCGCTGCAGCACGCGTTGAAATAGGCCGCTAGTAGGCACGACACGAAGCCGCTTATGTCTTGACACGCGGGAACTGGCAAGCGCAAGATCAACAGCCTAACGACCCGCGCCCTGTGAATGCACATACCGCGAACAATTTTATTGTTCGAAACGCTTTCCTCTGCGCCGTCGCAATCGTCAGCACGAGTTGTGGCACTGCGACTGTCAGTAAAACTGGAAGCGATGCGCAGATCGAAAGCCTGCGTAGTTTTCATCTTGCTTTTATCGATGAGTTCGCGGTGCCCGGGAAACATTTCAACGCCGCCGCTTTCGACGCAAAAGTGAATGAAGGCAACGCCAAATTTCAGCAGGCCATTGCCGATGAAAAATTCACGGCGCGTCGTCCGGTGCTAATCGATCTCAAGGCGCAATTCGACGCCGATGCAGTACATTTGCGCAGCAAAGCCAGCCGCGGCAAAGTCACTCCTGCGCTAGCAAGGGAGATGAAGAAAGACATCAACAAGATCTACGATCATGCCCTCGGCCGGTAACAGCAAACGCAGGAAATCCAAAAAATCGGAGCTGGATTTGGCATTCGATCAGGTGGGCGACGAATCGGTCGCAGCAGCGATGAAGGAATTTCACGATTTGCTCGCACAAGCAAAAGGCGATACCGCTGAGCTGGTTCGACGAAACGCGAACGAACTCGAAGAGCGACTCATCCTTTTAAAGAAACGAGAAATCGATAAAGAGGACTTCGATTTCTTCGTGGAAAATCAAAAGCGCGATCTCAGGGTCTTTATCGATAGCCAGCCGGCGCAGACGCAGGAACGAGCGGAGAACTTGACGCTCCATATTCTGGAGATAGCTGCGACGAAAGTTGTGCCGGTATTGATCGCGACGATCTAACCGCAGCTCCGTGCCGACATCGATGCGCTAGCGGAAACGCTTGATAATTTCGCGCAACCGGTCGTGCGGGAGCGCATCGACGCGATGATTGTCGCGGCCCGTCATGGAATGGTTGTCAACCAACGCGTTCACGACTGCTTCTTCCGTGGCTTGCACCACGCCTGCGAAGAGCGGGTCCATCAGATCATTGGGAATTGTTTGCACGGTATGCGTGATTTGATCGGGATTCGCGACGTTCGGATTCGCAGTTGAAAAGGCGATGAACAAATCACCGGAGCCATTTCCCGAAATCGTCCCTGTGCGGGCGAGGCCGAGCGAAACGCGGCGCGCGAGTCGCTTCAATTGATTTGGCAGCAGCGGTGCGTCGGTCGCAACCACCGCAATGCAAGAGCCGCTTTCTTGTTTGTAAACTTCGCCTGGAATCTCTTTGCCCACCGGCACACCCGCGATTGTGAGCTCCGGGCGGCGCCCGAAGTTTGCCTGTAAAAACACGCCGATGATGAAACTCTGTGG
>WNFS01028646.1_pt1 | contig 11417 bp, 6 predicted proteins | sample 5400141 | NCBI WGS metagenome assembly WNFS01 (sample SAMN13153358, study PRJNA577476) | soil metagenome | isolation source: 60 cm saprolite under Madrone tree | place: USA:California | collected 2016-06-14 | reverse complement strand
CAAGGGCTTCGCAATCCGGGAAAGAACGAGCGGCTCATCTTTCTGCGAAACCTTCTTCGGGGCAGCGGAATGGATCCCGAGAGTTCCGCCGGATACGAGAAGACAAAAACTTTCGTCCTGGAAAATCTTCGGCGCGTTGTGCAGGAGCAGAACACTTTTCGCGAACAGTTTGATGAGGCAACCAGCGAAAGCAATCGGCAGGCCGGGCTTTCCAAGCGCTCGCATCTGTTTCGCGAGCGTGGCATCTCGCTTGATACGACCATTCTGTCGAGCTTCGGGATCGACGGCGCGCTGCGCGACATGAAGGCCCGGGCAGTGCTTCCAGAAAGATCGATTACTCGTGTGGCGGTGATCGGCCCTGGTTTGGATTTCACGGATAAAGGATTCGGTTACGACTTTTATCCGCTCCAGACGCTGCAACCGTTCGCGGTTTACGATTCGCTGATTCGATTGGGACTCGCCGAACCTGAAAAGATCGAGATTACCGCCTTCGACATTAGTCGGGAGGTTCTCGAACATTTGCACCGCGCGCACGACCGCGCCAAAGCGGGAGAGAAATACGTCGTGCAACTGCCGCGCGAGTCCTGGCCATGGGCTGCTGACGCAGTCCAGTACTGGCGTTCGTTCGGCAGCGAGATCGGTAAGCCCGTCGCTCCGATTCAACCTCCGCCAGCTCTCAAAGATCTTGAGACGCGTGCAGTCGAGATTCGTCCTAAAGTCATTCGTTCATGCAAACCTGTCGATTTGAATATTGTTTTCGAACAGTTCGATCCATCGGCCACAAAACGATTCGATCTAATCATCGCCACAAATGTTTTCCTCTATTACGGCACACTCGAACAGGCGCTGGCGCTTCAGAATATCTCGACACTTCTCAAGCCGGCCGGATTTTTTTTGACAAATGATTTGCTGCCGGACCCGACTCAAATCCCGATGCGCTCAATGGGATACACACCGGTGCGATATGGAGAGGGCAGTGAGTGGGGAGACAACATTTTTTGGTGGCAGCGGCAATGAGCGTTACCACTGATTAGGCCCGTTTGTCGCGTGTTCAGTTGCGGCGGGGTAGCGCGGCATAATCGGCCGTTAGCCAGTCAATGACTGCACTAATGTCGCCGGGTCCGATTCGCTCGGCGAGCCGGGTGTGACGGGAGGTGAGCCACCGGGCGCACTCGCAGTACGCGTAGCAATTCTCGCCGCCAACGGCTACGAGGAAGGGGCCCGGAACGATGCGCTCCTCCTCAGCGCGAAACCGCTTTTGCCCGAGGAACGCGCTCTCATCGCTCCGCTTTTGCAATAAAACTACAAGCCACTTCACATGAGTGTCATTCTGAGCGAAGCGAAGAATCTCTGATCATCTCTGGAACTGATCTCATCTCGACAGCTAGAGATGTTTCGCCTTTGCTCAACATGACAGCGCGATTTCCAACCATCGGACTTTCATTTCTTCTCCTGACTGCTTTTCTGCAACGCTTCTACTTTTGTCAGATTGTTTCGCGCATCGCTGTTGTTCGGGTTGATCCGCAGTGCAGATTTGAGTTCTTCTATCGCCTCAGAAATTCGACCCATCAGTGCCAGAGCAGCTCCCAGATTATTGTGCGCGTCGGAAGAATTCGGATTCATGCGCAAGGTCTGCTTATAATGGTCGATTGCCTCTGAAGCTCGACCTGTTTGGGCCAAGGCATTGCCCAGGTTATTGTGCGCGTCGGCAGAACTAGGATCGATCCGCAAAGCCTCCTTACATTGGTCTATTGCTTCTGAAGGTCGGCCCGTCATGACCAGGGCACTCGCTAGGTTATTGTGCACCTCCGCGTAATCAGGATTGATCCGCAAAGCCTGCTCATATTGGTCGATTGCCTCTGAAGTTCGGCCTTTTCGGAGCAGGGCGTAGCCCAAACTATAGTGTGCTTCCGCAGGGTTGATTCGCAACTCTTCCCTAAACAGATTCATTGCCTCCGCAATTCGGTTCGCCTGGTACAGGATGTCAACAAGATGATCGTACGCCAACCAACAAGCAGGATTACGGGCAATAGTCGTCCGATAAAGCGTCTCGGCATTGCTATACATCCGGCTTTGCTGCCAGGTGAGGAGGAATAGTGTTCCGCCCAGCAGCACGATCGTTCCGCGTTCGAACCAAGCTTGCCAAGATTTCAATTGTCCTGCTAGCAGGACGATCCCACTGGCGCAAGGCGTGATAATTCCCAGGCAGGCCAGGTATTGCCAGTGATCGGCTACAAAGGAATACAGAAAAAAATAAATGTTGGCAAAACCCAGCGAAGGCAACAACAGGACAATATAGACGAGCACTCCCGCCAATGGAGCTCGGGACCACCGGCGCAGACTCCATAAAAGTGCCAGCAATCCCAGGACAGCGAGGGGAAAAATATATTGCCACCACACGGTGGCGTTAATCTCCCATCGCGGATAAACGAACATCAGGTTCGACGGCCAGAGCAGTTTCCACAGGTAAAACCAAAAGGCCCGCCCGGCTATCAAGCAGCGGTCTATCGGGGAAAGGGCAAGGATACTCGCTCTGTATGCAATGTTGCCGTATTCCACCCAGCGGGTCATCAACCCCGATGCCGCCGAGAAGAAAAAGAACGGGATCAATGGCACGACATCGCGCCGCCAGGAAATCGTCCCTCGTTTCCACCAGAAAATCGCGAGTAAGGCCAAAGGCAGCGTCACAATCGCGGTTTTACTTAGCAATCCCAAAAGGAACAGGCCGAGGGCCAACGCGTAACTCCGTCTGCTTCGGCTCTCGTCAAACCTTAGATACCAGAGTGTCGCCGCCAGCGCAAAGACTCCGGAAAGGGTGTTCTTACGCTCCGCAATCCAGGCCACCGTTTCCACATTCACCGGGTGTAAGGCGAAGATGATCGCTGCCAGCTCGGCTCCCGGAATTCGCAAACGACGCAGAATCCTTAGCACCAGCACAACACAGCCGATGTGCAGAAGCAGATTGACGATGTGATAGCCAGTGGTCGAATCGCCCCAAAGCCTTTGCTGGAGCCAGTAGGAGGTATGAAGAAGAGGATAGTATTGCTGGGTCGTCCTTTTCCCGAACCAGATTCGCCTAAGGCCATCGAGGGTACGCAACTCTGGACCGCCGATATGGGCCTCGTCATCCCATAGACTGAAAACTTGCCCGAAGAAGTTTCTGACGTTGAGCAAGCGTCGTTTTAACTACCGCTGACACTCTCTGCGTCTTCTTTAAACGTAAAGATCGCGACTGCCTAGTGGCCAGTAGGCCCCCTGAGGAGGAGGCTCAGGTAGCGGCGTCGGTGTTTCTTTCCTTTGTGCCATTCCAGATCCTTAAATGGACGAGGCAGCATAGTCGAGAGATAATTTCTATAAGGTGAAACGGCACCAACACGCAATCGTGGGGCATACCGATGTCGAATCATTTGGTATTTGGAAGCGCAATGATTCGCGGGTGACTGATGAACTCGCCCCGACTCATCCCACACACGCGAGGACTCCCTGATCATTCACAGTGCTTTCTACGTCCTGAGGATTTTTTCGCGCAAAGCTGCGCAATTCTGCGTAACGCGCTGCGAAGACTGAATCGCCGAAATACCTAGCGTCAGCGATGCTGTGCAACGCTGCGAAAACATACGCAACTCGTTAGGCTTGAATTAGAAATCCGTTGCTCTATCCGGCTGAGATACTGGTGCATTCTGCAGCGACTCTTTACTTTTCGGAGGTCGGGCGCGGCCTCGGCGTCGCCCCTGCTGTCCTCTGTAGCCCTTTTTCAGCTCATAACATTTTGGCCGATTTGTCACGAGTCCAGGCAAATTGTTCCGATCTTGTATCTCTTTACGTTGGCAGTGGAACTTAATTCACAATAGCTTCAACCCATGTTCACCGTTGTTCCGCAATTACGGTGAGCTTGCCGTATTCGCGAACCATTGGCGCGGCGCCGAAAGCCTGTGCGCAACGCATTTCCAAGAGAGGACGAAAGGCAGCATTAGTTTCGATGACGAACACAGCGTCGCGGTGGCGGCTGGGTTCGTGCCACGGGATTTCCTGTGGATAGACCCGATGGGGATACTCAAAAATCGCATTAGAGACGGCCAGCGTCTCCCGGCTGTCGAATAGCAATGGATAAATAAAAGAGATTGTCGTCCAGACGGACGTCACGTTGTGTTGACGCAGATAGTGTTCAACGCCTTCGATGTCCGCAGCCGGGACTCGTGTCATACAGTAACTCCTCCCCTCGTCGCACGAGGAAAGTGTTTCGATCTGATTTTTCTGTCCGACCATGACAATGACGACAATTGCAGTCAGCAAAATTGCAGTAAGCACGGCGAGGCCGCCAACGCGGGGAGGTGCCTTCGAACAAGAAAAGGAACGTTCCAACATTCGCGCTGTCAGCACCGACAGATAGAAGCATCCGCCGAAGAAATAGCTGGGCACGCCAGCCGGCATAGTCAGATATGGGACGAGAGAAGCCGCTGTTAGTACGAGCATGTCGAAATCATTTTTTTGCCGGCAATCCGGTAAATTGCCACGGAGCGCCTGTATTACTTTTGAGGGTGACTGTACGAAGGGCCACATCGCCACAATCACCGCCAAAGCGGCGATGGCATAAAACACGTAGCCGGCTGCCGGCGTATCCGGATAGTACCAGAGAACAGTGTCTGACCCAAAGAACTTCGGCATTTCATGCAGGAAAATTCGCCCGTACGTTGAAAGCTGAAAGAGCGATGAAAATCCTCCCGGTCTTTCAATGATCAGATATCGCCAGTTGCTAAAGTGGTGCGCGAGGTTAAACGCGATGGCGGGCGCATAGCCCACCACGATGCCGAGCAAGCCCGTCGCCGCATTCTTTAGCGAAACCCTCCCGCGCAGGATCAGCAATAGCCACAATGCGACGGCCAGCGGGATCGCCAACTCCAAGCACCAGATGCTTAGACCACACACGAGACCAAAGAAAAACAACGTCCTTCGTTTCGGACCCGAAGCTGATTCGATCGACGCGAAAAGGATCGTCAGAACGGGGATCGACAAGAAATACCAGGAATAACCTCTGACTTGGAAGTGCCACTTGAGAAGGGAAGGACTGAGGGCAAATAAAATCGCAGCTAAGAGCGCTGTGCGGCCGTCATAAAGCGCCAGGCACATCCGATAAAAAAGCAAAAGGCAAAGTAACGACAGCACGACGATGCAACTCTTCAATGAGATGACGCTGACGCCGAAGACTGCGAACGCTATCGCGGCCAGATAAGCTTCCCAAGCCGCGCCTGCATTATAGGCCTGGCCATACATGTAGAAGGGAAAGTAGCGCCCTTCCAGAATGTGCTTGCCCATCAGTCCAATGATTGCTTCATCGCTGTGGACATGAGTTTGCGACACCAGCAGAATCGTAAAGCGCGTTGCGGCGATGATGATCAACAATCCGATGAACAACCTGTGCCGGCGCATCAATGTTTCTTCCTCGATTGGCTGGCGCGACACCGCGACAATTTTGTATCACATATGTGATAGTTAAATGTCCACATGCTCGTAGAAGCGACGATCGACGTGATTTCCGTTGTGCACGATCGAGCCGCGGCGCATCACATCTAATGCGGGGGATGAAATCCGAAATCCTTCTCCAATTTTTCCCACAGCCAATCGGCGAACGAATCTTTCTTAATTCCGGCAGCATTGGCGGCGAGCATCTCCGCTTTGTCCACGCTGCCGTTCAAGCAGTAGAGATAGGCCAGCAGAAACGTATCGTTAGGACTAAGTGCGCCGTGATCTTTCTCGCTCTCCAGCAAGCGAATTGCTCCGGTGATGTCCCGCAGGGCTAACGCACCCGCGATTAAATCGGACATGATTTCCTGCGGTGGGGTTTGCGATTTCCTTTTCACTCGCTCGGCAATGGAGAGCCGAAACGCATCGCTCCCTAGCACCTCCAGGACCGGTATTCGCAGCCGGGAACGGCGCAGATAAAGATCGAGCTCGGCCAGTTTGTTGCTTCCGATCGTGTCAGAAAGGTATCGCGACTGTCGGAGAATAAAGAATGACTCCATCTCAGCACCTGCCGGGTTCAGCGTCTCCGGCCAGATTTTGTTGATCAGTGAAGAGTGAAGAAAGCGTTCAGTCGCAGCAGGCGCAGCCAGATATGCCAGGGCAAAACGGTGATTTGCTTCGTCGTCCCACGGCTCATCGGTTAGCCGCTTTGGGTAAACATCGGTAAGGGGCGCGATTCGGCGGCTGCCGGATGTGATTCGATCGATCTCCTCGCCATCCATCAAAAAAAGCGAGCCCAACTGTTGTGGAACCTCAATACCGATACGCCGCAAATCCGCGCCGGTACGTGAATCTGTCCACAACTCCCGTAGTTGATCCTCCTGAACTCTGCGCCCTGGACCATTGATACCCATCATAATCCAGTCCTGGTCGGCACTGCCCCACACCGACGCGTTTTCAAATGCGTTGTGGAACGCGCGCAGGATCGCCTTTGTTTCGTCCAGCTTCAGTTGATTGATCGGAAGCCAAAAGGTCGCAATCCCGCCTTCCCTTAAGCGGTTTCGCATTAGTGAGAAAAACTCCTGCGTGTAGAGATTGACTGCACCGGACACTTTCGGCGGAGGCGGTTCGCCCGTTATGATGTCGTATTGTTGCGGGCTGGCCTGCAGAAAGAATCGCCCGTCCTGAACGATCGCGTGCACGCGCAGGTCGCGCAGCGGATTTGAGTAATTAATTCCCGAATAAAAATCGGCGAGAGTGAACACTTCCTTGGAGATGTCCACCGCGTCGATTCGCTCCAGACTCGATTTGCGAGTCAACGCATCTGCCGTTACGCCGCACCCGTAACAAAGAAGCAGCGCATTCCTGGCTTCCGGACAAAAAGCGAGCGGAAGGTACGCAAACAATCGCATGTAGCGCTGATTCGCCCCTGCTCATCCAGTTCGTAGGGGCGGCTCGCATGTTCGAAATGCGTTTCGGCTCGCCGATACGGAAGAACTGCGAGAATGAGAATCAGCGCGGCCCAAAGCCCAATCACGATGATCCCGACTGGCCGGCGGAACGCGTCGCCCGCGCGTTTGGTTACGAGAGTGCTGAGCAAAGCGTAGCCAACAGCGCAAATGATGAGACTCCATTGATAACCGACACCTGGCAACAAGACGAAGCTCGCGGCAAGCGGACCGATCGCTGCACCAGTCGTATTAAACAGGGTCGTGATTCCTGCGCTGTTCATCCGGTGCTGCACAGTCCCCTGCACCTCCGCCGCGATGAATGGAAACAGCATTCCCGAGAGCAAGGCCACCGGAAACATCAAAGCGACAGATAACAGCGCGATCTGCCACCAGCGGAGCTCAAAGACGCCGGTCAGCGCAGGAATCAATTCGCCCGGAAAAAACGCATACGACAGAAGCACCAAAATCGCCGTGATCAGCAGCAGCACCGGAAGCAAGTGATTCGGCCGAGCGGAAGAGCGATGAATCGCGCCACCCAGAATTGCTCCTGAACCGATACCTGCCAGCACAACCGCGAGCATCATCGCAAACGTACTCGGTGACGAAGCGACAAAAAGGTGCAGGAACCGGAACCAAATGACTTCGAGCGCAAGAAAAATACAGCCCGTGCCAAAGCTGATGAAGAGCAAACGCCACGGTGGCCGATAGCTTGCATCGAGGCGCAACGGAAATTTGGAGTGCGGCGACACGTCGCCGTTTTCAAAAGCGCGGACATGTCCGCGCACTCCAAACCTCGCCACCAGGACCGCGATGGCTGCCGCGATGCAAACTACTGATCCCGCTGCCAATGCCGTGCCGCGGAGTCCAAATGCTGCTATGAGATATCCTTCGCCAAGCACCGCACCCGCCACTGCACCCAGCGTATTAAAGCCATAAAGAAAACCGATCGCGCGCCCGAAGTTCCTTTCTCGCAACAGCGGATCCTCGATGATCACCGGCAGAGTCAGACCCATCGCTGTAGTTGGCACGAGTAGGATCAGTAAAGAGATGACAAAGCGCAGGCTGAGCAGGGCCGGCTGATAATTCCAGAGCGTTTGCCACACAGGCCGCATCAATTCACCAAGCACGGGAAGCGCAAAGACAATCGTGCAGCCCAAGACCGCGACGAGCGCCTCGAGCACCGCGTAGAAATGAAGTGGTCGCCAGCGCCGGATCCTTGACGATGCGGCGAGCGCGTTTCCCAACGCCAAGCCGGCCATGAAACTGGAGAGAATCAAGGCCGCGGCCCAGACCGAATTGCCAAATGCCAGGCCGCTCAACCGCAACCACAACGTTTCAAAAATGAGCGCGCCAATTCCGGACAAAAATAAAATACCCGACAGAATCGCAACGCGAACGCTTGCGTTGAGATTTCGCGATGACTTGGCTCGATCCGGGCTGTGCACGTTTATCGTTGATCTTCCGGCGCTAGTCTTTTAGCGGGGGAGGATGAAATCCAAAATCGGTCTCCAATTTTCCCCAAAGCCAATCGACGAACCAGTTTCTCTTGATTGAACTGGCGTTAGCGACCGCGAGGGCTTCTGCCTTGTGCACACTGCCGCTCAAGCAATAAAGATAAGTTAGCAAGAACGTATCATTGAGACTAAACGCGCCGCGATCTTTCTCGCCCTCCAATAATCGAATCGCCTCGTCGATATCGCGTCTGGCCAACGCCCCAGCAATTAGATCCGGCAACGTCTCTAGCGGAGGCGTGTCCGATTTGCGCCCAACTTTCTCCGCGATCGCGAGCCGGGATTCGTCACTGCCGAGAACTTCTAGGACCGGCGTTCGCAATGGCAAATGACGCAGATAAATGTCGAGCTCGGCGAGCGTGTTGCAGCGTTCAACAATTCCGCACCGATAACGCCCCTCGCGAATCACAAAGCACGACTCTAATGATTCGTCCGGAGACTCCTTCCCGATTCCGCTGATCGCGCCGGACGCGAGGAACCGGTGAAGGGCGGACGAGGCGTCCACGTACGCCAAAGCGAAACGGTGGCTTGCCTGTTCATCCCAGTGCTCGTCAGTCAGCCGCTTAGGGTAAATGTCTGTCAAGGGTGCGATGTCGTGTGTAATGCGATCGATCTCGTCGCGATCCATCAAAAACAAAGCGTCTAATTGCTGGGGGACCTCCAGACCAATGAAACTCAAATCCGCCTTAGTGGCTGGGTCCTTCCACAACCGGCCGATCTCCTCTTGATTGACTGCGCGATTCCCGCCCTTAATTCCCATCATAATCCATTGCTCATCTGCACTGGCCCACACCGACGAGTTTGGGAATGCGTTATGAAACGCGCGAAGAATTGCTTTCGCTTCGCTCACTTTTAACTGGTTAATTGGCAACCAAAAGGTAGCGATCCCGCCTTCCTTTAGGCGACGGCTCATCAGGGAGAAAAATTCCTCAGTATAGAGATTGACTGAACCCGCCACTTTCGGCGGAGGTGGTTCGCCCGAAATGATGTCGTACTGGTGTGGGCTGACCTGGAGGAAGAAACGACCGTCTTGAACAAACGCGGTCACGCGGGGATCGCGCAGCGGATTGGAGTAATTGATGCCGGAGTAGAAATCAGCGAGCGCAAACACTTCCTTCGAAATGTCCACGACGTCCATCCGCTTGACGTTTGGTCCGTGAAGGAACGCATCGGCAGTCACACCACATCCGTAACAAATAAGCAGCACGTCTCTTGATTCCTGACGGAAAGCCAGCGGGAGATAAGCGAACAACCTCATATAGCGCTGGCCCTGTGGGCTTGTACCCGACATCGAGAAGCTGCTGGTCAAGAGCTGGTAATAGTAAGGTTCGCCAAAAAGATCGTACCGCAGCAACTGCCATGTGTCGGAAGGTCCCTCGACCTTTTTGACCAAATGGCCGAGAAAATGTCTGGCATGTGCGAAGTGCGATTCAGCGCGGTGATACGGGAAAATTGCGAGAAGGAGAATCACGGCCGCGCAAAGCGCGATAGTGACCAGATCGATTGGCCGACGAAACGACCAACCTGAGCGTTTGCTAACAAAAATGCCAAGCAGAACGTAGCCCGCGGCACAGAGGATGAGGCTCGATTGGTAGCCAACGCCCGGCAGCAGTACGAAACTTGCAAGAAGTGGGCCGGCCGCAGCGCCCGTGGTATTGAACAATGTCGTAATTCCGGTGCTGTTCATCCGGTCGCCCACGCTGGCTTGAACATTTGCCACAATGGATGGAAACAAGATTCCCGACAGAAAAGCAGCGGGGAACATTAACGCAATAGAGAGGAGCACGATCTGGCGCCAGGTGACGTCGAACACGTCTGTGCGTGTGCGAACCAGCTCCACTGGGAAAAACAAATATGAGAGCAGCGTTGTAATCGCGGCCAGCAAGAGGAGGACCGGGAGAGACCCGCTTCGCCCTGAAGCCGCTTCGCTGTGCGAAGCGCGCGCGTCGCCCGCAACGGGACAGCGATGAATCGCACCGGTCACAACGCCGCCCAGCCCAATTCCGGCCAGCACCACCGCAAGCATAATCGCGAAAGCGGTGGCCGACGACGCAACATACAAACGCAAAAACCGGAACCAAATCACTTCCAATGCGAGAAGAATGCAGCCCGTTCCAAAGCTGACGAAAAGCAAACGCCACGGCGGCCGATAGCGTACGCCCAAACGCAGCGGAATTACTTTTCCCGGAATGAACGCGGCCGTATCGCCCTCGTATCTCGCTACAAGTAATGCAATCGCTGCAGCGGTGCAGACCGCCAGACCAGCAGCGACACTCGTTCCGCGAAGTCCAAACGCCCCCACAAGATATGCCTCGCCCAGCACGGCGCCGGCTACCGCGCCTAATGTGTTCGAGCCATAAAGAAAACCAATGGCACGCCCAAAACTCGCTTCCCGCAAGACTGGATCTTCAATCACTACCGGCAGCGTCAAACCCATCGCTGTTGTCGGCACCAGCAGGATTAGGAAAGACACGATGAATCGCAGTCCGAGAAGCGTCGGCTGATAATTCCACAGCGTTTGCCACACAGGCCGCATCAATTCGCCCAGCACCGGCAGACCAAAAACAATTGTGCAGCCAGAGAATGCAACAAGCACCTCGAGCACAGCATAGAAATAAAGTGGTCGCCATCGCCGAATCTTCGAGGATGCGGCCAGCGCGCTTCCCAACGCCAGGCCGGCCATGAAACTGGAGAGAATCAACGCCGCAGCCCAAACTGAGTTGCCAAACCCCAGCCCGCTCAATCGCAACCACAGAGTTTCGAAAATCAACGCGCCAATTCCGGACAAAAATAAAATACCCGAGAGAATCGCAACGCGAACGCTTGCGTTGAGATTTCGCGATGACTTAGCTTGATCCGGGCTGTGCACGTTTATCGTCGATCTTCCAGCGCTAGTCTTTTAGCGGGGGAGGATGAAATCCAAAATCGGTCTCCAATTTTCCCCAAAGCCAATCGACGAACCAGTTTCTCTTGATTGAACTGGCGTTAGCGACCG
>WNFS01003854.1_pt1 | contig 11419 bp, 15 predicted proteins | sample 5400141 | NCBI WGS metagenome assembly WNFS01 (sample SAMN13153358, study PRJNA577476) | soil metagenome | isolation source: 60 cm saprolite under Madrone tree | place: USA:California | collected 2016-06-14 | reverse complement strand
CGAGAATAAGAATTTTCTCTTTTTTTCCGGGGACGTAGGTTCTTCGCCTGTAGGTCCCTGGGCTATAATTTCGCCGTTTGACCGATTGATCGTTGGAAGTCGTGGCTGATAATTCTGGTGAAATCACGCGATTGCTCAAGCAATGGCAGAATGGCAACCTGGCGGCAGGTTCCACACTTTTCGAATTGCTGATGCCGGACTTGCGCAGGATTGCGGCGCGCTGCTTTCGCGGAGAACGGCCAGGACACACCCTTCAGCCCACAGCACTGGTGAATGAAGCATTTCTCAGGCTGGCTGCGGCGAAGAACATCGACTGGCAGGATCGCGGTCACTTCTACGCTTTGGCTGCCCGGATGATGCGCCGGTACTTGATCGACCACGCCCGGTCCAGGCCCACCGTTGAGTTCATGCGAATGGAGGGCGTTCCCGAACGAATCCTGGGTAACCATACGCCATTGGAACTTGCAATTGCCATCGATTGCCTGCTCGATGAACTTGAAAAGAAGTCGCAGCAGAGACGCGCGGTTGTGGAGTTGAAATTCTTCCTCGGGCTGACTGACGAAGAAGCAGCCGAAGCGCTGAATCTCAAGCTGCACACTCTGCAACGCGAATGGTATCGAGCGCGCAAATGGTTATTTGAGCAGTTGAGCGCAGAAGAGCCATGGAAGACAGCAGCGAACGCGACGAATGGGTGATGAGCGTTGTGGCAGGGGCGCTTCAGTGTCCTGCCACTGAACGCGAGGGCTATCTGCGCAATACCTGCGGAAACGATTCGCAACTCTATCAGGAAGTGGCTGAAACGATCGAATGGGAAGCCCGCATGGGCAGCTTCCTGCTCCACCCGATGATCGCGTTCAAGCACTTTGCTCGGGCATTTCAGGTTGGACAAGTCATTTCGGAACGGTTCGAGCTCATCCGTGAAATCGGCGAGGGTGGAATGGGAGTCGTGTACGAGGCCTTCGACCGAAAACGCAATCAGCGGATCGCCATCAAGTGCGCCAAGCCGGGCTTTCAACGCCTCCTTTCACCTGAGCTCGAAGGAGCCCTTCGAGTGCGCCATCCCAATGTGTGTCTCGTCAATGAGATTCATACGGCGCAAACAGAGTATGGCGAAATTGACTTCCTGACGATGGAGCTGCTCGAAGGTGAAACGTTGTCAGCTCGCCTGTCCTCGCGCGGCAGCCTTGGTTCCGATGAGGCCCTGGAAATTGTGCGGCAGCTGTGTGCAGGATTGGCCGAAGCTCATCGAAAAGGAGTGATTCATCGGGACCTCAAGAGCGATAACGTTATTCTGTGCCGGCCTCTCGATAAAGACCTGCGCGTCGTTATCACTGATTTCGGATTGGCGGTTGACATAGCGGAGACAGCCGAAGCGGCCGGAACGCCGCGATATATGGCGCCGGAATTATGGGAGGGGGAGAAGGCTTCGGTTGCGTCCGACATCTACGGTCTGGGCGTGATCCTGTATGAGATCGTCGCCGGCCGCTTGTCCTCCGACGAAAATTTGCAGGATGGCGTTAAAAATCTGACGGCGTCCGCGAACTGGAACAAGGCGCTTCACGCACGTTGGGTCTCTGTTACTTCGCGGTGTCTCAATGCCTCGCCCGCCGCGCGTCCGATTGATGCAAGCCGTGTGCTCGCCGATCTGGAAGGAAAACCTATCCGAAAGGCGCCTTTACTCGCTCTGGCACTCCTGGTTTTTGTAATGCTGCTGCTTTCGCCGGTTCGCGAATGGCTCCGGGACTTTGCGAGGCCGGCCAATGTTCGGCTGGCAGTTCTTCCGTTGAACGGCCCGGACGCAGCGCCGCTCGGCAGCGGGGTCCTGCAAGACGCAGCTGACCGGCTGCGACATTTGCCGACGGGAGACCGCACGATGATCGTGATCCCGCCTTCCGAATCTATCAGGATGCGAATCGAGACCCCGCAACAGGCGCGGCAAATCCTGCATGCGACCCATGCGATGCAGGTGACGATCCGCCGCGAGGGTGCGCAGTTCGTGGCGCAAGGATCAGTGGTCGACCTCGAAACCGAGACTCACGTGCGCGATTTCTCCGGCCGTTACAGCGCCGCAACCTTCGGAACTTTGCCTTCGGCTCTGGTCGGCTACGTCTCACTTGCATTCAACCTGAGCCACGAGGAGCCGAAGGACACTCTGTCTCCCGCCGCCGAAGTCCCGTACGGCCGGGGGTTGTACATTTTGCAAAGTAGTGGAGCGAACGTCGATGATGCGATCACATCATTCGAAGTAGCGGCGCGCCTGGATCCTCGGTCCCCCTTGCCGCTGGCCCGATTGGCGGAGGCGGAGATCAGGAAATTCAATACGATGAAAGACGCTGACTATCTTGCGAAAGCCCGGCAACACATTCAATTGGCCGAAAGTCTCAACCCCGACTCGGCGAGAGTGCGCATTGCGGCCGGCTTATTGAACGAAACGACAAGCCGGTATGAAAGTGCGCTGGAAGATTATCGCCGAGTGCAGGAGCTCGAGCCGCGAAACGTCGATGCCTTCCTCCGTGTGGCGAGCATCTACGACAAGCTCGACAGGCCGGAGAAGGCAATCGAGGCTTACCGAAAAGCGATCGCGATCGATCCTTCTTACTATGAGTCGTACGAAGACCTGGGCGAATTCTACTACTACCGCGGAAGGTATCCCGAAGCTGCCGAACAGTTCAAGAAAACCATCGATCGAGCGCCCGGCATGTACGATGCATATACGAATCTGGCGGCGGCACTGGACAACATGGGCATGGATGCTGAGGCGGAACAAGCTCTACTGAAGTCCCTGGAGTTGCGAGAGACCGCGCGTGCGCTGAACAGTATGGGTGCGGTGCGGGCATTTCAGAAACGAGATGCCGAGGCAATTGGTTTCTACACGCGTGCCGTAAAGTTGAATCCTCGTGTGTACGTCTATCTTCTGAATCTGGGAGATTCGAACCGGCGGCTTGGCCGATTGCACGAGGCACAGACTGCATATGGACAGGCGATGGATCTTGCACTGGCGGAGTTGCAGGAGAATCCTCGACGGGGCTATACGCGCGCGTTCGTAGGTTACTTCGCAGCCAGGCTCGGCGACCACAAAAGAGCCGAAGACGAGATTGGTCAGTCTTTACAGTTGTCGCCTACTGACAACGAAGTAGTCCGTTGCGCCGTTCTGACCTACGAAGCCCTCGGACAGCGGGACCGTGCAATCTCAGCGCTCAGCCAGGCCACGGCGGATTTGTTACGTGAGCTGGACCGGCACCCTGATCTGGCGGACTTTCGCGACGATATACGCTTTAAACAATTACTGGCGAACACTGCAAGCGGGGGTAAATGAACATGGCATCAACTGCCGATCACGAAATCCTAATCCGGCTCGAGGAGGGAAAGCACGCCATTCCCCCGAACCCGATGCCGGCAATGAAGGTTGGAGAGACAGTCCGTTACTTATCCTACGATGGTCAGGTCACAATGCGTTTTCCGGAGCTGTCACCGTTCAGACAAGACAATCAAACGAATACCGAGGTCAGCGGCTCCGAACCTCAACAGCTACTCCGAGCTGGAAAGTTCGAGTCCCGATGTTTCCTGATGCTGCAGGGTGGAATGATGGTGGGCTGGGACCCCAATGGCAGTCCTCAGTCTGGTGGCGTGCACGACGTTGGACATTAAAACGCCTGTAAAATGCGGCGGCATTGTCCAAATTGCGGGTTGTTGGTGTTCGTCAAGTAAGCGGTGCCGAAGAAGAAGGAACCGGTCAAAGTTCCAGTCGTGTAGCTGACCACGTGATTGATGCCGTGCGAGGACATAGTAAAGTGGACGGACCAACCGTTGGGTACAGATGGCAGGCAGTCGGCGTGGAGTGCCATCGGCGCCAGTGTCAGCATCATTGCTGCCGCACGGAAGACGGACATTCGAAAAAGCTTTCTCAAGGACATAGATCTTCCTTTCTTTGCATATTTGCGCTCTCACCATGTAGAGCGTTGCAAATGTGAAAGGACCGCCACTCATTGAAGAAATTCTTAGATTTTGAAATTGGACGAATCCTGCATCTCAAATCCGAAATCCGAAATATCAGATCGGACTGACCTCGTCCGTCCAATTTGCGATTTCGGATTTCGGATTTGAGATGCAGGACTCGTCCAATTTCAAAATCTCCTCAGGGTTTCAACTCCGCCATCATCCCGTCCAACGAGCTTTGCATGGCTCTGCCCATCGGGTCCCAGCCGAATTCACTGACCAGCATCTTGCTTATGTCGTCTTTGGTCTTGCGCTCACGGAGCATGCCGGTAATCCGGCTTCGTATGGCCGTGATATCCGACCGCCATTTCACGAATCCGGCGCGGTTGGTAACGGGTCCGTGACCGGGGACCACCGTGTCGAAATCCAGTTTGAGAGCTGCGTCGGCGGTCTTCTCTCTGCCTGCAAAACTGCCGCCTGTGTTGTAGTCGATATAGAACGAGAAGGTCGACGATCCGGTCAGATTCACGCCCTGACCGTTACCGGTGTTGAAGCAGTCGCCGGTAGCGAGTACCTTGTGCGCAGGAAAGTAAACGAACGTGTCGCCGTCCGTGTGGCAGGGAGCGAAATGGTAAGCGACAACTTCCTTTCCGCCAAGATTGATGCTCATCTGGTCTGTGAACGTCAGTTGCGGCGGACCCGCCTGTTTTCCCCTGATCATGGCCGCGCGCAAGTTTTTATGACCGATGATTTGAGCCGAAGGGAGGAATTTCGGATTGCCTCCGCTGTGATCGCCGTGCGCGTGCGTATTGATCACGTATTTGACCGGCTTGTCGGTTAAGGACTTCACCCTGCCCACGATATCGTCGACATTCCTTTCGAACTTGTCATCGACCAAAATGACGCCGTCGTCCGTCAGAAGTACGGTGGTGTTTCCTCCCTCGCCCAGAATGACGTAGAGATCATCCTTGATCCTTTCGAGTTTCGAAGGCACGGGCGCTTGCGGGTTCTGGGCATAGACGATGCCAACGCCCGCTAAAAAGAGTGCAGCAAGAAAGACCGTCAACCACGCTCTCATCGGAATATCCTCCAGGTTCAATTACGCATCGCGCAATTTGCTTGTCAAAACGAAATTCACATTGAACTATGTGTACGCGAAGCTCACGAATGAGACTGTATTCTGGATTAGGAGATTGGTTATGAACAAGCGTTCGCTTATTTCGATCGGCACTGCGGCGACCGTGTTTGCCGTCTTGATTACAATCGTCACTCCTGCCGTGGCGCAAGGTCGCGGGGCCCAGCCGCGCAAACCGAAGCCTGCTGTCGGGGCCTGGTGGTATAAGGGCGACCCCCAGCCTCCCGCTCCCCATGCGGATCTGACGGGTGTGTGGTTTGGCGGCTCTATCAACGACATTTCAAAGGACACGCTGCCCGGAGAGCAGCTCGTTCTGACACCCTATGCAGCCGAGCGATATAAGAAGGTCGATCATGCCAAGGATCCCAATGCGCAATGTCTGCCGCCGGGGCCTACGAGAATGACAGCGAGAGCGCATCCCACCATGATTATTCAGCGCCCGGATGTCGTTGCGGTCCTCAGCGAGTCTGAGCATATCTTTCGGTTGATCTACACGGATGGCCGCGATCATCCGCCGGACGCCAGGGACTATCCGGCGTGGTACGGATATTCGGTGGGAAAGTGGGAGGGAAACACGCTGGTCGTCGACACAATCAGCATCAATGATCGGACCTGGCTGGATCTGGCTGGTCACGAGCACAGCGACAAGTTGCATCTGACCGAGCGATTCCGATTGGCCGACCCGGACACACTCGAGTTCATCGTTACTTATGATGACCCGGTCTTTTTCGTGAAGCCATTTACCTCGAAGAAAGTCCTCAAGCGCCAGATCGGCGACTACATTTTCGATCATGCGTGCCTGGAGAATGAAAAAGATCTCGAGAATCTCGTGCCGACCATCGGCGACGATGGCCGGCCCTAGAAGTCTTGAGTTAGAAGTTCGTTTACATTTTTCGGCGGCCATTCCCACTGTAGCGGCGGTCTATGACCGCCGGTTTTATGGTATGTGCGAGGAAAAACCGGCGGTCATAGACCGCCGCTACAGTGAGAAAACCAGCGTGCATGTCACCGAACACTCATAGAATTCGGAGCGCCCGCAAATGCAGTCCGGCTATTTGTTGATCAAACCACCTGCGGGATCTCGGACTCGCTTATTGAACGCCTGCTCTTCCGACGGCACACAGAAGAGTTCATCGGGAAACTCTTTGATGTTTTGCCATGTGAGGATTTTTTTGTCGCTCACCCAGGGTTTCGTATAGGTCATCGGATCCGTGATCGTCATGACGAGTTCGATTGTGTCGTGGTTCACGCGCCGGTAACGCTCCTCGAGACGCATCCGGTCGCTGTGCGGATTACCAAAATGATCGAGCCAGCTTCTGTCGTCAAAACCGACCGAGTTCACGACGAGCGTGTCTCCATCCCACTTGCCGACGGAGTATCCCATCCACCGTGGGTCCGGATCCCGGGGTAGCTCTCGCCCGTCCGTCCAGATTTGACGGTATACGTGATGCCGGTCGAAGACTTGCAGCATCCTGTCCGGTATCTGGATAATCTCGAAATCCCAGGGATTGTTTTCGAACATCAGCAGCCGCGGTATGCCCAGCGGATCGCAGTTCCCCTGGGGGTCATTTCCCAATGCCGGTGGAATGGCTCTGGGGCCGTAAGACGGCTTGTAGGAATTGAACTTTGCGTCTCCCCAGGGTGTTCTGGGTGGAGGGTCCTCGCTCACGGCAAGGACTCGGTTCCTTCCCAGCCAGATTCCGGAAAGGTCGCGCGGGCTGAAGGGGAGAGCAGCAGTGGCGCTCGCCGATTCCTGAGCTGCTCCGCGTTGACCGCCTCCCCGCTGGCCCCGTCCCTGCGGAAGCGCAGCCGAAGAGAAGAGGAGTATCGCTACCAGCGCGACGATTGATTCTTTTTCAATCAATATTTCCCCCTCTTCCAAGTTCCTCGCCATTGGGAAGCAACACTTTCATCACGACGCCGACGGGAGTGCCGAACTTTGAAGGATGCATCGTGATCGTGACTTTGTCCCCGGCCTTCAGCGTGGTTTTCTTCCACCCTTGCTTGGACCAGTTGGTGGGACTGCTTCCTTCGGCGGCCCAATGCACGATCTCGCCTTTGTCGTCTTTTGCGTCGAATAAAATGTGCGCGTGGGGATTGGCCCACACGAATTCCGTCACGATTCCTGTCACAACGATCGTTCTTGACGGATCGTATGACGCATTAGTGCCGTGGTGGGCGAAGCCGGCGCTGCCCATCATCAGAGCGGCCGCAACCAGAGCAAAAAACATTACGCTGCTTTTCATGAACACCTCACTTGAGATTCAGCGCCCGCTCAGGATCAATCACGACCCTGACGATATCGGTCTTCTCCGTGACTTCGTAGCCGGGCAAATGGGGAACATTCACCGGTATGATCATGATGTCGCCTGTCACGTACTTCTGGGGCGTATAGCCTTTGATCCGGCCGCTCATGCTGGGTCCACGGACCGTTTTCACGGACTGGCCGTTGGGATCGTCCTTGGTCGCGTTCTCGAGTTCGCCCCCGATCAAAAACGTTCCTGCGCCTCGAATCACATAATACAGTTCTGAAATGTCGTTATGAGCCCAGCCGTTGAGCGGTCCGGTCGTCGCCGGCCTCGCGTCGAAATGCAGGAGATAGGCTCCAAGGTTGTAGCTTTTGGCAATGTCGACCACACGCGCGGGATGGTCTCCGTTTGTCTTCATCAGGGTCTCGAGGTCGGCATGAGGAATGAAAGTGAACGCTGCGGACTTTGAGGCCGCGGGTTTACCCTTCTCAGCCGAGCCCTGCGCCTTGTTCTGAGCTTGAGCCGAACTCAAAAGGCTCATCGACAGCGCGAACATGAGTGCCAGAGCACCCGAAATTGCTCTTTTCTGCATCATTTTGTTCCTTCGTGTTGCCGGCCTTTTGGCCGGGAAAGTAGAAAGCAACGCTACGGTTTGAGCGGCTTGAAGGTCATGATCCTCAGCTCCATCGGATCGGTCTTGTCATTAACAACGGCTTCGATCATGACTGGAGTATCGGAGGGAAGCTGAGGTGCGTTCGCAGCGCTCACCAGTGCGAACTTGTCTTTGCCCGCAATAAAAAATCGCTTACCCGCTTGCTCCTGCACCTGGCCTCGAGCGCTGATCTGCATCTGGGTTACTGTGACATCTGTCTTCTTCAGCGCTTCGCGAAGATCTTTGGGCTGGAAGGTGGAGCCCGGTTTGTAGGAGATCATGACGGCTTCATTCTTCAGGCTGATGGTGATCTTGTCGATGCTGGGCAGACGCTTCAAATGGAATTCGGCCACTGCCGCGCACACTCCACAGGAAATTCCGTCCGTGCGTATGGCCGCTTTCTCGACCTGCGCCATCGCCGGTAGCGCGGCCGCCAGCACCAAAGCAGAAAACAATACGACCTGCCTTTGAAGCTTCATCACTGTTCCTTTCACCTTTGCTGACTCTGGATGGACACTATACGAAGCCGCCTTCGACGGTGTCAACACGCGGGCTATTCGCGGTAACGAGGGGAGATATAGGACCGCCCGGTGAAGGCCGCCGCCACTGCTTTAGTCAGGTGGGCGGCCATGTCGGCTTTGTATACGAGAGCGACGGGAGAATCGTCCAGAACAAGGTGGACGACTTCCTTGCCCAGCGCGGACACGAAGACGAATGGGATTGCTCGCTGCTGGGCGATTAACTTGCGTCTTGCCTCCAGCCCATCCATCCGTGGCATGACAATGTCGCTTACAATGACATCCGGGAGCAGGCAGGTGGCAGCTCGAACGAGCTCATCGCCATCGCAGACAGCTCCGACAACGTGAAAGCGCTTGCAGAGGAGCTCAACGATGGAGTACCTCATCAGGTCGTGGTCGTCCGCAATGAGGACGCGCAGTTGTTTCATGATGAATGGCGTAGTCCTGTGAGGATTTGCCAAAGGAAACGACCAGTGAGGATACGCAACAAGGCGTATTGGCGTCGTTGCTCCAGAGCAAGGAACGAAAGATTTTCGAATTGGAAGGGCGAGGACTAATCCGGAGGACTTAGTGAAGGCAGATAGGGGCTGGCTTTAGCCCGGCCCTATTAGTTTCTCCGGGGAGTGAATGAAAACCTTGCCGCGGGATTTGACCAGAGCTCCTGTACGAGCCCACCTGTTCAAAAACCGGCTCACCGTGAAAGCGCTAACATTTGCCTGGGCGGCGAGTTCTTCGTTGGTAACGGCGATTTCGACTCCGGCGGGAACCACGATGCCGGTCTCCTTGCCCAGATGAAGCACAACCCTGGCGAGCCGCTCCGACGCCGTGCAAGCCACCAGATCGAACAGACGGTCGAAATGCCCGGCCAGGTATCGCAGGACGATACCCAAAGCGTTTTGCGCCAAACGGGGATACTTCTGCGCGAGTCTTCGAATGCGAGCCTGCTCCCACACCAGTAACTCAGAATCGCGGGTGGTTTCCGCAGTGCCGATGTAGGGTACGTGCCGAGCGAGTAGAGTTCCCAGTGCAAAGGCGTCTCCCGGCGCCAACAGGGAAAGCAGCACTTCGCCGCCACTACGAGTCAGCCGGTAGAACTTGGCGCGCCCGGACTTCAAAAGAAAGAGGTGGGCCGGCGGGGTCCCTTCTCTTAATATGATCTGCCCCGCGCTGATCTTTCGTATCTCGGCAGCGCCAAGAATCTCAGAGAGCTGGTCTCTTCCGGTGCCCGCCAGAAATTCGGTCGGCTGCGAGAGCGTCAACCGTTTGTGTGATTTGTCCACTGCTGTATAGATAAGCAACTTAATGCCCTGACCCCGGCATTTTGTTGGGGCCGGTACTTTTTGAAGACGCTCTTGCGGACTCTCCTGAGTGTTGAAGCAGCACGATGGTGATGACGGGTCCGGCAGGGATTTTTGTGCACCGTATCTTTCGGCCATGGATCGTGTAACTATTTATTGAATGATCAGGACTAAAAGGACGGATGACGGATCCGGGCCAATACAAATTCAGCCGCGAGAGGTGCCGATTACATATGAGCGACGAAAAGACGTTATATGCCAGGTTGGGCGGTTACGATGCGATTGCGGCAGTAGCAGACAACCTGCTTCCCCGCCTCATGTCTGACGAGAGGCTGGGACGCTTCTGGGCGCACCGTGGGGAAGATGGCGTCCGGCGCGAAAAGCAACTTCTCATCGACTTCCTGTGCCACTGCGCAGGCGGGGCTCTGCTTTACACCGGCCGGGACATGAAAACCTCACACAAAGGAATGCGAATCAGTGAGGATGACTGGGCCGCATTCTTAGGTCACGTCAACGCGACGCTGGATGAGTTCAGGGTTCCTGCTGCCGAGAAGGAACAGGTGATTGCTTTCGTGCAGAGCACCAAAGCGGACATCGTTGAGCACGCCGCGGGCGCCACAGCATAAGCCCACGCGAATCACAACCGGACAGGAGGTTGCAAAATCCATGGAAGCAGGAGAATGGAGATAGGGCTTTAGCGATAAAAAGCAGGGGGTGGAGGAACCCGTTCCAGCACGTTTAGCCGTTGCATTCTTTGCTCAACGGAAAACCTCAAAAGGAACGTAGCTTCCCTCATCGTCCAGGCACCCGCAGGATCGTCCCGAAGACTGGCCGCAGAACGAGTCCGTTTCATCGCGATGATGTTTCTCAGAACGTCATCCACATCGCGGCCGTCGGAGGTAGCGTCGCGAAGGTTCTGTACTAGAGCCTTGACGGCTCCAGCAATCGCATTGATGTAATCGACCAGATGTGACTCATCGGCCCCGATAACGCGACCGTCTTCGAAAATGATCGTGTCAACCACTGCGGTCACGCGTTGTGCCCGATTGAGGTCGGCGATCCGCACGAGATCTTGTCCACGACCACCAAAGCTTGTAGTACTTCCAGCCCAGCCCATGGCACGAAGACCGTTCGGCGTGGCTATCAGCTGAGTTCTCGCTGGGACGACAGGCTGTGGGACGGGCTGATTTGTGCTGAAACTATCAAATGACCATGTGGTCGTTCGATTCCGCCCATTGTCGTCTGTGACGATCCAACGCACGGCCACTCCTACGATGTGCGTACTGGATTCGTTGGTAAGGACAAGGGAATACCTGGCCAGACCTGGTCCTTCCGGACTCTCAAGAAACTGCGCAACAGCGGGATGGCTCCCAAAATCGTAGACTGTCGCTGAGATGCCCGCATCAGCAGGAGCAACTAACTCCAAGGGTGCAGGTTGCGGATTTAGCGGCTGCTGGGCCGCGGCAACAAGCCAAAGCAGGTGTGAACCTAAGATAAACACAACATTATTCACGCTGATCAAAACCTTTCTGACGATCTTCCAGCGTCGCTGGGCGGTCGAGATTTATTCCGAGGTAGTAACCGCCACTTTCTATGAAACGTCCGAATTCATAGTTTCCTTCGGCATCGGC
>WNFS01003853.1_pt1 | contig 11419 bp, 10 predicted proteins | sample 5400141 | NCBI WGS metagenome assembly WNFS01 (sample SAMN13153358, study PRJNA577476) | soil metagenome | isolation source: 60 cm saprolite under Madrone tree | place: USA:California | collected 2016-06-14 | reverse complement strand
TGGAGAGGCTTGCTGCGTCCAGAACGACGGAGACGACGTCGCGGAAGAGGACCCAGTCCGGGCGGGCGATATTGACGGCGGCGCGAACGATAGTAACGAGCACGGTGAAAACGATTGGAAGGTAGACGACGTGCCAGATGGGCGCTAAGGCGATGAACGATGCAGCGGGGCCGAAGAGGAGGTACTGATTGGCCCAGATGGATTGCAGCCAGAGGAGCGCGACGCTGCTGGCGACTAAGACGGCCATGGAGTCGAAGCGGGAGACTTCTTTCGGTCCGGCTTGAACCTTTCTTTCGATGCGGCTTTGTATGGCAGCTTTGAGGTTTTTTTCGAAGTCTTCTTTGCTCCAGTCGTGCGGCTGGCGGGAGAGGTGCTTTTCGACAAGCGCGAAGATGAGAGTGACAGCAGCGAGCTGGATGAAGAGCTGGAGAATGACGCCCGAAAAAAGATCGGCGAAATGGATTGGCTGCCCGGCAAGAGAGATGGCGGCGAAGATGGCGCCGACGATGAGAAACGTGAGGCCGAGATTGAACGTGAGCACGCGAACGTAAAACGGAAAGAGGACCGGGCCGATCAACTGTGGGCCGAAGGCGAGCGTGCCTTTGTTCTCCGCGAAGCCGGCCGCGACTTGAAGCGGATTGCCGCGGCGCCTGAGGATTTCGAGCTGTTCGGCTTCGGTCAGCGGGCGGCCGAGTTCGGACTCCTTGTCTTCCATTTCGGAACGGATGTCTTCCGAAAGTTCGCGCAGGATGTCTTCGCGTTGATCGGCGGGAAGAAGTTTTGCGAGATTGCTGAGATAGCGGTCAAGAGGCTGCATGACATTACCCTTTCACGATTTCGGTTAGAGATGCGTCGATGGCTTTCCATTCGGCGAGAAGTTTTGCGAGGATTTCCTCGCCGAGCGGGGAGAGCCGGTAAAACCGTTTGTTACGCTTTTCCGCCTCGCGCCATTCGCTGAGGAGAAGACCCTGGGTTTCGAGGCGGCGGAGGAGGGGGTAGAGTGTGCCTTCTTCGATGTCGAGGCCACGGTCGGCGAGGGCTTTGCGCAGGGTGTAGCCGTACTGCTCGGAGCGGAGGCAGGCGAGGACGGCAAGGATTAAGGAGCCGCGGCGGAGCTCTAAGCATAGGTTTTGGAAGAGGTTGAGGTTGTCTTGGCTGTGCGACATATGGTGTATGCCATACACTGTATTGTACACAATATTGGTTGTCAAGGGTTATTTTGCGGAGAAACGTGAATAGGCAGCCGCCAGTTCGAAGGCTAATTCCTGCGCGTCGCTAGATCGAAGAGAGGTTCCTCCACTGCGCGGCCCGGCGTGCACAAACCGCGCGCAAGAAAAAGCCGGGCCGCTCCGGTCGGAATGACGCCTCAGTTAAAAGCGGCCCGCTCAACACATGCTTTATTGGCGGGTGAGGAAGACCCTTAAGGGGCCGGCGCCGAAGAACATGAGGAGGAATTCGGCGAAGCGGCTGGAACGGCTCTTCGTGACGAAGGAGATTTTTTCGTTTTCGGAGGCGGTAAATTCAGCGGATTTGCTCTTCCAAGTGTTGTCGACCAGGAGCGTGTGAGGGCCGGCGGGAATTTCGCGGGTGACGGAGTCGCCGAACATGAGTTCAGCGATGGGCTCGCCGTCGAGGGAGACGATGATTTGGCGCTGCTGGGCGTCGTCGGGGGCGTTGCGATCGACGGTGAGCGAGGCGGGCATGCGAAGAGTGTAGGCATTGCGGCGCATGGAGCGCAAGCACACCGGTTAGTATCGAAAGATCGAAAATCATGGTAAGTATTACTACAACATTGTGGTATTGGCGGAACGCAAACGTACATTCGACTCGAAATACACTCGGGGGAACTTTATGGGCTGCAATCGTACGAGCGAGAACGTCGTGGCGGCAGTGGTTCTCATCGCAGTTTTGTTTGGAGGAATAGCGCAACAGGCCAACGCCCAAGGCGCGGGAGCCGGCGCTAACTCCGACGCAACGTATCAAGCGCTGCGAAACATTACATTGGGCTCGGAATCGGTGACAGTGGCCGATGTGAAGCTCAAGCGTGACGCCGGCATATTCGTGCTGCATTCGGGAGCCGTTTGTTTCCTGGCGCCTGTGAACGGAAAAGTGACGGGCGCTGTGTTTAGCGGGGACGGCAACTTCACTTTGGCGCCGCCGACGGAGAGCGAACGGAAGAGTTTGAGGTATTTGAGCAAAGAAGACGAGTTCAACGAAAAATTCGACAAGATGGTGATACGGTTCACGGACGCGACGCATGAAGAGATTAAGACGGCGGGAACGACGGCGAGCGGCGGATGCGAAGCGGGTACGCTAAAGGACAGCCAAAACACGACGCGCCACCGGGTCCGGACAAACCTTGAAGCACGACTGCTGGAAGAAGTGCTCAGCCCGACGCCACGGGGGTATTTCGTTGCATTCGTTCACGGGAAACACTATGACGATAAGGAACTTTTTGAAATCGAGCCGCACCACAATCGCGACCAGGTAACTTTCCTAACGTACGACGACAACAAATGGGGTGAATGGGCCTCGTTTGGATATACGGAAAAGCATGAGCGGAGCGAGTTCGGGCAGCCTTACGCGATCGAACATCAGCAACTGGATACGACGCTGGAGAAAAGCGGCAACCTGATCGGAAAGGCGACGACGACGATCGTGGCGCGGCGGAGTGGACTGCGAGTCGTACAGTTCGACCTGTTCGCACCGCTACGAGTGCAAAGCGTGACAGCGGACGGGCAAGCGTTGTCCTTCATTCAAGAAAACAAAAACGATGATGCAGATTTTGCCGTAATTTTGCCCAAGGCACTGTCAGCGGGCGAACGCATCAACGTTATGACGAGCTATGCCGGGAAAGAGGCGGTGAGCAACGAAGGCGGCGGAAATTACTTTCCGATCGCGCGCGAGAATTGGTATCCGAACACGTCGAATGGCGGATTGGGCGAATATGTGCCATACGACATGACGTTTCACATTCCAAAAGGAATGACGATGGCAGCGACGGGAATTCGCGTGAGCGAGACGAACGACGGCGGGCAGAACGTGACGGTATGGAAGAGCGAATCGCCCCAGACGGTGGCCGGATTCAGCTTTGGACGATTCAAGATGGAACAGGCGAAGATTTCGAATCCGGAGTATGCGATTGAATCGCTGGCGAATGTGGAACCGCCGAACTGGGTGAATTCGCTGCAGCGCGCGGCAGAAGGGAATGATCTGGAACGAGGCCCGGGCGGCATGGGTGGCCAGCCACAAGTGGCGCTGGGAACGATGAGTACCGTGTCGTTGAACAAAAGAGCGCTGGCCGAGGGCGAACTGGCCGTGCAGTTGTACACCGACTACTTTGGCCCATCGCAATTCAAGCACATGCAACTGACGCAGCAGACGGCGTGCAACTTCGGGCAGTCTTGGCCGGAATTGGTGTGGATTCCAATCTGCTACTACTTCGACGGAACGGTGCGTCATGAACTGGGAATGGATTGGGGCGACAAAGGGTATTGGAAAGTGGTCACACCGCATGAAGTCGCGCACCAGTGGTGGGGTCACACCGTTGGATTCAGTTCGGGCCGCGATCAGTGGATGAGCGAGGGATTTGCGGACATGTCCGCGTCACTCTATCTAAGCATGATTGAGAAGAATGAAAAGAAATTCATCACGTTCTGGAACGACGAACGCGAATTGCTGGTGGAGAAAAACGCACAGGGGTTTCGCGCGATTGACGTTGGGCCGTTGACGATGGGGTACCGCAACAGCAATTCGCGAACGGGAGGAGGCGTAACGCGGAGACTGATTTATCCGAAAGGTGCGTATGTGCTGCACATGCTGCGCATGATGATGCGAGATCCGCGGACAGGCGACCAGCACTTCAAGGAGATGATGCGGGATTTTGTGGACACGTACCGCGGAAAGCCAGCGACGACGGAGGACTTCAAGGCGGTCGTCGAGAAACACATGACGCCCGACATGGACGCGGCCGGAAATGGGAAGATGGATTGGTTTTTCGACGACTACGTTTACGGAACACAACTGCCGACGCAAAGAGTGGACTACGCGAACTTCGATATCGGGTCCGATGGCGACGTCGTGATGAGCATCAAGGTTTCGCAATCTAACGTAGACGATAAGTTCCGAATGGTCGTGCCGATTTATCTGGAAACGGTGGAAGGGAAAATTGTGTTTTTGGGACGCGTAAGGCTGGCCGGGAATAATTCGTTTGAACAGAAGGTGCCGCTCAGGGGACTTAAAGTGAAGCCGAAGCGAGCAATGGTGAACTACTACGACGATGTGCTGGCCGCCGCGAACTGAGCGAAAGAAGGCAGCTCGAAGATGCCGCGCTGAAACGATGGCACTGCAAAAGACTCAAGAAGCTTCGCTGCGGCTTGGAGAAAAGGCGGCGTCTGGCGTGTCGGGGACTTCGAGTTTTGGGACGGTGCGCCAGAGGCGTTCGAGATCGTAGAAGCGGCGGGCCTGTTCGGAAAAGACGTGAACGACGAAGCCGCCGAAATCGAGCAGAGCCCAATCGGTGGAGCGCTGACCTTCGCGATGTTCGGGTTCGCGCCTTAATTCTTTGTAGAGAAGACCTTCCACCTCCGTGCAGATGGCTTGCACTTGCGGCGTGCTGAAGCCGGTGCAGATCACGAAAAATTCGGTGAACGTGCCGAGGGCGGAGAGGTCCAAAACGGTGATGGCGGAAGCTTTTTTATTTTGCGCGGCCTCGACTGCGAGGCGCACGGTGCGTGGGAGGAATTCGAGTTTCACCTGTGGTCGTTTACCCCTTGGCCTTCACCTGTAAGTGGGTCAGTTTGAATTTTTGACCAATCGTGCCACGAACCAAAAAATTCAAAACTGAGCCACCCTTGCCTGATCTCCTACCTGTAAAGGCGTTGCTTAAGAATGTATTCCTCAACGCGCGCGGAAACAAGTCCATGAATGGATTGGCCGCGCTGGGCGCGTTTGCGCGTTTCCGTGGCGGAGATGTCACTGGAAACCGTTTCGAGGAGATAGACGGAGGTTTTGCGGAGATGCGCGACGAGTTGTGAGGCGGGGACGGGATCATCTTCGCGCTTGGCGTGTGCGGGAGCGATGAGATCAGGCGGAATGACGAGCTTAAGGGCTTCGCTGCGGATGCCCGGACGATTGGCGATGATGAAATCGCAAAGGCCGAGAAGGGCTTCGTATTCCTTCCACATGGGAATGTCGAGGAAGGCGTCGGCGCCGATCATGAAGAAAATGCGATCTCCGGAACAGGCGTGGCGGAAGTAGCGGACGGTGTCCACGGAATAGTGGAGTTGGTTGCCGGCGAAATCGTCGCCAGCTTCGGCGAGCGATGGAACGAAATGCGGATGTTCGGTGCACGCAAGCGAGACCATGGCGAAGCGGTGCGGAAATGGCGCGAGGTGCTGCTTAAGTTTGTGCGGCGGTCGGCTGGCTGGGATGAAATGAATTTCGTCGAAATTGAAGCGGCGGTCGGCGGCGCGGGCGACGGAGAGATGGCCGTTGTGGATGGGATCGAAAGAGCCGCCAAAAAGCGCGATACGGCGAGGATGATGCTTAGCGGCGGTGCGGTGCGCTTGAGCGGTGGTCAATGCGACTCCTGCGAGATGCTACTGATATTTTCGCACGAAAGCCGGAAAGTAGCGTAGCCGGAGAAGTTCAAAGAGTTTTTCCGTTGGGCGCTTTGGTCGTGGATTGAGACGGATGAGATACACTCGGAAAAGGTGCCATGGCTCCTTCCACTTTGCTGCTGCTTCTCCTCGTGTATCCGCTGGCTAGCCTGGCTGCGCCTGTGTTTTTTTTCTGGCTGTGGCCGCAAATGCGACCGCCCGCCTCCGACCCAGCTTCCGCCATAGATGAACAAGCGAAAGGAGTTCTGGCAAGACTGGGTGTATTCATACCGTTGTCTATCTATTTCATTGTGGCCGTCGGCACCTTGGCATGGCAGACTTTTTTTTCAACGGATTTTGACAGATCAATTTTTTCCATGAACAAGTGGTTGTCGGGCTCATTGGTTGGCATGTACCTGGGCACAGCCTGGGCTGGCGCCTCGATTTGGCTGCTGGCTCTCGGTGCTGCGACAGGACGGATGCGCCGCGAAATTCCCGGTCTACTGGCTTCGGTCAAATTTCAGAGCGTGGTTTGGCTGGGGGGAGCCTTTGCGGAAGAGATCTGGCGCGTAATCACAGTCCTGGCTCTGTTAAGGAGCGGCAGTTCTCCTGCCCTTTCAGTCATCGCCGTTTCGGTCGCCTATGGCTGCGGGTACCTGATGCTCGGCCCACAGCGGGCCGCCGTCGCTGCGCTGGATGGAGCCTTCTTCGGATTTCTCTACCTTTGGCGTGGCTCTTTCCTTGCTCCCTTCGTGGCACATCTGGCGGTTCAAGGAGTTTACATATGGGGTGTTGGTCAGCTTTCGGTCAATCGGCAGATGCGCAAAACCTGGCAGATACCTGGAACCAAATGCCCAGTTTGTCAAAAATCTCTGGGACTGCTCCAGATCAAGCTCAAAGAAGTGTTCGAGTGTCCCTCATGCAAAGCAACGCTAAGCGTTTCAGACGCCTACCAGGGTCTGATGCGATTTGCGGGCGCATTTGTGTTGCTATTTGTACTTTTTTGCTCGATTTTCCTATTGACGTTCTGGCTTCCGTATTACCTCGGCGTCTTGCTGACCTATCCAGTGACGCTTGGCGTGATGACGAGTGGTTTTCTGCTCTACCAGAGAACTTTCGCGCGCCTCTTTCCTCCGCAATTGCAGCGAGGAACCCCCTACTTCATTACGCTGAATCTTGATCCTCGCCGTGAATCAAAAAGTGATGGCAGCGGAGACCAAGAGAAGAATCAGGACCCCACCGCGAACTCCTAAATAGCCGGAATACAGGTTCAAGCACGCAACAACGAGGTGAGCTAAGAATGAGCTGCGGATTCGGAGCTTTCGGGTTCTTCTACATCAGTATGTGGTGCTGCTGGCTTTGGGATTTTGTCGAGGGCGTCGGCGAGGGCGCGGACTAGTTCTTTGACGCCGTCGCCGGTTGGAGCGGAGATGGAGTGGAAGGGGAGATTGTGTTTTTCGCAGAAGGCACGGAGTTCGTTGACGCGGGTTGGGTCGGTGGTGGCGTCGAGTTTTGAAGCGACGACGATCATGGGTTTTTCGGCGAGAGATTCGCTGAAGGCTCCGAGTTCGCCGGTGATGACTTCGAAGGAGTGAATTGGATCGGCGTCGGTGGCGTCACTCGTGTCGATGAGATGCACGAGGAGGCGCGTGCGCTCGACATGCTTCAAGAAACGAATGCCGAGGCCGGCGCCTTCATGGGCTCCTTCGATGAGGCCGGGAAGATCGGCGACGACGAAGGTGCGGCCGAGTTCGGTGCCGTGGCCGCCAGTGCCGCCGTCGGCGTTGACGACGCCGAGATTCGGTTCGAGCGTGGTGAAAGGATAGTTGGCGATTTTGGGGCGTGCGGCGGAAATGACGGAGATGAGCGTTGATTTTCCGGCGTTAGGAAAACCGACGAGGCCGACATCGGCAAGAAGTTTTAATTCGAGGCGGAGGTTGCGCTCTTCGCCGGGATGGCCCTCTTCGTGTTCGCGCGGCGCCTGATGCCAAGGCTTGGCGAAATGCTGGTTGCCGCGACCGCCGCGCCCACCGTGCGCGACAAGAACGCGCTGGCCGGGTGTGGCCAAATCGGCGAGGGTTTCGTTGGTCTCGCCGTCATAGACCATGGTGCCGACGGGGACCAGCAGAACCATGTCCGCGCCGGAATGGCCGGTACAATTTGAACCTTCTCCGTGACGGCCGCGATCGGCCTTGAACTCGCGATTGTAACGGTAACGAAGAAGCGTGTTGTCGTTGGGATTGGCTTCGAGATAGATGCTGCCGCCATTACCGCCGTCGCCGCCGCTGGGGCCGCCGCGGGGCACGTATTTTTCGCGGCGAAACGCGACGCAACCGTTGCCACCGTCGCCGGCTTTGATTGAGATTTTTGCTTCGTCTACGAACATGAAAACCTTTGCGCGATGCGCCCGAGATACGGCTTAAGTTGAGGTCCTGGCTATCCTCATCGGATAGCCTCAGGATGACAAGTGTTCCTTGGAACGAGCGCCAACAAAAAGCGGTCTCTGCCGGGGCAGAGACCGCGGAAGTCATTGTGGGACGGGCGGACTTAAGTCCCGCCCCTACACAAGTCTTAGTTCGCGGCGGGGATGACGCTGATGAAACGGCCGCGACGGCCCTTGTCTTGAAACTTGACGTGGCCGGTGACGAGCGCGAACAGCGTGTCGTCCTTGCCCTGCCCGACGTTTTCGCCAGCTTGATGCCTGGTGCCGCGCTGGCGAACGATGATCGTGCCCGCGTTGACGAGCTGACCGCCGAAGCGCTTCACGCCGAGCCGCTGACCGTGTGAATCGCGGCCGTTTGTTGAGGAGCCGCCGCCCTTCTTATGTGCCATGACTTTTATCCTTCGAAATAATCTTGGCGGGAACAACCGATACGGCCGACCCGCCCAAACTCTTCTAAACAGCCAGCTTCAGAAAGCTGGCCCCACAAAAAACGCACAGGCAAGAATGCCTGTGCCACTTACAGCTTGATGTCGTTGACCTCGACGGCGGTGTAGTTCTGCCGATGGCCACGCTGAATCTTGTACTGATTGGTTTTCTTGAACTTGAGAACGGTGAGCTTCTTGGCGCGATCCTGCGCAACAATCTTGCCGGAAACAACGGCCTTGGCGGCGTCGGCGCCGGTCAAGAGCTTCTTGTCGTCCCCATGCACGGAAAGGACCGACCCGAAGGTCACCTTCTCGCCCACTTTACCTTCCACTCGCTCGATACGAATGGTGTCGCCCGGCGCGACGCGGTACTGCTTTCCACCGGTCTTGATAACAGCGTACATCGATCCTCCAGGAGCTAAAGATAAACCCTAATTATACGGGGCGATTGAGGGAGCGTCAACGTGGGTTTTGCGGCGCTTTTAAGGCTTGCAACGAACGACTAAACCGTGATGACGTCGCCTTCGGGTTGCGGGAAAAATTTCGAAAACCAAAAGGAATGCGGCGTGGGGCCATGCAATTGGTAGTGTTCGAGGCGCTCGCGGCCTTCAGCGACCGTTGGAACGCGGCCGGCGGGAATCCACCAAAGACAGTAGTGCGGCTTTTCCATTTTCTCAAACCATTTCGCGCGGTCTTTAAGGACATGGGTGTGCTGCGAGCGGTAAACGTAGTCGCGAAGAGCATCGAGAGACTCCCAAACGGACATATTGACGATGACGAACGGGTCGTCGTTATAGGCGATGTCGGTGGCGTTACCGGAATCAGACTTCAGCCGCCAAACGAAGCCGGGCGATGCTTCGGCCAGTGCGTTGATGGGGTCGAGCTGCGCGACGAATTCGGCGATTTGAGGATCGTCGATTGGCGCAACGAGGCGCCCGATATTGATTTGTGCCAGATGATAGTCCACTGGAGCCTCCGAGGGCGCTGGATTGAGATAACTTGGAGCAATTGCGAAGGAAGATGCAGAAAGCCTTGAAATGGTTACCTTTCCAAAGACCTCAGAATCGAAACAGGTAGGAAACTTTCACGAAGAGCTGGCGGCCGTCGTTGATATAGCGATCGCGAAGCCGGTTCAAATTGCCGTTTGGATCGAACGTGAGGCTTGGATCGAGATTTTGGAGATTGCTGTTATAGCCGAAATAGATCGCGGTGCCGGGGTGGAGCAGGTAGGTGAAGAGCACGTCGGCGTTGAAATTCTTGGTGGTTTGCAATGACGTTAGATTCTGATTGGCGAGCGTAGCCGTATATTGGCCGATGAAGCGGAGTGAAAATTCGCGCGTGAATTGGTAATTCCATTTGGAACGGATGATGTGATTGTCAAAGATGCCGGGACCGTTGGACATGCTGCGGAGACGAGACAGGAGATAGGTGTTGTCGATGGTGAGCTTACCCACCGGCCGGAGCGTCAAGGCGATCTGCGCGTAGCTCGACTTTGCGAGAAACGGCGCAACGAGCGGCGGGCCGAGTGGAGCGTCATAATTGGTGTCAATTCCCCAACCTACTTCGCCGTTGGTCGAGACACGCTTGGAGAAGCCATTCTGAAAGAAAAAGCCGTAGTGATGGTGCGCGAAATCGCGATTGTCCGGCAGGGCGCTGAAGTCGATTGGGCGAAGCAGTTCATGCCCCATGTTGGCGAAGGCACCGAAAAAAACCTGCCGCTGGAACAAAACCCGATAGTTGGCATTGGTGAACCACTCCAGCCGGTTGCCTTTGTGGTCCCAATTGTTAATGGTGAAAACGCTGGGGCCATGCCAAACCAGATGCTTGCCTTCCGGTCGGAAGCGGTACATCGCGAATTGGCTGAAGCGGCGGACGTCGGGACGGCGGAAAAATCCCGTCTCCGTCTGAAATCCCTCCGACGTGTCTTGATACATCACGTTGTATTCCACTTTGCGGGTGCTGTGCTCGAGCCAATAGTGAAAGGCCGGTCCGCCCTTGTGCGAACCATCATTGAAGTCCGTCGAGCTCGCCAAAGCTTGAATCTGTGTGTACCAGGTCTTTGTGAAAGTGATTTTCGCGTCGATGCCGCCAACGCGATTTGATTTGATGATGCAGCGATTGTCGGTACATGCGGTGTTTGGAACCGTATTCAGCTCGCGATCGGTGTAGATGAAGCCGATGGTGGACTGCTTTCCGATGTCGCGATTGACGCGGACGATGTCAAAGTAGGCGCGATGGTCGTGCAGCGGGTCCGTGGGATGGACGCTGCCGCCCGGCGATTGATCGTCCGCGAAGAACGTCCCGATGGACCAAGGCCCGCGCTTTCCGGTGAGACGCAGGCCGTATTGCGGATCCGCAATGCGGCGAGTGAAAACAAGATTGATCGGCGTGTCGAAGTAACTGCTGTTCTCAAGAAAAAATGGCCGCTTTTCCGGAAAGAAAACTTCAAACCGCTGGTTGACGGTGGTTTGAGGCTCGTCGGATTCGATCTGGGCGAAATCCGGATTGATGGTGGAATCGAAGACGAGCCAATCCTTAAAGACAATTTTGGAGTCCAGGCCGCCGCGCGGTTCAAAGCTCTTCCCGAAGAATTGCGGGACACCGCCGGGACGGTCGTCAAGTGCGCGGAAGGATCGCAGTGAACCGTACGGAATGAACTGAATGTTGCGACCGGGCGAAATGTCGCGCATGCCGTCCATCTTGGTTTCCTGGGTAAGGAAGCCCTGCGCATTGCTGGTGATACGTGGATAGAAAGAGAATTCAAAATTGCGGCGAATATCGCGCTCGAAGAAGATCCCCCAATCCTGATCCGGAGTGCGCGGAAAGCGGAGGGAGCGGAATGGAATCTCAAACCAAAGGACAAATCCTTGTGGAGTGATTCGCCCTTGTGAGTTCCAGAGCATGTCGTAGGAGTAGTCCGGCTCATTGAAGTCGTTCCAGATGCCATCCTG
>WNFS01010912.1_pt1 | contig 11420 bp, 12 predicted proteins | sample 5400141 | NCBI WGS metagenome assembly WNFS01 (sample SAMN13153358, study PRJNA577476) | soil metagenome | isolation source: 60 cm saprolite under Madrone tree | place: USA:California | collected 2016-06-14 | reverse complement strand
CGACTCGGCCCAACAGTGCGATGAATGCACGAAAGGCGCGCCGGAGGAGCATGTGCGATTCTGAATTACAGAAGGCGGTGAGCACTGAAGCAATGGCAGCAGCGCTGCGTAGGAGCGAAATGTCTATAGCACTAAGCTCTCAAAATCAATACAGCTCCTTTAGGAGCGACTGTGTGGAGCGATTCCTTTCACATTATGCTCCAAAAGGAGCTTAACGAGTTTTTTGGTGGTTGCGAGGTCTATAAACATTTCACCCCTGACGGGGTGATTGGTCGTCCCCGTCGCTCAAATTATCTCGTGCGTCCCACTTCGGGTCGGCTCTTCGATTAGTTTGTCGAGATACTGCTTCTTCGCGTCCTCCCAGTCTGAGAACTTCGACTCGCCACGCTCGACCATCCGCTCTCGCTCGTCGAGAATCTCTTTTTGCCAATCGTGGACCGGCAAGATCTCTTCATGCTGACAGAGATCGGTCCACAGAGCCTCCATGGTTTGGAGTTTCTCCTCGATTGTCATTTTGTCGATCGCTAGTAGAGTAGGCATGATCGTATTCTAGCAATTCTTCGCGGGTTGGCAATCCAATCCAGCTTGCAACGTAGGAGTCGCGGAAGTCGTCTGTAACGAAACGGGCGCTCCCTGACGGTCGGGCTTCTGACACTAACTACATTTCGTGGCGATTGGTGAGAGCTTTATCCATCGTTACTTCATCGACGTATTCCAGGTCGCTGCCGACCGGCATTCCCATTGCCAGCCGCGTCACGCGCAGGCCCAGGGGTTTTAGCAGACGGCTGATGTAGTTCGCGGTGGCTTCGCCTTCGGTGTTGGGATTGGTGGCCAGGATTACTTCGAGCACCTCGACGCCGTCGTTGTTCTCGGGCTTTAGGCGCGGCAGGAGATTCTCGAGCCGCAAATCGCTCGGCCGCATGCCGCGAATCGGCGAGAGGCTGCCATGCAAAACGTGATACAGGCCTTTATAGCTGCGTGTTTTTTCAACAGCTACCAGGTCGTAAGGCTGTTCGACAATGCACAGCAGGGAATGATCGCGTGACGGCAGAGAGCAGAAGCGGCAGGGATTAACGTCAGTGAGGTTGTTACAAATCGAGCATTCAGAAATGCGCTGTTTCACTTCACGCAAAGCTTCGATGAGACGTTCGACTTCGCCTTCGGGCGCACGCAGAATGTAAAAGGCCAGCCGCTGGGCGGACTTCTGCCCAATGCTGGGCAGGCGTTTGAATTCGTCAATCAGTTTGGTTACGGGTTCGGCGTAGTCGAGCATGTCAATTTCCGATTTTCAATTGCCGGTTGCCGATTTGGTTTGAGGTGAGTTGCCAATCGGTAATTGGCAATCGCGAATCGGCAATTAGAATAGGTTTCCCAGGCCGGGAGGCAGCATCGAACCTAACTTACCTTTCATGGCTTCGTTCACTTTGCGGTTGCCTTCGTTGATCGCGGCGACAATCATGTCCTGCAACATTTCGATATCGTTTTCCTTTACGATTTCAGGATCGATCTTGAGCGAAATGATTTCGTGGTCGCCTTTCATAGTAACGTTAACCACTCCACCGCCGGCTGAGGCGTCAACCCGCAGTTCTTCCATTTCGCGCGCCATCTTCTCCTGCATCTGCTGCGCCTGCTTCTATTAAGTCCGCCAGGAAATTTCATTTTCGCAATCCTCGCTTCTGGTTTGATAATGGTCTTGAACTGAGTGACGCGAGCATCGTAACTGTCATTCCTGGTGAATGCAAAGCTGGAATTAGCGGCACAGACTTCGAAACATCTTTCCTAAGGATCGTTGCTTGCAGAATGGTAGATCGTCAATCAATTTGGGGCGCCGATTCAAAACCAGCGAAGGCCCGCAGGGCCGATATTCAATAGCCGCGCCCGTGAGGGCGTGGTCGAGATAGCATTGATAAATATCAAAGGCCCGAAGGGCCGGCACTTCTGTCGTGCGCCCTCAATCTGTCGGTCCGTTTTGTGCCGCACCTTCGGCGCTCTTTCATCTTACCCAGTTTCTGATCCACGCCCTCACGGGCGTGGCTATTGAATGTCGGCCCTACGGGCCTAAGCTATGCCAACGCAAAATCGTTGATAGACCGTAACGCCTCCCGTAACGCTCCTTCTCTTCTCTCGCTTCGCCGTGCTATAAGCCTCGTCGAGTCAATGCAAACTGAGAACACAACACTGCGTCCCGCAACCGAACGGGCGCTCAATGCGGAAATCAAACTCTATTACGATCTTCAGCTGGCGAGGCCGGCGCCGGCGCCCCTCCTGATCGCGCTGCATGGTTACGGGGCCAACAAACGCCAGATGATGCGCGAAGCGCAGGCCATCGCGCCGGAGGGTTTCGCTCTCGCGTCGCTGCAGGGTCCGCATCAGCATTTGAGAGATCCGAAAGAACCGGGCGGACCTTTGCGATTCGGGTTTGGCTGGCTCACCAACTTTCGTTCGGAAGAATCCGTGGCGGTTCATCATCGAGCACTGCTTGATTTGATCCATTCACTGACTGCCGAAGGCATCGCCGATCCCGGGCGAATATTCCTGCTGGGCTTTTCCCAATCATGCGCGCTGAACTATCGCTTCGCGTTTTCGCATTCGCAGGTGTTGCGCGGCGTGATAGGCATCTGCGGCGGGCTTCCAGGAGATTGGGACCAGAGCGATCTTTACCAGCGCACCACTGCCGCCGTATTTCATTTAAGCGGCGAGCGAGACGAGTTTTATCCGCCGTCACGCACCTCTGATTACGCCGCGCAATTACGTCCCCGCGCGAGCGAAGTGCAGTACCGCGGTTATGATGCGGGCCATGAAATTGTGCAGCCGATGCGGGACGATGTGAGGTCGTGGCTGGAACAAAGGGCGGCCATGTGAAGAAAGCCGTCGTTTAGAGGCCGCACTTATGCGCCTTCGAACGTGCCGGACAAGTCCTGCGTCTAAACAGCCTTGAATCTCGGTGAACATGCCGGACCAGTTGGGCATCTAAACGACCACTGATGAACCGATATTTCTCGACCTCGGTGCTGCTCGCGTTGGCGATACTTTCCGGCGCAGCCTGCCAGCACCAGATCGCCAGAGTGCTCAAGCCACTAAAACCACCTGAGCAACAGACTGAAACGCGCGCTCTGCCCGGCAACAGCTCGCCGAACCTGAAGCTGGTAATCGATGGCGCCATCGAACAGATCGGAAAGACGACGAGTTACGATCCCTCTTATCAAAAGATCGAATATCCAAACGGCGACGTGCCGATGGAAACGGGTGTTTGTTCTGACGTCGTCGTGCGCGCTTTTCGCAAAGCCGGAATCGATTTACAGAAGGAGGTGCACGACGACATGAAGGCAAACTTCTCGGCGTATCCCACCCGCTGGGGCCTGAAGGGGACCGACCCGAACATCGATCATCGGCGGGTGCCGAACCTGCAGACCTACTTCACCCGCAAGGGCAAGTCGCTGGCAACTGATGGCGGGAGTGAAACCTTTCTGCCGGGCGATATCGTTACCTGGGATCTTCAACTCGGCGGAACTGAACATGTCGGCATGGTGGTTAATGTCTGGTACAAACCTACGCAGCGCTATCTGATTGTGCACAACATCGGTAACGGCACGCGCATGGAAGATGTGCTGTTCGCGTGGAAGATAACGGGTCACTATCGTTACTTCTGACCATCGAGTCAATTAGAAGCACTAAGAGTCCTCACTGCATGCTTGCGCTGGCCGCAGAGCGGCCAAATGTTTATAGCTCACGTTGGCACAAAGAATTCTCCAACTCCGGAGGAGCGCAATGTACTTGCCAGTGAAGCCAACATTTCGCTCCGCTGGAGCCTCAGACTCTTTTGTCGCCCTGGTTCTATAAGCATGTGGTCCCTGCGGGACCACGAACTTGAACGACGTTTACCAGCAGATTTAACTCTGGAGTCACCCCACTAGTGCTAATAGGCAGGACATGATAAATTGCCGCGCCATATTCCGAATCATCTTGAGCGGCTGCATTTTCTGGAAAGCATGGTTCCTCCCGGAGCCATTCAACTGCGGAGATTTATGAAACCCAAACTTCTCAACTCTCTTGCCTTGGTCTTGTTGTTAGGGGCTGTCTCGGTCTGTTCGCATCCGGGCGCGGCGCAGAGCAAATCCGACTATGACGTCAGGGCCGCGGATGCGATCAAAGCCGTCATGGACGCCCAAGCTGCCGCCTGGAACCGTGGCGACCTCGAAGGCTACATGGATGGTTATGATCGTTCGACTAACACCGAGTTCGTGGGCGGCGACACGATCACTCGTGGCTGGCAGACGGTGCTCGATCGCTATCGCAAGAATTACAGTTCGCGCGAGAAGATGGGAGTACTCACCTTTTCAGATCTCGAAATCACCATCCTGAGTAAGGACGCGGCGCTGGTGTTGGGACGCTGGCACTTAAAGCGCGCCAATGACGAGCCGCACGGAACGTTTAGTTTGCTTTTCCGGAAAACCAAAGCTGGTTGGCGAATTGTTCACGACCATAGTTCTTCGGCGTGACAGATCTCCTGGAATGTCTCTTGGATTAGGAAAGGGGGCTCGCCCCGCTTTTGGATCAAAGGCCAAAGTTACACGAGGCGCGGGCCCTCTTCCTGACCTTGAGGCTTTCAGGATCGAACCTGGGAACTCGTCTTGATGGCTGAATCAAACCAATCAACTTCGACGCACGAACTCGCTGCGATTGAAAGCGAAGTCAAAGCGCGCAGCGCCGTCTTCAAGAAAGAACTTGGTCTATTCGATCTGGTGCTCACGCAAGTCGTCTTTGTCGTCGGCACAATCTGGGTTGGTTGGGCGGCCAAGCTGGGCAACCATCAGATGGTCTTTTGGCTGCTGGCGATCGTTACTTTCTATCTGCCGCTGGCCGCCGTCGTCATCTTTCTGAATAACCGCATGCCGCTCGAGGGCGGGCTGTATCAATGGGCCAAGCTGGCCTTCAATGATTTCGTCGCCTTTATGGTGGCCTGGAACCTGTGGGTGTTCGGCATTCTGGTGATGTCGGGCATTGGCCTGATCATCAAGAAGAACATCGCTTACGCGATTGGGCCACGGGCCGACTGGATGCACGAGAACAGGAAGATGACGACGCTCGTCTGCGTCGTCTTGATGATTAGCATCATCGCCGCGTCCAGACGCGGCCTCGCCCTGGGAAAGTGGGTGCAGAATGTTGGCGGCATATTTCTGCTGGTTACCTTCGCCACCCTGATCCTGTTGCCGTTTATTACCGCCAGTCGCGGATCGCTCGCAAACTACCATCCATTTTCGATGAGCCTGCCGCCATTCAGTAGTTACAACATCAACGTCTTCAGCAAACTCGCTGTCGGTGCGCTCTCGGGCTTTGAATACATCGCCATCCTGGCCGGCGAGTGTCGCGCGCCCGCGCGAAATATCAGTCGCTCAGTTTTGATCTCCGCACCGATTATTGCGCTGATGTTCATTCTTGGCACGGCCTCGGTGCTGGCTTTTGTCACTCCGGATCAAGTGGATCTCATCGGGCCGATCCCGCAAGTGCTCAGTCGTGGTTTCAGTTCATTTGGCTGGGTGTCAATGCTTGTTTCGCTGACTATTTTTGGAGTTGCTGCCCGGCAGATCGCCTTGATGAGTATCTATTTTGCCGGGAACACGCGGCTACCGATGGTCGCCGGTTGGGACGACCTGCTGCCCGTCTGGTTTGCGCGTTTGCACGCGCGCTATAAGACGCCGGTGAACTCGATTCTTTTTGTGGGCCTGATTACGTTGGCCTTTAGTCTCGCGAGTTTGATCGGCGTGAAAGAGCAGGAAGCTTTTCAGATTCAGGACAACGCCGCGACCGTCTTCTACGCGCTGATGTACATGGTGCTCTTCGCTATTCCGCTGATTGCAATCAAACGGTTCGGCGTTCGGGCCCCGTTATGGCTCAAGATCGCATCTGCTTCCGGCTTTATTGTTTCGGTGATCGCAGGTTTCTATACGATGATTCCGATTACAAAGGTCGATAGCCCCCGGTTGTTTGCCGCGAAGATTATCGTCGTGGTGGTAATCGCGAATGGAATCGGCGTGCTGTTGTTCGCATTGGGCCGGAAGCGCGCTGAAAGAGCGGAAGCTACCTCGGTTTCTACTTAGTTCACTCAGACTATGTCGCTTGAGGTGAGGATAAGGTCAGTGCCGGGAGCGATAGCAACCGGGTAATCGCACTGGCAAAGTTTATTGACGCGAGGACTTGAGACCGGTCGCTGCTCCCGGTAATGCCCAGGGTCATTGACGCGATTCCTCATCAGAAAACTGGTTTTGTTCGCAACCCTGTGATAAGAATCTGAACTCAACAAAGGCAAGTCTTACTCTTTACCCCGAAGGAGAAAGAAAATGAAGATCAACTTTGGTCGCGTTCTGCTCGGCGGTTTGCTTACCGGTCTGATTCTGAACATCGGCGAGTGGCTGTTGAACGATAAGGTGCTGGCCACGGAAATGCACGCGTTCTTTAGGAAGTGCGGTGTTCCCTTGCCGGGAACGACCTTTATTGTGATAGCCGTGGTCATTACTTTTGTCCTCGGCATAGTCATCGTGGCCGGCTATGCGGCAATCAGACCGCGGTTTGGGCCCGGCCCCAAAACGGCAATCATCGCCGCCCTGTTCGCATGGTTCGGCGTAGTCGTCTATCCAAATGTTATCTATGCGGCGCTTGGTTTCACTCCGACCAATGTCCTGATGATTTTGCTCGGCTGGGAAGTGGTGGAGTTCCTTTTGGCCACGCTTGCCGGCGCCTGGTTGTACAGGGAAGCCTGAGTTCTTTTCTAATGAAGGGCCAATGAAGGTTTGCCGTGGAATGGCTGCATGAGCTGGAAACGACTCTTGATCTCGATCCCGCTCGGCTTTCTTATCATGATCGCCGACGGGGTGTTATTAATGTTGGTCAATCGTGTCTATCGGCCGAACCATCCGCCTCGCTGGATGATCGCCGCCTTCTTTTACTTCGACGCCTGGCCACTTTTTCTTACGCAGCACATCTTTCCTCGCGCGACCGGTGACACGTTCGGCGGCCCGACGTTTCTCGCGGTAGCCGCAGCTGGACTGATCGATCTGATTGTCTTCTCGGCAATCGTTTACGCGCTGCTCTCCTGGCGCGCGCGCCGTAAAGCCCGTGCCTGAAAGTCTCGCCGTCATTAATTGTTCGCAGCTGGTGACGCTTGCCGGTCCGCGCCGGCCGCGGGTTGGGGCTGAGTTGCGCCAACTCTCAATCATAGAAGACGGCGCACTCTTTGTTCGCGGCGATCGGATCGAGATCGCCGACCGGCGGCGCGAAGTCGAGCGTCTAATTAACGGCGACTGTGAGGTGATCGACGCCGGGCGTCGCGTCGTAATGCCGGGATTCGTGGACGCGCACACGCATCCCGTGTTCGCCGGCCTGCGCGCCAACGAATTCGAGCAGCGCGCCGGCGGGGCAACCTATCGCGAGATCGCGGCGCGTGGTGGTGGCATCAGATCAACGGTGAGAGCAACGCGCAACGCGTCTTTGACTGATTTGATCAAAGCCGGCAACCGTTACGCGCAGTGGTTTCTGCGGTGCGGCACTACCACAATCGAAGCAAAATCGGGTTACGGTCTAACTATCGAAGATGAACTCAAGATCCTGCGCGCCATCAGGCAACTGAATTCCGAAACACCGCTGCGTTACGTTTCCACCTTTCTCGGCGCGCACGACATTCCTGCAGAGTACAGGTCACGCCGCGCTACTTATGTGAGTCTGGTGATCAATGAAATGCTGCCGCGCGTCGTTGAGGAAAAATTGGCTGAGTACTGCGACGTGTTTTGTGAAGCAGATGTGTTTAGCAATGACGAGACACGGCAGATACTCTCAGCCGCGCGCGGTCAGGGATTGGGCTTGCGCGTACATGCCGACCAGCTTTCGCTCTCCGGGGGCGCGCGGCTCGCTGCTGAGCTCAACGCGGCCACCGCGGATCATTTGGAGCATACCGACGCTGCCGGAATAGCGGCTTTAAAGGCCGCAAAGGTTCAGCCGGTGCTCTTACCGGGCTCAGTTTACGCGCTCGGCTCCAGGCAATATCCGCCGGCCCGTGAAATGATCGAAGCGGGGCTTGGCATCGTGCTGGCTACTGACTTCAACCCCGGATCTTCCCCGACTCCCTCGATCCCGATGGTTCTTTCGCTGGCTTGCACGCAGATGAAAATGACTCCAGCTGAGGCCGTCAGTGCAGCCACAATCAACGCCGCCTATTCACTGAGACGCGGTGATGAAATAGGGAGCTTGGAAAAAGGGAAGTGTGCCGATTTTGTAATTCATGATTGCGAAGACTATCGCGAGTTGGCTTACTTTTTTGGCGTCGAGCACGCGCGGCAAGTTTATGCATCGGGCCAACTAGCATTCGATCGAACAAACGGGGCGGTAGCCCGACCGTGAGGGAGGGCGTTACTCAGTCATCGGTTTGGATTAATAATCTGAGGTGAGATAAAAACGCTATGTCCTTATGCCAAAACTCAATCGAATGATATAAAGCTTCGTTGCTTCTCGAATTGGGAGGTTCAAATGATCGAAGCACCAAAAACACGAAGACTGCGGCTTGAAGAGTTCAACCAACTATGGGTTGTTGAATATAGCGTCGAGCAAAATGCTTTCAGCGTTAAAGATATCAATGAAATGGTGGAGACCAATCGCGCAAATCTCTTGAAACGGCTCTCAGTAGACTATCTGCCTATAGCATTTACACCCAGCCGCGATGCCGCGATAGCTCTGTCTAATGATTTGCGAGACAACCTCGACCAGCAGCGGGATCGCCAAGCCAAGTATGAATCAGATAATGCTGACGATGAAAAAATTCTCACCCGGTTATGGGAATCCTCTGAAGACAAACTCTGGTCACTGTTTAGAAAGCTTGACCCGAGACCGGTAGAAGGTTAACCCGCGCGGCATTTTTCTTAGCAACGTGATCGACGCCCTCCCTAACGGTCGGGCTACTGCCCCGTCTGTCCGCATCAACTCTAACATCGAAAAACCGATCAGCATCAGAGACAGAACGCGGAAAGAAACTTTTTGATTGACGACTTCGCGGTTGTCTTTTATTATCACTCCAACACTGGAAAGGAGGTGATCGAAAATTTATGAGTTCTAATCACAGTGAGGTGGCTGAGACCTAGCCTCAGGAATTGATAATCGCGATTGTTTGGATTGTCATCCTGAGACGTTCTCTGTGACGCCTTCTTTCCGAAGCGGTCACAGCCGCAGGTCAATCCCTACAGTTCACCGGAAAGCCGCTTGTGAGTAATCGCGAGCGGCTTTTCTTCTGCGCACAAAAATAACGTGGCTATCTCCTTGACTTATTAACCCGCGCACCGTTATAGACATCAAATACCAACCGCAACTTAAAACTTCTCCTGGTTGCCGGAAAGAGCGTGTAGGTGTCTGAAAAGACTTCGCCAAATTCTCCCGTGTTTTACGACCCCCGCGGCCGTCGCTGGAGACGTGTAAAGCGCACTTATCTGGCCCTGGGTATTGCCGTCACCGCGATCACCGCGATCTTTATCGCCAGCGTCCTGGCTAATCCGTTGTTGCCGCGTCTTAATCTGCGTCCACTCCAGAATCTGCCGCGCACTTCGGATCTTAAACTGCCACGCCCCCCAGCTCTGCTGAACGCGCGCGAGGCTGGGGCGAAGAAAGCAGTGGACCTTTTGCAGAAGGAGTCGGCCAAGACGCGCGTCGTGCCGGCCCGGCGTTCAGAGTTGACGCCGATCTTGCCGGCGCCCGTGAACACACCGCTGCCCGCCCCCGCCAGTTTTAATTCGAAACAGTTGGCGATCGGTTTCTATGTCAACTGGGACGAATCCAGTTACGCCTCGCTGGAACGAAATCTCGATCACCTCGACTGGGTGGTCGCCCAGTGGGCGCACCTGGTTGACTCAAAGAATGGCAGCAGCCCGCTCAGCATCGAGCTCGACGCCAAAGCGCTCAACCTGATTCGCGAGCGGCGACCCCAAACATCGATCATCCCGATGGTGCAAAACCTTACCGATGAAAAGTGGCAGTATGACGTGCTGGCGCGGGCGGTCGCCGACGAAGACTCGCGACAGAGATTAGTTGCCGCGCTATCGCAGTTCGTCGAGCAGAATAAGTTCGCCGGGGTCGCCGTCGATTTTGAAGAGCCCACCAAAGACACGCAACCAAACCTGCTGCGGTTCATGCAGGAACTTCATGCCGCATTTCAGGCTCGTGGCTGGGTAGTAGTCCAGGCGGTCCCCTTCGACGATGCCGAATGGAACTATCGCGAGTATGCAGCCGCGACCGACTATCTCATGCTGATGGCCTATGACGAGCACTGGGCCGGGAAAGTAGCGGGCTCGGTGGCTTCGCAGGATTGGTATCAAGGCACTCTGGCCAACCGCATGCGCGATTTGAACCCGGCAAAAACCATCATTGCGCTGGGTAATTATGGATACGATTGGGCCGAGGGCGTTGATGCCAAGGAAGTCAGTTTCCAGGAGGCCGTAATCAACGCCAGAGACTCTTCCGCCCAAATCGCATTCGATCCGGCGACACGCAATCCGCATTACGAATATGACGAGGAAGACAACTCGCACCACGTCGTCTGGTTCCTTGACGGCGTTACCGCCTTTAATCAAATGCGGGCGGCGAGTGGGTACAACCCGGCCGGATTCGCGCTGTGGCGGTTAGGCTCAGAAGATCCATCCATCTGGTCGATTTTTGGCACGGACGCGCCGAATCCTCCGGCCGACGCGCTCAAACGAATTCTCCGTGGTTACGAAGTCGACTTTGAAGGCAGTGGCCCGCATGACGGCGAGCGCGGGTTGAACGTCGATCAGACGACTGGATTCATCACTTCAGAGACCTATGACAATAACAATATTCCTTCGTCGTATGTGATCGAGCGCACCGGAGACCACCCGGGCCTGATCGCTTTGACGTTTGACGACGGGCCCGATCCCGAATGGACCCCGGACATCCTGGATATCCTGAAACAGGAAAACGTGCCGGCCACCTTTTTCGTGATTGGCAAGAATGGCCAGGCCCACCCCGAACTACTCAGACGCATAATCAACGAAGGTCACGAACTCGGCAATCATACCTTTACTCATCCGAACCTTGGTGAGATTCCGGGACGCATTACCGATCTCGAGTTGAACGCGACCCAGCGCTTAATCGAATCCGTCACCGGCAGGTCGACTGTGCTTTTCCGGCCGCCTTATTTTGGCGACGCCGAAGCCGACAAGCCGGAAGAGGTCGAACCGGCCATTCGCGCAGAAAAGCTGGGCTACATCATAGTGGGTTTGCGGATCGATCCGAGCGATTGGAAACCGGGCGCGACCGCGGACGAGATCGTGGAGAAGACCGTCAAAAGAGCCATGGACACTAATTCTGAAACCCGCGGGCAGGTGGTGCTGCTGCACGACTCAGGTGGTGATCGGGCGGCCACCGTC
>WNFS01005437.1_pt1 | contig 11420 bp, 3 predicted proteins | sample 5400141 | NCBI WGS metagenome assembly WNFS01 (sample SAMN13153358, study PRJNA577476) | soil metagenome | isolation source: 60 cm saprolite under Madrone tree | place: USA:California | collected 2016-06-14 | reverse complement strand
CGTCCGCGCCGTAGCGTCCACCGAACGCGAACTGCTGTTCGTTACGAAGATAATCGTAGCTGTAGCCAACGCGCTGGTAGTAATCCGCAGAAGTGGGCTGGAGGCCGAGGACTTTGATAAGGTTCGCGTTTGCGTCCGTGTCTTTGCTGATGTGCGGAAGCTGCAGCTTGAGCGTGGCCCATTCGCTTTGCAGCTCGGCGATTACGCGCCGAACATTTTCTTCAAAGCGGAAAACGCGTTCCGCAAACACGCCATAGCTCCACTGCGGAAACGCACTTGTAAGCAGGAAACCGTACGGCTGATTGCCGACGCGCACGGTCGCAAGCGGCCCTCGACCAGCGACATATTCAATAAACAGCGCGCGCACGCGTTCGAGCGTGTCGTTGCTCATCACGTCGTTGAGCAAGGTATTGAGGTAATACCCGAGCGTGCCGGCGTACAGCGCCTTGTTCATTGCGACCGCTTCCGAGTGATCGGTCAAGTCTGCGCCGTCGATGTGCGCGAGTGCGTCATATTCGAGCCCCAGGTACTCAGAAAGCCGCTGGCCGTCGGTGGCTTTGTCGGCGTTCGCTTCGAACGCGAAAAGCGGCGGGCCCGTTTCGACGAAGAAGCTTTGCTCGGCTTGCGGATCAGTTGCGCCGAAACCGGAGGAATCATTGTCTGTGTTGTTCGTCGGCGTGCCTTGCTTAATCAGTGCAAAACCTTTCGCGGAGTAGTGATGATTGTCGATTAGCTGCTCGATCAACTGCTGCGTGTCCGTTTCGTCTGCGGACAACTTCAATCCAATCACGAGCAGTTGCTCGAGGCCACCGGACGACTCATCGGCATTTAGCGGGACACGGAATCCAAGTCCTTTCTCGACGGCGAGCGGAAAGTCGGCGATCCAACTGAACTCGTCGCCAAGCACGAGCCGTCCCGTCGCGGGATCGCGCTTCAAGGTCGATTTGCCTTCGTCATCGAGAGGCGCGGGGCCGACCACGACAATGTCATCGACCTGATTGCCGACGATGGTGTGCACGGCTTTGCCGCCGCGAAACAACATCAGCACAAAACGATCGGGCATCACACGGCTGTGTGGCGCTTCGGTCCAGCTATCCGGCTTTGCGACGTCGAACTTTGGGAACTGCAGAGCGTCATCACTCGCTGGCGGCGGATCGCTCCAGTTCGTCGGTTTCGTTTGCAGCGCGACCCACGCGGCACGATTCGCACCGAAACGTTTCACCAGGTCCTGCCATGCCGATTTGCGCGCATCGTCATCTTTCGCCGCCCGCAAGCCTTTCCAATAGGCCATACCGAACGTCTGCTCGCGCTCGGTCAGGAGTTTTTCGTGCGTGTTGATCGCGATCTCATCGGGAAAGACCCGCACCCACAGCTCTGCGTCTTTGAAACGCGTTTCCACACGCAATGGCAGCAGCATGATCGGAAGGGAATCGTCCCATTCTTCGATGAGCTGTTGCGGTGTGCGCTGGAAGAGATCGCCGATCAGTCGCCCGACTTCTGCATTGCGTTGCTTAAGCGCTCCTTGTTGCTCCTGTATTTGCACACGCTCCCGCTTCAATTCCTCTGACTGATCGGGATAAAACACTGGCTGCTCGTTGTCTTCGCCTTCCTCCAGGATCTCGCGGCGCTCCGCTTTGTTCTGCAAGCGCTGCAACGTGAGCTGACGCATCCGCGCGCGTTGCAGCTGCTCACGCGCATCGTCGCGCGTCCCGCGGGCGCGTCGCAGGGCATCAAGTGTCTCGTTGAAGTCGCTCATGTACTCGGCTGGAGGTCCAGGTTCTCCAGCATTTCCTTTGCGTGCACCGCGATCATCACGGGACGCTGGTAGAGAATCGAAGCCATGTCCGCCGAGTGACTACCCCACTGCCCTCTTTCAGCACTCGTCAGGCGATTGAAGAAGCTGGCAACAGGTGGCGTGCTGGTGTCGATGAAACGCAGGCCACTCGAAAACTCGTCCCACGATAGGTCGTCCCATGTGACCTTGTTTGGGTCGTCGGGCTCGAACTCTATGTCCATGCCGAAGCGCGGTTCGCCGGGTACTTGCTGGATGATGAAGTAATAACCCCAGTCGTCCGTCGCCGTCTGCGGATTATCGGCACCCTTCGCGTCTTCTGGTTTCATGTCGAAGCCGAAGAAGCGAATGTCCGGTTCGACTTCCGCGCGGAACATCGGGAACAAGATTTCCGCGTGCATGTCCGCTTCCGTTTTCACTTCGACGATGACCGGATCCTTCGTCGGATCGGGCGTGCCATGTTCGTCGCGAAAGATGTGAGCACGCTGCGCGTAAACAATCGTATTTGGGTATTTCTTCAGTAGCTCGCCGCGCACGAGCAACACGAGCTGACGACCCGGCGGACGCGCAGGACTACGATGTGTACCGAGCTTTGAGGTGGAAATCCACGTGTCAATCGGCACGATGTCTTTGTACGTATCCGCGAGTTCGGCGCGCTTTTCAGGCGTGAGGTCGGAATCATCAGCGATAATGCCTTTAACATCCCAGAACTGCCGAAAGTAACTGCCGCGCTGGTCGGTCGGATATTCGCGCCAGAGTAACTCGCGGCCGAACTCGTGATTGAGTCCGGTCATGTAGGCCTCAATAAATTCCGGATTGGTGACCAGGAGCGAGATCGTGTTCGGCGGAACCAATTCCAGGTTTGGAAGGAACAACTCGCTCGAGATATCGCGCAGCTTCTCGTACATCGGGTCGGGGAAATCCGGATACGCCATCGCCGGCACGAGATGCTCGGGCTGGAGGAGCCATGCGGGGTTGAAAGTGAAGCGCACTTGCTTCGCAACGAGCTGCGGAAATACGATGGTCGCACGCGTGGCGTCGCTGACCTTCGTCTGCGCGTTTGTGATATCGAAACGCACGAGCTGCAGTTCGGATGGCTCAATGGCGAGGCGCTGATTGAAAAGCGTCGCTGCGGATCGGAAATTTCGTGCTTCAACACTGTCAGCGCCCGCCGCGGCGCGCGTAATCATCGAGACCTCGTTGAAACGCAGTGCATCTGTGGACGCCGATGTCGTAAACGAAGTTGTCGCGATGTCAGTGCCGGATGTTGCGCTGATCGGCGTGACTGGATCGGTAACAACGAATGCGAAATTCGGTTGAGGCGGTGCATTCTCGATGTCGTGCAATGTGGCGTTGGGATCCGTGAGCGACTTGGTCGCTTCGAGTGCGCGCTCCGCTTCGGCCGTGCGGAAGTAACCGAACACAGCGGCCGCGGCGACGATGAGCGCGAGCCACCATGCACCGGCAATCGCGATTACGACCGCGAGCAAGAGCAAAAGGATCAGTAAGAGCAATCTATGCGTGAGGATCCATTGGAGCCAGGCGGGTTCATGCGCGTTTGGAAGCTGCTCGGCGATGCGCTCATCGGTGATCACCGAGTCGGAGACCTGCTTCGGCGGCGCCGCACTAATGCGACCACTATTTAAATCCTGCACGAGCGCGCCGTGATTGAAGGAGGAATTGGCCGCGCGCAGCCGTTTTCCGTAGGAGCCGCGCGGACGGATCATGCGACGCATTGCGCTGTTCAACGCCGCCGGCGAAACGAGACTCGTGGTGAGCTGATGAAAGAGCGTTGTCGGCGAGCCTTTCACTTTCTTTAGGACAGGCGAAAAGACCGCCAGCATCTCGGCGGGTGCGAGGCGTTGGACGAAGTTGGTCTGAATCATGCGAACCGTTTCCATCGCGAACACAGAGCGAATGATGATGCGGTTCGCGGCGAGAATTTTCTTCACCTGCTCCCACGCGCGCGCGACGTAATCCTCCTGATTCTTCTGGATCACGCTTGTCCCGAAACCGGATGGCACGCGAAAGCGCGGATCGCGATTGAGGAAGTTGAGCCAGCCGGCGCCGGCCGGATCGATGCGACGTTGTAACGCGTGGTTCTCGCCGTAGATCGGCGGCGAAACGACAGGATCATCGTCGCCGTCGGATGCGTCCTGTACATCGGCCGGAAAATTCAGGATCAATTTCAGTTGCGCGAAGAACGGCTTCGATGTGTCGATGTCGCTTTCCTTCGGACGCGAGACAGTTGTCGGTGCTTTAAGCGCGCCTTCGAGTCCGAGAATTGTTTGCGGTTTTTCGGGCGGCGGAATCTTGCCGATGTCCGCGCCGACGGTCATGCCGAACCCCGGCTGGGACGCGTCCATGTCGCGAATCCCGACCTGCGGATCCATCGGCCGCGGCTGGAGCAATTTGACTAACGACTCGAAGTCTTCGTTTTCCCCGGTGCGAAACGCCCATTCGTAATAAACCGGAAAGTCGATCGGCGCCGCACCCGCAGTCCACGACGGTTGTTGCGCATCGATCGTTGAGACGTCCTGCTGCAAACCCACGCGCCTGCCTGTTTCGAATGCTGGAACGACGAACGCGTGATAGCCAGTCTTAGCCTTCAGTTTTCGCGGACAGATGAGGCGGCTTATGATCTTGTCCGCATTCGGATTATCCATCTCGTGCAATGAGCGCAGGAATTTTTCGAAGTCCGTAGGCGTGTCGTAGCCTTCGTTGATGTGCACGTGACCCCACGCCCAGGTCTCGATCGGGGCCGGTAGTGCGTCCGCGTTCGCGACCGTGACGATCGGGAGCGGAAAACCGCGCGGGTTATATTTGAATTCGCTCTCCGCTTCGGTTGCGCCTTCCTCTAGAACGAGCAACGCGATCCACGGCCGCAGCCGCTGGCCGTTCGCTCGCGCCGGTGTGTAACGCCACAAAAAATCTTCGTCGTAGAATTCGATGAAGGGCAGGTAATTCGGTTCGAAGTTGGTGATGCGATTGAGCGGTTCGGTGCGCACCACCATCTCGGGATTGAGACCGATGATGTCGCCGGGTCCGATGAGTGCGAACTCCTTGTGTACCGGCGTCGTGTTGAGCATCACGTCCACCGGCACATGCGCGCGCTCTTTCACCGCGCCGCCGCCGAGGCCAAGGTTGTCCGGCTCCGTGATGCGGTTGCCGATACCTTTGCGCAGCCACGCACTGAAAGTGTATTTTGCGACTGTGACGCTCATGCGGCTTCGCTCAGCTCGTAGCTCGACATTACCTGCAGACGCCCCTGCAACGATGGATCCTCGGCGACGAGTTCATCATGCAACTGCCACGCTTCGGCTTCGCTCTTCGCGCTCAATCCTTCGCCGTGCAGCGTGAGATCGGTGCCGTTCACGACACGGAACTCCGGTTCCTCGACATCGACTTTTGCGATCGGCGTTCCGCCAATCCGACGGCTAACCGCGAATTTGTTCTTCGTCACCGCGCCCGCGCCGCTGAACATCGAGAAGACGGAGCCGAACAGCCTAACGAGTCCTGCGCGGATCGTGAGGCCGCGTTTGCGATGCACATAGCTCAGCTCGTAGGTCACGTCTTTATCAACGTTCGCACCCGTCTGCGAGCTATCGCCGGTGCTGAAACGCAAACCGCTGCGCATCTTCTCGAACGATTTGCGCGCCAGCTTCTCGTCGTCGCTTAAGTGCTGGAAGTTGGCGATCGCGAATTCCTCGCGCACTTCTTCGGTCGCGCTGTCACCACTGGTTAGGTCGAAACGTGTGGTGCCTTTCGGTTTTTGATTGCCGAATTTGTTTATCTCAAAGCCGAGCGGTACGATCTTCTGGCTCACAGAAAGAACCGCGAACGGATTCATCACGATCTGCTCCGGGGGCAGTTCGAGCTTTTTCAGCGTGACGTTCTGATGCGTATTGGCCGGCAACATCGCGAGCCAGTTGCGATCATCTTTCAGCGCATCTTCGATCAGCGGCTGCACATCGACTTCCGCTTCGATCTGCGGCGCGGCGTCATCGCCCCATGTGACATCGAAGTCGATCGAAATCGAGAAGAAGAAAAGGTCGATGCTTGCTTCGCCGCGCGCGCGGAATGGATTCGGCCCGGAGAGTTCTCCGTGCACATGAATGCCCATCAGCTCATCAGTGCCGTCGCGCAGCGCGAGTCCGGCATCCAGATCGGCGATGAAGTGGAACGGATTGAATTGAACGAGCAGGTCGTAACCAAGAAAGCCGTAGATGTTCAGCCCACAGCCTTCCGCATACAGCTCGACGCGTGAACCGTTCTGCACCGTGTTCGACGTGATCGCGAAATAGGTCGCGCAGGTGAGCCGCGGATTATCGCCGGATAGCAGCGAAATGCTGAGGCGGCGCAGATTGCGCAGGTCCGGCGGGATTTCGCTGAAGCTCGGATGAAAACCGCCGACGGTGAGAATAAAAATCGCCTGATCGCCCCAGCCGATGCGCAACGCCATATCGCCGGTGAGCGTGTAAATGAGCAGGTGCGAATCGTAGAGACTCGCGTCGAACCAGATCAGGCCTTTCTGGAAATCGATGCCGCCCGCGAAGTTCACCTGCAGGTGCAGGATCGCCAGGTCTTCCGCCGGCAAGCTCGCTTGTAACACTCCGGCGATGACAATTGCCGGCGTCGGCAAATCGATGATCACGCCGATTTCGAGCGAGAGCAGCGTCGGCGTGCCCCAACCGAGTTTGCCCATCGGGCCGATGACGAAGTGCTCAACGGCGAGCGGGAAAATGTCCTTAATGTCGCTGATGATGCGCGTGATGTTCGCGATGATGTCCTGCGGAAACAGGACGCTGTTGAGCGCGCCCGTGCGCACGCCTACGCGCAACGCTTCCGTATCGAGACGGCGATTCAGTCCGAGCAATCCGCCAACGCCTACAAGCGTGAAGCCGAAGCCTAATTGAATCGGCATGAACTCCGCCGTCACAAGGATGAGCAACGCGAACCCCGGCGAGCCGTCCGGCAATTTCGTGTTGATTATGCCGATGGCTTTGAGCGCGATGACGTCCTGGAACGTCAGCTCAAGCGCGCCAGCGTATTCGCCCTTTGCGGCATCGACGGACAAGAAGCCGCCTCCTTTGATGACGCCCGCATCGAGCGCGAGCCCGACACCTTTTGGTGGAACAAAATCGAGGTGGAAATCGGCCATGCCGAGCCGACCGCTGCCATTCGGCGGAAACGAAATCGCCGCATCCGCGCCGATGCGATCGAGCGTCGCAACAATCGGGCCGAGATGCGCGGTGACTTGCGCCGCAAGGCCGATGTGCAATGCGGAATCACTGCCGATGCCTAACGAAAAGTAGAGGCCGTTGAGATCGACGATCGCGAGATTCTGATGCAGCGGAATGAACACCTCTAGGCCAGCATCACCTGTGACACGCAAACCATCTTTCGGATTCCACGTCGCGGTCAGCGGAAACTTTGCCTCCAGTTTCACTCCGGCGAGCAGCTTCTGAATGAGGCCATCGCCTTGCGAGAAATCGACGATGAGCTTTCCGTCCTCGACCTCAAGCTGGACCTCAGGCTTTATCTCGCCGCCTGAAGTGCTGAGGTGCGCGTCGACGCCGACACTGCCGCCGATGCTCTTAGCCTGGAGCCGCGTACCGCCAGCGACCGCAAGCAACGTGACCGGTGTTCCGTCGGTGTTTTGCGCTTTGATGCCGAGCAGCAATTTGAGGTCGACGTTTCCAGTCGGCGGAATGGCATTCACCACGAACGGCGGCCGCACGTTCACTTCCATGCCGGCTTCGTAGTTCGCGGTGACTTTCACCGTCCCTTTCCAGAGATCGGAGAAGTTCACTGAGTCTTCGAAAGTCGCTGCGCCAGGCAGCGCAAGCTCGAATTTAAGGCCGGGCGGCGAGACGGATGTGTCCACCGTAGCGCTCAGAACGAAAGCTTCCAGCACTGGCGGTTGTCCCGGCTGTTGATAAATCGCCGCGTTAGCGCCGAGCCGTTCAATCAAAGCCTGCGCCTTTTCGAGGAGGAACACGCCGTCGAAATCATTCGCGCCCCATTTGAAAAGCTGCTGGAAATACTGGTCGGGATGAATGGCGATCTGCGGGACACGGTCAAGATAGAAACGGCGTGGCACCGGCTCCGTCGGCGCGTGATTGATCTCGAGACCAACGTCGGGAGCAGGGTCGATGTCCACCAGACCCAGCATGGATAGTGCAGTGGTCAATGTGGGCAGTCGTGTGTTGAGATAACTGACCGCCATGAATTCCATGGCCCGCGTTACCAGTGTGTTGGCCAGGTCTTGCAACGCGGTCCGCTGCGAAGGCGGCAGCGAATTCGCCGCGGCGTGCAATGCGGTTCCTACATCAGCGAGGCTCGTAGCGAGTTCGGCGACTTTCGCGATGAGCGCAGCTCCACTTGCTATTATGTTCGGCGTGCTGTCAGCAGCGATGGCGGCGGCGAGATTCGCGATTAGGGGCTCCAGTTCTCCAGCCTTCGTTGAGGCCGCCGTGAGCTTCCCCAAGAGCGCTGCGTCACCGCTGATTGCTGGCGGCACTTCCACGCCTAAGCTGGCGGAAAGGCAACGAAGGTTCGAGAAAATCTGCGGCCCCAGCAAATCCTTGAGCGGCTTGAGCGCATTGCCCAACTCGACAACGACTGTTTCGATGGTTCCCGAGGAATTTGCCATCTGTTTGGAGTGTCAGCCCACAGATCGCGCTGCCATGAGAGTGTTGGGGCGGTTGCCGACCGCCGTAATGATTTCCAAAAGCGTCATTCCATCGCGCACGTGCGAGACTTCCGATTCCCAAATTTTCACATCGCGCCGCAGCGCTTCCGAGCCGAAGCGTTTCAGCGCTTGCGCAAATCGAGTGCACGCATCAGTGATTCGCAGACCCTCCGTCTCCAGAGGCACGGCTTCGCAAGGAGTCTGCGCCGCCTTGAGCGCGAACCGCACCCACACAGGTCCGCGGCAGCGATGCCAGACCGTCGCCACGCGGCGGTTCTTTTGAATCAGCTCCCACACTTCATCGGCGTGATCGTGAAACAGTTTGTCCAGAATCGGACCGCGCTCCGTTTCGAGAAACGTTTTGTGAACCGCAGTCACCGGTGGCAACGCAGCCGCGACCTTTGACACTGGCGGATTCACCTGCGTCACGGTGTCGACCGTTTTCTTCGCATCCGCCCGCCCCGCACCCCAACCCACGTCCTCATCCGGCGTCGAGCCTGCTGGTTTTGGAGCGAAATTCGCAGTAAGCAGATTCTTAATTTCCGTGTGCGTGAGGTTCGGATTCTTGTGCAGCATCAACGCGATCAGGCCGGTGACATGAGGCGCCGACATGCTCGTGCCGCTCAGATCCACATAGAAGCTGCGGCAGGAGTTACAGCAACAGCGCTGACAACCCCCCCGGTCTTTTGCAATCCCGACCGAAGTAATGTCTTCGCCGGGGGCGCAAATGTCCGGTTTCACTCGCGGCGGTGAGTCCGTGGTCGGTCCGCGGCTGGAAAAATCCGATAGTCTGCTTCCGTGAAAAATACCCGCCAGGCGATATGAACCCACCGAGATGCTTTCCTTTCCCGAAGCATTCGTGTCGAGTGTGTTCCTGGAAGTGGTGTGATCAAGGAAATGAGGAGACTTGTCATCATGCGAACTTCCGAAGAGACAGAAGGCGTCGATGACTGTGGCTGTGCTCCCGCTGTCCTTAAACTCGATCGACCATTCGCCATCGGCGTTCGTGTCGCCTGTTCCCGGCGTGATCTTGAACTTCAATTCAAGTATTGCCGTCGGCCCGGCTGGCACAGTGGCATTCGCATGAAAGTTCTCGTTTCCGTCGTTGCCAGCGGAAAAGACAATCGCCGTCCCAGTGGAATTATTGGTCAGTAACCGGTCGACCGTAACAGTTTCGTTGTCACTTCCGTCCATCCTTTCCGAGAAAAATCCCAGGCTCAGATTGATGACCACCGGTTTGTTCAGTTGCCGCGCTTCGTTGATGACGTAGCGAATCGCATCGAGCATCGTGTTTGTGCTCGTCGGCGGTGTTTTGCTGTCCTTGTCCGAAAGACGCCACTTTCGCACCACGATCAGCGTCGCATCAGTGGCGACCCCAATGTAATGAAATGCTCCGTGGCAGCTGCCGGACTGCGACCCATCGCCGGCTGCTATTCCAGCCACATGACTGCCGTGCCCATCATCGTCTTTGTGCCGCGCCTTGATCGGAGCACTTGCATCGTCGGTAATCGCCGCCTTAATCTGCCCAACGTCATATTCCACACCGTATCCGAGGGGAATTGGCGTTCCCGGCGTGTCCAATAAACTCGCCCGGTTGATTGGGCCTGGCACGGTTTCTCCGCCTTGCGCTGTTAGCGTTTGATCCCAGATCTTATGGATGCGCGTCGTGCCGTCGGCGTGCTGGAAGGCAGCGTGTCGAAAGTCGATCCCAGTGTCGATGATGCCGACGATCACATCCTTTCCCGTATAACCGGTGAAGTTATCTCCGGAACGCGACCAGACTTGGTCTGCCTTCAGCTCCGGCACGCTGTCGTCCAGATGAATCCGATGACGCCGCTGCTTCTCGACCGATATGACTTGAGGATCACGATCGAGGGCGACCAACCCAGCCACGTTCGTTTTACCATAGGCGAAGTCGCCTGCGATTTCCGCGATCTCGAGGCCCGCGCTCTTCAAGGTCGAAACACTTCCAATGAACTTTACTGCGACATACAACGGCTCATCTGGGCCGATTGACATACTGCCCGCGGAAGGGTTCTTATCGAAGAACTCCTTCTGGACTACCAGCCCTCGCAAATCTGTATCCAGCTCGGCCACAACTTACGGAGTTCCCCTAGGTATCAGAATTGCCGAAGGAAAGGCAAGCCCAAAATCGACAAATGCATCATTGAGCGGCTGAAAATTTCCGTAACCGACTATGTTGGTGATGGTCAGTCTTATTTCGTCCAGGCGTCTGCAACGTGGCGGCGCCGATCTCACCAGGGTCAAGTTGAACCGGCTGATTGACCCCAATTGGAAGGCGACCCAACCGACCGCGAACGGAAAACTATTACACGGGTCTGCCGATGGTTGATTCAAAGCATTTTCTCCACCCGCAATCGCCTGTCGTGCGGGACACTAATTGGCAGATACATCCGATTTTCAGGATTGAGTATTGCCCAAGCGATAAGACTTGCCGCGCTGACAACGACGAAAATTGGGTAGATCTCGACAACGAATAAATTGCACAGTTCGATTGGCCCCCGTCAAAAGAGAGTTAACTCTTTACTTTTCGGCGCCTGCGTGACCCTCGTTTTCGCTACTGCTATCCTAGCTCGCTCTCTGTGGACTCATAACAAATTGACCGGTTTGTGAAGAGTTTCTGGGACAAACCTACCAGTGCAGCCGCTATTGCTCAGCTAAGGTTCGCGAAAATCTTTGGGATCTCGATTGTGGCAAAAAATGAGCCTCCGCAGCTACGGTGTCAGCTACGTTTTGAGGAACTTATTCTGCGTAAGTTCTTCAATCACCGAGAGATGATGTGCACCGTGCAGGAATCGAACCTGCAACCCAGTGATTAAGAGTCACTTGCTCTGCCAATTGAGCTAACGGTGCGAGAAGATTTTCGATCTTCGATTGCCGATTTTAGCAGAATTTCGGCAAACAGGAAACAGA
>WNFS01006633.1_pt1 | contig 11421 bp, 7 predicted proteins | sample 5400141 | NCBI WGS metagenome assembly WNFS01 (sample SAMN13153358, study PRJNA577476) | soil metagenome | isolation source: 60 cm saprolite under Madrone tree | place: USA:California | collected 2016-06-14 | reverse complement strand
TCGCTTGCTGAGGCTCTTCCGACGCGCCATTCGACTCGTCAATGGGATATCTCTTCAAGAGCTCCGTGATGATTCGAACGCCTTTCCCCTCGTCGGCCGGAACGAAGAAGCGTTGCCGGAAGCTGATCTGCTCGTTAATCAATCCCAACCTTCGCAGTTCTTCGAACCGGTCGCAGTCGACGCAGAGCAGTTCAATCACTGGCTCGCGTTGCAGATGGCTTCGCTTCAGCTTCAGATCCCCTACTAACGTAATCTCGTCGCCTTCGTGGAGCACGCCCCGGAATACTTTGCTCGGGTCGGCGGGAAACCGGCCAAGTCCCAGCGACCTCAACACCGGGCCGATGCGAAGCCGTGGAATTTCTACGCCGACGATGCGTTGACCATCTTCGGTGCTAACTCGGACGACCTGTAATTTCGCTTCGGCTTTGGACTTGAGTTTCTGCCACAGCGGAATGATGGCGCCGGCGATAATATGAACCTCCTTGGTTTCGATTTCCGGCAGCACCGCATATTGTTCGGCCCACCACGACTGTGCCGCGCTCGCTCGAACCGGACGATACCTCTCGTTTACCTCCTGCTCGCGGATGTAGGACATGCGGGCACCGGCGGGCTTCCATACCGAATAGGTTGCGAACGTTTTGCCGTCCGCTGGGTCCGTGTGGTGACCGGACTGGAGCACCATAATGAAGTCGCCCTTCTCCCGATGCTGCAAGAATGTTCCATTGTTGGCCAGCCGCACTTGATCGGCCCTTGAGAAGGTGACCTTCTGGCTCGGTTGGTCGACTTGCAGAGTGTAGAGGATGGTCTCAGCGCCGGTAATACGATCGACGTGGACGACGATAGGAGGCTTTGCAACCCGAATCGCCAACGCTCTGATATCCGTCACTCCTTCGTCGAATGTGCCCGTGGCTTTCGCGTAGCTTACGGTCTGGTCAAAGAGCTCGGCGAAATAATCGAACAAGGCGTTTTGCTCTTTGACGGGCAGCGCCAGAATCCGGTTGAGAAATCGTGGAACATTGAATTCATCTTCCTTACGGATCTCCGCTCCACCCTCCTTAATCAGTCCGATGTCCTGCAAGGTTTGTCTTGGATCTTCCAGGCCGGCAATCGCCTCATTTGCCAGAATCCTTCGATACATCAAGCTGAGCGCCGCTCTACCTTCGGAAGTCTCAAAGTTGTAGCGAGCCCAATCGGCGTTGTCGGCGGCCCCGCGGTCGCCCTTGGTCAGTGCGCCCAGGCTTCCGAGGCGCCGCGCAATGGTGGAGCTAAAGCGCTTCTCCCCGGCCAATTCCGTACCCAGCAGTACGTATTCGGGCGGTTCTGCCTGGTCGCTTCTGTGAGTCCGTCCGAAACACTGCATCTGCTTGTCTGCGCTCCAGCCCAATTCGAGCGTGATGTGCACGCGGCGCTGACGGTTTGGGGCGCGATTCGAGGCGTGCAACGAAATGCCCATCGAACCGGCATCACTGATAATGGTGACGCGGCACTCCCCACCCTGAAACTGTCTCATCCCATGCACGTTAACCTTGTGCATCGCTACGCCTTCTGGCGCGCGCTTCTTGTATTCGGTTTTCTGCGTCTGAGAATCCCGAATCAGACGGCGCGTTCTGCCGGTGATTTCCGCAACGTTCTTCTCTCCAAAATGATTCACCAGTTGGTCTAACGGGTTTTCTGGGAGGTGCAACGAGGAAAGTCCATCGAGCAACGCTTGCTTCATCTTCAACGCGTCTTTGCTATGGACCGGAGCGCCATTCTTAAGCGCTGGAACCTGAATGGTTTTTTGGCTAACCGGATCCGTTTTGTCCTGATATTGCTGCGTCGGGAAGCCTCGTTCGATCATGGCCGCGATAATCTCGCGAGGGGAGAAATCTAAATCCTCGAGCGTGCCGCCCTCGGCTGTCACTCGCGCCACTTGTTCGCGGGTTTTTGCCTCTCCGGTTCCAACCAGCGAAATGACAACGGACTTCGCCTCCCGGAGCGCCTTCTCGGCCTCGGCGATGACACTGGGCACCTTGAACGCGCAAATGACCTGCCGAAAGAAGCGCTGATGATCGCCCCAGAACTTTTGCAACGCGTTGGCTCTTGCTCGAGAGCTTGCATTCGTAACTTCTAAAGCTTTATCAACGTTCTGCAGAACCACGCGCCAGGCCAGAGCCGCTCGGTTGTACATCTTTTGCTGGTCCTCGGTTAGCCGATGAACGCGCTCCCGGTATTCGACCGCCTTCCCGCTGCGCGGGTCGACGCCAAACGAAATCGAGCCCGACAGATACATTCCCAGGCTCTTCATGTCGCGGCTGACCATCTCCATGGCGCCCACACCACCACCCTCGATTTCGGCCAGGAATTGTTGGAATCCGCTCGGAAAGCTGGTGTCAGGACCCCACAACCCGAGCCTCGTCATGTAGGCCATGTTGCGCACGTCCGTCGCGCCCGTAGCGGAGGAATACACCACGCGATAGTCCGGATTGCGCTTCGGATCCTGGAGATCAATGACGCTTTGGCCGGTCTGCGTCGGCTCACCCTTTCCGCTCGCGAATGCGTTCTTCGCCTTATGAGCCTCATCGAACAGAATCACTGGCTCAGGGCCCAGCCATCTTTGGATCTGGTCCAGCCTCTTTTCGCCGGTTCTGGCGCCGGAGATCAGCGACGAATACGAACTGAAGACCACCCCGCGAGACAAGGTGATTTCTCCGTCTGCCGGGTAGTCGTTGATTTGTGCAAGGGGCATTTCCACCCCCAGATCTCTTAGATCACGCAGGGTTGAGTCGAGGAGATCGTTATTCACTGAAAGCCACAAAGCACGTTGTCTGCCTTGGAACCAATTGTCGGCGAAAATCCCTGCCAGGATTCTTCCTTTCCCCAGGCCCGTTCCGTCGCCCACAAAGAATGCGCTCCGCGCGCCGTCTGGCAGTCGTTGTTCGTGACGTTGACCCGCATAAATTACGCGCTCCAGCTGAATTTTGGATAGTTTACCTTCGGTGACGATCTCGAGAGGCAGGCGAGGCCGATAGGTGATGTTAGGCGGCGTTACCGAAGCCATCGATATCGCTTCAACGATCACGGACGGATGGTCTTTTCCTCCGGATAGCTTCGCCGGCACGTAAGGCACAAAGAGTGGTGTGCGTTCCGGTTTTGTCTCTTTCAGATCAGTTAGGGACGAAGGGCTGACGCGCGGCGGAAGATGTTGCAGGCGGGACCATGCTTCTTCAATGGTGCTGGCCTGCCCCCAAGTGATGTTGCTGAGTTGCGCCTCCCAGTTACCGCCCGGCGTTGCTCCGGTCTTGTCAAAGACCAGGAACTGAACGTTGCAATTGGTTCCGTACTTCCGATACTCTTTCCCGTCCAACCCGAAGTTGGCGCGGATGTTGTAATGGGCGGCAATCTTCTGCCACCAACCAGTAAGGGCTGAATGCTCAAAGCTAACGCTTTCGCTGGCAATCGCGACCAACCGGCCGCCGACCCTTAGGCGACGCAGCGCACTCTCGATGTGGCACAGCCCGTACTTGCTGTTGTGCCGAATTACGCGGCCGTTGGTCGCGGAGAACGGCGGGTTCATCAACACCGCTGTCGGGAGAATTTCGGCGGGAAGAACGTCGTCGATGATTTCCCCGTCGACGTCGTGAACCTTAAAGCCGAGTTCGCTCGTCAACAGAGCGCGCCGCCGGGAGTTCGTCTCGTTGCAGACGAGCTGTGCTCCAACCGCGTGCCCCCAGATTGCCAAACTGCCGGTCCCGGCCGAAGGCTCAAGCACAAGATCGTCTGGGCTAGGGTCGAGTAGCTTGGCCGCGAGGAGCGCCAGGGACGGTGGAGTCGAGAATTGCTGAGACTCGACTTGTTCTACAGTACGATCCGCCTGGGTCACTAGGCGGTCCGTAAGCGAACGCAGATCGTCAAAGGCTTCTCTGCTGCCCTGTATCAGTTCTCGGGCTTTCCCTTCGAGCAGGAACTTGTTGACGGCGATCTCGAACGCATCGTAAGCGTCTCGCGCCGTGTACGTGCCTCGGGCTCGCGTTCCAAAGAACGATTCCTTGGCAAGCTCCGCCAGCTTCGGATTATCGAAGGATTCTCCTGCGTGGAGTCGCCGAACCAGGTCGTCAATCAATTCGTGCGTGCCGGGAATCAGCGGATCAGTCATTAAATCCTCCTTTCTTCTCGGCGCGACACCACCGGGAGCCAGATGCCGTTGCATGAGGGCGTCATGCCTGTACGTTCGTTGAACAATGAATTCGAGCAATGGAAGAGAGGGTCGACGTGGGAGATTGGAGGTGGGAGTCTGAAGCTAGGATGTCAGCGGCTTAGTTCACTGCTACCACTTGCGGATAAGAGGAAATTCAAACCCCAAGCTGAGCGCCGGCTGGCCGATGAAGATTGTCTCGTTACTTCTCCGATCGTAATATTGCACCAAGCCAATGCTGGGAAGCCTCGGACCAAGACCAAGAACCAGGAGGCACCATTTTTGATATTCCGACGGGAGACTTACGACGCGGCCATCTCGCGTCTTTTTTTTCACCCACCGTACTATCGCAGCGCGACGCGCTGTCCGGTCCCCTCCGTCGACGTCAAGTTCCTTCTTGATCCGGTCTGTGTTCAGCAGGAGCGCTCGGGCACGAATAATGAGGGCCGATGCGTCTAATCCCAAGCATGCGGCCGACAGCTCGCTCATGCAGATCTTTTGTTCGCAGCAGTCGTAAAAGGCGAGTGACAACTCCTGTTCCGTTCCGTCTGGGAGAATAAGGATTGCGGTTTGAATAAATTCGTCGTTCGCTTCGACTCGCCTTCTGCGCGCCAGCTCCTCTTTCGCGACTTCCATGTGGTACAAAAGTCGTTCGGTGAGCCATTTCTTGTTCACTGTTTTCTCCCCCAGAAAACGAGAGTGCTTCGAAGGCAATACGAGAGGATTGGGAACCACACGACACGGCGTGACTAACAGCGAGGACAGGTAGGCGAGGTCAGCGCGAACTTCCCGCGACGTCAGACAATCTTCGGTCGCGCGCAGTAATACATTTCAGGCAATTCATACTCAAGGGCGTGGATGCGGGATACGAAGAGAAAACAATTCTTTCAGGTCCGGATCTTCTTGACCGTGATGGTCCCATTCACGATTTGACGGAAAATATGCAGCGCCCACTTGTAGCCGTGCAGCTGTCCACAAAAGAAGCCATCTCCGTAACCAAGAAACTCCCGCGCAATGGGAACGGTCCGGCTACCATGGTCGTCAGTTTGCTTTTCATAAAGGCGATACACGCGCGGACGCAACGGCTCGCGGCAGTAGGCACATTTTGGGCGGTCCTTTACCGGCAAGGGAGCCTTGCCGTCTTTCCAGGGTAAAGCGGCCATACTCCCACCTCCCCGAGAAAGTTGAATTGTTGCTTATCCCCACTCAGCGGCTGCGTAGGATTCGAGTTCCGAAACCAGTTTGCAGGCAAGCTTGGATTTGATCACCTTCATCTGACGATACAAATCCATTCCCACGACTCTGTCGCCGCAACATTGGTCGAGCCAGCATTGCAACGACTTAAGCACCTGGATCTCCGACGTCCGCTCCCACTGAAACTCGTAGTCCAGGGGTCGGTATTCCGCCGCTTCGCCGTACCCGTAAAGCTTGTCGACGGCGCCACAGTTCATCTCCAGCATGGATGTGCCAAGCTTCGCCAGGGATTCTGGATCTTCGCCCTCGAGCCCTGTGGCACTCGCTTCGTTTTCCACAAGCCAACTGAGCACGCGATTGATGGTTTTATCGGGAACGATGAATTTCCTCACCACTTATCCTTTTCTAGAGCAAGCCTCGCGAGTCCCCTTGGTCTTCATTCCTCCTCGGTAGTCGCCATGTCCGCGGTCAGTTGCTCTGCCGACTTCCGATCAACTTTGAACTGCGTCTCCATCCGCGTCTGTGCGATGGACGCCAAACTCTGAGCGAGTTCCTTCCGCTTTTTGGCCTTTAGAAAGGAGGTGATACCCGACATCGTTAAACCCGCAGCTACCGCGCGGTCTTCCGGATGTCTCGAGAGCCAACCCTGCAGGAGCTGGCTGGTTTCAGCGCACGGGTACTCGGTCTTAGGTGTTGGAGTGAAGCCTGCGCAATAGGTGATGCCATTTTGATCCTGGCATTGGACTGGTCCGAGTTCTCGCACCATGTCCTTCAGAACGTCGCTCGTGGTTTTCTCGGCCTCGCGAAGCCAGAGCAGGTACCTTAAGTGCTCCTCAGGGCTTTTGCTTGCGTACGGGTTGGTATCGCGTTCCAATGGGCAGCCCTTCAGGAGCAGTGGGCACCAGGTACAATGCCTGCCGGGGGCGGCGCTGATCTCGGACGTTCCCATCGTAATCAGCTCATGCAGTTGTCGCTGGCGCTTCCGCTCTCGTTGCGCGATTTCTTTAAGCCACGGCACTTCACTGCGCAAGTACTCCACCTTGCGGGACGTCCCGTATCGTACGAATTCAAGAACGAACGTTACTTTCTGCAGAGCTGGGTTGCGGCAGAACAAGAGAAGTGGATAGAACTTGGACTGAAACGTGTCGGCGTTGATGATCTGAAAGTAACTTTTCCAGTCATCGATTTGTGCCCTCGTGCGGGAATGCAGCTGCACCAAGTCCAGACGACCGAGATACGCAACCCGACGGTCTGCACGCGTCGCATTTGCGTACGCGCCTACTCCCTCGGTATCAACAGGTTCAAAGCGTTCATCGAGGGCGATCTCCAGTTCGGTATCGACAACTTTCTCGGGATCGAAGTCATGATTGTATTTGAAGCGCTCAAGGACCGCTCTGGCATCCGCGCTCGTGCCCTCCATCAGTTCGTCGAAGAATTCCAGATCCCGTCTGCGCCTGGTTTTAACCAGGTGGGAGATGTACGTCGCGAAGACCGCATGGATTTCGATGCCTCGCGAGGCCGCAGGACCTCCGGGCGTAATGATTTGTGCGACATGCTTCGCACCGTAAAGATGTGGGCACGCCATGTCCTCATAGACGCTTTGTCGAAGGGGCGGAATGTGCAGAGTTTGAGTCATAGCGGTCCTCCGGGAACGACCGGACACGAGAAACGATTGCGTCCCAGCTTCTGACGATCAGAACTGGCGGGCTGCCGGAAGGTCGGATTTCCAGGAAGTCGACTGAAGATAGTCCTGCATTTCTTTGCTTAGTCCATCGTAATACTCAAGCTGGTCTCGTTCGCTCACGTCCTCGAATGAGTCCATGTCGCAGATTTCGTAGCGCTTTTCCGCTCCGACGACCTCCCTGACGAGGCCTCCCTCGCAAACAATCAAGATTGATCCCGCTGCGTGCGAACCGACCGCGAATCTCGCCTTCTCAAATGCTGCCGTGGCTGCCGTTACGTGCGTGGCCACACACTGGCAGTTTTCGCCCGCACATAATTGGTGGCGACTCTCACTACAGGGTTTGCAGATTGCCATCGTGAACCTTTCTGTATCGGAAATTTCGCTTACCTAAGGGGGTCTATTGCACAAGCGGTCGGAGTCAGCTTCTTTTTCAGGAACAGTTCCCTAGCAGGCGTACCGCCGGAGCCGTTCCATGCATAGCGCTTTGGCCGTATAGTGCGGCACGGCATTGCCAATCTGCTTCACCTTCGTCGACTTGTTCCCAACAAACTGATAGCCCTTCGGAAAACCCTGCGCCGCCGCCAACTCATGAGGCTGAAGCATTCGGAAACGGATTCCGAGATATAGATCCTTGCCAACCGGAATTAGATAGGGCTCGACAAGGCCGAAGCGGTCTTTGGTCGTCACGGTGTCTAGAGGTTCGTCAATGCGCTGGCTGACTCCAGTTCCGTAGTACTTGGAGACATATGGTTCAACTAAGAACATGTCGGAACTCGTCGCGGTCACCGTGGGCATCGGCTCCGTCACACTCCGCACGTTCTGTTCCGTGTCGTTGCCATGCTGGTGCGGTAGCAGGAATGGTTCAACCACACCGAACCCGTTTTTGCAGGTCACTGTCGGCATAGGATCATCGACTGGTCGGCAGCGATCTGACATGGTAGCCGCGCGTTCATCTCCGTGATTGACCGCGACTACGAACGGCTGAACTAACGCGTCATGGTTCTCGGTCAACACGGTGTCCAGGGGATCGTCAACGCTTTTCGGATTTCGGCCCTTCCCTTGCGGCCCGCCGGCCGCAACCAAGAACGGCTCCACAACGGCCATGGATTGGCGGGTAAGAATTGTGTTCAGCGGCTGTTCGACCGAGCGCGGCTCAGCAGCGCGCTCTGGCCCTCCCGCGCCAACTAAGAAAGGCTCGGCGATGCCGAGCCTGGCTTTGGTTGTAATTGTAGGGGCAGGTTCATCAGCCGACCTTATATAAGGACCGTTCCCTCCCTGATGGTCGATGGCAACCACAAATGGCTCAACCAAACCGCCTGCTCCGTGGCTTGTAACCGCTGGGACCGGTTCATCGACGGCGTGCGTACGAGGCTCCTGCCCCGCTCTTTCCCCAAAAAATGGAACCAGAAACGGTTGAACCATCTGCACGGCACCCTTCGCGCAGATGGTGGGCACAGGTTCATTCATCGGCCGCGGTGCGCCGCCCGAGGCTTGCGATAGGAGGAACGGCTCGCACAGCCCGATGTGTCCGCCCGTTGCGGTGACTGTCGGCAGCGGCCGTTCTATCGAACGCGTCTTGTTCGTGCCGTAGAACATGACGAGAAACGGTTCAATGTCCAAGCCATTGATTTTCTTCATCCCTGCTGCAATTCGCTTCAGGGTCTTTTCGGCCAGCGGCTTTTTCCGTGCAAAGATGTTTTCGCCTTTCAGTGCCCAGTCGATGATCTCTCGCGCAGGGCGGCCTTTCAGTGCCCAGTCGATGATCTCTCGCGCAGGGCGCCACGGCTTAACGTTCGAACCTGAAAACATTGAGGCCTGCAACGAAGCCGGCTTTCGCCGGCTGTGGGACGGCAGCGGCCAAGTCGGAGCTCCTTTGCGAGTGGCAATAATGAACAGACGTTTGCGTGTTGTTGCGTCGCCATAGTCGGCGCAGCAAAGGACACGCTCCTCCACCCGGTAGCCGAGCGAGCGGAGCGCTTGAAGGAAAGCCTGGTAGGTTTCACCCACCTTGGACTTCAAGGGTTTGCCGTTTGCTCCCAGTGGGCCCCAGCGAATAAATTCGGGCACGTTCTCAATAATGATGTTGTCGATATACAGTTCTTGCGCCCACTGAATCACACCCCAAGCGGGGACACGCTTTTGATCCTCAATTGGCCTGCCGCCGCGAGCGATCGAGTGGAACGTGCATTCCGGGGAGGCCACCAAAAGGTGTAAGCGACCACGCGGTACAACTTCGCATGGACGAATCTCCTCCACGCGCGCACAGATGTGCCTCGCCCAGGGATGATTCGCCGTGTGTGTGGCGATTGCGGTCGGCCAGTGGTTGATGGCAACCAGGTCCACCTCAATTCCAAGTTCGCTGGCGGCCTCGACTAGCCCGTTGCTCGTGCCACCGGCGCCACAAAAGAGGTCGGCACAAAGCACTTTCATGGAAGTCCTCCCACGCGGGTTGGCGCACCTCCTTCGACAGTTCACGGATGTCGGGAATATGGGAGGTTTGGATATGGAAATAAGTTCGTTTTGGAAACACGAATCCCCGTCGGACGGCTTGTGTTCAGACAGCCTTGTGCGGGCTATTGGTAGAGGGAACCCTGCTTCGGGCTGTTATGCGTATGTGTCGCCCGGGTCGCTGCGATTTTCTCGAGATCGTTCACCTTGCGTTCCTCGGTCGACCGGGCAGTTGCCCCTTGCCCGGAATCCTTAGCTGCTTCTAAACCTCCTGCATCCCGTAACGCGTCCTGGAGCTTCCGCTCGAGCGTGTCGAGGTCCGCGCCGGATTGGCCCAGCAACATCTGGAGTTTGCCCTCCGTGTATCCGAGGCGCGTGGCCAGCGTGCGGATTCTCTCTTCCCGCTCTTTGTTCTGCACGGCGTCTTCGTCACCGACATCGTCCGGAGCGGCGAAGCATTCTTCTTCGGCTTCGCTTGAACCACCGGAATCAGGGTAAAATTCCTCTGCAATTTCCTTTGCTCGGTCGGACTCCGTTTCAACCGGGGCACATGGTTCCGGCACCACGCCATCGGCAATTGTTGGTTCGCCTGGTCTCGGTTCAAAGCCGTTTGCGCCGTTGGGTGCAGGAAGCTGGATGTCCGCTCCGCGCGCCTCAACGCTCAAAACGTGTATCACCGTTGGATGTGGCACTCCGTCCTTGTCTCTGTACCAGGTCAGTTGAGGCGTGACGCGAAGAATTGCTCGAACACCGGCTAGCCGCCCAGCGTTCTGATCGTAGATCTGTGTCAATCCACTAGACAGATAAGTAATCGATCGGGGACTATTTGTGTGGATTCGGCAAATGGCGCCGTAGACCGGATATTTCTCCAAGCGAAAATAGAGATCACCGGAGTATTTGCACTTTTTGTCCCTGAATTCAGGGCAATTCTCGCCGCAACGCGGTATCGGTTGGCCTTTGAGGTCCCCCGCGGAGTAACGGTATTTCCCGGGCCACGGCTCGCCGCCGGGCTGTCGTTTGGTCCGTCGAACGGCCTGCATCTCGAACCGCACGCCGCCAGCATCTTGGATTTGCACCAACTTCCCATGGCAGCGATACCCGAGTGCCGACCACCATGCTGATTCCGTCTTCAGAACGTCGTCGATGTCATTACTGGTAAAGATAATTCCGATCGCTCGCGGGTTGGCCTCAAACAGACTTGTGATGTCCTCGGCGGGCAGCCAGGATACTTCCTGACCGTTTTGGCTTCGGCGTTTGAAAACAAAGTGATCCAGACGCGAAGGGTGGGCATTTCCGTTTTCTTGTGTAACCTTCTCTCCGATTGCAACTTTGATCGTAACCGGGAGCCGTGTGACCGCGGTTCCGCGCGCATCGTGCGTCAATCCAAGGATTGCCATACGTCTTTCCCCCTTCCCACGAAAGGAATCCACATCGTGATTCGGTTGCGACACGGTACCATCTACCGGCGCTGAAATTGAGACACGTTGGCTGGCAGCCGAGAAGCTAACCTTGCGGCCCGGCCATTTCGGGAAGTCGGCACTGGCAGGTGCTCTTCGGCGATCTACTCTGTTCATTCACCGGTGTTCGAGAAAAGTGGTAAATCATCGCGCCCGCAATACAGGTCATCCATCTTCTGCCATCGAGCGTCGAATTTTTCCATACCGTGCCGGGCTTTCGCATCGATCACCGCGAGCGCGGCAACGTAATATTCTTCCTTCGTCGGATAGGCCTGCTCTCGTTCTCGGACGTACGCATAGGAGAGTCCGTGCATCTCGCGAATCCGAAGGTTCTCCTGTTGCCCACGTTCAATGACTGATTCGAAGGCGGCGGACTTGGATGCAAATTCTCTGAGTCGTTCGACGCATCGCCGCGCTTTGCCTTTTCCGTGATACATACGCCGAACCCGGTAGAGCGCCCACGG
>WNFS01003852.1_pt1 | contig 11421 bp, 4 predicted proteins | sample 5400141 | NCBI WGS metagenome assembly WNFS01 (sample SAMN13153358, study PRJNA577476) | soil metagenome | isolation source: 60 cm saprolite under Madrone tree | place: USA:California | collected 2016-06-14 | reverse complement strand
CCGGCCATCGCCAGCACCCGCCCAGTCTGCGGATCCATCGCGACGATGGCGCCGGAGACTTCGGGCACCTGGCGCAGGCGGAACTGGCTACCGCCGAGCGGCTCGACATAGACGACGTCGCCGGCCGAGAGCACCTGCGACACCTTGGTCGGAGTCTTGCCCCTCGTCGGCCCGCTGGTCGGCTTCGCCCACTTCATGCCTTCGAGCGCAACTGTGCCGGTCTCGCGCTCCTTGGAGAGCGCGCCGCCCGGTTCGCGGCCGGGCTGCAATCCGACGCGGGCCGACGCATCATCGGCCTCCAGCACCACCGCGAGCCGCCACGGCGCAATGTCGGAGAGCGCCCTGATGTCGGCGAGCTTGGCCCCCCAGTCGCCGGCCAAGTCGATTTTCTGGGCGGCGCCGCGGTAGCCGTGCTGCTCGTCGAAATTCACGAAGCCGTCGACCAGCACCTTGCGCGCCAGCACCTGCATCTTGGGGTCGAGCGTGGTGCGCACCGAGAGTCCACCCTCGTAGAGCTTCTTCTCGGTGTAATTGTCGTAGATGTAGCGACGGACCTCTTCGGCGAAATATTCCGCCGCGAAGATGTGGGCGCCGGTCGGCCGCGGGGTAATCTTGAGCGGCTCTTTCTTCGCCTTCTCGGCCTCTTGTACGGTGATGTAGTGGTCCTCGGCCATGCGGTCGAGCACGTAATTGCGCCGCTCGAGCGCACGCTCGCGCTGGCGGAAGGGATGGTAATTGTTGGGCGCTTTGGGAAGCGCCGCGAGATAAGCCGCTTCCGCCACCGACAATTCGTGCACCGACTTGTCGAAATAGAGAAGCGAAGCGGCGGCGACGCCGTAGGCGCCCATGCCGAGATAGATTTCGTTGAGGTAGAGTTCGAGGATGCGCTCCTTGGAGAAGGCGCGCTCGATCTTCATCGCCAGCAGCGCTTCCTTGATTTTGCGCGCGAACGACAACTCGTTGGTGAGCAGGAAGTTCTTGGCGACCTGCTGGGTGATGGTGGAGGCACCCTGCGGCCGGCGGCCGCTGCCGTATTGCTGTATGTAGAGCGTGGCGGCGCGCGCGATGCCGGAGAAGTCGATGCCGCCGTGCTCGTAGAAATTCTTGTCCTCGGCCGCGACGAAGGCGTGGGTGACGAGCTTGGGCACCGCCTGGATCGGAATATAGAGCCGCCGCTCGCGCGCATATTCGGCGAGCAGCGAGCCGTCGGAGGCGTGCACCCGCGTCATCACCGCGGGCTCATAATCCTGCAGCTGGGAGTAGTCCGGCAGCGATTGGGAGTAGTGCCACAGCAAGCCGGCCGCCGCCGCGACGGCGGCAACGAATATGATCGTTCCCGCCGCGAACAACAGGCCGAAGAAGCGCAGCAACAATCTCATGCCCGAAGACCCCCTGCCCCGAACCGGGTGGCTGCGATATCTGCCGGTGGCCTCACCCGCGGCCGGCCAAGGTCCGCCGGATGTCCCCGCGCCACGCGGCAGCCGCCGCAGCGCTCGGTCCCGGGGGTCTAAGTCGCTCTGTTTTATGTTGAAACTGAGGCTAAACGGTCACAGTCCAGTCAATTCTGGCCGCCCCCGGCCAACCGCGTGCTGAAGAATGCTTCTATCGCCCGGACGATCGATTCCGCGGTGCGGTCCCGCCACTCGGTCGAAATCAGCGATTTCAAGTCCGCCCTATTCGAGACATAGCCGAGTTCGACCAGGACCGAGGGCACATCGGGCGCCTTGAGCACTACAAAGCGGGCCGACTTCAGCGGATGCTGGTGCAGCCGGGTGGCATTCTTGAGCGTCCCGACGACCGTGTGGGCGAACTGCACCGAAAAGGTCTTGGTTTCGCGCCGGGCGAGATCGATGAGAATGCCGGCGACGTCCTTCTCCTCGGCCGAGAGATCGAGCCCGGCGATCACGTCGGCTTGGTTCTCGGCCTCGGCGAGGCGCGCGGCGCGGGCGTCCGAGGCCCGTTCCGAGAGCGTGTAAACGGTCGCCCCTTGCGCGTCGCCTTCCCTGCGCCGCAACGCATCGGCGTGAATCGAGATGAACAGCGCGGCCTGGCGCGCACGCGCGAACTGGACGCGATCGCCGAGCGCCACGAACGTGTCGTCGGTGCGCGTCATCAGCACGCGGTACTTGCCGGTCTTTTCGATCTTGTCGCGCAGCAGCGAGGAGAACTCGAGCACGATGGTCTTTTCCATCTCCCCGCTCGCCGCCCTGGTGCCGTTGTCGATGCCGCCATGGCCGGGATCGATCACCACCAGCGGCCGGGAATCGCCGTTCACCTTGGTCTCGGGCGGCGTTTGCGGCTTGCTCCCCTCGGGCGCACGGCTCTCGAGCGCAACGCTGCGCATGAACGCCTCGCGGTCGGTTGCGGTGAGGTGAAGCACGAGGCGCGCGGGCTGATCATTGGCGGCACCGAGCACGAAGGCCATGTCGACCTGCGCCGGGCGCGCGAGATCGATGACCATGCGCGAGCCGCCCTGCATGACGAGGCCGAAGCGGTATGCTTTGATCAGGCCGCGGCCCACCTCCCCGGCCTTGGGCGGGAACTGGAACGTGACCTGCGGCATGTCCAGCACCACCCGGTAGGGATTGGCGAGCGTGAAGGCGCGGATCTCGATCTTCTGGCTCAAGTCGACGATCAGGCGCGTTTGCGTGTCGTCGCCGCCGAGCCGCACGTCGCTCGCCACCGGAAAATCATTGGGTGCGCCCGCCGGCGCTCCGGGTGGGCCGATGCGCTCGGCTGCGGACGCGCTGCCCAAGGCGAGGCCGCCCAATAGGAGCCCGCTCAGGACCATTGCGCCGAACAGAAAAGGCAGGATCGTTACGCGAACGGACATGGGCGGCCCCTGCGAGCCCGTCTTACTCCATTACGGGGGTGCGGTTAACCCAAACTTACCCCGCAGGCTTGCGGTGCCGGCTGCGGGCAAGCCGGTCCCTTGCCATCGGCCACCGCCCGCCCTAATAAAGGGGTGCTGACGATTTGCAGTTCCGGTTGTGCCGCGTTCGGACATCCGGCTGGCCCGCCGAAGCACCGCTCCCCGACACGCGACGGGAGGGGATCGTGCGGGCCGATTTGGTTCGCGGCGTCGCATGGATGCGGCGCGGACGGACCAGCGAAGCCGATGTTCTTGTGGACACCACCGGGGTTGCGTGCGGGACGTACCGCGCGCAACGGCGGGGCGGCTTATGCTTTCCGAGGCCGCTATCCCGAGTCGAAAGATCGCCAGCCAAGAGAACCAGCGGCCGCGCTCGCCGAGCGCTGCCGTCCCGTCACGGGCCAAAGGTCATGCTGCGACCGCGCATCGACACCTTAACCGATCGCTGCCGACGCAACCTTGCGTCGCCGAGCGACGCGGATTCGGCTGCTTGCCATGCGTCGATCTCGCGCGCGTCCGAGGCTCATGTTTTCAACCACAGTCAGACCGGATTCCGGTCGCGCCGTCTTGCGCCGCCCACGTGGTGGCCGAAGGCGGCCGCGCGCCAACCGGTCGTCAAGAGATTGGTCAATGCCCAACAAAATGCTCGTCGATGCGACCCATCCGGAGGAGACCCGGGTGGTTGTTCTGCGCGGCCATCGTGTCGAGGAATTCGATTTCGAGTCCGCCAGCCGTAAGCAACTTCGCGGCAACATCTATCTGGCCAAGGTGACGCGCGTCGAGCCGTCGCTGCAGGCCGCCTTCGTCGACTACGGCGGAAATCGCCACGGCTTCCTGGCCTTCAGCGAAATCCATCCCGATTATTACCAGATCCCAATCGCCGATCGGCAGGCGCTGATCGCCGAGGACGAGCGCGCTCAGCGCGCCGCCGAGGCGGAGGCCGACCGCCGCGCCGGCCGCCGGCACGCTCGCTTCGAGCGCGCACGCGATGAAGTCAAGAGCGCGCCGCTCGACACCGAAGGCGAGGCCATGGCGGCGGCGTCCGAGCAGATGGCTCCGCTCGCCGAGACGCTCGAGGAAGCGGCGCCGGAGGAGGAAGCGGCGCCGGATGCGCCCTCCCCGGCCGCGATCGCGGCCGAGCCAATTCCGCTCGAGCCTGCCGAGGATGCACCCACCGCCGCGGCCGCGAGCGAGGCTGCGATCGAACTCGCCCAGCTCGAATCAACGAGCGCGTCCGAGCCCCTTCCAACCGTCGACGAACCGCAGGCGGCCGCAGGCGACGCCGCCGAGACCGCCGACGTCGCCGTCGCCTCGGAGCGCAGCGACAGCGAGGCCGGCGAGGCGGCGGCCGTAACGGCTGAAGCCGGCGTCAATATCACCGAAGTCAACGGCCATGGCGCCGAAGGCGAGGACGAGGTCGTGGAATCGGTCGGCGGCGCCGACGCGTTGGAGGAAGTGCCCGAGCGCATGCCGCGCGTGCGCCGCCAGTACAAGATTCAAGAAGTCATCAAGCGCCGGCAGGTGATGCTGGTGCAGGTGGTCAAGGAGGAGCGCGGCACGAAGGGCGCGGCGCTCACCACTTATCTTTCGCTTGCCGGCCGCTATTCGGTGCTGATGCCGAACACGGCGCGCGGCGGCGGCATCAGCCGCAAGATCACGAGCGCGGAGGATCGCCGGCGCTTGAAGGACATCGCCCAAGAGCTGGAAGTGCCGGAAGGCATGGGCGTGATCCTGCGCACCGCCGGCGCCAGCCGCACCAAGACCGAGGTCAAACGCGATTTCGAATACCTGCTGCGGCTTTGGGAAACCGTGCGCGATCTCACGCTCAAGTCGACGGCGGCGACGCTCGTCTACGAGGAAGGCTCGCTGGTCAAGCGCTCGATCCGCGACCTCTACAACAAGGATATCGACGAGATCGTGGTCGCCGGCGAGGACGCCTACAAGGAAGCGAAAGAGTTCATGCGCATGCTCATGCCGAGCCATGCCAAGAACGTGAAACTCTACCACGAAGCGCTGCCGATCTTCACGCGCCACGGCATCGAGAGTCAGCTCGACGCCATGTTCACGCCGGTAATGCAGCTGCGTTCGGGCGGTTACATCGTGCTCAACCAGGCCGAGGCGCTGGTCGCGATCGACGTCAATTCCGGCCGCGCCACGCGCGAGCACCACATCGAGGACACCGCGCTCAAGACCAACCTCGAAGCCGCCGAGGAAATCGCCCGGCAATTGCGCTTGCGCGATCTCGCCGGGCTGATCGTCATCGACTTCATCGACATGGACGAGAAGCGCAACAACCGCGCGGTCGAGCGTCGGTTGAAGGAATGCCTGCGGCATGATCGGGCGCGCATTCAGGTCGGACACATCTCGCACTTCGGGCTGCTCGAAATGTCGCGCCAGCGCATTCGCTCGAGCGTGCTCGAGAGCTCGACCGAGAAGTGCCCGCATTGCGGCGGCACGGGCCATGTGCGCTCGGTGTCGTCGGTGGCGCTGCAGCTCCTGCGTTCGCTCGAGGAAATGCTGCTCAAAGGGGCGACGCACAATCTCAATGTGCGCACGCGCTCCGACATCGCGCTCTATCTTCTCAATCACAAGCGCGCGCATCTGCGCGCGCTGGAGGAGCGCTTCCGCATCGCCATCATGGTCAATGCCGACGCGACCCTCGGCGGGCAACTGTCCTTCGTGATCGAAAAGGGCGAGCAGGTGCACAGCCTGGAGCAGGCCAAGGCGCTGGCGCTGCAGCCGGCGACCGCCGTCCCCCCGATCGAGGAGGAGCAGGACGAAGAGGACGATGACGACGAGGAGGCGCCCGAATCCGAAGACGCCGCCGTGGGCGCGCAGGAGGAAGAGGCGCAGGACGCGGGCGAGGAGGCGCAGGCCGCAGGCGAGCCGGGCCAGGGCCGCAAGCGGCGCCGGCGGCGGCGCGGCCGCCGCAACGGCGAGGGCCGCGAGGCGTTCCCGCAGGAGCGCGACGAGTTCCCGCCCGCGGAGGCCACGGACCTTGCCCCGACACCGGGCGAGCATGACCTCGCTCGATCGGGCCAAGCGCAGGAGACCGGCGACGGGAGCGGCGCGGAAAGGCCGGAAGAGGCGCATGGCGACGGCGAGCGCCGGCGCCGGCGCCGCGGACGGCGGGGCGGACGGCGCAACCGTCGCGGTCGCGACGGCGAGAGCTTCGCGCCGGAAACTCCGCCGGAGCCCGAGTTCGCGAGTGCCGTCCACGATCTCGACCGGGCTCCGATTGCCGCGGCCGAACCGCCGGCGGCACCGATCGCCGGCCCCGAAGCGCGAGCCGAGCCGTTTTCCGAGCCGCGCGGCGATGTGCAGCCGCCGGCCGCGGCGGGGCCACAGGAGGCGCCACCGGCGCAGATCGCCAACCCCGCTGTTCCCGAAACGACGGCCGCCGAACCGCCGCGCCGGCGCTCGACCGTGCGCGAGCCGGTGCCCCAGGCGTTGGGCGATGACGCAAGTTCGCCCCCGCCGTCCTTCACGCCGCCCGTGCCTTCGGTCGAGCCGGTCGTGTCGAGCCCGGCGGAGAGCGACGACAGCGATCGGCCCCGTCGTTCCGGCTGGTGGAGCAAGCGTGCGCTCGGCAAGAGCTGATCGCACCGTTATCTCAATTCGCGGTCGCCCCGTCGGCGCCGCGCGCGGCCGGCGTCTTGCGCGCGCGTGAGGGAGCTCGGCGATGAAAAGCGGCTGGGTCGACAGCGAGGCGCAAGCGGCGATCGACCGCTATGCCCGTGACGGCATCAGCCGCGATCTGGCGCTGCGCGTCTACACCACGCGCCTGCTCGGCCGCGACCCCAAGCTCGTGTTGCACGGCGGCGGCAACACCTCGCTGAAGACCACGATGCCGGACCTTCTCGGCGAGGAGGTCGCGGTGCTGTGCGTCAAAGGCTCGGGCTCGGACATGGCGGCGATTGAGCCGGCGGGGCTTCCCGCCGTGCGGCTCGATCGTTTGCGCAAGCTGCGCGCGCGGGCGGACTTGAGCGACGAGGACCTCCTGCGCATCCAGCGCGCGAGCCTGCTCGAGCCTACGGCGCCGAATCCGTCGGTCGAGATCCTGCTGCATGCGTTCCTGCCGCACAAATTCATCGACCACACCCACGCCAACGCGATCCTGAGCATCGTCGACCAGCCCGACGGCGAAGCGATCTGCGCCGGACTCTATGATGGGCGCGTGAGCCTCGTGCCCTACGTGATGCCGGGATTCGGCCTCGCGAAGACGGCGGCGGACATCTACGAAGCCAAGCCCGAGGTCGAGGGCCTGATTCTCAACAAGCATGGCATCTTCACCTTCGGCGCCAGCGCGCGCGAATCCTACGAGCGCATGATCGCGCTGGTCGCGTTGGCCGAGGAGCGGCTGCAGAAGAACCGCAAGGCGGTGTTCGTGACCGCGCAACTGCCGCAGGCGATCGCCTCGGTGGATGCCGTGGCGCCGATCCTGCGCGGGGCTTGCAGCCGCAAGGACGAGAAAATCGAAGGCGCGTGGCGGCGGATGATCCTCGAGTTCCGCACCAGCCCCGCGATCCTCAACTTCGTCAACGGCGCCGAGCTCGCGCGCTACGGCCAGGCCGGCGTGGTAACGCCCGACCACACCATCCGCACCAAGAACTGGCCGCTCGTCACCATCGCGCCCGCGCGCGACCGCATGGATGATTTCAAGCGCGCCGCGCAGGCGGCGGTGACCGACTTCTGCGAGCGCTACCAGGCCTATTTCGCGCGGGAGAATGCACGCGCCGGCGGAATCAAGCGCCCGCTCGACCCGCTGCCGCGCGTCGCGCTCGTGCCCGGCCTCGGCCTGTTCGGCCTCGGACGTTCGAAGGAGGACGCCAAGATCGCCGCCGAGCTCGCGCAATGCGCGGCCGAGGTCATCACCGATGCCGAGGCGATCGGCCGCTTCGAGTCGATCTCGGAAGCGGAGATGTTCGACATGGAATATTGGCCGCTGGAACAGGCCAAGCTCGGCAGCGCGGCGCAAAAGCCGCTCGCCGGTGAGATCGCCGTCATCACCGGCGGCGGCGGCACGATCGGGCGGGCGACCGCCAAGGCATTCGCGGCGGCGGGCGCCGAGGTGGCGCTGCTTGACTGCGACGAGCGCGCCGCGGCGGACGCGGCGAAGGCCATCGGCGCAGCCGCCCTGGCGGTGAAATGCGACGTCACCGATGTCGCTTGCGTGCGCGACGCCTTCGCTCGGGTGGTCGCGGCCTTTGGCGGCGTGGACATCGTGGTGTCGAACGCCGGCGCCGCCTGGCAGGGAAGGATCGGCGAGGTCGACGAAGACGTGCTGCGGCAAAGCTTCGAATTGAACTTCTACGGCCACCAGCGCGTGGCGCAGGCGGCGGTGAAGATCATGCTGGCGCAGGGCACCGGCGGTTGCCTGTTGTTCAACGTCTCGAAGCAGGCGGTCAATCCGGGACCGAATTTCGGCCCGTATGGACTGCCCAAGGCGGCGACGCTGTTTTTGGTGCGGCAATACGCGGTCGACTACGGCGCAGACGGCATCCGCGCCAACGCGGTCAATGCCGACCGCATTCGCTCGGGACTGCTCACCGACGCGTTCATCGCCGAGCGGTCCAAGGCGCGCGGCGTGAGCGAGAAGGATTATCTCAGCGGCAACCTGCTGGGCCGCGAGGTGACCGCCGACGACGTGGCGCAGGCATTCCTGCATCAGGCGCTAGAATTGAAAACCACGGGCGACGTCACCACCGTCGACGGCGGCAACATCGCAGCCGCGCTGCGGTGACCAGCAGATCGGAACGATGCCTTAATGAAAGAGCCCCGGCATGCCAGGGCCCTAAAAGATAGAAACGGAAAGCGCCTAGATGAGCGAGTTCTTCGGCGTTGCCGCTTGAACTCGGGAGCCGCTCACCACCGCCAACGGCGCCCACGGCGCCAGCGACGTCCGCGCCAACCCCAGCGGCGCCACCACGCATCAGCGGGGGTCGCAGTCGTGGTCAAGACGGCGGTCGATACTCCGACCACGCTGAGCGCATAAGTTCCAATGTGACCTACCGACCAGACGACGACCAGCGCCACGACCGCGAGGCCGCGAATCACGCTATGGGCGGCAGAACTCAAGAGAGCGCGAATTGACTTCGTCATGCTGTCACCATCTCTTGCCCGGCTCGCAAAACTAGGCGCCTGGCCAGCGGGGGTCAAGCGCCGTTTCAAGATCAACGCTGCTTCGCCCACGACCTCGAACGCATCGGGTTCGCTTATGTCGGGAGGCTTACACGCGTCGCAGGCTTACCCGAGACTTACACACTTCTCCGGCTTTGCAGGGGCGAGCGTTGCGAAGGCGGCGCGCGCCGAAGGTGCACGCGCCACGATAGCGTCGTCGCGCTCGAAGCTTCGGCAATCGCAGCCGAGCGTGCGGGCTTGTTGCCGCAGCCGGAAATGAGCATTCTTGCCCTCGGGTGGATCCGAGAATGTCAGCTTAGAACGCGTCCATCAGCAGAACACGAATGTCGAACAAGCACACCTATGTCCTTGGGATAAATGCGTACGACCACGATGTCAGCGCATGTCTACTTCGCGACGGCGAGATCGCGGTCGCCATCAACAAGGAGCGGATAACGCGCAAGAAGCACGACACCGGCTTTTACCAGAAGGTGGTCGACTACTGTCTCGCAGCGGAAGGCATCTCGTTGGACGACGTCGATCTGGTGGTGCGCAACTGTTACGTTCTGCCGGTGGAGGACTTGGAACTACGCCTGGTGTCGCAATACGTGCCTGAAGTCATGGACGAGGAGGAGCGCAAACAAGCAAAGAACAATCCTCTCTATCTTTCGAACTCGAACAAAGTTGTGACGGTGTCGCATCATCTGGCGCACGCCTACAGCGCTTTCGCCGCCTGCCCCTTCGACAAGGGGGTCGTGATGGTGGTGGACGGAGTGGGCAACTACAGTTCGGACATCGCCGAGCCGGGCCAACTCACCGAGAACGTCAATCCGCTCGCGCGCGAGTCGGAGAGCTATTACAGGTTCGACGGCGCGCGAATTGAAACGCTGAAAAAGGTCTGGCTCAAACCGGTTCGCGGATTTCTCAGCGACGAGTTCTACTTCATGCCGGGCCTCGGAGCGCTCTACAGCCGGGTCTCGATCTACATTTTCGCGCACTGGAACAAGTGCGGGGAGGTGATGGGCCTGGCCCCTTATGGCCGCCCCGATGCGATAAAGCCGTTGCTCGAGATCAAGAGCGACGAGGTGGACGTGCCCGAGTGGGGCGTGGAGTTCGACAAACCATTCTTGCCGGAGCAGGAGCGCGACTGGGAGGCCAGTCCATCGATGCAGCATTGGAAAGACGTTGCCTGGCGGGTTCAAGATGACGCGGAGACTTTGCTCCTCAAGCGCGCGACCTGGCTGCGTGAAACAACCGGTGCCAAGAACCTGTGCATGGCCGGCGGCGTTGCTCTCAACTGCGTGGCCAACGGACGAATCGTGCGGGAGGCCGGCTTCGACAACGTTTGGATTCAGCCCGCCGCGGGCGATGATGGCATCGCGATTGGTTGCGCTTACTACGGCTATCTGGCGCTTCTGAAAAAACCGCGCTCATCGGTCATGACGCATGCCTTTCTCGGCGCTCCCTATAGCGACGAAGATGCGCGCGCCGCCGCCGACACATGGCTCGTTCGTCTGCAAACCATGAACACGCCCAGCAACAACATATGCCGTGATACGGCGAGACTGCTGTCCGAAGGCCACGTGTTCGCTTGGTTTCAGGGCCGCTCCGAATTCGGGCCGCGCGCGCTCGGCAATCGCAGCATCCTGGCGGACCCGCGCAAGGCCGAAATGAAAGACAAACTCAACAAGCGGGTGAAGCATCGGCAAGCCTTTCGCCCGTTCGCGCCGGTGGTGCTGGCCGAACGGGCAAACGAGATTTTCGAAGGCGACGAAGAATCCCCGTTCATGCTGCTGGTCAAACGTGTTCGGCCGCAATGGCGGGACAAGATCCCGGCCATCGTTCACGTCGACGGTACGGCGCGCGTGCAGACCGTCCGCCAGGACCAGAACGAACCTCTTTATGGATTGCTCAAGGAGTTCGATGCGATTACGGGCGTTCCCGTCCTGCTCAACACGTCACTCAACGTGAAGGGCGAACCCATCGTGGAAACGCCCGCCGATGCGCTCGCATGTTTCCTCGGCACGGGGATCGACTATCTCGCCTTGCACGACATGTTGATCGCAAAGAACCGGTTTCACAGAATTGTCTCGCCGTTGAGGAGCGCGTATTCGGAAATGTCTTCGGTCGTGCAGCGAGGCTTGACAGTCGAGGTGCGGGATTGACGGCGATGCGCGTAGAGCGACACCATGACGATGGCTAAGCGCATCGCTGTCGATCGTTGCTGGGGTCTGATCATCGACGTCCAGGAGTTTTTCCTATCGCAGATCGACACGAGCCTACGGTCCAGGCTCGAGACGAATATCAAGAGCTTCGCTCGTCTGCTCGGCTATTTCAGGATTCCGATGGTCGCAACCCTCGAGCGGCCCGTCGATCAAAAGGGCGCCTTGCCCAGCGAGATCGCCAAGCACGTGAGCGGGAATGCGAAA
>WNFS01005591.1_pt1 | contig 11423 bp, 13 predicted proteins | sample 5400141 | NCBI WGS metagenome assembly WNFS01 (sample SAMN13153358, study PRJNA577476) | soil metagenome | isolation source: 60 cm saprolite under Madrone tree | place: USA:California | collected 2016-06-14 | reverse complement strand
CGGCTATCTCTTCAATCGTCACCGGCCGACGCCGCCGGGGCTTGACGATGCCCCGCAAGGCCGAGGCGGGAATTTTTGGCAACAGGACCACACTGCCGTCCGGATGCACAAAGAACTTAACCCTGTCTCCTGGTTTCAAGTGGAGATGGTCGCGTATGGGTTTGGGTATTGTTGCCTGGCCTTTGGCCGTGATTGCCGACTCCATGGTTTCCACCATTACATTTGATCAAATGTAATACATCAGCAAACATCGCGCGTCAAACCGGCGCCCCGCCGTCATCGGGCAGCCCAGCAGCAGCAGGAGCAGCTCCCGCCGCTTCATTCGATGACCTCGTCGGCGCGGGCGAGGATCAATGGCGGCACGGTGAGGCCGAGCGCCTTTGCGGTCTTCAGATTGACCACCAGCTCGAACGTCGTGGGCTGCTGCACAGGCAGATCGGCCGGCTTGGCACCGTTGAGTATCTTTCCAACGTAAGTACCGACATTGCGGTAGGTGCCGGTAAGGCTCGGTCCATAGCTGATCAGACCGCCGGCCGCTGCGAATTCGCGCCATTCATAAATCGCCGGAATGGCGGCGTGTTCCGCTAGCGCCACGATCTGCTCGCGACGGCCAAGAAAGGATGGATCGCCGACGAGCAGCGCGCCGGCTCGCAGCTCGACGAGCGAGCCGAAAGCGGCATTGATCTCGCTTTCGGTGCTTGCTTTCAGGATACGGAGCTGCAACCTCTTCGCAAGCGCTGCTTCCTGCACAGCTCCGATGATGTCCTCGGCGCCCCGAAAGTTCGGGTTCACGATCAAGGCGAGCGCTCTGGCCTCGGGAACCAATTCCGAGATCAGTTCGACTCGTTTGCCGAACAGCTCGGTGGTGAGAAGGCTTATGCCGGTGAGGTTGCCGCCCGGCCGGGCTAGACTGGCGACCAGGCCTTGTTCGACCGGTTGACCGCCGGCGAGAAAGACGATCGGGATCGACGAAGTCGCGTTTTTTGCCGCCAGTGCCGAAAAGTTGCCGCCTTGGGTTACGATGACGTCGACCTTGCGGGCGACAAAATCGGCGGCCAATGCCGGCAGCCGGTCGTAGTGGCCCTCTGCCCAGCGGTATTCGATCGCCACGTTTTGCCCTTCGACCCAGCCAGTTTCGCGCAGGCCCTGGCCAAACGCGGCCACGTACGGCGCGTACGGGCCGGGCGAAACGCTGGCAAGAAAACCGACCACCGGAATCGCCTTCTGCTGCGCGCGGAGGACCCGCGCCGTGGTCATCGCGGCGCTCAGCAGCAGCATCAGCTCGCGGCGGTTCATTCGATGACCTCGTCGGAACGACCGAGGATCGAGGGCGGGATCTCGATGCCGATGGCACGCGCCACTTTGCGGTTGATCACCAGCTCAAACCGGGTCGGCTGCTGGGCCGGCGTCTCGCCTGGCGGCGCCCCCTTCAGCATCTTTTCGGTCAGGGTGGCGAGCATGGACCAGAGCTCCGTCGAGCTGAAGCCATAACTCGCCAGACAGCCCGCCTCGGCCATTTCTCGCCATTCGCAGATCGCCGGGAGCTTGTGGGTCATGCTGAGGCGGCCGAGCTCGGCGCGGGCAGCGAAAAGCATCGGCGAGGAAAGGACGTTGACCGCCTCGGCGCCTCCGGCTCGAAGCGACATGAAAGCCGATGCCAAATCGGCGGGGTCGGGTGCGTCCACGGTCTCCAGCTCGACGCCGAGCACGTGTGCGCGGTCCGCGCTCGCTTGCCCCTGCGCCGGGTTTGCGGTCGGCGCAGTGTTCAACACCGCGATGCGTCGCGCCGAGGGCAGGATCTCCTTCAGGATCTCCAGCCTCTTGGCGTCGAGCTCGGCGGTGAGCATGCTGACCCCGGTGGTGTTGCCGCCTGGCCTGGCCAAGCTCTGGATCAGTCCGGCGGCGAGGAGATCTGTGGTCGCGACGATCGGGATCGTGCTCGTCGCTTGCTGCGCCGCGCGGATTGCTGGGGGCCCATTGGCGAGGATCACGCTCGCCTTCGCCCGGACCAGCGATCGGGCGAGCTCCGGCAACCGTTCGACGTGCCCTTCGGCGAGCCGGACATCGATACGGATATTGCGGCCATCGACGAGCCCACGGTCCGCCAGCGCATTCCGGAACCCGGTGGCGAACGGCTCGACGGTATCCGGCGTGTTGACGCGCAGGGTGCCGACAATCGGCAGGTTCTCCGGATCCTGGGCAAAAGCCGGGATCGTGGCGCATAGCCCTAGTGCGAGCGCGGCGGCGGCACGCCTCATTCGATGACCTCGTCGGCGCGGGCGAGGATCGAGGGCGGGACCGTCAGCCCCAGCGTCTTCGCAGTGTTCAGATTGACGACCAGCTCGAACCTGGTCGGTTGCTGGACCGGCAGATCGGCGGGCTTGGCACCGCTGAGGATCTTTCCGGCATAAATGCCGGCCTGGTGAAAGACAGCCGGTTGGCTCGGTCCATAGCTGATCAAGCCGCCGGCCGAGACGAATTCACGGTAGACATAGATGGCCGGAACGGCGTGGCGTGATGCAAGCGTCACGAGCAGTTCGCGGCGGGTGTTGAAGAGCGGGTCGGGTGCGAGGACGAGCGCGCCGACATGCAGCTCGACAAGAGAGGCGAAGGCGGCGCCGATCTCGCTTTCGGCACCGGCCTTCAGGATACGGAGCTGCACCCCCTTCGCGTTCGCCGCTTCCAGCATGTCTTGCACTAGGCGCTCTGTAGTCGGATTGTTCGGGTTCACGAGCAGGCCAATCACCCTGATTTGGGGAACCAGCTCGGTCAGCAGCTCAATCCGCTTGGGCGTCAGCTCAATGCTGACGCTGGTCATGCCTGTGAGATTGCCGCCCGGGCGGCTAAAACTTGCGACCAGGCCACGCTCGACGGGGTCGACGCTGACCTCAAAGATAATCGGGATGGTCGAGGTCGCGCTTTTCGCCGCTAATGCCGCAGGGAAGTTTCCCGCCGCGATCACATCGACCTTGCGGCCGATAAGGTCGGCGACCAATGAGGGCAGCCGATCATAGCGGTCCTCCGCCCAACGATAATCAATGGCTACGCTTTGTCCCTCGACATAGCCAGTTTCGCCCAGTCCCTGGACAAACGCGGCCACCAACAGCGCATCCTCAGGGCCGGGCTTCCCGCCCAGGAGGAAGCCGATCACCGGCATCGCCTTCTGCTGCGCGCGCAATGCCCGCGGCGCGGTCACAGCGCCGCCCAGCAGGAGCATCAGCTCGCGGCGCGTCATACGATCACCTCGCTCTTTGGGCGTGGTCGTCATATGTGCTTATCGTAAAGCACGCGGCGGAGCGAGTATGCCAAAGGGACCGTAGGGCAAAAAGCGATCGGCCGTTGCCGCGCCTCAACTTTGCGAGGCGGCGCCCAAGCAAAGGGGCGGCATCCGATCACCCTGGGATCGGAACCGGCCGGCGCGTTCCCCGCGTAAGGCCATTACTTCTCGACGACATTTTCGTGGTCACTTTACGGAAAGCGCGGGTCCATGGGCACGGCAATCCCAACGCCCGCCTGGACCGGCTTCGGCGGGATCAGCGTTGTACGTCCTTCGAGACAGCCGCTCCGCGGCTTCCTCAGGATGAGGAATTCCGTTAATGCCATCAACGACTCCCTCATGCTGAGGAGCACCCGCGAGGGTGCGTCTCGAAGCACGCACGACGGCGATGCCGCTCTCGTTTCGCGACCCCCGGAAATTCTTCACAGGCTCCTGCGCCGAGATGGCGACGCGGTGTGCAGGGGTGCCAAGTGTTAGGTTCGCACCGCTAGGTGTGAATTCGGGAAATTCGCGGGGGGGCGGGTCAGACGTTGTCGAGCTTGGCGCCCCCCGGCGTCCCAATCATCGCCAAGACCTCGCGCCGGCTCAGCGGGTCGTCGCGGAAGGCACCCAGCATGCGGCTCGTGACCATCGTGATCCCCGGCTTGTGAACACCGCGCGTCGTCATGCATTGATGCGCTGCCTCGATCACCACGGCGACCCCCTTGGGCTGCAGCACGTCGTCGAGCGTGTTGGCGATCTGCGCGGTCATTTTCTCCTGAATCTGCAGACGCTTGGCAAAGACGTCCACGAGCCGGGCAAGCTTCGAGATGCCGACGACGCGCTTGTCCGGCAGGTAGGCGACATGCACCTTGCCGATAATCGGGGCGATGTGATGCTCGCAATGCGACTCGAAGCGGATATCCTTCAGCGCAACGATCTCGTCATAGCCGTTGGTCTCCTCGAAGGTACGCTGAAGCAGCGCCACCGGGTCCTCGCCGTAGCCGCTGAAGAATTCCTGGTAGGCGCGCACGATGCGCTCCGGGGTGCCGAGCAGCCCCTCGCGCGCCGGATCGTCCCCCGCCCAGCGGATCAACGTGCGAACTGCCTCCTCGGCCTCTTCTCGCGTCGGCCGCCGGACAGAGACCGGTTGCCCGGAGAGCGGCCTGTGCAGAGACAAAGATGGAGCCACGGCTTGCGACATCGGATTCTCTCGTGGATTGCGGATATGCGCGCGGAAGCCGCGTGCTCCCACGCCGCGGTCAGTTGAGCCGGACCGCTTGATGCGGGCTGTCGAGCGAAAAGGCCGGGACCCGGACCCAGAAGCTGTCACCGGCTCGGGTTTCCATCTCGTAGCTGCCCACCATGATCCCGGAAGGGGTCGGCAGGGGGGTGCCGCTGGTGTATTCGAAGCTTTCGCCGGGAGCGAGTACCGGTTGCTCGCCGACGACGCCGGCGCCCCGCACCTCCTGCATCTGCCCGCGGCTGTCGGTGATCTGCCAATGCCGATTGCGCAGCTGCACCGTCTCCAGGCCGCGGTTCTCGATGCGGACATGGTAGGCCCAGACGTAACGTCCTTCGGCCGGCGAGGATTGGTCCTCGAGGTAGAACGGCTTTACGCTGACTTTGATCGATCGCGTGATTTCCGAATACATCGCCGGTGCTCCTCGCTTTCCGGATCGGCACGATCGCCGGCCGCGCCGATACGGAGGTCGACCCGCACAATGTCGGCCGGGTACCGGAAGCCGTCAAGATCGCCGCGCCGGCGCCAAGAGCTCGAGGGCCCGATCGGCGACGTGTTCGCGGGATGCATCCGGGCTGATCGGCTGGATACAGACGTGGTCGGCGCCGGCATCCCAATGCTGTTGGATGCGGGCGCGGACGGCGCCCTCGTCGCCCCACGCCACCAGGGCATCGACAAACCGGTCGGAACCACCGCCGGCGAAATCGGCGTCGCCGAAGCCCTGCCGGCGCCAGTCGTTGACGTAGTTTTCGAGCTGCATTTAGCGAGAAAGCGCCTGGCGAGCGGCGCTGCGCGCTCTAGCTCGGTCGGTTTCGAGCACCACCCAGACCTCGGGGCATAGCAGCTTGCCCGGGCCGAGGATCGAGCGCGCCTGCGCGGTGTGCTCCGGGGTCGTATTGTAGGGATGGGCACCGTCGGCGAGTTCGCCCGACAGCGCCATCATTCTCGGCCCCAGCGCGGCGACGACGGTCAGCGGCTTCTCGGGCGGCTCGGGCGCCTGATAGGGCGCCGTCCGCATCGCCTGCAAATAACCGCGCATCGTCGCGACCGGCTTGCCATACGAGTGGCCGCGCAAACCTTCGACCATCGGCCGATGCGAAACGCCGACGCCGAGCAGAAACCGGCCGCCCGACTGCTCGGCAAGGGTGCGCTGACCATTTGCCATAGCCATCGGGTCGCGCGCATAGATGTTGGCGATCCCGGTCGCTACGATCAACCGCTCGGTGTGGGAGAGCAGCCACGAAGAATGTACGAGCGCGTTTCGACCGCGGCTCTCGGGAATCCACAGCGCGCCATATCCCCATTCTTCGACCCGCTTGGCGAAAGCCGCCGCCTGCGCCGCACTCATGCCGTCCATCCCGACCCAAACGCCGAGCTTGCCGAGTTCCATTGCTGAAGCTCCTTCACGAGGGCTGCGGCTAGTGTGAAGCGGCACACCGTGCGCGTCCAGTCCGCGCGCGGCATTCCCCCCACCCTGGCGGAAAAGACAGAACATATCGGAAATTTGCGGCGAAGCGGCTCCCGAGATCCGCAGCACCACCCCGGCACCGGAGGCTCGGTGGAAGGAGTCTCGCTCTGAGGCGTGGAACCATAGGAACCTCCACCATGGCGGCCAGCGTTTAACGAATTAGCTACTGGTTGTCCGGGATGAATGGATCTCGGGGGGCCTAAAGGCTGGAGAATTGTCATGGCTATCGTCGAGTGCTCGCTCGCCGAGCTGATGGAGGATACCCTGGTCGGTCTCGTCATGCAGAGTGACGGTGTCGACCGCTGCGAGCTCGAGCTTCTCTTCAAGCGTGTCGGACGCCGGTGCGCTCCTGCCGACAGGCGCCACAGCATTTCTGGCTTGCCGGCGTGGCTGCCGGAAATGGAGACGGCGCCATGCTAACTCTGCTGATGCTGGCAGGCGGCATGGGGATCGCGAGCGCCACCGCCGCCTTATGGATGCAGGGACGACGGATGGTCCATCAGCGGATGTTCGCGGCTCTGGTCAGCGCCGCCGTGACTGTGATCCTGTTCTCGCTCGTCGCTTGGGCTATGGCGGCCGTTATGACGGGCGCACCTATTCCCGTCATCTGGCTCTTGGTGGGCACGCTCGCGCTGCCGTTTGCATTGCGTTTATATCGCGAATTGCGGAGCTTGCCGGCAATCGACAACTCATAGCCCTGCGTACCGTCAAATATCGGGCAGCGGCCACGCGGGCCTTGCCCCGCTGCGAGGGGTAGGCGATACCAGGGCGGTGCCGACCCTGTTTCTCATTGTCTTTATCGACCTTGTCGGGTTCGGTCTCGTCATCCCGCTGTTGCCGTTTTATGCGGTGCGCTTCGCCGCCTCGCCGCAGGAGGTGACCGCACTCGTCGCGATCTATTCGCTGGCGCAGCTCGTAACCGCGCCGCTCTGGGGCAGGCTCAGCGATCGTGTGGGAAGGCGCCCGGTACTGCTCGCCAGTCTGACGGCGTCGGCGCTCGCCTATTTGTGGCTCGGCGGCGCGACGGCGCTTTGGATGCTGTTCGCGGCGCGCGCCTTTGCCGGCGCCTGCGCCGGCAACATTGCCGCGGCCCAGGCCTATATCGCCGACATCACGGGGCCCGACGAGCGGGCTCGCGGCATGGGGCTGATCGGCGCCGCTTTTGGGCTGGGCTTCATCATCGGGCCGGCACTCGGCGGGCTGATTGCCGGGACAGACCCGGCGACGGCCGATACCGAGACCCCCGCCTGGGTCGCCGCCGGTCTCTCGGTGCTCGCCCTCTGCGGCGTTCTGCTGCTGTTGCCCGAGAGCCTGCCGGCTGCCGCGCGCCATCGAACCGCGGCGCGCAGCCGCGTCGGCGCGGTGATGGGCGTGCTGCGCCGACCGATTCTGTCGCGCCTGATCCTGGTCTTTTTTTTGGTCATCCTGGCCTTCGCCGGGATGGAGAGCACTTTCGCGCTGTGGGCGATCGAACAATTCGGTTGGGGCCCTCGCCAGGTCGGCTATGTTTTCGCCTATGTCGGCGTGCTCTCGGCGGTTCTGCAGGGGGGGCTGATCGGCCATCTTGCGCGCCGTTTCGGCGAAGAGCGCTTGCTGCTGGGTGGATTGACGTTGATCGGCCTCGGCCTCCTGGTCATGACGCTTGCGCACAATTTGGCATTGCTCGTTGCCGCAGTGACCGGTTTGGCGCTCGGCATGGGGCTGACGCAGCCTTCGCTCAACAGCTTGATCTCACGCCGCGCCGGGGCAGATGAACAGGGCGAGGTGCTGGGGGTGTCGCAGTCGGTCGCCAGCCTGTCGCGCGTCCTCGGCCCGTTCGCCGCCGGGTTCTGCTTTGCCTCGCTTGGCCCGAGCGCCGCATTCTGGTGGGGCGCGATCTTGGTGACCGGCGCTTTCTTTCTGGCGCTGAAGCTCCCGCGTTTGGCTGTCGAGCCGGTTATCGACGCCGGACCGCTCGGCCGCGAGGGCGACCCGGCGCGATGAGCATGCACGGCCGCCCGATCAGTGTGGGTCCGGTGCCCCCCAAAGGGCGGCTACGGGACGAGCTGCGCGCGCTCAAATCGCTCGCACCCTATTTGTGGCCGCGCGACTCATTCGGACTGCGCGCACGGGTCGCGCTGGCGGTGGCCTTCCTGCTCGCCGGCAAGCTCGTCAACATTTACGTGCCGCTCCTCTACAAGCAGGCAGTCGACGCCCTGGCACCCGGCAACCTCATGGTCGCCGTGCCGGTTGGCCTGATCATCGCCTACGGGGCCGCCCGGGTGATGTCGCAAGGCTACAACGAGCTGCGCAACGCCGTCTTCGCCAAGGTCGGCCAGCGCGCCGTGCGCCGGCTGGCGCTGACGGCGTTCCGCCATGTCCATGCCTTGTCGCTGCGCTTTCATCTCGAGCGCCGCACAGGTGGGTTGTCGCGGGCGATCGAGCGCGGCACGGCGGGCATCGATTTTCTGCTTTCCTTCATGCTGTTCAACGTCGTGCCGACGTTGTTCGAGATCCTGCTGGTGTGCGGGATCCTGTGGCGGCTGTTTGATTGGACCTTTGCTGCCGTCACCCTGGCGACGATCGCGCTCTATATCGGCTTTACGTTTTCAGTCACCGACTGGCGGGTGCGCTTCCGGCGCGAGATGAATGACCGCAACACCGAAGCCAACACCAAGGCGGTCGACGGAATGCTGAACTTCGAGACCGTCAAGTATTTCGCCAACGAGGAGCACGAGGCCCGGCGCTATGATGCCGCACTCCAGGCCTATGAGCGCGCTGCGGTTAAGAGCGAGACCACTTTGACCCTGCTCAATCTCGGTCAGGGCATGATCATCTCGACCGGTCTCGTGGGAATCATGATCCTAGCGGGGCGGGGCGTCGCAGCTGCCGAAATGACCGTCGGGGACTTCGTGCTGGTCAACGCCTATTTGATCCAGCTCTACACCCCGCTGAACTTCCTCGGCATGGTCTATCGCAACATCAAGCAGTCGTTGACCGATCTCGAGCAGATGACGGCGCTGCTCGCGGTCAAGCCCGAGATCGAGAACCGGCCGGGCGCGCCGGCACTGATCGTCGGCCGCGGCACCGTCGCGTTTCACCGCGTCGACTTCAGCTATGACCCCAGGCGCTCGATCTTGTCAGACGTCGATTTCCGAGTGCCGCCCGGTGCCAAGATCGCGATTGTGGGGCCGAGCGGCGCCGGGAAATCGACGATCGCACGCTTGCTCTTCCGCTTTTACGATGTCGACGCCGGTGCCATCGAGATCGACGGTCAGGACATTCAGGAAGTGACCCAGGAGAGCCTGCGCCGGGCGATCGGCGTCGTGCCGCAGGATACGGTGCTGTTCAACGACACGATCTTTTACAACATCGCCTATGGCCGTCCCGGAGCGCCGCGTGCCGATATCGAAGACGCCGCCCGCCACGCCCACATTCACCATTTCATCATGACCTTGCCGGACGGCTATCAGACGATGGTCGGCGAGCGCGGCCTCAAGCTTTCCGGCGGCGAGAAGCAGCGGGTAGCGATTGCGCGGGTGATTCTGAAAGCGCCGAAAATCCTCGTCTTTGACGAGGCGACTTCGGCGCTCGACACCAAGACCGAGCAGCGGACGCATTGTCGAGCGTGGCCACCATCGGGATCTGCTGCTCCGTCGCGGCGTTTACGCCGGGATGTGGGCCCGCCAGCAGGAGGCGGCGCAGCGCGAGGCGGCACACGCAGCGGATTGACGCAGGCGTGGCCACCGAAGAGCTGATCGCAGCCTTGAGGCAGGGCGATCGGCGGGCGCTCGCCCGCGCCATCACCCTCGTCGAGTCGACCCGCCGCGACCATCGCCAAGAGGCCGAGCGGCTCGTCGAGGCGCTGCTGCCATATACCGGCGGTGCCGTTCGGATCGGCATCTCCGGACCGCCCGGCGCCGGCAAATCGACCTTTATCGAGCGCTTCGGCCTCGATGGCGTGGCACTCGGCCGGCACATCGCGGTGCTCGCCGTCGATCCGGCCTCGAAGCGCGGCGGCGGGGCGATCCTCGGCGACAAGACCCGCATGACCGAGCTGGGCCGGGCACCCGCGGCCTTTATCCGGCCTTCCTCAGCCGGCGACAGAGCGGGCGGCGTGGCGACCCGCACCCGCGAGGCGATCCTGCTGTGCGAGGCGGCCGGGTTCGACGCGGTGCTGGTCGAGACGGTCGGCGTCGGCCAGGCCGAGACCGCGGTCGCCGAGATTGTCGACTTCTTCGTGCTGATCCTGCCGCCGGCGGCCGGCGACGAGCTGCAGGGGATCAAGCGCGGTGTGATCGAGCTCGCCGACCTCGTCCTCGTCAACAAGGCCGATGGCGAGCTCGCTGCCGCGGCGCACCGCTCGGCCGCCGATTACGCGAATGCTGTGCGGCTGCTCCGGCCGGCACTGCCCGAGTGGCAGGTCCCGGTGCGTGCGGTCTCGGCGCTCGAAGGGACCGGCATCGCCGAGGGCTGGGACGATGTAGCGCAGTTCCGCGCGGCCCTCCAACGATCGGGCGCCTGGTCGCGGCGGCGCGCAGAGCAGGCGTGCGCGGCATTGTGGTCCGAGATCGGCGACAGCCTCCTCGAGCATTTCCGCACCGCCCCCGCCATCGCCCCGCAGTTGGTGGCGGCGGAAGCCGAGGTCATGGCCGGCACCCGAACCCCAACCGCCGCCGCGCGCGTGCTGCTCGCGGCGTTTCTCGGCGGGGAATAACCGATTGACGGCGCTGGTCGAGGCCGTCCGGCTCTTGTATCCTCGATCGGCCGCTCCAGCCCTTTTGAGAGGATCCGGTGGAGAGAATCGCGCAGTGCCAGTGCAGTCAGCTTCGCGCGGTCGCGATGGGCGAGCCCGACGCCGTTAACATGTGCCATTGCGGCGAGTGTCAGCGCCGTACCGGAGCAGTCTTCGGCAGCGGTGCCTACTACAAGAAATCCGAAGTTCGCATCGAAGGGCCGAGCAAGCTATATATCCGCGACGGGCAGGAAGGCCGGAAGGTCCGCATCCGTTTCTGCCCGAACTGCGGCAGCTCGGTCTATTGGGAGGCCGATCTACGGCCCGCTCACTACGGTATTGCCGTGGGTGCTTTTGCCGATCCCGGGTTTCCGCCGCCCTCGGCTTCGGTCTGGGAGCAATCGATGCACTCCTGGGTGGTAGCTCCGTCGGAAGCGCAGCATTATTCGCAGGGACGGCAGAGCGCCGCTTCCGGCTAGCCTTCACCCGGAAAGGCGAGCGCGCACAAAGGCGCCGCCTGCCTGGATCGCGCGTCGGCCGGCTTTGAGCTCGGGGTGAAAGATGTGCCAGACATGGACCATCTCCGGCCAGATCTGCAGGTCGACGCGGACATCGGCGGCACCGGCCACCTTGGCCAGCCGGATCGCGTCGTCGAGCAGGGTTTCCGCGGCACCGACCTGGATCAACAGCGGCGCTAGTCCGGTGAGGTCGGCATAGAGCGGCGCCGCCAACGGCGAACGCG
>WNFS01003849.1_pt1 | contig 11424 bp, 13 predicted proteins | sample 5400141 | NCBI WGS metagenome assembly WNFS01 (sample SAMN13153358, study PRJNA577476) | soil metagenome | isolation source: 60 cm saprolite under Madrone tree | place: USA:California | collected 2016-06-14 | reverse complement strand
TACGCTGGCGCCACACTTTCATTTTGGTGAGGAGACGCATCTCGAAGAGATAAGCCATCAGCACGCGCGGGCGAGCGTGCTGGTGGGGATGACGATTCATACGTTTTTTGATGGCGTGGCGATCGCCGCGGGATTCCTGGTTTCGACCTGGCTGGGGGCAGTGATGTTTTTCGCGGTGTTTCTCCACAAGCTGCCGGAGGGATTTACGGTGGCTTCGGTGGTCCTGGCGAGCGGGCAGGGGAAGCGCAACGCCATTCTGGCGGCGGGGTTATTAGGAGTGGCGACGGTGGCGGGAGTGTTGCTGACGAGTTCGTTGCAGGGGCAGTTGAAGTACGCGCTGCCGCTGTCGGGAGGGGTCACGTTGTACGTGGCGGCGACGGATTTGCTGCCGGAGGTGAACCGGGAGCCGAATTGGCGGATGGCGCTGCTGGTGTTCGTGGGAGTTGTCAGTTTGTTGATAATGCGGCATTTATTCCAGGTGTAGTTTCGTCGTACTTCCGCCCTTCGAATACTCCTAGCAATTGCAACTTTCTGAGACTACATGGGTTTGATACAGTGTGGCGGCTATGGCCAGGTCGGACGTCCAACTGATGCTGGACGTGAAGGCGGGCGATGAACAGTCGTTCGCGCTTCTGCTCCATCGGTACAGGAGTCCGCTGATCAATTTTCTGTACCGCATGGTCAGGAACCGGGAGCAGGCGGAGGATCTGGCGCAGGAAGTTTTCATTCGGGTGTACCGCGCGCGGGAAGATTACGTACCGAGCGCGAAGTTCACCACCTGGCTGTTCCGGATCGCGACGAATCTGGCCTTGAATTCGGTGCGGGACAACCGTTACCAGCGTATGGAAATCTCACTGGATGCGCCGGTAACGACGGACGCCGAGGATGGCGACGAGAAAACGCTGGATGTTGCCGAGAAGCACCCGAACATCGAGCAGCACTTGATCGAGGAGGCGCGGCGGAAAATGATCCGGCAGGCGATCGAAAAGTTACCGGAGAAGCAGCGCGCGGCGGTGCTCCTGCACAAGTATCAGGAGCTGGATTACGGAGAGATTTCGAAGATTCTGGAATGTTCGGAGAGCGCGCTGAAATCGCTGCTCTTCCGGGCGTACGAAACGTTGCGAGTGGAATTAGCCCCCCTCGTGGCGCAGCAAGGGAAGTAGGATGACCGGTCTAAAGGCCGGCCACTACAAGGGCGCAGCAGGGAAGGCAGCAGAAGAAACCGGGTCAGAAGGGAAGGAAGACATGAGTTGTGGCCGGATGGAAAAGAAGATTATGGGATATGTGGACGGGCGCCTGAAGGAAGGCGAACGGCTGGAGATGGAGAAGCATCTCTCGACCTGCGCGGTGTGCCAGTTGCGCGTGAATGAATTTCGCGCCGTGAATGTGTTGCTGGACGAGGTGCCGATGATCGAGCCGTCGGCGGCGTTTGATGTGCGGGTGTGGGCGCGAGTAGCCGCGGAGCCGGCCAAGCAAAGCTGGTGGGCATGGTTCGCGCCTTCGCCGAGGGTGGCGTTTGCGGCGTCGATGCTGGTACTGGCGATGATGTGGCTGGGTTCGCGTCCGCCGGAGCCTTCGCTAAATGCGAGTGAAGTCGAGACGATAAACCAGAACATGCAGGTTTTGGAAGACTACGATGTGATTTCGGATTTTGCGCCGCTGAGCGAGCTGCCGCAGCCGGTGCAGGCCGATGAAGGAAGCGACACAAACCAGAATCAGCAGATGTAATGGGAAATGAAACGGAAACTCCAATTCGCGGGATGGTTGGTGGCGCTGGGAATGAGCGCGGCGCTGGCCGTGCCGTCGTTCGCGCAGGGACCGCGCGCGAATTGGGCTCAGAATCGACAGGAGAATAGGCCGCCAAAGCAGCAGAGCCCGCCGCCGCGACAGCAACCGTCGCGCGAGCAGCCGCCAAGGCAGCAGCCAAGACAAGAACAAAGGCAACCGCAGAGACAACAGCAGCAGGATGCGCGGAGAGCGCAAAGCGAGCGGCAGAACTCTGGCGCGAACCGTCCGCCGAATACGAACACGCATCGGCCGCCGGCCCCGGACCCAAGTCGCGCGGGGATGGCGGCGAGGTCGAATAATAATCCGAGCCGGCCGCCGTTGGCATACACTCCGGCGCCAAAGAGATTCGACAGTTTGCCTCGGCAAGAGCAACAGAAAATTCTCCAGAACAACAAGAGCTTTGAGAAGCTGCCTCCAGCTCAGAAGCAGCAGATGCGAGAGGCAGCTGCCAATTGGAGCAGGTTGACGCCGGAACAACGCAACCACATTCAGAGCAATGTCTTGCCGCAATGGAAGCAGCTTCCTTCGAACCGGCAGCGTGCGATTCAGCAACGGCTGGGCGTGTTGCAAAATATGCCGGAGTCCGCGCGGAACCAGCATTTAAATGACCCGAATTTCACGCGGGGCATGAGCGAAGAAGATAAGACCATGTTGCGCGATTTGAGCCACCTGCACGTGGGTGCGCCGGACCCGCCGAACGAATAAGACAGTTGTCAGTTTTCAGTTTTGAGTTATTAGTTCAGGGCGCGGCTTGGCAGCCGGCGCCCGGGGCATGCTTCGTTTTCTTTACTCTTACCCTAATTTCGGCGATCCTCGACCGACGGACCGTTAATCCATTTCTACTCAGAGCGCATTCGGAACGAGCGAGAGCAATCGGCTGCGGCCTCACCAGCGCAAATTGGCAGCCCCCGAATCGATGCTTCATCTGGAGCCACATTGACAATAGTGCAGTTCCCACGGCATGGTGACTAGTCCAGAATTTTGAGCATCCAACAAGTGGAGGAAGATCATTTTGAAGAGTGACCGCCGAGCGGTCAATCCGGCCGTATCCACGCGCTTCCCGTCGTCTTCAACGCGCTTCCGCGCGATGCAGCACCGCAATTTCCAGCTATTCATCGCGGGGCAACTCATTTCGCTTATCGGCACGTGGATGCAGAATATGGCGCAGCTTTGGCTGGTCTATCAGCTGACGCATTCCGCGGCGCTGCTGGGGGTCTTTGGATTTGCGAGCCAGGTGCCAATGCTTTTTCTTTCGTCATTGGGCGGGTATGTGGGAGACCGCTTCGACCGGCACCGCGGGGTGATTGTCACGCAAACGATTACCATGCTTCTGGCGTTTGCGCTGGCGGGATTGACGTGGGCCCATTTGATTGGCAAATGGAATTTGATCGTGATCGCGTTTCTGGTGGGCATCGTCAATGCGTTCGACGTGCCGATCCGGCAGGCGTTTTTCGTGCAGATGGTGGGGAAGGAAGATCTGCCGAACGCGATTGCGCTGAACTCCTCGATTTTCAACGCCGCGCGGGCGGTGGGGCCGGCGATTGCGGGGTTCGCGATCGCGCTGGTGGGAGCGGGCTGGTGTTTCTTTCTGAACGGGCTGAGTTTCGTCGCCGTGATTGTGGCACTGCTGATGATGCGGATTGAGCCGAGGGAAATCAAACCGAGCACGGATTCGCCGCTGAGGAGTTTTGTGCAGGGTTTCCGGTTTGCGATGAGCGATCTGCCCGTGCGGTCGACGTTGCTGCTGCTCAGCACGCTGAGCCTCTTTGGATTGCAGTACGCGGTGTTCATGCCGATTTACGCGCAGGACATTTTGAAGGGAGACGCGCGGACGCTGGGATTGCTGATGAGCTCGGCGGGAGTGGGAGCGGTGATCGGCGCGCTGCAGTTTGCGGCGCGAACGCATTATCGGGGTTTGGCGAGATGGATTGCGGGGACGTCGACGACTTGCGCGATATGCCTGATTACTTTCTCGCAGGCGAAGAACTTCTGGCTGTGCGTTGCGGTGCTCTTCGTTGTGGGATTTGCAGCCACGTCGCAGATGGCGGCCACGAACACCTTGATTCAAAATCGGGTGCCCGATGAGCTGCGCAGCCGGGTGATGGCGGTGTACGCAACGATGTTCATGGGAGTCCAGCCGATTGGAGCGTTGATTGCAGGCGGAGCGGCGAAGCACATCGGCCCGCAGAATACGCTGACAGTGTTCGGTTCGCTGGTGTTGGCAGGCAGCCTGATTTTCATCGCTCGAGTGGTAATGAGGCTAAGAAAAACGCAAGCTGCAGAGGCCAATTAGGCAGGATTTGGGCGGTAGAGCCAGGCGGGCTTCACAAAGAGCTGAGCTGGGGGCGCGGCGTTTAGGCCGGCTAGGATGGCGTCGACTTTGGCGCGCAGCGGCGAGAGCGAACAGACCGGATCGGTGGCGGCGGCATCCCCCGCGAGGAGCATGGCCTGGCAGCGGCAGCCGCCGAAATCCAGCTCGCGGCGGTCGCAGGTTTTGCAAGGCTCCTGCATCCAAGCTTCGCCGCGGAATTTCTGGAACGCGGCGGAGTGTTCCCATATCTCTCGCAGGCTGCGGTCTTTCACGTTTTCGAATGCGAGGCCGGGAATGACTTGCGCGGCATGGCAGGGAAGCGCATCGCCGCTCGGCGTGATCAGCATCAGCTTGCGGCCCCAGCCGCCCATGCAGGGCTTGGGGTATTTCGCGTAATAATCGGGGACGACGTATTCGACGCGAATCCTGCCTTGAAGGCGCTCTTGTTCGCGCTTGATGAGAGTGAGCGATTGATCCAGCTGTACGCGCGTCGGCAATAGATTTTCACGATTGGCAAAGGCCCAGCCGTAATACTGGACGTTGGCGAACTCGATGCGAGTCGCGCACGAAGATTCCGCGAGGGCCACCATTTCCTCAAGCTGATCCATGTTGCGGCGGTGGATGACGAAGTTGAGCGTAACGGCAATGCGATGCTGCCTCAGCCATTCGAGAACTCGGAGCTTCTGCGCTTGGGACTTTGTGCCGGAGATTTCGTTGGCGGTTTCTTCGCGCGCACCCTGGAAGCTCAGTTGAATGTGATCGAGTCCGGCTTCCCCCAGTGCCGCGAGTTTTGCTTCATCCAAGGGCAGGCCGGAGGTGATGAGATTGACGTAGAGGCCAGCGGAGCGCGCGGCACGGACGAGTTCGACGATGTCGGGGCGCGCGAGAGGTTCGCCGCCGGTGAAATCGGCTTGAAGGACACCGGCTTCGGCGGCCTCCTTGAAGACGCGGGACCAGACTTCGGTAGTGAGTTCGTTCGTGCGCGACTGCAATTCCAGCGGGTTCGAGCAATAGACGCAATGCAGCGGGCAGCGGTGGGTGAGTTCTGCGATGAGCGCCAACGGATTGGGAATGGTGGATGTCATATTCAGAAGAAAAATGGGCCCGTGGCCGAAGCCGCTACAGCTGAAAGTCGAGCGCGCGCTCTTTTTGCAGAAGGGTGAGATAGCCAAGGATGTCCTGCTCGACCTTGTGCGGCTCGGCTTTGGAATAGATCTTCTGCAAATCCACGATGATTTGCTGGACGGTGTGCTGGCCGTCGCAGCGCTCGACAATCTCGAGGCTGGGGCCGTTCAGGCGCAGGGCGCGCTCCGGCATGAGCAGGGTGCGCGGCTGCTGGTTTTTTTCGTTCAAGCGGCAGCCGGGAGCGAGGCGCGGAAAGCTGTGGAGTTCAGGCGTCATCCCAAATCCTTCACGATTCCTTCGCGGGCTGGAAAGCGCCCGGGGGCGGCCATCCGGGATTGACGTAGGAAAAATAGAGGGCGTCAAGCTGAGCCCAGAGGATGTCGCACTTGGCACGCAAAGCGGCGTGGGCCAAATCCTGTTCCGTGCGGGTGTGCGCATGTCTTATGACCCAGGCCAAGGCGAACTCGGAGTCCTCCGGAGCTTGCGTAAGCCGGCCGGTGAAATAATCCAGACCGCCGGAGAGCCAGGGATAGTGTTCGCGCAGGCGATCCATGCGCAGGACGATCAGTTTCCTCGAGAAGAGTTCGGTCAGGGAAGAGGCAACGGCTTCGAGGTGCGAGCGCGTGGATACGAAATCGACGTAGGCTTGGACTGCAAAACGCGTGGCGGGAAGAATGCCGTCACCGCGGAGCGCGTGCTCGCGCGATAAGCCTGTGGCTTCCACGAGACGCAGCCACTTCTCAATGCCGCCCGGCTTGGCGCCGTCGCCATCGTGATCGAGGATGCGCTTGCGCCAGGCGAGACGAAAAGCTGGATCGTCGCTGCGCGCGAGAATGGCCGCGTCTTTGATGGGGATACGGCTCTGATAGTAGTACCGATTGAGAGCCCAGGCTTGAAGCTGGCCGCGGGTGAGCCGGCCTTCGTGCATGAGCAAGTGAAACGGATGCTTGTGGTGGTAGCGTTCTTCACCGATGGCATGAAAGCCGGCGACGAACTCGGCCTCGGAGAACAGCGGCTTTTCGACGACGTGGTTTACGGATGGGGTCACAGGTTGAACTCCATCCCATCATAGGCGATTTCCCAACCGGCATCACGCACGGCGCGATGCTCTGGACTCTCTTCGTTCAACACCGGGTTGGTATTGTTTATGTGGATGAGGACGCGCCTGGTTTTTCCAAGGCGAAACGGCCGCTTCAGCATGCCGCGCTCGCCCCAGAGCGGAAGATGCCCCATATCGCGCGCCGTTCTGCGGCTGCGCTTGGCTTGGATCAGCTCATCATCCTTCCAGAAGGTGCCGTCGAGAAGAGCCAGGTCACTTTCATCAACGGAGCGTTGCCAGTCGTCTCCGACTCCGGGGACGCTGGGGGCGTAGAAAAATCTCTTTTCTTTGTGGACGAGTTGGAGGCCGATGACGGCCTCTTCTGGAGGAAAGCTACCTTTCAGTGAGTCACTCACGTAGTCCGGGAAACCACCCTGCAGAGGCACGGCTTTGCAGAAGAGGCCGTCTTTTGCTCCTAGAGAAGAAGGTGGAACGAGAGGAATGAGGCGATCAAGCGCCAGGGTGTCCCACCGCACGGGCGGGTTCGACCGCGTCAAGACGCGAAAGAGGCTGTTCTCTTCCGTGAGGGTACGTCGCACCGACAGAGTCGAATAGATGTGCAGCGGGTGAAACTCGCGGAGGTGAAGCAAGCCCATCACGCAATCCACGTCGGCACTGGTGAGGAGGATGGTGGAGATAGGCGAGCCAGGCGAGGAGCATGTGACTGTTAACTCGGGAGTCGCAAGGATTTGCTGGCGCAGATCGGGAGAGGCGTTCAGAAGAAACCAATTTGATGGACCGGAAGAGACGGCAACCTGAGCCTGGGTGCGCGGACGAGCGTTCACGCTGCCGCCTCGAAGGCCGCTACAGTTCGAACACGAACAATTCCATTGGGGAAAGCCGCCTCCGGCTGCGGAGCCGAGGACTCTAATGCGCATTCGGCATTCCGGCGACCCCGAACCGGCTGGGGCCGACTCTCAGGCTAGAGCTCGGCGTTGGCGTACGAGCTGACTTCGCAATTGAGGTCGATTTCTTCGTGTTGAGGGGTAACCCATTCCATGGTCGAGGCTCCTTTTGGAGTCAAATGCACGAGAACTCAACAAGCATAACATGGAATTCGTTTGAAAGGAATGGGGAGTTGGGGGAGCGCATTCCGGGACGAATTACCGGTTACAGGGGGATGGGAATTGGAGGCATGAGGGCTTCTTGGGACGGTACGGACGTTGCCTAGCCCTGACTGTGGAAGCGCCAAACAGGAAATATCCATCGCAGCACAGCTTCAGATACTTGAGTTGACAGCAAAAGGGAGGCCAACCAATCTTGACCTGAGGTGGAGGTTCACCCTCTTGGTGCCTGACGTGCCAGCCGCCACCGCGAATCTGATTCCGAGGCTCCGAATCTGCTATGGACGCGGCGGACTCTTCCCCCGCAGAGGCACACCCCCATTCTTGTGCGGCCCGGCAGTTCTGCTTGCACTTCTGCTCTCGATTCTCTTTGCATTCCCAGCAGGGGCCCAAGTGCCGCCGGACGAAGAAGTCAAGCCGGTTCCTTTGCTTACGGGGAGCACGGGTTTCATTGCCACATTTGACGGTGGGGAACCACACCTCCACCCCATTGTCACGCCTCTTGTTCTGGTCCCGATCGGACGCCGATGGATCTTCGAAACGCGGGCGACATTCGAGACGGACATGGTGCAGCTCCCGGAGAGAAGCGGGTTTCACGGAACGGTTGCAAAGGAAGTCGAGTACGCCCAACTGGATTTCATCGCCAATCCGTACATGACGGTGACGGTGGGGCGATTTCTGACGCCTTTTGGCATCTTTAATGAAAGGCTGTACCCGGTCTGGATCCGGAACTTGCAGTCGGACCCACTGATCCTGCCGATCGGAATAGGGCCCAGCAATGCCAGCACTGGAGTGATGTTGCGCGGCGGCTTCAGGGCGGACCCGAAGTTCAACATCAACTACGCGGTCTATTTTTCAGTTCTCTCGACCGCGAGTCCCGTGAACTCCGATCGATTCGCGGGAGGACGCCTGGGAATCTTTGTTCCCGCAGCACGTCTGGAAATCGGCGGATCTTTTCAGCATGGGCTCCAGGACGAGCGGTCGAATGCTTTTGGCTTCCATGCCTTGTGGCAACCACCCATCCTGCCGCTCGACATTCGATCCGAATATGCTCGTTCCATCGTGGGAAGCGGCTACTGGGTGGAAGCGGCCTATCGTTTGAACCAGGTTCCGTTCCTGCAGAATGAACTTCGCCGGACCCAGGTCGTGGCGCGCATGCAGCAGTTTTTTGTGGGAGAAAACGCCAGCGATGCGCTTCTGCCGATGAACACAAAACAGTTCGAATTCGGGCTGAACTACTACTTCATCGACGGACTGAAGGCGAGTTCCAACTACGGGAGGCAATTCAGCACGGATGGGAATAAAAACGTTTGGACGGTGAGTCTTACCTATAGATTCGTAGTCCCTCTGGGACACGCAGGGAGCGAGTGATGAAGCGGCGTTACATCCTGCTTTGCATGTTTGGCGTAACGGCAGGTCTGACCCTTTCCGTGATTGCGCAGGAGCGTGCGAATTCAACCAGCTCGTGGAGTGCCGTGGCGCCTGCGCCGACACAAGGAATATCCGCGGCCCCTGCAGCGGCACCTCCGTCCGCAATGGCCAAGCCGGCTGCGGATGGAGCCGAGAATCGTGCCCAGCGGTTGGAAGGCGAAAAGAGATTCCGCACCAATTGCGGGCGCTGCCATCAGGCTCCGCACAAGTTTCCGCCGCGAGTCATGGCCACCGCCATACGCCACATGAGGGTCCGGGCCACGATCACCGATGAAGACATGCGACTCATATTGCGCTACCTGACCGAATGATCAGTTTAGGGCGATGGAGGGGAGGGGCAATAGTTCTACGATTGCTGGTGGCAGTCACAGCGGTGTCATCGATGTGCGGTTGGGCTCAGAGCACGCAGTCGCAGGCACGGGTGATTGAGATCCTGGCGGACCATGACAGCCGCTACAAGATTAAGGACCAAAAGCAGCCGGTCATAACTGTGAAAACGGGCGAGCAAATTAACCTGCGGATTACTGCCAAGAAGGCCAAGAATCTAAACCGAGACGGCTCGATACACGGTTTTTCGCTGCTGCGCGCAAAGGACCGGAAACCAGTGCCGGACTGGGATTTCCTCCTGAAGCCCGGGACCCAGGAGTTCACCGTGGCTGCGCCGAGCGAGCCTGGCGAGTATGTCGTGGTTTGCACGGTGATCTGCAGCCAGGACCATGAAGGAATGAGCATGAGGTTCGTGGTATTGCCCTGATTTCAAGACAAATCCAACTCGCAAATGTTCGCAGAAGTGAGGACAAATGGGAACAAGCATAGCCCGATCGATCTTGGGTGCCGCGGCCTTGGCTTGGGTGATGGCGGGCTATCCTCCGGCTCGCGGCGGGGATGAGAAGAAATTCAGAGGTGAAATTGCGGACACGCAGTGCGCGCTCAACGTTCATTCTCTCAGTCAATCGCACAAGGAAATGATCGCGATGAAACCCGAAGTGAAAACGAACGCGGACTGTGCGCGCTATTGTGTGAAAGAGCGCGGCGGAAGATTCGTACTGCAGACTCCGGAGAAGGTCTACAAGCTGGATACGCAGGCTCTGGCGGAACAGTGGGCCGGGCTGAAGGTAAAAATCGTTGGGACCCTTGACCCGAAGACAGACATCATTACCGTGCGCGCCATTGAGCCGGTCTCCCCGAGCGCGAGCAAGTTATCTCCTCCGAAGTGATGGGTAACGATCCGGAAGTTCTAGTCCGAGGGATGCTAAAACCCCACCACTAAGAATTGTTGTAGCCGGGCGCAGAAACCACAACAAGTCGCGGCCTAAATCATGCGATTACTCTACGCTTGATTTTCGAAACTATTTTTACAAGAACGCGTGTTTCCTCTTGACATGTCTGGAAAGCAGCCTATCATGTGGACAAAAGTGGTATGAAGTGGGTGGTAGTAGAACGCAGTAGCGGGCATTGGGGCAAAATAGACAGATTCCCAGATCTGTGGTGAAAGTTGGCATTTTGGCCATTCTAGACCACATATTTGTGTGTGATCCCGGCAAAACCGGGGTCGCGTTGAGCGGGGCGTATGAAGCTACGGGGCAACTGTCCGGCGAAAGTGGACGAGAAGGGGCGGTTGAAGATACCCGCCGTGTTTCTGGAGGCCCTGAAAGAGTACGGAAATCAGTTTTATATCACCAGCACCACGGGCGAAGCGGCGCGCATTTATCCGATGAAGGTTTGGTCGGGCATTGAGGACAAGCTGGCGGGGGTATCGAGCCAGAACCGGGCGAAGAGAAAGTTCTTGATGAGAACGAGTTACTACGGGCAGACGGTGGAGCTGGACGGGCAGGGCCGAGTGCTGGTGCCCGCAGTACTGCGCGAATCGGCGCAGATGAAGGGCGATGTGGACGTGTTCGGCAACCTCGATTATCTCGAGGTCATGAACCATACCCGCGTGCTCGACGACCTAAAGAATTCGCCGTACACGGAAGAAGACGATAAAGCGTTGGAAGATTTGGGAATTTAGGATTCTGCAAGATTGCTTGCGCCGCACACGCCGGTGCTGTTGGAAGAGGTGCTCGAATGGCTGCACATAAGGCCGGACGGAAGGTACATCGACGCCACGCTGGGGGCAGGCGGGCACTCGGAAGCAATCGCACAGAGATTGATCTCTGGACGGTTGATCAGCCTGGACCGGGACGCACAGGCGCTGGAGTTGGCGCGGGAGCGGCTCAAGACCTTTGGGGAGAAAGTGACGCTGGTGCACGCGCCGTTCTCGAGGATTGCGGAGGTCGCGCAAGAGTTGGGGATTCCGACGGTGGACGGGGTCTTGGCCGACTTGGGGGTTTCGAGCATGCAGCTTGATCAAGGCGAGCGGGGGTTTTCGTTTCGCGAGGCCGCGCCACTAGACATGCGGATGGACACTGCCAACGACAAGTTGACGGCAGACGAGATTGTGAATCGGTGGTCGGAGAAGGAAATCGCCGACCTGCTCTACCGGGAAGCGGATGAGCACGATTCCAGAAGGATCGCCAAGGCGATCGTACGAGCGCGACCCCTACGGGATACCGCGCACTTGGCAACGACTGTGGCAGGGGCCCGAAAGCAATGGGGAAGGCAGA
>WNFS01003847.1_pt1 | contig 11425 bp, 6 predicted proteins | sample 5400141 | NCBI WGS metagenome assembly WNFS01 (sample SAMN13153358, study PRJNA577476) | soil metagenome | isolation source: 60 cm saprolite under Madrone tree | place: USA:California | collected 2016-06-14 | reverse complement strand
CGGACGATTTCCAGCACAACGACTCCCGCTACCCTCTCATCGTGGCGGCCCGGGCCATCAAGCCTGGCCCGACTCCGCGGGTTCACGCCGTGAGCCAGCTCGGAAGGCAGCCTGCCGTGTCCGTGTTGATGGCTATGTTCAACGCTGCCCGCTACGTCGCCGAAGCCATTGAGAGCGTCCGTGCCCAGACCTTGGATGGGTGGGAGCTGATCATTGTGGACGACGGCTCAACCGATGACTCCTACGCGATCGCCCGCCGCTATGGTGAACGCGAGCCCAGCTGGATTCGCGTTTTCCAACACCCGGATGGCGCCAACCATGGGCTAAGCCGAACGGCCAATCGGGCTCTAGCGGAAGCTTCTGGGAACTACATTGCGTTTCTCGACGCGGATGACACCTGGATGCCGGAGCGGCTGGCCCACGACGTTGCCGTGCTCGACGCGAACCCGGCAATTGCCGCGGTGATCTCCAACTCCCTCTACTGGTGGATGGACGAGGACTGGCCGGCATCGGTCGACCGGTTCAACGCCCCGCTAAATTGCGTGTGGCCACCCCGGTCGTTCTTTAAGAGCGTCTGGCTGCGGCACGAATCCAGTGTCCCATGCCCCGCGGCATTTACCGTGCGGACCGCTCTCTTGCGCGAGCTGGGGGGATTTGACGAAAGCTACGCTGTCGCCATGGACATGAAATTGATCGCTGAGGTTGCATTCCGCTACCCGGTCTTCGTGGCTGACGCTTGCAACGCCGAATATCGCCGGACCCGCGAGTCGTTGTGGTCGCGGAGCATCTCGGATGGCCGGGATGCAGAGTGCCGCCGCCGCTTTCTGAAGTGGATGAAGGCCCTGATCGACCGGGACGCCGCGGACGATCCCGCGCTTCTTGCGCAGTTCGTCGCCAATCTGTCGCATCCTTCGATCGCACCTCTCATAGGTGGCAGAATTCTAGGGCGCCCAGCGTCTGCGGCAGCACCCGACGGGGCAGGCGACGGCCTGGACATCATAGTCGGGCCCTCGCCCGCAAATTGGTCGACGTCGATGGGCTGGAGACGGGCCAATATGTCCTGCAAGTCTTGGGTGCGCGAGTCAAAGACACCCTCGCGGTCGAGGTTGCAATCGAAGGCCGCGGCGTGACGTTGGCCTCAGCTCGGGGTGCCCTACCGTCGACTTTGGACTCAGCCCGCGGACTTTGTGTTCCCTTCGACGTTCCGCCTCTTGCGAACGGCATCACCATCACGGTCACCAACGAAGGCAAGGGCACGGCGTCGCTCGCGCGATCGAAGTGCGAGCCGAAGGCTGGCCGTTCGAGCTTCCCCCTGTACCAACGTAGGCGGTGGTGCCACGTCCAGAGTCCGAGCTCGAATTGCGCTACATGCTCCGCTCCGGGGCACGGCTTGGCACGTTTTGTGCTTTTAGGAATAAAATCCGAATGGCCGCTCGCTAGCGCGGCGGAAAGTTGGGCCTTCCCTAATTTTCAATTTTTGCGTAATCTGCTTTCTAAGAGGACGCGGATTGCCTATCGGCAATGTGTGGCTATCTGTGGGGGCAGCATTTATGTCTAGGAATGTTTCATCGGCGCAGACGAGCGGCGCCGGCGTTGGCGTTCCAAATATCAGCACGCCGCGGTCAGCGACAGGCCCCAGCGTTACGATTCTTCTTTGCACATTCAACGGCGAATGTTTTCTGCCCGGGCAACTAGCTTCACTTCAAAAGCAAACCTTTAAGAATTGGAGATTGATAGCATCGGACGATGGATCGTCGGATCGCACCAAATCCCTATTGCATGCTTTCCAGAAATCGTTCGAGCCGGGTAGGGTTGAGATCATCGATGGCCCGCGGCGCGGGGCTCCGGCAAATTTTCTTTTTCTGGCCTGCGCAGAAAAACTTGTCAGCGATTTCTACGCCTTTTGCGACCAAGACGACATTTGGGAGCCAGATAAGCTGGCTCGCGCCGTCGATCTGTTGGAGAAAGTAGGTCCGGACATTCCGGCGCTCTACGGCTCGCGCACCAGGCTGATCGACGAAAATGACAATGAGATAGGCTTTTCTCCGATGTTCCATCGCAGGCCGGACTTCAAGTGTGCGCTCGTGCAAAGCATTGCTGGTGGAAACACCATGGTCTTCAATGAAAAGGCCCGCGAGCTGCTGGCGTTTTGCGGCGCAGACTTGAACGTGCCCTCGCACGATTGGTGGCTCTATCAGGTGACGTCCGCCTCCGGCGGCGAAGTGCATTACGATGCTTACCCTTCCGTGCGTTATCGGCAGCATGCCGCAAACGTCATCGGCTCGAACGCCGGATGGAATGCTCAAATGCACCGCCTCTGGATGCTTGGACACGGGCGATTGCGTCGTTGGGAAGACCTAAACGTTACGGCGCTTGCCCGCCTTCGGCCGCGCATGAGCAGCGAAAACCGGCGAGTCTTCGACCTGTTTTGCATAGCCCGCCGTCAGCCGCTTTTTAAGCGTACCAGGATATTCCTTCAGACCGGCGTCCATCGACAGACCTTTCTGGGCAACCTTGGTCTCGCCGCGGCTGTGGTGCTGAACAAGATATGAGTACGCAACTCTTACAACTCATGTGAAACTCTTTGTTCACGGAGAAGCACTTAGTTCGGAGCGGAACGGTCGGGTGCGTGCGCCGTAAGGTGTGGATGTTAGGCAGCCTTTCAGAGAATAAAGGGCGTCGCTGGGTCCCCGCGGTTCGGGGACGCCTGTTGCGAAGGGTGCGGCCCCTCGCGCTTGCCGGCTGCGGCCAGCCCTCCTGCGGGTCACATTGCCCGTGTAAGACGCCTGCCGCTTATCCTCGCTTCATAAACAATAGCTGACGTCGTTAGCTTATCGCGGAGCTGGTCCGCTATTCGAAGGACTGAAGGACAATGAGGTGTGGCGCGCGCATTCAAACGCGGCTGCGTACAGAGGTCGTCCCCGAGCGAGACGTTCCGGCCATGCGTTGTCCACAAGTCCACCTTGAAGGGGAGCGCTCGGTTCTCGTCATTGACTATGACGTGCCCCAGCCGGATCGAGACGCAGGCTCGCGGTCGGTGTTCAACATCATGGAGGCGCTCGTCGAGGCAGACTTTAATGTGAAGTTCTGGCCCAATAACCTTTGGTGGGATCCGCAGTGCAGCAAGTGCCTGCAGAGCATGGGTATTGAGGTGCTTTACGCCGACCAATCTGCGACCGGCTTTAGATCGTGGGTGCGCGACAATGGCCGATACCTCGATTGCGTCGTGCTGAGCCGACCCAACGTTGCGATCGATTTTATCGGCGTTCTGCGGCAGCATTCGGACGCCAAACTGACGTTCTACAGTCACGACATCCATCATCTCAGGCTCCGCATGCGGACCGTACCTTCAGCCACCGGCGTGTTGGTGACGACTGCCCGGCCATGCATCCGTGAAATGAAAGAGGCCCGCTTGGTCTTCTTCAGCGATGGCACGTCATCTGGCGGGACCATCCGGCTCACCGACCAGCACCAATCGGTTGCGATCGGCGTGGAGCGGCTGAAGATTGATGCCGTCATATCGCATGCAGACCCTGCCAACGCGGCTATATTCTCTCGCTCCGATGTCGTATTCGCCCCGTCCTTTTTCTCGCACATGCCACGCGCTACTCAATTACCCTGGCTCAAGAAGCTCTCGGAATTCGTCAAGCCGCTTGGCCTTCTGATTATCACCCGTGACGGCGAGACCAGCCATAAAACGCATATGCCGCATATAGCTGTGGACAACGACCGTTACCGCTTCATCGCAGAACAATTCGACTTGCTATTTCTAACTACGGACACGCCGTTACATACAAGACTTTCATATTAGTGATGATCAACCAGCTTGACCGCGTCAACCTTGTCGAATTTCGCCAGGGATTCTGGTGGACGCACCAGGGCACTTATGTTTTACGCAACCAGCCAATTACCTCGGCGGTGCGGAAACATGGCTAGGGTTCTGGTGCTCGGAGGCGGCGGGTTCATTGGATCCAATCTCTGCGAGAGTCTTCTCGAAAACGGTCACCAGGTCCGGATTTTGGAACGACCAAACCTACAAATGTTCTGCTCGCCGGAGACTCTCGAAAAACTCGAGATATTCTTTGGCGATCTGACTAACATAGAGGAGGTTCGCCCAGCGCTTAAGGGGCAGGATACGGTTTATCACCTAGTGAGCACAACGCTGCCAAAGAGTTCCAATGATAACCCGGCCTATGACGTCCAAAGTAACGTCGTCGGAACGATCAACTTTTTAGAGACCGCTCACAAGGTGGGCATCCGCCACGTGATTTTCGTGTCATCTGGGGGGACCGTTTACGGAATTCCGCAACAGCTGCCTATTCCAGAGACACATCCCACTGACCCCATTTGCTCTTATGGCATTAGCAAGCTAGCAATCGAAAAGTATCTTGCCCTTTTTTCTCAGCTTCACGGACTTCGATACACCGTATTGCGCATCTCAAACCCATATGGGCGCTATCAGAGAGCCAACTCGGGTCAGGGCGCCATTTCAGTTTTCCTTAATCGTGCAATGTCGGGACAGCCTGTTGAAATATGGGGTGACGGGAGTGTTGTACGTGACTACATACATATATCTGATGTTGCGAGTGCGATGGTCAGCGTTCTTGCTTACGATGGCGGTGAAACAATCTTCAATCTAGGCAGTGGTATAGGCCACAGTCTAAATCAAATAGTCGAGGCTGTCGCGACGGCCATCGGCAGCGATGTTGATGTCATCTTCCGCTCCGCACGTTCTCTTGACGTGCCGGCCAATGTCCTTGATATTTCACGTATCAAGGCAGCCTTGCATTGGCGGCCTCGAGTGCTGCTGGATGATGGCATTGCGCGAACGATCGACTGGCTCAAATCGACTCGTTAAAGTCGAACGGCGCACGCCCGACCAACCCTTTGACCATCAGCAATCACGCCTTAGCTCTAAGAGCTGATCATAAATCTCCCCGTACCGAGCTGCCATAAGGCGGACGTCAAACATACTCTTCGCCCGAGCGATGTTCCGCTCACCGATTCTTCGCAGCCGTTGAGGATCGTTCAGCAAATCAACAATAATGTGAGCTGTTTCCTGGAGTGTTGCTCCGAGCGTCTCTGTGCCGCCAAGTATTTCGCTCAAAGCGCCGACGTTATAGCCTGAGACCGCTAACCCCTTACTCATCGCAAACGGTGAAACCTGGCCAAAGCTTTCCTGCCAAACAGGAGCGACAAATATTGAAAACTTTTCGTACCACTGTGGAAGACTCTCGTACGATACATATCCTGTAAAAGCAAAGTTATCGCGAACACCCGCTTCGATTGTTCGGAGAAGGTAAGGACGAAAATAGCTGCCGCCGCCGATAACATAGGCTTTAGTTCGAGGACGCAAACGCACAACCTCGATTAACAAGTCAATCGAATCCACTTTCAATTTGTCACCTTCCAACCTGTATACCATCCCTATCGCATCGGCCGCGCCTTGAGTCGTACCCCCAGCAAACTTTGCCAAGTCTATACCGGGGTAAATAACATGAGAGCTCTCGTTATTCATCACTGCTCTACCAAATAGGTCACGAACATAATTACTTACAAAAATATAACAGTCAAAACGCGGATGAACCAAGGGATAAACAGGAGTGTTAATGTTTTGCAGCGCTCGTGCACCATTGTCCAGCATACCCTCAAGCGCTGCCCTATACCACCGTTGATCCGTAAGTCCCCAGTAGTGAAAGTGGATAATGTCGGGATGCACTTGCTTATATAGCTTGCGCATCGCGATCACATCTGGGGATGCGATGTGATGAACAACGAGGCCATTATGTGCTCCCCCTGTCCATAATGCCGATGTCAAAATGTGGTGCTCGCACCGCACCGACAAATGGTCCACGAGATCCACAATGAGCTGCGTTGATCCGCCAAGATAGACATTAGGAATAACGTGGAGCACCTTAGAGCGCTTTGTAGTCGGATCAATAAATGTGCCAAGTCTCGCACTATATGGCTTTGTTGTTGCAAACGGTGCCGTCAGGCCTCCGGCGAGCCGCTCCGATAGAAGTTGATCGTTGCAGCGCAGAATGAACCGTTGATTCTTCTCACACCAGACTGGCTCCATGCAGGACTCACGCGTGAGATCGAGCTTCTTTGATGTCTCACTGGGATTACGTGAGGTTGTAGCCCATCCGATAATTAGCCGACCTGGAAAAGTCAGGTATGCATACCGCAGAAACCGGTACATTCGACGTAGAGTCGGTCTTAGAACCGGTCGAAACACTCGCAGTAGCGGCGAACACAAACGGATCGCGCGCCACGACGTTGAATGCAGAATCTCGTTGAGTTGTGTCCATACTTGCTGCAGTTGTTCAGAGCTCGAGGCATATTCGCGCTCAATTTCTAGAAGTTTGCGTTTTATCGAGGCGTTCTCCTGCTCAACTTCGCTTAGTTCGCGACATAGGTCTGCCCTGGCCGAGGCATATTCACGCTCAACTTCAGCCAGTTCATTTTTAGCAAGGGCATTCTCGCGTTCTACCTCTCGCAAACGCTCCGTAGTTAAAGCGTAGTCGCGCTCAACTCTTGCAAGGCGGTCGGTCGCCTGCGCATAATCGCTCTTGACTTGACCGAGGTGATGTCTCGTCGATGTCAATTCTTGCTCAATATGTGCAAGTCGATTTCTCGCATCCATCACTTCGGATGCAGCTGCAAGAGTCTTAGCAGTCACCTCACTTCGCTCTGCCTCAATGGTGGCCTTGAGCTGCGCCATATTATAGCGGTCGATGAGCTGAGCATCTCGGCATCTAAGCGCTTTGATTCGTGAGGCAATATAATGTCGACTGAAATCGGGGTAGACCACGCCGACGATTGGCTCGATTGGGTCAAGGCTGCATATCGCCATGAAGACCGCCGGTTGGTTCCTGCCAGAGAATTCCGGCAGATTATGCACTTCTAGTATGTTCTTTTGATTAGTAGGCTGTAAGAAGATACCCGCATAAATGGACTGCTCTATGATTTCGACGTAAGCAAATTGCTCGGACAACTGGCATTGAAATTGAGATAAAGTGAGCTCGTGAATGTGAGATGGATTCGCACCGTAAAGGCCGGTTATGTCAGGATTTGGTGTAGAAATCAGAAGGCAACCTTGAGGGGCTAGAAGTCTCCTCAGCGCGGCAAGCAACCGGCGTTGCGTATCCTCATCGACATGCTCAATCACTTCAAAGCAAAGAATGACATCAAAGCTCGCATCATCAAGGGATGAGCCGAGCTCTTTGTCGAGAATGAAAGAAAGATTCGATAACTCGAATTTGCGACGCGCATACTTTAGTGAAGATTCGCTGACGTCGAGGGCGACGACCATGCTGGCATCCTTGGCAACAATCGCCGCTCCATACCCGCTCCCACAACCGAAGTCGAGCACGCGCTTTCCGATCGCAAATTTGCGTGCAAAGCGGTAGCGTGGAATATGTTCGTAAGCGGCAATTTCCGACCATGTCCCCGGGACGTATCGCTCCTGTATAAAAGCAGCAAATTCGCTTCCTGAGGCAATGCACAGGAGGTCTGCAAAATCGGCCCAGGGCGGATTAAGTGCCGAGGTCTCATCTGATGGAAGAGTATCTTTGAGAGTAGTGCCCATGCAATCTTGACCTCGAATCTCCACGCTTGTAAAATTCATGCTTGTCAGGAGCTCGTTCAAAGCAGTAGCGGAATAGAACACAACGTGGGATGGCGGTTGCCGATATAACCAGTTCGCAGCATCTTTTAGCGCGTCATGTGTGCATGCATTCGGGGTCGTAATAGCCACGATCGTCTCCGGTCCGATCGCATTTTTCATGATTAACCCATAAAGCAACTCGTAAGGCGCGCTTAGATGCTCGATCACATGAAGAATGAGGATCACGTCGAATCGGTGGGGTGGTATTTCCTCGACTGTTTCAATGACATAGAGCGCGGGATCTCGGGCCCGAGCTTCGCTTCGCGCATGCAGCGACGGCTCGACGCCAAACGCCAGCCACCCCTGAGCGCGCGCCGCGCTCAGGCGCAGGCCGTCTCCACACCGGATATCCAAAATCGACGGATTGGTGCGCTCTGCTGTCAATCGACTAATAAGTTCATCCAGCCATGCCGGATAGGCGCCAGTTCGAGCATCGTACGAGACATCGGCTTCTTGTTGTCCCGCCTGGAAGCATGCCGGCCGAGCATAGCGCTTTTGGAGAACACTACCTGTGGGCATAGGAAACACGAAATCGACTGCCGAGCGCGGACATCGCCAAATGTCATGTCCGCCGACGGTGCATAGGAAGACCGTCTCTCGACGGCCGCAAATCGGACACTCTGGGCGGCCGACTTGTGGCGTTTTTAGTATCTTGTCGGAAGCATATTTCGGCATCACCGATTTGCCCTCAACGGCTAAGTCCGCCCAAAAAACAATGGGGCAGCGTTCGCCTCTTCGCCGAGGAGGCCGGCCTTTCCATGAGCCAATTGCAGAACCGCTGACAGTGCATTGATGATATCCCAAAAAGAAATGCTGTGGTCATTTTTCCTGCGTCACAGCATGGTCACGGCCTCGCTGTTGCGTCGTCCATGCATATTCATAAACCGATACAACATCCTCTGTCATTGAGCGAACCGTCCGCTCGTAGGTAGTACGGTTACTTAATTCCCGACAGCGCTGAGGATTAGCTGCCAAAAAGGCAAGTCGTCGAGCAAGGTCGGCGCAATCACCTCGTCGAAAGCACCAGCCATCTTTCTCGTCAGTGACGAACTCAGTAAGGCCTGCAACATTTGAAACGAGCACCGGAGTGTGCGAAGCAAGTGCGTTAAGTAGCACGAGAGGGCTATTTTCATGCCACCTAGATGGGACGGCAAGCAAGTCGATCCCAGCGAGGACCTCACCAATTTGCGCGGGAGGAAAAGTGCCAAGAAATTTCGTTTCTGGTCCTGCCATCATCCTAAGGCGGGCCATGTAGGCCGGATCTTGATTGTGAGGACCGTAAACTCTTAGGCATATCTGGCCCGCCGGTACCGAACGTGCCGCCTGCACCAGAATGTCCACCCCTTTATGTGCCGCGATCTGACCGATGAATCCCACAATGAGGGGCGTACCCGACGGCCGGACCGGCTTGGGAGAGCGGTCGAGATCTACGCCGAACCGACTCACCGTAACGCGGTTGGGATCGAAACCATTGCGAACATACTCGCCGCGGAGGAACCGGGTAGGTGCGATCATGGCATCGTAAGCATCGTAAGCACGGTGCAGAATAGACGGACGTCTTACGATGTCGGGGACAACTGAGCGGGGCAAGCCTGCAAGCCGCAACGCCAGCCCACCAAATTGGAAGCCGAAAGGCACCCGATTCAAGACCTTGAGCTCCTGGCGCTGACGGTCTGATATCGCCTTCAAGAAGCATGCGATGCAGTTACTCCTCAACATGTTCGGTCCGGTACACGAGGAGCCGTTAGCGGCCTCAAGTCTATTATTAAAACAAAATCCGAAGAAGTCTGTTAGCGTCCCAACGAGGGGATAGCCCGCGGATTTAGCCTCTTCCAGCAGAACTGCGGTGTGGTTCACGAGATGGGTGACATGAACCACGTCCGGCTTGAGGTCTGACAGCAGTGCGCGGAAGTGGGGACGCATAGTTTCCTGCCAATAGGTTTCCCGGATGCGTGTGTGGGGCTCGAAATTTTTGTCGATTGCAACAACCGAGATGCCGGCATAGTCGTATCGGGTCACTAACCCCGCTCGGCGCGGTTCGCCCTGAAACACGCCTGCTACTACCACGACTTCATGTCCAAGAGCCTGTAGATCTTGTGCTAGCTGTAGGGTATACGTTTCTGTGCCGTAGAAGTGATCGGGAAAAAAACAATGCACGAAAAGCGCGACCTTCATTGGTATGCCTCAAGTGGAGCACGATAGTTTAACGTCTCGCTCTTCATGATCGTGGCAAAGGCGAATTCAATTCGCGCCAAACCGTCGGCGCTGTCTTGACTAGCTCCGCGTATCGCTCGTAGAGGCTGTCCACGTAGGTGTGTAGCTCTTTCGGACGCTTGGGATGTCTCGCGATCGCACTGCGCAGTTCTCGATCAGTGCTGATGCGCGCTAAGGCTTCCGCCAGTGCGCCTGCATTACCATTCGGAATGACAAGTCCGTTCTTGTTGTTGATAACCTCACAAATGAGCCCTGGCTGATCAGACACGATGACCGGCACTCGCGCCATTAGAGCGGAGAGCAGGACCAAAGGCCGATTTTCAGTCCAAAGTGACGGAATGACCAAGGCGTCCAATTGGGCGAAGATGTCTCCGATTTCGGCTTCCGGGAATGTTCCGCAAAATACGATGTCGTGGGCGCTTCCGTAGGCAAGGCTGCGCAGCCGTTCCGCGTAAATCGTGTCCACAGACGGATCGCCGTAAATCTCAACACGCAAGCAAGGGTGTGAGGGCAACATCTTGAGAGCTTCCAGCAGGAGGTGGGCGCCTTTGTAGGACCGCAGTGTGCCAATGAACCCAATAGTGATCTGAGGATGTTGCCGTGGCCTGATCGCCGATGGCACCGGCCTCTCTATTCCATACGGCAGTAGCTCCATCTTCGTAGCGGGAAAGCCGGCGCGCAGCAGCGCGTTATAAACCTCCACCGTGGGCGCGAACACGAAACTGATAGAGTCACGAAGACGTGCAAGTTTGCGCTCACGGGCCCCAAGTTTGGAAAACCAACTTGCCTTTGGAATTAACGAAACTCCAGGAATGCTAGTAATCAAGACGACGCCTGCGAACAGTTGCCAAGGCACCCGAGGCATCCAGGATCGGATTGCGCCTCTGCGTCGCTCGGCCCACAATGCCAACATGTGTCTTGCGCAACGCCCAGCAAATGTACCGGGACCGGGGCACGGTCGGCCGTCCGCCTCTTGAAAGCGAGTCTGGGGGCAGCACCACCAGAAATCGGTTGGGGTGTAGACAACTGGGATCTGCGCCTTGTTCGCGACGGCGGCGCAGCCAACTCCGAGATGAATGAAATGATGAGCGTGAATAATGTCTGGCCGCCACACCGTGAACAGCTTCGACAACAGGCGCTCGGCTCCCCTATTCTGAATGTGCCTAACGGAGTCGCACGGCCCAAGTCCGACAAACCGAAAAACGGTTATACCGGCAATGGTGCTGGACTCGATGGCGGGTGGACCCGCGTCGCGTAAAGGCTCAGCTGTTATAATCCGTGCGTCGTGACTGCGACGGCACAATTCATGTGCAATCTTTAACGTGAGCTGCTCGGTACCCGCGGCATGATGGGGCAGAAACTGATGGACCAGCAGGGCGATCTTCATGGGGCCGTTTCACGATCAGTCAGGTGGTGGGTATTGGCCATTGTCGCATCGTCCGGATGGGAGAGGCCGGGACCATGAGCCACGCGCTCAGGAAGCTGCAGTTTTGCATTGTTCGCGGGCGATGGCCGCTCCAGTCGACGGCCCTTCGGGTCGCC
>WNFS01004029.1_pt1 | contig 11428 bp, 15 predicted proteins | sample 5400141 | NCBI WGS metagenome assembly WNFS01 (sample SAMN13153358, study PRJNA577476) | soil metagenome | isolation source: 60 cm saprolite under Madrone tree | place: USA:California | collected 2016-06-14 | reverse complement strand
GTTTCGTCACGCTTGCTCGCGAGAGCGGGTTACCCTGCAATCCGATTCACTGGATGATACAAGACGACGATCACTCGTTCTGGTTGTATACCCCATGTGGGCTGGTGAGCCTCTCGCGCTCCGAGATGGACACCTGGACTGCTGCAGCGGACAGGAATCAGGCTGCGAAGCAGATGGTCCACCCCACCGTTTTCGACAGCGCGGACGGGGTGCGGGTGCACGAACTTTCATACCGCCCGTACAATCCAGCCTGGCCTGAGTGTCATTGATCCGCGTCATCTCCCGTTCAACACATTGCCGCCGCAGGTCCAGATCTGCCGGATCACGGCGGACCGCAAAGCCTACGACCCGGCTGCCTATGGAAACGGGCGCGTGCCCTTGCCCGCACGGCTACGCGATCTGGAGATTGACTACACGGCGCTGAGCTTCGTCGCGCCCGAGAAGGTCCTTTTTCGCTACAAACTGGAGGGCCGCGATGGCGACTGGCGGGACGCGGGCAACCGTCGGCAAGCATTCTACAGCGACCTTCCTCCTGGGCAGTATCGCTTTCGCGTGGCCGCCTGCAACAACAGCGGCGTGTGGAACGAAGAAGGCGCTTTTCTGAATTTTTCAGTCGCGCCTGAGTATTACCAAAAGACTTGGTTCCGAATCATGTGCGCAGTCTTCTTTCTCATATTACTTTTGGGACTTTATCAATTGCGTCTTCGCCAACTTCAGCGCCAGTTTAATGCGGGTATCGAGGTTCGCGTGAATGAGCGAACTCGGATTGCCCGAGAGCTGCATGACACGTTGCTGCAAAGTTTCCACGGGCTGATGTTTCAATTCCAGGCCGCGCGCAACGTATTGCCTCAAAGGCCGCAGGAAGCCATTCAAACTCTGGATAGCGCGATCAATGCAACAGAGCAGGCAATAGCCGAGAGCCGAGATGCAATTCATGAACTGCGCACCGACCCGGCGCGCGATGCGGAATTGACTGAATCGCTGAGAGTCGTGGCTCAGGAGCTGGCGAACTCTGCTCAGCCGGGTTTTTCGACGCCGACATTTAAGCTGACGTTAGAGGGGGAGCGGAAAACCTTGCCGCCACTCCTTCAGGACGAAATATATCGCATCGCGCGTGAAGTCCTGCGAAATGCGTATCAACACGCAAATGCAGATCGCATCGAAGCCGAGATTCGATACGAGGACCAGGCGCTTCGGTTGCGTATCCGTGACAATGGAAAAGGAATTGATCTTAAGGTCTTGAAAGAAGGGGGAAGCTCCGGCCATTGGGGACTGCGCGGTGTCCGTGAACGTGCTCAGCGTATAGGAGCCCAACTGGATTTCTGGAGCGAAGTCGGCGCGGGAACTGAAGTTCAGTTGAATGTTCCTGCGGCGGTCGTGCGCGAAGCATTTGGAGAAGCCTCGAAACAAAGGCTCTCCAGGACTGGTCCTGGCCAGAGAGGCGAAACAAAATGAACGACAATGCTGTCGTTATTCGAATCCTGAGCGTTGACGACCATCCTCTCCTCCGCAAGGGAATCACAACGTTGATTAACGCCGAACCCGATATGAAACTAATTGCCGAAGCCTCGAACGGGCAGGAGGCAATCGAAGCATTCCGTTTGCACCGACCGGATGTGACGTTGATGGATCTTCAAATGCCAGGCTTGAACGGCACAGAAGCGATAGAACGCATTCGCAGCGAATTTCCCGATGCGCGCGTGATTGTTCTAACGACGTACACTGGCGATGTTCAAATTATGCGGGCCCTCAAAGCCGGCGCTCGGGCTTATATTTTGAAGGGGCACGTCCACAGAGAGCTGCTTGATACGATCCGGGCTGTCCATAAAGGGCAAAAACGAATACCGCCTGACATCGCCGAGGAATTGGCTCAGCACGCCGCCGATGACGAATTGACGCAACGAGAGATCGATGTGCTGCGACTCATAGCGTCTGGAAACTCAAACAAACTCATCGGCGATCAGCTCTCCATCGGCGAAGCGACCGTGAAGAGTCACGTGAGTAACATACTCTCCAAACTGAACGCGAACGACCGATCTCACGCGATCGTGATTGGACTGCAACGCGGTATCCTTCAGCTTCATACCCCCCAAAAGTAGGATCACCAAACCCGACTTTTGGCCGTTTCGATTGCGAATGAGGTTGCGTACTGTACGTTGTTGTGATGCAACGACTGTTCACGTCTTTCGCCAATGGCTGGCCCGGCAAAGGCCTTCTCACCCAACGGGCACTGGTCGCCGCGATTCTTGTGTATGGCCTGCTCACAAACTTTGAGAAGACGACACATTTCCCTGCAGTTTTCGCAATCGTTGTGGCGGCGGCCGCAGCCTTGTTGCTCTTGGTCGGTCTGTGGACTCCGATCGCTGGAGGGGCTCTGGCGCTTGTCGAACTCTGCATTGCCGTCTCTCAAATCAGCGACCCATTGCTATCCGTCATCCTCGCAACCTTAGGGGGCACACTGGCGATGCTTGGACCAGGAGCCTGGTCGATTGATGCACTTCTATTTGGCAGAAAACATATTGATATCTCTAACCGTTAGGGAAGTTCCAATCCCTCAAAAGTAGTAAGCCAAACTCAGGCGATATGCGGGCACAAAACCCCGACCATATGCCGTTGTTCGAGGACCACGACAAAGCTAGAGTGGCCTGTGAGCGGACGATTAGTTGGGTGCAACTAAGGAGCTTGATATGAGTTCAGCAGCAATTTCACCAGGGTGCGGCGCAAGTTCGACGCAGATACTTGGGCCGAGATTCAAGGCTTCGGTTGCACCAGACATCACACCAGTTGTCTTTGTTCTCGATGAGGACGTTTCCACGCGTGAATCGCTGGAACTCCTCATCCGTAGCGCAGGATGGCGATGCGAGACATTTGTGTCTGCGCCGGAATTCCTTACCTGCCCAGTGCCTTCGGTTCCGAATTGCCTGGTGGTTGACGCAGCTTCGTGCACCAATGCTTTTGACCTGCAGAAGCGAGTCGTTCTCGAACGTCCAGGCACGACGATCATCTTCATGGCCAGCAGCATCGAGGTGGCCACAGCCGTCAAAGCGATTAAGGCCGGGGCAGTGGAGTTTTTCACCAAGCCATGCCCCGAGAGCGAGTTATTGAGTTCCATTCGGGAAGCGCTCGAACGCAGCCAGGCCGCCGTCGCTTACGAGACGGAGATGCGGTCACTCCGCGGCCGCTACAGCGGTCTGTCTCGGCGCGAACGAGAGGTAATGACGTTAGTGGTCTCAGGCTTGTTGAACAAACAGGTGGGCGGTGAGCTCGGTATCAGCGAAATCACGGTGAAAGCCCACAGAGGCCAAGTCATGCGAAAGATGAAAGCCGATTCTCTCGCAGATTTGGTGAGAATGGCATCCAGGCCGAGCCTGATAGCCTAGCGAGACGCCTAAGCCGTTAAGGATCGGCTATCCGCCAAGCAAATTTCCTCACCCACCGGACATTAGGAGATGAAATATGAAAGCAGTTGTTGTCCACCAATATGGCAGTCCTGAAGTACTCACGTTCGAGGAATACCCTGACCCGGTGGCGGGACCCGGCGAAGTATTGGTGCGGGTCGCTGCCACGAGCGTGAATCCGATCGATTACAAACGACGTGCCGGGCTGATGAAAGACTCTTATCCCATCAACTTTCCGGGACTGATGGGAGTGGACATTGCGGGGACAGTCGTCACGGTTGGGCCCGGAGTGGAAGGCTTTTCCCGAGGCGAGCAGGTGTTTGCAATGGCGGCGGACACATACGCGGAGCTTTGCGTTGTGAAAGCCGCGATTCTGGCGAAAGTTCCGAAGGGACTCGATTTGATCCAGGCGGCGGCGCTGCCGCTGGTGACGACGACTGGCAACCAGCTCATTTCCGTTACCGGGATCAAAGCGGGCCAGACGGTTCTCGTCGTAGGTGCTGCTGGAAATGTCGGGCGTTCGGCGATATTCACTGCGAAGCAACGGGGCGCAGTCGTGATTGCAGGGGTGCTGAAGAGCCAGATGGATGAAGCGAAGACCATCGGCGCAGATCAGTTGGTCGCAACCGATGACGACAATGCGATTGCGGGTCTTCCGATGCTCGATGTCGTAGGTGATACGGTCAACGGCAGAACTGCTGAGAAGTTGATCGCCAAGGTCAAGCCGGGAGGAGTGTTTGCATCGGTTCTCGGGGCGCCACGGAATGCCGAGAAGTACCCAACCGTAAAGGTGGTACCGGTGTCCGCGACACCTGATGCGAAAACTCTTCAGCTCATGGGCGAGGCCGTCCGAGATGGCAAACTGGTGATCCCGATCAGCCGCAAGCTGCCACTCGGCAAGGCGGCCGAAGCTCAAGCCGCCGCGGAGGAGGGTGGTATCGGGAAGGTCTTGCTAGTGGCTTGACATTATTTTGCGAACTGAGGACACGAAAGGAAAATTGGAAGTGAAAAAGGGTCTGCGCGGAATCAACCCCGCTTCGAAGCCGAGTGGCGACGGATGTGTGGAATGCGTGGCGTCACGGAAAGGTTGGTGGTTTCATCTCCGCCGGTGCGCGGAGTGTGGGCACATCGGATGCTGTGACAGTTCTCCGAGTCAGCATGCATCAAAGCATGCGGCGGCAACAGGGCATCCGATCATAACCAGCTTCGAGCCGGGTGAGGATTGGTTCTTCGATTACGAGAAGCAGGAGATGATCAAGGGTGTGGAGTTGCTTCCGCCGCATTCGCATCCAAAAAATCAGCCCGCACCTGGACCCGCAGGAAGGGTGCCAGCCAACTGGGAATCGCTCCTACACCAGCTGCCCGTTACAGGGTACCCAGCAGATGAAACGCCTCCTTTAGACCGTAGATGTTTCCCGCAGCATCCTAATTTATCGACAACAGGAGGCAGCGCATGAATCTACCTGACGCGCCGATTGCACACGAAGGCTTCTTCGCAGCTCACTTCTTCACCGTGAGCGACCAGGACAATTCGAGGGACTTCTATGTCCGAATTCTTGGCGGCAAAGTGATCAAGCCAGACAATCCGTGCTACATCAAGCTGGCTAATACGTGGATCATTCTCAATTCCGGAGGTGGCCCGACTCCCGACAAGCCGGAGGTCCTTCTTGAAACACCGTCGGATCTGAACCGAGTAAATAGCTTCCTTAATTTGCGTGTCGCCGATATCTGGGCCTGCTACAAACAATGGGGCGACAAAGGAGCGTTCTTTCTTACCGAGCCATTAGACAATCACGGCTGGGAATGGCGCTGCTACATGCGAGATCCCGACGGCTACCTCATCGAGGTCGGCCAATATACTGAAGTCGCCCTCAAGTGGTTCAACAACCGCAGTTAATTTGGGAAGCGATAAACAAGAGGACGTTCGAAGCTTCCCAGGGTCAGCGCATGAAGCGATTCGCTCCCTGGTGAGGCGCGCAATCACGAGTGGCGACATTACGCAGGGACCTCGACGCAAAGGATTTCCTTGGGGCTTAGTCGGCGTTTCCAACGTCGCATCGGGTCCGCCTCTTACAAGGTTTTTCGAGGACCGCCCGCACAAAAATATAACCGATACCATCGTCTAATTGATTTACTCCCCTCACGTCTGGCTTAATCGCAGTTGTTCGAGATGCACGTTGATCGGGCTTAGAAAGTTTTTTTGTGAAGGAGAACACACCATGTCTGAACTTGTGACGAAATCTGTGGCGCAAGAACAACGAGAACAGAAGATAGAAACACACACCGCCGTGGAACATATCGCCGGCTTTACCATCGTTGCGACAGCCGTGGCAGTGCTCGCCGTCCTCGTCGCCACGGCCGTTTACGCGCAGGACAAGTACTCGCTGAAATCGCCGAGCGGAATCGCGTTCTCCGACTTCAGGGGATACGAGGACTGGTCGGCGGTCTCTTCCGCCCGCACCGACGAGGTGCTGAAGGTGATCGTCGCCAATCCCACCATGATCAACGCGTACAAAGCCGGCATTCCTGGCAACGGCCAGCCTTTCCCTGAGGGCTCCATGATCGTGAAGCTCCAGTGGAAGCCGAAGAAGAGCACGGAGGCCCCCTTCGTCGTGGATGTTCCAGACGTCTTTAGCCAGGCATTCGTCATGGAAAAGGACAGCAAGAGATTCCCGAAAACCGGCGGATGGGGATACGCGGTGTTCAACTACGAAGCCGCATCGGACAAGTTCACGGCCGATGCTAAGAGCCCCTCCGACTGCGGACACTCGTGCCATGTGGCCGTGAAGGCGAAGGACTACATCTTCCACCCATACCAGAAGCGTTGAACCGCGCCTGCCCGGACATTAAGTACCCCGCGCAAAGGATATCCCTGTGGGAAGCTCTATTTTCGACGTGGATACCGGTCCCCTGCGAGAAGTTCAGCCAATTGCACAGCAGGCTGCCGCCTGAAAACCAACCTCCCATTCTAAGTGACGACATTCGACGCTAGACCTACAAACCGCGATCGATAACCCGGTGATGGTTCGAAGTCTGGTCGCTATTAGCAAGTCGGCCGGCGATGCCGACCGGTACCAAAGTATCGGCGATACGTTCGTCCAATTGTGCGCCTCCGACACTTCTGTTCTCATCGCGCCATGTCGTCCAATGCAATCGGACGTGCATAACGAAGAACAAAGGAGAAGGAACATGAAAATAGTGATGGTGCTCACATCGCACGACACACTTGGCAACACTGGGCTTAAAACCGGCTTCTGGCTTGAAGAATTCGCAGCTCCTTACTTTGTTTTCCGCGATGCCGGGGTACAGCTGACCCTCGCCTCACCGAAAGGCGGGCAGCCGCCGCTCGATCCGAAGAGCGATGTACCAGAAAATCAGACGGCAGCCATGGCGCGGTTTAAGCAAGACCCTGCGGCGCAAAAGGCTCTCGCGAACACGGTCAAACTTGCGGGCGTGAAGGCGGAAGACTTCGACACCGTTTTCTATCCCGGTGGCCACGGCCCGATGTGGGATCTCGCGGAGAGCCCTACGTCGATCGCTCTTCTGGAGGCCTTTTACAACTCCGGCAAGCCAATCGCATTGGTGTGCCATTCGCCCGGGGTGCTGCGCCACGTTACTTACCAGGGCGCTCCGCTGGTGAAAGGAAAACACGTCACCGGTTTCACGAACGGCGAGGAAGAGCAGATGCAGCTCACGAACGTTGTGCCGTTCCTGGTCGAAGATGAATTGCTGCGGCTCGGCGCTATTTTCGAGAAGATGGCGAACTGGCAGCCTTTCTCCATCGTTGATGGCCGTCTCATCACTGGCCAGAACCCCGCGTCATCGACGTCCGCGGCTCAAGCGCTTATGAAGCTACTCGGGGAGAGAGCCGCTCACGCTTCTGCTTGAGTTGACGATCACATTGGTTCGTCGTTGTTATCGATGACGGCGGCCAAGGCGATTTCGCCGCCTTGGCCGCGAAGGTCCAACACGACGTGGAGCGGAGGCAGCCACAGCGAGTTGCGATCCATTGTCGATCGAGCGATCTGTACTGCGACCATTGAAGGAGGGACGTATGTCAAATGATAAATTAGGAAGCGCCGTTAGTGCGAGTCGAGCACTGCAGCCCAAGGAAACAAATCCTCTCGATTTTGTGCCCGACAAAATTCCTTTCGACACTCCGCATGGCCCACCGATATCACTAGACCGGGCCCAGGCGGTTGTTTCCGCGGCCGTGGCAGAGGCGAAAAAACGTGATTGGAAGATGAACATAGCGGTCGCCGATTCCGGCGGCAACCTTGTCGCCTTTCAACGGATGGACGGTGCGATGCTTGCGTCCATTCAGATTGCACAGCACAAGGCACGTGCCGCCGCGACCTTTCGTCGCCCGACCAAAATATTCGAAGACGGCATCCAACTCATGCATCTCAATTACCTGCTCGCGTTCGATGGAATCATCGCCTCTCGAGGCGGCATCCCACTTATCGAACAGGGGGCGATCATCGGAGCAATCGGTTGTTCCGGTGGAACGGATTCCCAGGACGAGATCGTCAGCGAGGCAGGCGCGTCTGTAATCAATCGGCTCCCGGCGACGAACAAATAATCCAACGATCGAGAAAGCGTTGTGCCATCAACCGGTTTCCAAGACGAACGAATAGGTAGGAGAAGGACATGACAACTGCAAGCGCACTGACCAAGCCCGCACAGATTCGCATCACGCGACGCGCGCCCGCCTATTGGCGCGTCACGTTCGATAACCCGCCGCTCAACGTCATGGGCCCGGGGATGGTCAAGGAGTTCCAGGAAGTCATCAACGCTCTGGAAGCCGACGAGCATGTCAGAGTCGTGGTCTTCGACAGCGCGGTGGACGACTACTTCCTGAATCACTCCGATTTCACGGCCAAGCTGGAAGACCTGACCTCACTGCCGCCCGGTCCGACGGGCTTGCCCCCTTGGCCGGACTTCCTCGTGCGTCTGACGCGATTGCCGGTCGCTTCCATCGCGCTCATCCGCGGCCGCGCGACGGGCAACGGCAGCGAGATCACGCTGGCCTGCGACATGAGTTTTGCCAGCCGAGAAAAAGCCATCATTTCGCAATGGGAGGTTGGCGTGGGCATGGTCGCCGGCGGCGGCCCCATGGCGCGGCTTCCCCATCTCATCGGCCGAAACCGCGCCCTCGAGGTGCTTTTGAGCTCGGAAGACATCCGGGCGGACCAGGCCGAAGCCTACGGCTACATTAATCGCGCACTGCCCGACGCCAATCTGGATGCGTTCGTAGAGGCGCTCGCGACCCGGATCGCCAAGTTTGACAAATGGGCCATCGCTCAGACCAAGCGGCTCGTCAATACCAGCCTGCCGCCGGACGTCGAGCTCGGTGCCGGATGGGATGCCTGCGTCGGTTCACTCGGGCGGCCTGCCGCGCAGAATGGGATCAAAACGCTGATGGCGCTCGGCTTCCACAAACCAGGCGATGTCGAAAATCGGCTCGGCTACTACCTGGGCCAAATCGCGCGCTAGGCCGGCGCGCGACGCGATTCTCAACTCCGGGATGTTGAGGATGGCAGCCGTTCGCAGCGAATCTTGACGGACCTGTTTCAAAAGTCTGCGGTGATGTTTTACATTTCCTGCGCCAAGGAGGTTTGTATGTCCCAGAAAACCGGCGGCGCAAAGCCTGCTCAGCAAAGCGCAACCCGTGCTCACCAACCCGGACAAGAAGTGTTCAAAGCCATCTTGTCGGAGGATATTGATTGGAAACCGTTCCCGGCGTTCCCGCCTGCCGTCCGGCTCGCCGTCGTCGTCGGTCAGCCCTCGGAGCCCGGCCCTTACACCATCAGGGTCAAAATGCCTCACGGCGAGAAACTAATGCCTCACAAACACCCGGAAGATCGAGTCTATACCGTTATTTCCGGCATCTTTTATATCGGGCTGGGCGATCAATTCGACGCGAGCAAGTTGGAAGCCTATCCGACCGGCGCCGTAGTCATTCTCCCTGGCAACACGCCCCATTTCCACTGGGCGAAATCCGGCGAGTACGTCACACAAGTAACCGCGATGGGGCCGCTTGGACTGGAGTACCTCAGCGCAAAAGATGATCCGCGAAATAGCATTGACCGAAAAAACAGCGCGACGTGACGAGTGGTAAATTCCGATTCCGCGGAAGCATTTCGCTTCTAGCGTAATGGAAAGGCCCGAGATGAACGATCAGCGAAACAACGAACAGGGTTCTGGAGTGCGAGATCAAGCGATCCGCGCGGCGCTGGATCAGCATTGGGCGGCGTCCGATACTAACGATTTTGAAACGGAGCACCGCATCTATCTCGAGGACGCGGTGCTGGAATACCCGCAGTCCGGCGAGAGAACCCGCGGTCGAAGCAACATCCAGAACCAGCGCGCCAGCCAGCCGAACAAAAAACGCTTTTCGATCCGGCGAATCCTTGGCGACGGCGATCTTTGGGTGACCGAATTCATCCTGACCTATGACGGCAAGCCGTCTTACACCGTCAGCATCATGGAGTTCAAAGGCGACAAGGTTGCGCGGGAAACACAGTACTTTGCGGATCCATTCGTGGCTCCCGCATCGCGCGCTCAATGGGTCGAACGGATGGACAACTAATCTCGACGCGTGAGGATTCGCCGGCGGCAGCGCCATTTGCCGTTTGCATATCTTGCGATGGAGGTACAAGCGATGGATTGGAAAGGGTTCGTCCAGTTTGCGCTGATGGGCAACGGTAATTTGGAACAATACGCCATCCTGCTGGTGCGCGTTTCGATCGGGCTGTTCTTCGCCATCTCCGGTGCAAACAAATTGTTTGTCGCCGGCGGAACGAAACCCGTTTACGACACGCTCGTGCAGGCCAAAATCCCGTTTCCCCACTTCACAGCTTATTTCGTGTCGGCTGTCGAGTGTTTTTGCGGTTCGTTGGTGGCCGTGGGTTTGTTTTCCAGCTTCGGCAGCGTGGCTTTATTGATTGATATGATTGTCGCCACCCTGACCAGCGCGGTTACGACCGTGCCTAAGGGACTTTCGTTTCTTCGCTGGCTCGACGATTTCCTCTATCTTCCGGAAGTCCTGTACGTGCTCTTCTTTATCTCGCTGATCAGCTCTGGCCCGGGAAAGTTCAGTGTGGATTACTGGCTCGCAGGCAAATTACTAGGATGAACCGGCAGCCCCGTTGACTCGCGCATGGCATCCAACAAGGCGGAAAAAATGAAGGAAAAATGCACGCACGAAGAGACTGCAACGCTCGCCTACGAATTGTGGGAGCGCAGGGGCCACCCGCTCGGTTCGCCTGAAATTGATTGGTACGCGGCGGAAAGCGCTTTGGGCGTGCGGGATTCGCGAGAGGAGTTCTCGCTCCCGGGTGTCCGCTTTGAGCCAGAAGAACGTGCCTATTGCGAACCCTGAGTTCGGCGTGGTTGTATAGCAAGGATTCTAGCCAGACGCTGGACTTCGACAAGGTACAAATGCTTCGACTACTTTCAGTAAATGTCGGCCTTCCGCGCGACGTGACATGGAACGGCAAAACGGTCCGAGAAGTTCGTTTTTCTGACCAATAGAGAACACTTGCGGCAGGGCTCAAGGGTGCATCTTCGGCAGGAGGAACTTATGGATCACAATGAGTCAGTGCGGAAATTCGAACACTTAATGTTGAAACAGGCCGACCACGCGCGCGAAGCGGCAATTGAGCTTGAGGCTTTGGTTTCGCAGATGCCGAGTGAGAAATCTCGGCACCTCGCGGAGCTACAAGTAAAGGCAAGCCACAAACAAGCCAAGGAGTTTCGGGAACTCGCGCAGAAAGTCCACGAAAGCTAGAAGCAGAGGCGGTCTGGACTATGTCTTACGCTCCTCGTTTGCACCACGGAAATCTTCGCCGAGAACCACTCATCCTACCTCGCGTAACCGCTAAACTCTCCTTAGGCGCGTGAATTGCACCTTCGTGGGCGTTAGGCAATCCCCGAGTCCTCACGGATGAACGCGGATGATCGTCTTTCCCTTGATCCGCTCGGTCCGGTTGAAGGCGGCAACCGCATCGTCGAGGGCAGCCACGTTG
>WNFS01003845.1_pt1 | contig 11433 bp, 8 predicted proteins | sample 5400141 | NCBI WGS metagenome assembly WNFS01 (sample SAMN13153358, study PRJNA577476) | soil metagenome | isolation source: 60 cm saprolite under Madrone tree | place: USA:California | collected 2016-06-14 | reverse complement strand
TGCAGCGCGTCAAACAAGACGGCACCGATCTGGTGCTATTAGACATCGAAATGCCGGAAGTCAGTGGCCTTGACGCGCTGAAAACGCTGCGTGACGCCTACTCTGCGATCGAGCTGCCCGTAATTATGGTGACCGCGAAGAACCAGAGCGACGATATTGTCAGGGCCTTGGACTTGGGTGCCAACGACTATCTGACGAAGCCGATTGACTTTCCTGTGGCCGTGGCGCGCATAAGTACGCAGTTATCACACAAACGAGCGCAGGAGGCGTTGAAGGAAAGTGAAGAGCGCTATGCGCTAGCGGCTCGCGGCTCCAATGATGGCCTGTGGGACTGGAATCTGCCGGCCAATGTCGTGCATTTCTCCCCTCGCTGGAAGGCCATGCTGGGCTATCAGGAGAGCCAAATTGGGGACAAACCTGAAGAATGGTTTGACCGGATCCATGACGCGGATCGAGAACGAGTCAAAGAGGAAATTGCCGCCCATCAAAAAGGCTTGACTCCGCATTTCGAGAGTGAACATCGCGTGCTGCATAAGGATGGAAGCTTTCGTTGGATGCTGAGCCGAGGGGTCGCCGTTCATGACGCTTTCGGAAAAGTTTTGCGTATGGCCGGGTCGCAGACCGACATTACGGAAGGAAAGGTCTCCGACCCACTGACGGGCTTACCGAATCGGCTGCTTTTTATTGACCGGGTAGGCCGGCTCATCAAGCATAAGAAGCGCCGTAAAGATCATTTGTTTGCGGTTCTCTTCATGGACCTTGATGGGTTCAAGATGATCAACGACAGCATGGGCCACCTGATTGGGGATCAACTCCTGCTTGGAGTCGCCAATCGGTTGGAGAAGTGTTTGCGGTCAACGGATACCGTCGCGCGTCTCGGGGAAACCTTCACCGTCGCGCGCTTAGGGGGAGACGAGTTTACTGTCCTGCTCGACGACATTAAAGATCCGAGCGATGCGAAGCGCGCCGCGGACCGCATGATGAAGGCTCTGGCGACGCCATTTATTTTGGGTGGGAAAGAGGTGTTCACCTCCGTGAGCATTGGAATTGCTTTAAGCAACTCCGCCTACGAGCTACCGGAAGAGATCCTGCGAGATGCCGACACGGCAATGTACCGCGCCAAGTCTCTGGGCAAGGCCCGTTATGAGGTGTTCGACGCGGATATGCGAGCCAGTGTGATGGCTCGATTGCAGCTGGAGACCGATCTCCGTCGCGCGCTCGAACGCGGAGAATTTCGCAATTTCTATCAACCGATTGTTGCACTCGTTTCCGGAGAAATTGCCGGCTTTGAGGCCCTGCTACGATGGCAGCATCCAACTCGCGGACTGCTCGGACCGATTGAATTTATCCCAGTTGCTGAAGAAACCGGCCTGATACGCGAGCTGGGCTGGTGGAATTTGCGGGAGGCTTGCCGGCAAATCAGCGAGTGGAGGGCGGGTTTAAATGCGCATCGCCATTTAACGATTAGCGTCAACCTGTCCGCCAAGCAGTTCTTGCAACCGAACCTGGTCGAAGACATTAAAAAGTTGCTAGATGAACTCGCCCTTTCTCCAGAAGCTTTGAAGCTGGAGATCACGGAAAGCACCGTAATGGCAGACCCTTCGGCAGCCGTGGAGATGTTGCAACAAATTAAATCCTTGGGAATCCGCCTGGCTATCGATGATTTCGGTACTGGCTATTCTTCATTGAGTTACCTACACCGTTTTCCTCTAGACACCTTGAAGATTGACCGCTCCTTCATCAGCGGCATGGGGGACGAGGGAGAAGGTATGGAGATTGCGCGGACCATTTTGCCCATGGCCAATAATCTCCGGTTAGACGTGGTTGCCGAGGGAGTAGAGACAATTCAACAGGTTGCGATGCTGAAAAAACTGGAATGCAAATATGGCCAAGGATTTTACTTTTCCAGGCCACTGACCGCCGAGGGGACCACGGCATTATTGGCAGGAGATCTGACGTGGCAAGCGTGCGAGGAAACCAAGTAGGGCAACAAGTGTGAGCGCAGGGAGAACAGGAACTGAGAGCGCTGCCTGGACGCAGCGCAAAAGCCGCGGCCGCGCAATTACATAAAGTACTCCCCGCTCTCAAAGTTTGCCGGTAGTTCAGCACTTATGAAACTCGCTTGGCAAAATATCGTTCACGATCGAGCCCGCTTCTCGGTAACCGTGCTCGGCGTGTCTTTTGCGGTGTTCCTGATGGTCTTTCAAGGAAGTCTCTTAGCCGGTTTTTTGCGGGCAGCATCCAGGCTTATAGATGCCAGCGACTCCGACATCTGGATTACTGCGAGAGGAGTGCAGGCCTTTGAGTTTGGAACTCCCATCGAAAGCCGGGTGAGAGAGATGGCTGCCGGCGTGCCAGGTGTGCTGGAAACGAGCCGAGTTTGCATGGCTTTTGCCGTGTACCGCACGCCAAACGGAAAGCAACAGGTTGTAGCTCTGGTCGGTGCGGACCGCAATGTAGGAAAGCGCTTCCCCGCTCCCGATGCCCCTGGTTCGAGCGAGGGGATGTCGCCTGATGCGATGCTCTACGACGTAAGCGACCGCGACCTGATTCAAGTGACGGCGCTGCCGACAGAAGTGGAGGTAAACCGGCATCGCGCCAGTATCGAGGGTCAGATTGAGGGTTATGGAGCATTCCTTGGTGTCCCCTTTCTGTTTACTTCCTACCGCAATGCGACTCGTTATCTGGCGTTTGGTCCTGAAGAGTCCATGTATGTCCTCCTGCGTGTCGACCGGGTACACTCCATATCGGACGTACAGCAGAGCCTCAGGCAGCGTCTTCCAGAGGTCGATGTTCTCACGCGGGATGAATTTGCGCGCAAATCTCGCACCTACTGGACGATTAGAACCGGGGCCGGGGGCGCGATTCTAACCGCGGCGGTGTTGGGGTTTCTGATAGGTCTTGTGGTGGTATCCCAAACCGTCTATGCGAATACCATGGAGAACATCGAGGAATACGCGACGTTAAAAGCTCTTGGAGCTTCCCACGCTTTTGTGGCCCGCATTGTGCTTACGCAGGCCCTTATTTGCGGGGCGCTCGGCAGTGTACTGGGGCTGCTCGCGGTTGTTCCAACCATTCGTTACGCAAAATCTCTGATTTCTTGGATCTACACTCCATGGTGGTTGCTCCTAGTCATGGTCGTGCCAAGTTTGGCCATGTGCTCTTTGGCGTCGATTGCTTCCGTTCGCAGCGCCCTCACAGTTGAGCCGGGGAGGGTGTTCCGTGCCTAATCACTTTCTGGGCGTCAAAGATGCGAGTATGTGGTTCGGCAAGCGGGAGGCACAAGTCCGTGCACTGCGGGGCGTTTCAGTATTTTTCGAGCGCGGCACGCTTTCGCTAGTTATGGGACCCTCCGGCAGCGGAAAAACGACGTTATTGTCTCTGCTGGGCTGTTTGTTGTCGCCCGATGAAGGGAGCGTGTTCCTAGAGGGTGTCGTGGTAAACGGACTGAGTGAAGTAGAAAGGACCGTTGTTCGTCAAAAGAAAATCAGTTTTGTTTTCCAAGCTTTTCGACTATTTCATTCCCTCTCCGCGATTGACAATGTCGCGCTTGGCTTTGAGCTTCGTGATGCCGCCTTGCCGGGTCGAATGAAAATGGCAAGAGATCTACTCGTTCGATTCGGTTTGGGAGATAAGCTCGATCGAGAGCCCAACGAACTCAGTCCTGGCGAAAAGCAGCGGGTTGCAATTGCACGGGCCTTGGCGGGAAATCCACCGATTCTTCTAGCAGATGAGCCGACCGCATCTCTGGATGCCCGCGCCGGAAAGAACATCTGTCAAATTCTTCGCAATCAAGTCGACGAGAACGGGAGAACTGTCGTTGTCGTTAGCCATGATTCGCGCTGGCGGGAATTTGCGGATCGCACCATCACTCTATGCGATGGCCAAGTAGAACAAGAGGAGAGAAACCAATGACGTCCCGCAGCAGATGGGGCGTTGGTGGTTCCGCAATTGTTGTGGTCATTTTGGCTGTGGCGTTCTTGGGGACTACGCGGAGCAGGAATTCGGTGCAAGCTCGTGGGATACCCCCCGATAGTGCTGCCGCCACTGTTGCATTCGCCTCTCCCGGAAGGGTCGAGGGAGCTTCGGAAACCACGCAGGTGGGCGCTGCTGCGGACGGCATCCTGAAGGAAGTTTACGTGAAAGAAGGTCAGTTCGTTGAAGGCGGGACCTTACTTGCCGAGATCGCCTGTGACGAATTGCAAGCGAGTTTACAAACGGCGATAGCCGAGTCAGATGGCGCACGCCAGACTAGAACCCGGATTCTGCGGGGCGCACGTGATGAAGAGAAGAAAATCGCGCGCGAAAAGACTGCCGCCGCCCGCGCGACATTTGAAGAGGCTAAGTCGCGACAAAAGATGCAGGGCGCCCTTTATCAAAAGGAGCAGGTCTCCCGGGCCTCTTATGAACAAACTGTCCGTGATCTCGGTGTCGCCCATGCCAACTTCCAAGCTGCTGTTCGAACTGCGGAGTTGCTTGCCGCACCTCCGTTGCAGGAGGAAAAGGCACGAGCTGATGCAGAAGTGCTCGCGGCGGAGGGGCGCGTCCGAACGGTCCAGGAACGCATCGGGAAGTGCTCAATCCTTGCTCCGATCGACGGAACCGTTTTGCGGGTCTTTGCCAGACGCGGTGAGTCCTTTAGCACGGTCACTCCCCGCCCATTGTTCAGCATCGCGGATACTTCCTCTCGGCACATTAAGGCGGAGATAGACGAAAGAGATGTAGATAAAGTGTCGATCGGACAGAAGGTAGTTATCCGGGCAGACGCTCTTGAGGGAAAGTGGCTCAATGGCTCGGTCGTGAGAATATCTGCCATGATGGGCAGGAAAAGCATCTCCACGGGCGATCCGTCTGACAAGAGCGACCGCGATATCCTGGAGGCGGTGATCGGCCTAGAGGACAATGCTCCGTCATTGCCGATAGGTCTTAGAGTTACGGTGCAGTTTTTGACCGTCGACTCGTTCAAGAAATAAGCAGAACTGTACTCAATGGCAATCGAATTACGCAGAAGTGTGACCGTCGTTGTTGATTCCACCGATTGGCGATGCGACAGGCATTACGGCGCTGCTCGTTGACCGGATACCCTGCAGTCTCTCGATGGCAGTGGGGAGTCACAGTATCCCGCTATTTCCACGCACGCGATCGAGAATCTATGATCAAAGCGGGTTTCCTAGTAGCTGGCGGGCATACGCGGGTGCTTTGCCCGCGTCTTCGTGCTTGAAGTAGGCGTACACATCCACGCCTTGGCCAAGCCAGCCGTCGAAGCGTTTCTTCCAGGCCGTGATTTGCTTCGGAGTGTAGTTTTCGAGGCGCAGGCGGGCGTAGGTGAAGCCGGTAGTGAGCACTTCCGGAGGCGTTTGTTTGTCGGTCTCGGAGAGGCAAAGCGCCGTCTTATTCTGGCGAAGGACGGCGTACGTTTCATCGGTGTACCAAGACGCGTGACGTACTTCGAATGCAAAATGGAACGCAGGCGGGCGAAGAGCAAGAAAGTCTTCCAACAACGGGCGATCGAACTTGAACGTGGGGGGCAGCTGGATGAGCACCGGGCCAAGGTGGTCGCCATCGTTCAGCACACTGGCGACTTCCAGGAAACGTTTCAGAGTGCTTTCGCAGTTGCGGAGCCTTTGAATGTGAGTGATTTGCTGGTTCGCTTTCAAAGCGAAGCGAAAGCCTTCGGGCACAGTTTTCGCCCACTGCAGAAGCAAATTCTCGGTCGGCATGCGATAGAAACTGTGATTGATTTCGACCGTAGAGAATTGCTTGGCGTAGAAACTGAGCATCTCCTTGTCCGGAAGCTTCTCGGGATAGAAGTTGCCTTTCCACTGTTTATAGGAGTAGCCAGAAGTTCCCACAAGAAGCCGGCCAGCGGTAGGAATGACGCACCTCCGTGCCTTGGCATTTAATCACAGCCACTGTGTTCGGGAAAAGGCACTGGCGCGCTTTGCGATCAAGTGGCCTTCTACTTTGTCCCCGATGGCTTCGTTCTCGGAGGCATGCGGGCGCTAAGGAGTTCGATGGCCTGTTCCAGGCGTTGACGCCGCTTCCAGAAATCACCCCAGAGATCGCCCTTCTCCTTTAAGCGCGCAAAGACGGTCTTTATGTTCAGCGTTTCGGGGCGCAAGCTGGGACGCAATTCGCTGGGCAACAGGGGAGCGGAAACCGGCGCTTGCGGGAACGCGCGCACGGAATACGCTGCAGCCAGCGGCCGGCCGTGGGCGTTTTGCTGAACGTCGATCAACACGCGGCCCGCTGGCCGCTTGGCAACGATGCGTTCGCTGGTGACCAGATTGGGGTGCTCGGCAGTCACCGTTCGCGCGATAATCTCGCCGAAGGTCCGCAACTGCTCGTAAGTATAGACGGGCTCCACGGGAATAAAGATGTGGATCCCGGTCGCCCCGGATGTTTTCACAAAGTGCGCCAGGCGCAATTCTTCCAGCTTCTCGTGCAATGCTCCGGCAATAGTGACGACCACGGAGAAATCCGTGCCATCGGAAGGGTCGAGGTCGAAGAAGAAGTAATCAGGATGGTCGAAATCGTCATAACGATTGGACCACGGATTGTGGTCGATGCAGCCTAGTCCAGTTAAGAATAGAAGGGAGGCGCGATCGCTGGCGGTCGCGTATTGGATTGCCTCCCCTTTTTTTTCCGAATCAATCGGCACGGTCTTGAACCAGTCCGGCACGCCTTCCCGCAAATCTTTTTGAAAGAAAGCCTGGCCTTTGATTCCGTCGGGGTAGCGTCGCAGAACCAAAGCGCGATCTCGCAGAAAGGGCAAGATGAAGTCCGCCACGCGGTAGTAATAGGCCAGCAGATTCCGTTTGGTGTGGCCGGACTCGGGGAAATAGACTTTGTTCAGGTTGCTAAAGCGCACCCGCTTGCCGTCCAATTCGAAGGTCACGTTTTCTGAGCGGCCCTTGAACAATTCGGCTTCGATCTGGGCTGTCGTATTGAGCACGCGACCGACGACTTCAGGTGCGCGGACTACGGTCGGCGCCGCGGCAGGCGCGGCGGCAACCTCGTTCTCCCATTGGCAATCCTCGGGACGCGCATCCTCGCGGAGCGCAAGGAAAACGGGATGACGCAGAACGTGCTCCTGCGTCCACCCGCTGAATTTGACGCGTGCTACGAGGGCGGGAGAAACCCAGGACGGTTTCTCGTTCGTTTCGGGCACGGCTTCGAACGGGCTAGCGGGAGCTGCCAGTTCTTTTAACCTGCTGCTTAATTCTTTCAGTTTTTTCGCGTCGAATCCACTGCCAACGTGCCCGATGAATCGAAGCTTCTTGCCTTGATACAAGCCCAACAGCAGCGAACCAAAGGGAAGAGCGGGTGTGCGGGCTTCGGTCCAGCCGCCGACGACGGCGTCTACTGTCTTGGTACTCTTCAGCTTCACCCAGTACGGGCTTCGATCGGAAATGTACGGGCTGTCGGCGCGCTTCGCGACGATCCCTTCCAAACCATTTTGCTCCGCCAGCGCGAACAACTCTTTTCCGTGTTCCAACTGATGATCGGCGTAGCGAAATCGCTCCGACGTATAAAGCAAGCGTTGCAGGAGCTGCTTGCGCTCGAGCAGAGGCGCTTCGCGAAGGTCGTATCCGTCACAGTAGAGAAGATCGAAGGCGAAATATACGACGGGCATGTGCGTGACCAGGTTCTCGCCGGGCGCGCGCACGTGCATGCGTTCCTGCAAGCGTTCGAAGTTGCTGTGACCTTGGGCATCCAGGGCAACGATCTCTCCGTCAAGAATTGCCTGGCGTGCGGCTAGTGCATCGGAAAGAGAGGCCAGTTCGGGATAGCGTTTGGAGATGTCAATGCTATTACGGGAACGTAGCGCCAATGCGCCATTCTCGATTCGGGCCAGCGCGCGCACACCATCCCACTTAATCTCAAAGAGCCAGTTGGGATCGGAAAAGGGATGGTCGGCGAGCGTCGCGAGCATGGGTTCCAAGCGAGACGGCATTGCGCCCTTGTGTGCGCCCTGCAACTCAGACGCCTGAATTAGGGTTGGCCCCCGTTTGGGCGGTAGCTCCTCCTTAATCTCTTCTATTGTGCGTCCCGTAAGGGCGGAACCGTCGTGCTCGTCGATGTTCCACGAGGAATCTTCGGCGCTGTCCTTGTGCTTGATCATCAACCATTCGTTGCCTTTTTCGCTCTGTTTCAGTTTCACTAAAACAAAGCTGCCCCGCAATTTCTCCCCGTTCAAGCTGAACTTGATTTCTCCCTTTTCCAATTGCTTCAGCGCGTCGAGATTGCCCTCCACATGAAAAGTCCCGCGGTCCCATACCATTACCGTTCCCGCGCCATAATTGCCTTCGGGAATTTTCCCTTCGAAGTTGGCGTAGTCCAGCGGATGATCTTCCGTTTGCACCGCCAGCCGCTTGTCGGCGTGGCACTGGGAAGGCCCTTTGGGCACGGCCCACGACTTCAGCGTTCCGTCGATCGCCAGCCGGAAATCGTAGTGCAGCCGCGTTGCCCGGTGCTTCTGAACCACGAACGTGTCGCCATGCTCGGCCCCGGGACGGACTTCCAACTGTGGCAGTTTCGGCTTCGGCAGGCGTGTGCGCTTGCCCAATGGCTCGGGCTTCGCAGGTTGCACGGGGCGGCCTGAGGGCTCCGGCTCACCCGATGGCTCGGGCGTTCGATCGAACCGCCGTTTTCGCTTGTATTCTTCCAGCTTTGCCATACACGGATTCTATCCCAGGCCGATGTATGGGTCGCAGCTTTGGCCCTCAGGCTTTCAGCCGGGGGTAGTGACTTATTCTGTAAGATGACATTACCGGGTGTGGATGCATCTTGCTTCTTGGTCGGCGGGCGGCTAACCTTAAAAAAGCTCGTGCACAGTTCCAAGGCTGTTGTCGAAGGAGCGCTCACATGGCCACGACTGTCTGGAAAGGCCACCTCACGTTTGGCCTGATTTCGATGCCCGTCCGCATGACTACGGCGGCTCGCGGTGAACGAATCAGTTTCAACCAACTCCACAAAGAGTGTCATTCACGACTCAAACAGCCTTTGTTTTGTCCCGTTTGCAACCGCAACGTGGAGCGGTCCGAGATTGTGAAGGGCTACGAATACGAGAAAGATCAATACGTGCTGTTCAACGAAGAGGAGCTCGACAAGATCGAACCCTCCTCGGCGCGCGTGATGGAGATTCTGGAGTTCGTGAAGCTGGATGAGATGGATCCTCTCTACTTCGACTCATCCTACTACCTCAGCCCGGAAGACGCCGGGGTGAAGGCTTATCAGCTGCTAATGAAGGCGATGAAAGAGTCCGGCTATGGAGCGATCGCAAAGCTCACCATGCACCAGCGTGAGCACATCGTGATTATCCGGCCGGGAACCCAGGGCATGACGCTGCACACGATGTTCTATTCGAATGAGATTCGCGCGGCCGAGTCTGTTCCCACCGACAAGATCGAAGTGAAGGACCAGGAAAAGAAGCTTGCGCGGCAGCTCATTGAAAGTCTTGCGGCGCCTTTCGAACCGCAGAAATACAGGGATGAATATCAAGAAAATGTGCGCGCAATGATCGCTGCCAAGCTCAAGGGTCAGGAAGTAACCGAAGTGGCCCAGCCGCATATGGCTCCGGTGATTGATTTGATGGAGGCCCTCAAGAAGAGTCTCGCGGAAAAGCAACCGCCGGCTGCGGCCGCCGCGCCCGCGCTCGCAGCGGAAGCGCCCGTGGGCAAGAAGCCTCCGGCTCGAGCGGTGCAACCGATCTCGTCTGTCCAGAAAAAGGCGGGGAAAAAGGCAGTCGGTTAATATTTGATGGTGACCACGGATAGATTCGGCCCCCAAGAAGTCCAGCGCATTTTGGGTCTAAACGCGAAACAGCTGGAATATTGGGACCGTTTGCACCTCGTTTCACCTCGAAAAGAAAGTGGAGACCGGTTCTACGATTTCCGCGATCTCATTGGCCTGCGCACCGTCAAGCAACTGGTCGAAGAAGGGGTGCCTGCCAACCGACTGCGGCGCGCCCTGGCCGCGCTTCGCGATAAACTTCTCCATGCGCAGGCATCCTTGTCGGAACTTAGGGTTCTTTCCGATGGAAAAGATATCCTCGTGGAACGCGGCGGCACCCGCCTGGAGCCGCTCTCGGGCCAGTTTGTCTTGAATTTCGAGACCAGCGAATTGGACCAGAAAGTACGTGTCATGGCCAGGCGAGGGCCCGATGCCGACGAATGGCTCGCCACGGCGCTCGAGTATGAAGCCGAAGGGGAAACCAGGGCTCAGGCCATCGACGCGTACGAGCAAGCTCTTTGCCTAGATCCTGAAAAACTGGACGCCCTGCTCAATTGCGGCACCCTCTGCTATGAGGAAGGAAATTTCAAGAAAGCCGCCGAATACTTTAGCCGGGCGTTGCGAGTGAATCCCGAGAGCGCTCTCGCCCACTTTAATCTGGGGAGCGTGCTGGAAGAGGTCGGCAGGCTGGAAGCGGCACGTTTGCACCTCCGCAACGCTGTACGTCTTAATCCGAATTATCCCGACGCGCACTACAATCTGGCTTTCGTCTGCGAGAAGCTGGGCGCGTATAACGAGGCGCGAAGGCACTGGCAAGCGTACATTGGACTGGACCCCTCGAGCCCCTGGTGCGGATATGCCGTTCAACGTCTCGCCTCTTCCAAAATGGCAACGTCGGCTGGCGGCAAATAAGAACAATAAATGGTGCTTGCGATCAGCGATACAAAAGGCTAGCCTCGGCCATCCACAAGACAAGGGTGTCAAAGAAATGTGCAGGAACATCAAACCGCTTTTCAATTTCGATCCCCCGGTCACGCCGGACGAGGTTCGCGCTGCGTCACTCCAGTTCGTCAGGAAAATCACCGGATTCAACAAGCCTTCGCAGGCCAACGAAGTTGCGTTCCTGGCCGCGGTCGACGAAATAGCTGCCGTCTCGGCTCGCCTTGTCCATTCGCTTGAAACGCACGCACCAGCAAAGAATCGAGAACAGGAGGCGGCAAAAGCGAAAGCTCGCGCCGCGGTGAGATTCAGCGGCTAGCCTGACGAAGGCCGCCGCAGATGCACGCGTTATGAGTTGGTGGAGGCGGGGCGAGTCGGAATATCTAGAGGAATTGAAAACACGCAACTTGCGATACTTCCAGGCTGCCGATTCGCCCATGGCCTCGCTCCCCGTTTACTTGGCGATAGCACCTTCATGAGTCTCTAGGAGCGCCGCACCGGCGGCATGCCCGACGACTTACCTGTTGTTTTCCCAAAGGAAGTATGGCATCCTCCTGTTGGAAACCAAAATGGCGGTGCTATGAAACAAAAAACGGACGTCCTACAGGGCACGTTGGCGCTGATGGTCCTCAAGACTCTCGATGTCCTGGGACCGCTGCACGGCTATGGAATCGCGCGGCGCATCGAGCAGATCAGCGGAGATCTGCTGGCCGTGAATCAAGGGACTCTGTATCCCGTGCTGTTGAAGCTGGAGCAAGA
>WNFS01004731.1_pt1 | contig 11434 bp, 10 predicted proteins | sample 5400141 | NCBI WGS metagenome assembly WNFS01 (sample SAMN13153358, study PRJNA577476) | soil metagenome | isolation source: 60 cm saprolite under Madrone tree | place: USA:California | collected 2016-06-14 | reverse complement strand
CAGAAGTCCGTCGGTGGCGTGTGCCCAAGTACACCACTCCTCGGGTCTCCGAACACGATCCGGACTGGCATGAAGCCGTAGTAGAGATCCAGTCTGTCCTGAAGGGCGGGCAGGTCAAAGGGAACAAGGTCGTGGTGCGGTTTCCTGGACGCAACGATGTGGCCTGGGTACACTCACCCAAGTTCGAGAAGAATCAGCAGGGCATCTTCTGCCTGAATAGAGACCAGACTTCCGGTGTATCCACTGAAAAAGTGGGAGGCCGCCAGGTGACCATATATACGTGCCTGGGACATGGTGATTCGCTTCCGCTGTCGGACGCACCTCGCGTCCGGTCTCTGCTCAAGAACTAAAAACCCGTAGCCAGCGAAAAAAGTAATCGACTTTCCCGTCTCGGCTAGGATCATCGGAAGTTGTTTGTTGGCAGATGGTCCGCGGTCGCCTTCGCCCTGTTGCCGAAAAAACTTGTTTTGACAAACGAGCCATGGAGCATAGAATACGCTCCACTCTTCGGCACTTTCCAAGGTACTGACGAACTCCGAAGCAAGTCGTGGCTCGCTGAAACAGGTGTTGAGAGACGCTCTCTAAGTTTCATAACGGGAGCTTCGTCACTCCGGGCAAAGGGCCGAGAAAACAGCAGAGGAGGGAATCGTGCGTAAACGAGTGCCGGTCCTCGCGATAATGTTTTTTGCAGTGAGTCCAGCGTGGGCACAAAGCCCGCCGCCACCTGATCAAGCTGAACAAATCCGAATCTTGCTCGAGCGCGTGCAACAGCTTGAGAAGCGCGTTGCGGAGCTGGAAACCAAGCCAACTGCGGCAGCTGGAGCTGCGGCAACAGCGGCGAATGTGCCCGCCGCTGCAAAGCCGGAAATGGCCGAAGCGGCGCCGCCTGGGCCTGGTCATCAACACGAAATGGCTGAACGGCAGGCCGCGACGGAGCAGATGGAAGTGCACTATCCGTCACTCCAGATCCGGGGTTTTGGCGATGTGGATTTTTCGGTGACTGACGAGAAGGGCTCCACCAGCGGATTTAACCTGGAACGATCTATCATCCGGTACGACTACAACGACTTTTTTAAACTATCGTTCGGGCGCTACCATACGCCAATCGGTTATTGGAACACGGCGTTCCATCACGGCGCCTGGTTGCAGACTACGATCAGCCGGCCTGACTTCGTCAAGTTTGGCGGAACGTTTATCCCCGTGCACTTTCTGGGTCTCTTGGCTGAGGGAAATATTCCATCAGGGGGAGCGGGGCTCGGCTATAACTTTGGCGTGGGGAACGGACGCGACTCAATGATCAGCCGCCCTGGGGATTTTGGCGATATTAATAACAATCGCGCATGGGTGGCCAACCTCTACTCGAGGCCTGCCAGACTCTACGGACTGCAAATGGGAGTTTCCGTGTACCGCGACAAGATCACGCTACCGGTCGTGACACCTGCGGGAAATGAATTCCGTGAATGGATTTCCGCGGCGCACATCGTGTGGACCAAGGAGACTCCGGAATTCCTGGCGGAATTCGCGAATGTGAATCACAAGAGTATTTTGACAAATGCCATAACCAACAATCAGGCATACTACGTGCAGATTGCCTACCGGCTGCCATGGTTTGAAAAGACGTTGAAGCCCTACTACCGCTTCGAACATACGCACACGCCGTTAAGCGAACACGTTTTCGCCAATCTGGACCTGGTCGAGTCCATCGCTGGCCTCCGGTATGACATTACGAACTACGCAAGCTTCAAGGGCGAGTACCGCAACACCAAGCGGCTGCCAACAGAGCCGCGGGTGAACGGCGCATTCTTCCAGACGGACTTCACGTTTTGATGAGCCCGAATATGAGTGCCACTGGCCAGCGCATTGTGACATTTCTTTGGACGATCCTATGGTCGTCTGTGCTCCTGTATTCGCCATCCCCTGCGCAGACGACCCGAGGCGCGGACATCGCCGTGGTGGTCAATGCAGATACTCCCGTGACCGATCTGAGCCTCTCCGAAGTGCGCAAGGTTTTGCTCGGCGAGCGGCAGTATTGGAGTTCCAAGCTTCCAGTCGTTTTGTTGATTCGCGCTCCGGAGGCTCGGGAACGCGACGTGGTGCTGCGCGTGATTTATCAGATGTCCGAAGCGCAGTTCAAACAGTATTGGGTGGCGAAAATTTTTCGTGCCGAAGCCGTGACGCCGCCCAGGATTGTGTATTCGAACGACATGCAATTTGAGCTTTTGACGGCATTGCCCGGCTCCATTGCGTTTGTGGATTCCCGGAACATGCGTCCGGGGGTGAAGATCTTGCGCGTCGACGGCCATTTGCCGGGCGAAAAAGAATACCCATTGCGATAAATGCCGCTTCTTAAATTGTGGGAGACAGGCGCTACGCCTGGCCGAACGAGCGCCGCGACCTAACGGAAAAGCTTCATGCGCCTCAGGACCTCCTTGAACCGCGGATCCGGTCTGATATTTTCGAACATCGGCTCGACCGCCAGCGAAACCAGGCCGCTGTCGTGTTCCTCGTAAGCCTTCTCCAGCCACTCGAAGGCTTTTTGCTTTTGGTCCATACGCATGTAGGATTCCGCGATGCTGTAAGAGGAGACGTAACTGTGCTTGGAGAGTTCGGTTAAGCCATCCAGCCAGCTTTGCAAGACGCCTTTGTAGCCGGACTTCGTGAAATCCTCTTCAATGGAGGCCGCCAGTTCGGGGCTTCCGGAGAGTGACAATGCTTTTTCCCGCTCCGCGACGGCTTCCTTGTGCTTGCCCATATGGGCGTAGACTTCTTCGAGGATGCGCCGGGCCGGCGAAAACTTTGGGTCAATATCCAGGACTTTTCGTAATTGTTCGAGGGCATTCTCATTCCGGCCCTCCACATAAAACTGCCATCCCATGGTGGTATTGATGATGGGAGAGAGAGGATCCAATTCCTGGGCTTTCTTCGTTTCGGCGATGCCTTCGTCGAAGCGGCCCATGTTTGTCAAATAGTCGCCGTACCAGTGGTGCGCCGTGGCCAGGTTCGGATTCAGCTCGATGGCACGCTTGAATTCCTTTTCCGCTCCCGCCCAATCCCATTCAAAATGTTCTTTTACAAGGCCCAGAGACGTATGCGCTTCGGCAAGGCTGTCGTCAAGGTCCAGCGCCTGCATCGCCGCGGTTTTGGCTTTCGGCCAGGCTTCGGACGGTGGAAGGTAACCGGCGTCACCCAATAGGCTGTAGCTGTCTGCCAGGCCTGCGTAAGACAACGCATAACCTGGATCCTTTTGCACAGCTTGACTGAAATAGTCCGCCGCTTTCTTGAAGTCCGGCTGCGTCCCCTTGTTCCAATAAAAGAGGCCCTGGAGATAGAGCTGATAGGCCTCCGCATTTTCGGTAGGGCGCTTCGCGAGCAATTTCTTTTCTTCTCCCGCAAGGCGCGGACGCAGGCGCCCATAAATGTCGCCGGCAATTTCCTGTTGCACGGTTACAAGATTCGAAAGCTTGCGGTTGTATTGCTCGCCCCAGAGTTGCCGGCTGTTCTCCACGTCTTCGAGACTCACGCTGATCATCAGCTCGTCGCCCGTTTGGATCAACCTCCCCGTGAGAATGGCTCGAACATGCAGGTCGCGGCCCACCTTCTGCGAGTCTGTCGCCTGGCCTTTGTAGCGGAAAACCGTGTTGCGCGACGTGACGGCGAGATTGGGGAGCTGCGAGAGGCTGTTGATCAGACTTTCGGTGATTCCGTCGCTCAGGTATTCCGTTTTCGGATCGTCGCTCAAATTGGCAAAGGGCAGAACAGCGATGGATTCAATGCGCGCCTGGCTCGCGCCTCCAAATACGCGGTCGCGCAAATTGCCCACATTCAACCCAAACAGGATCAGCAAGACAGCGAGGATCCCGCCCCATACAAGATGAGGCCAGAGACGACGCAGTCTTTGGCGCGAAGCTTGCCCGGTGGTAAAGGGCATCGCGCGGGCCGAATCCGTGTCTCGTATCAAACGCTGCAGGTCCGCGCGCAGATCCGATGCGGACCGGTAACGCAGTTCGCGATCTTTCTCAAGAGTCTTAGCGATAATGTGCTCGAGCTGGATGGGGATCGCGGGATTCAGACGCGCCGGCGGAACCGGGGCACGGTTCAGGATGGCATCGAAAATTACCCCGGAAGTGCTTCCGATGAACGCACGGTGCCCGGTGCACATTTCATAAAGGACCAAGCCCATGGAAAAAAGATCGGTGCGTTCGTCGAGCTCTTGACCGCGGACCTGCTCAGGGGACATGTAGCAAACGGTGCCCAGAGCCACGCCATCGCTGGTGAGATGAGGGTCCTGCGTGGTGACTCCAAAATTTCCCGCGGCCTGCCTGGCCCGGCCTGCACCTCTGCGTTCCGGCATCAACTTGGCAAGCCCGAAATCGAGAAGTTTTACCTGGCCGCGGTCGGTCAGGAAAATATTAGCCGGCTTGATGTCGCGGTGGATGATTGCTTTGGAATGGGCCGCTTCCAGGGCATCCGCCATCTGGTGGCCGTACTCCGGCACGCGATCCAATTCGATCGGTTTTCCCGAAATGCGGTGTTTCAGTGTCTGCCCTTCAAGAAATTCCATGACGATGAAATGCTGGTCTTCGTATTGGTCCACGTCATAAATCGTGCAGATGTGAGGATGGTTGAGGGAGGACGCGGCCCTTGCTTCGCGTTGAAACCGTTCGATCGCCAAGGGTTCGCTGGAAAGTTGTTCCGGAAGAAATTTTAGCGACACGTAGCGGCCGAGTCTGAGGTCCTCGGCTTTATACACCACGCCCATGCCGCCCCCACCGAGTTTTTCGAGGATGCGGTAATGGGAGACGGTTAGCCCGATCATAGAGAGAAAACCGCCATCGGCACGCCATATTAGGGTGCGCTTGTAGACAAGTCAACGCAAGGGGTGCTGCGGCGCTCGGGCCATGCGATGAGAAGCCCGCAGAGGAAACTGGTGCGCCTAATCCATGTGGTGGTGCATGGCGAAGACTTTGTCGAGCGAATCTTCGTAGGGATATACGTGAACCATCCAACCGAAGATGACGGGCTGGAAGCGCCCATTTGCGGAATCGCAGGCATCTTGCGTGGCGATCGAACCCCTTAAGCCGAACTTCGTCCAATCCGCGTTTCGGAACTGCCCCTTTTGCGGCATGCACAGGTTGGTGTGCAAATGCCACATGGCAACGCTCAGAGGGACGCGCTTGTTAAGCTGCTCTTCCGTCGCGCGCTTGGGCATTGTGTACATGGCGCCTACGAGATCGTAGCCATCGGAAGTTTTCTTGTAGAGCAGGGAAGTCGGGCGCGCCGGATCAAAAGTGAACGCTTCCAGGAAGCCGTTCATGTAATTCGTAAAGTGATATTCAGGCTGCGGCAGATTCGGCAGAAAGATTTTGTAACCGTCGTTCAGGGCAACGTGATAGTCCTTGTATTTCTCGATGCCGGCGCGAAGCTGCGTGACGATTTCTTTGGCCCGTGCAACATCCTCCGGCCTTTGCGGACGCATCGCGCTCATGCGCATGTGCCGGTTGTGCGCATTCATGTGCCCGGGCGTCATGTCATGGACGGCGTGCGCTTCGTTGGCGCTGGCATCATCCATATCCATTCCCGGCATGCTGCTGTGATCCATTTGCCGCGATTCTTGAGACTGTGAGGCGGATGATTGCTGCGCTTCTTGTTCAGGCGCAGCAGGTACGCGATGGCCCGGAATGGCTGCAAGAAGCACGCTTACCAGAAAGAGTGCGCCGAAAAAGATTCCGGCTTTGGTGGCGAAATGGATGAGCGTGCTACGGGCTGACATGACAATTCTCCTCACCCAATAATACGCATCGTGTAGCAGCGAAGTTTCAGCGTAGAGTACAGGGCGTGCCTCGCGAAAACTGGCCGCTGGTACAGGACGTAGAAGACGTAAATGAGGTAAAGGAAGTAAAGGAAAAAGTGCCGAACCTGAGTCGAGGTGGCTGATTGCGAACTGCTAAGACTCCACGTGTTAAAATCCTGGAGTGAAAAAAGGGACTGTCCAACCAGCGAAGTATTTGACCGGCGGATTGGACCTGCCCGGCGACAAATCCATTTCCCATCGATACGCGATGCTCGCGGCGCTGGCCGACGGCACCAGTGAATTGCGGAATTTTTCCGCGGCTGCCGATTGCCACAGCACGCTCGCCTGCATGAGCGCGCTGGGTGCCGACGTTAGAATCGACAAGGACATAGTTCGCGTGACCGGCCGTGGGCTTAGCGGATTGAAGAGCAGTTGGCGCGCGCTCGATGCCGGAAATTCCGGGACCACCATGCGTTTACTGTCTGGAATTTTGGCCGGGCAGCAATTTTCCTCGAAGCTCACAGGCGATGACTCGCTGCAGAAGCGGCCCATGAAGCGCGTCATCGGCCCTTTACGGGAAATGGGCGCCGACATTCGAGCGCGCGAGGATAATTTTGCGCCGCTGGAAATTCGCGGAACCAAGCTTAAGGCCATCGATTACAAAATGCCCATGGCCAGTGCCCAAGTAAAGTCTGCGGTTCTGCTCGCAGGACTGTTTGCCGATGACGTGACCAGAGTTACCGAGCCCGCGCGAACCCGCGATCACACGGAATTGGCCCTCGAAGAATTTGGCGCATCCATCGAGAAAGACGGACGGACCACTCGACTTCATGGCCTCGCCGGCGCCAATGGCAGAGGCAAACTCATGGCTAAATCCCTCGACGTGCCGGGAGATTTGTCTTCCGCGGTATTTTTTATCGCCGCAGCTTCTCTTTTTCCCGACTCGAACGTGCTCATCCACAACGTCGGCCTGAATCCCACGCGCACGGCCATTCTGGACGTATTTGCTTCGATGGGCGCCGCAATTGAAATGCTTGGGCTCAAGAGCGCCCATGGCGAAGTCGTTGGCGATCTGTCCGTCAAAGGAGCATCCCTAAGAGGTGGCGTGATCGCCGGCGCACAGATTCCGCTGGTGATTGACGAGCTGCCGATGCTCGCCGCGCTCGGCCCGTACACCGAAGAGGGCATCGAGATTCGCGACGCTGCCGAATTACGCGTGAAAGAAAGCGACCGCATCGCCGCGCTCGCCGAAAATCTCCGCCGCATGGGCGCTTCCGTCGAGGAACGGCCTGACGGGTTAAAGGTGGAAGGCTGCCGGGCCGGAAAGTTACGCGGCGCAGAAATAGACCCGCGCGGTGACCACCGCATCGCGATGGCGTTTGCCGTCGCAGGCCTGGCCGCCGAGGGCAGCACCACTATTCGCGACGCGGATTGCGCCGGAGTTTCGTTCCCCGCATTTTTTCAGGAACTGAACCGCCTGGCAGAGCGTTAGCCAGCCGAGTGTTTTTGGGCCTCGCCAATCCATGAGCCCGAGCCGCCTCACTCCTCATCAACGCTCAGTGTTCTTCTGGATTTTCGGGGGCCGGAGGCGCATTCGGCCGCGGCGGCCTCGGCGGTACGGGAATATCCGAGCTTGTCCTGCGCAGCGAAATCGAGCCATAGCTCGTCTTCAAAATTATTTTCGGCCCGCGCCCGGTTCCATACTTTCCTTCCAGGTGCGCATCCTTCGACCCCGTGCCCGGAGTCAGTTTCAACGAATCCGCCTGGAACTCACTGTCAATATCACCCGAATGGCAATCCGCGACAATTTCGAAGCTCGAGGATTCCGGGAGGCTCAGCGTGATTCCCGCCGAAGCATTGTCAATCTCGATGTCTTCCTTCGGCGGGGCCGAGAAGCGAACTTCGACGTTGCCTCTGCGATTGTCGATGTTGACCTTGCCGCCGGGATTCTCCAGAGTGATATCGTCCTGCGTGCGCACCGTGAGGTTTCCGGGAGCGTCATAAATTTCCAAGTGGCCGGGGCTGGCCTCCAGATGACCGGCGAGTCGCGATAGCGTCAGATCAGTGCGCTGCGAAACGAAGCGCACGCCCTTGGCGATTTTGTCCGCCCGTATGGGCCCGGCAAACTCGCCGTCAATCGTAAGTCCGCCCGTGGCGCCTGAGACCTCGATTTCTCCGCCGTGTCCGGAAATCTTGACGCTGCCTTTTGTATCGGAAACTTTGACGTCGCTTTTCCGCGTCTCGATATCGACGTCTCCGCCCGTATCGTGAATCTCGATGTCGCCAACTCCATTCGTCACATTGATCGCCTTCGCCATGTCCGCGACGGTGATGTTGCCCTTCTCGTTGCGGATCGTTAGCGAAGCCCTCTTCGGAACCATCACGTCAAGGTCGAAGCTGATCCGCGAGTCTCCCGCGTTGACTCCCGAGGGATGGATTTCGTACCCGTCGCCATTCTTCACGATCTCGACGCCAACGCGTTCGGCAGCTTGCTGCGCATCGCTCTCGTTCCAGGCCTTTGCATTCTTCTTGCCGGAAACTCGAATTTGCGCCTCGTCTGAAGGGTGCACGTTGACGCTTCCGCGGCCATTGTGTATCGCGATGCGCGCATCCCCGGGAACCTCCTTGGGCGCCACATCCAGGTCGAAGTCAAAACTGTTTCCCCACTCCCGCATATGGCCTGGGAGGTCTTCCCTGATGTGGTCAACGGCAACCACCATGCCGAGAAGACTGAGAAGTCCCAGCACAAGAAAAACTTCGCCTCCGGTAATCTTCGCTGCGCCCGGATCGCCGGCGCGGCTCGCCGCCATCCGTTCATACAATTTAATCCCGCCCCAAAAAATCAGGATGAGCGGCCACCAGTGCCCGATCACTTCGCCAATACTGACAGCCCGGTAGTTGTGAAGGAGCAGCAGCAATCCTACGAAGAGCAGGAAGAGGCCGGGGAAAAAAGAACTGCCGCGTCGGCGCAGATTCGCCATGAAGTCCTATTGCCCCTGTCCCTGACCGGGCATTTGATTCTGGGGAGTACTTGGCAAGGAGCCCGGCGCACCCGCAGCTGCCGCCGGAACCGCCCCAGAAACGTGTCCGTCAGCCGGCGCGGCCGCCGCGGCAAGGCTGAAGGCCCCAATGACGATGAGAATGACCGGATAGGTGTTCCAGATTGAAAAATAATCACCGCGCATCTCGCCGAGCAGCAAAAGCACTCCAACGGTAACGATGACCGCGGGGCCCATCAGCCCGCGAATCGTGCAGCGGCGGCATGCGCAGCGGATGCGGTCACTCATCGCAAAAATTCTCCTAAGGACGACGGTCCAGCCGATTGCGCATCATCAAAATACCTGCGCCGATCAAAACTACCGGCCAAAAAAACTGGGAAATCCGGTACCACGGAAACCAATCAAACCTATTCAGCAAGAGGAGTACTCCGAGCACAATCAGAATGATTGGGCCGACCGGGCGATTTGTGCTCCAAGATTCCAATGGATCAGCGCTTGCCGCTCCCACTCGCTTTGCTTCAGCCGTGCGCATCGAGTCGAAAGCCATATAGAAGACAAAGCCGCCGAGCAGAATGCCGAGTACCGCCTTCATGCTGCCATCCACGTCGCTGGTTAAGCCGAAGATGAACGTGGCGAAAACAACCAGATGAACCAGCGCCTTGTTGTATTGGCCGTTGTAGACCGCGCCGAGGCCGGGAAACACAAACCCCAGGGCAAATGCGAGGCCTGGACTGCTGGAGGAGCGAGTCGGAAGGGGCGGCGGCAACACGCCCGACGCGACAGGGACACTCGCCGTGCCAGCGGGATTCGCGCCAGGAATGCCTACGATGCCCGCCAGGCATTCTTCGCAGTAGAGAACGTCACGCACGGGACGCACACACGTCGAGCACATGGCCTTGCCGCAATTCCTACAGTAGCCCACCGCGTCCACATCGGAATGGACGGCACACTTCATGGCGTTCTCCTCTCACCAATCGAGACGTTCAGAACGGGGAATTGCGCTGCAAAAATCCTCAGATTCCGGCCGACTTCGTCGGCACGGTTCTGCTGTTTTGGCGCGGACGGATTCGTGTTGTCGGTGCGGCCCGGTTGTTTGTCGGGAGAATTCTTCGGTGCCGATTGCTCCCTGGTAGCGGGATTTTGGTCATTCTCATTCAGGCGCGTTTGAATCTCATAGACGACTCGCAAGTCGCTGACGAACTTCACGCTGTGAGCATAGACGAGATGTACCTGGCGGTTGGTGTTGCGATAAATCGTGGCGGGGCGAAGATCCGCCAGCTTTGGCTTGCTGAAAGAGAATCCGGAAGCCGTAAGAATCACGAGGAACGTCGCGGCCACCGACGCCATGCTGTACACAAACCGCGGCGATTGCAGGCTCCTCAGCCAGCGCCTCAAATTCCGCCAGCTGGGGGCGCCCAGCGTTGCCGTCAAGATCGCGTCCTCGAGCTGCGCTGGCGCTTCCACCGGTTCCAGCGCGTACAGTCCGCCCAGGGCGTGCGCGACTCCCGCGACCAGCGGCGCGCACTTCTCGCAAGTATTCACATGGTGGTTAAAGGCGGATTGCTCGACGGGTTGAAGGAGTCCGTCCAGGTAATCGCTCAGGCGCGCTTCGGTTTGTTCGCAAGTCCAGTTCATAAAATGCTCTTCGCTCGCCTCGAAAATCCAGTCGTGCTCACGATGGCCGCACTCCCATCTGCTGCAGGATGCGCGCAAGTTCGATGCGTCCGCGATTGATTCTTGATTTTACCGTTCCTTCCGGTACCTGCAAAACCTGTTGAATCTCGCTATACTCCAATTGCTGCAGGTCGCGCAAGATTACCGCTTCGCGCAATTCGGGTGAAAGCCGAGTCAGCGCCAATTGCACCTGGCCGCTCAATTCTCCCAGCAGCGCCTGCTCATCCGGACGCCGTCCCGCGGATTCTTTGTTTTCCACCACCGGCATCTTGTCGTCCAGCGAATCCGTAACGCGATCTCTCTTGGTTCTACGATAATGGTCGATCAACAGGTTGCGCGTCACGCTAGTCATCCAGGTTGCGAATCCGCCATGGGCTGAACGATAGCTTCCCAACGTCCGGTACACTCGAAGGAAAACATCCTGCGACAAGTCCTGGGATTCCGTTCGGTTTCCCGTGAACCGGTAGCAAATGTTAAAGATGCGTCTGCTGTGACGACGCACAAGTTCCTCCCAGGCCGACCCGTCGCCCTGGAGGCATTGCTGGACCAGTTGGGCATCCTGCTCCAACGTATCATCAGCCTCATAACCTGCTACGGTGCAAGGCGTGTCTGCGAACCGGCTTCTCTCTCAAAAAGCCGTCTGGCAGCCCATCTCGGCCTGCCAACTATGGAACGTAAAATGCTCCCCGAATGTTCCCCTAAGGATCAGACCCTGGTTGCCAACCGTTCTGACTCGCATCTTACTCAGCAACCTCCCAAGACACAAGGGAATCAAGGAGATGGGAGAACTCTCAGGGCAATTCGCGATATGCGCTAGCCAGGGCACCCGAATCCCGGACGCCTCGATTCGGCGCAAGCGCGCGATTTATCTCGACGGTACTGGCAGCGGGGTGCCCGTCGAACAGGTGTAAAGTCGCGGGGCCGGTCCCGAAAACCCTGCAAAAGCGGATTTGGAAGTCGAACTCGTATA
>WNFS01003843.1_pt1 | contig 11434 bp, 8 predicted proteins | sample 5400141 | NCBI WGS metagenome assembly WNFS01 (sample SAMN13153358, study PRJNA577476) | soil metagenome | isolation source: 60 cm saprolite under Madrone tree | place: USA:California | collected 2016-06-14 | reverse complement strand
TACTACAACCGTAGTTAGGTCCCACTCGTAGATTCAGTAGGAGAACGAATCGGAGTGGGAGGAAGTACATGACCGAAGAAGAATTGGAGCAGTGGCAAGACGAATTTGACGCGTTTCACGCGCGCTTTGCTGATTTGTTTGAGCGCAGCGAGTCGCGGGAGCAAGCCCGAAAATATCTGCGGGGACTCCTGACAGAGGCCGAGCGCAAGAATAGCTGGCAGGTGGCCGAAGCGGTGGGAGATCGCATCCCCGATCGCATGCAGCGCTTGTTGTATCGAGTGCCCTGGGATGCCGATGCCGCGCGCGATCGGCTGCAGCAATTTGTGATCGAGACCTTTGGGGACCCGGAGGGCATCGGGGTGGTGGATGAAACGGGCTTTCTGAAGAAGGGGACGCACTCGGTAGGAGTGGCGCGGCAATACACCGGGACGGCGGGCAAGCGAGAGAACAGCCAGGTGGCGACCGTCTTGAGCTATGCGACTAAAGACGCCCACGTCTTCCTGGACCGAGCGCTGTATCTGCCGGAAGCATGGGCCTCTGACCGCGTGCGACGAGCACAGGCGCACGTGCCGCAGGAGGTGAGGTTTGCCACTAAGCCCGAGCAGGCTATGGCTATGCTGGAGCGTGCCTGGGAGCACGGGGTGTCGATGCGCTGGGTGACCGGAGATGAGGTCTACGGGGACTCGCCACGGCTGCGAGAAACGATCCAGGCACATGGCCGCTTCTACGTGCTAGCGGTCTCAGCTAACACGCGGGTGTGGGTCGAACGACCGGAGGTCGAGGAGCCAGAGGAGCAGACGGGTGGGCGACCCCGCCTCGCGCCGCGTGTGGCCAAAGGCGCCCCCAAAGCGCGTATGGTGAGCGAGGTCATCGCTGACCTGCCGCGGACCGCCTGGAAACGACTGGCCGTGGTCGAAGGGGAAAAGGGGATGATCACCTATCACTGGGCACGCGTGCGCGTGGTGGAAAGTCGCGATCAACTTCCGGGTCCTGATGTCTGGTTACTGGCGCGCCGTTCGCCCAGCACGCCGGACAAGCTGGCCTATTACCTGGCTTACGCCCCGCCCAAGACCTCGCTTGAGACCCTGGTGCGCGTGGCCTCCACGCGTTATACGGTCGAGCAGTGCATCGAAGAGGCCAAAGGCGAGACGGGCCTGGATGAGTATGAAGTGCGCTTCTGGCACAGTTGGTATCGCCACATCACTTTGTCGATGATGGCCCATGCCTGGCTGGTCAGTATCAAGGGAGGTGAGCAGGGAAAAAAAAGCTCCGCAACTGATGAGCTTGCTGGCTTGACCGTGCCGGAAGTGCGCCGCCTGTTGGCGATTGCGCTGCCGTTACCCGTACGTTCGCCCGAGGCGCGACTGGCTTGGTCGCTGTTCCGACGCAGGAAGCGACTCTGGGCCCGTCGCAGCCATTACCGACGACGTGCGCGCAGCCGAAGCGCTCGTCCAAGCTCTCATGCGCCTTCATAACTACGGTTGTAGTACTAGGGCATATGGTATCATGTAGCACATGAAACAGAAACGGGCGTATCAGTACCGAGTATATCCCACCGATGAGCAAGTATGAGCTTACCGCTACCGCTAGAACCAGCAACAGTGCTTGACGGTCGCTACATCGTCGGGGCCCTCATCAATCAAGGTGGCTTCGGTGCCGTCTACCGCGGCATTGATACCAGCGAAGCCGACCGCCCTTGTGCCATTAAAGAAACCTATGACGTCACGCCACCTGCACGCCGCCAGGCCCTCATGGAAGCTGGCATTTTATTTACCGTCAAGAGCAAACATCTCCCACAGGTCTATGACGCCTTCGCGGAAAACCAGCGCTTCTACCTGGTAATGCAGCTAATCGAAGGTCAGACCTTGCAACAACTGCTCAAAACCCGTGGACATCCTTGCAGCGAACAGCAAGTCATCACATGGCTCTTGCCCATTATGCACATCCTGCAAGAACTGCACAGTCGCACCCCCGCCATCATCCATCGTGACATCAAGCCGAGCAACATCGTCCTCACCCCCGATGAGACCGCTGTACTCGTTGATTTTGGCCTCACCAAACTCTACGACCCCGATAGCACCACACAGACCATGGTCAGAGCCGTTTCAGAAGGCTTTAGCCCCATCGAACAATATGTAGGGAAGACCGGCCCACAATCGGACATCTACTCCCTGGCTGCCACGATGTATGTCTTGCTTACTGACCGAACACCGCCGCTCGCCATCAACCGCAGCATACACGATGAACTCATCTCCCCGCGTGTGCTCAATCCTGCACTCTCAGCCAAATTGGAGCGTGTACTCCTCAAAGCGCTGGCCGTAAACCCTGATCAACGCTATCAAAGTATGCGTGAATTTGCCCAGGCATTGCGGGAGCCGGCCTTCAGCGGCCATGCCGATCCAACCATCGCCGCCACCAGAGCGCCATCGACCACTACCACTACCGGGTCGACCGGGCCATCGGCCCCATCCATCACTATGCAGCCTATCCCCCCGCCACCTCCACCACCCATGCCCCCTCCGCAAGTTCCGTCTGCATACCGTACCTCCAGCGTTCCCGTCTACCCAGCACCTATGCCCCACGTTGCTCCCACGCCGCCAGGCTATGTCCTGGTACCGCAGTCAACATTGGCATCGCTTCAACCTTTACCCAGCGCTTTCGGACAAGGGTGCCTATGGGGATTGCTGCAAGGCATAGTAGCCGCAACCATGCTGCTCATTCTGAAAAAGGACTTCTACTTCTATCTGGCCACGACCATGGGCTTACTTTTCTACTTGCTCGCAGGCTTCTTGACCACACGCAAAGGAGGCTCGTTTTCGCGTGGAGCCTGGGCCGGTCTCTGGGCTGGTATCACCAGCACCTTCGTGTTCTGGATCGTGCTGGCTATCGGCCTCATTGTGCTTGTTTCGCAACGAATACAAGCCGATACGCAGATAGCGCAGCAGCAGGGCAACTACTTAGGACCTAACGAGTACGGCTACGCTTTTCGAGCCGTTGCACCCATCATCCTCACCCATCCGGCAACGCGATCTCTCTCATCAACCAGCGTAGGATTTCTTCTAGCCGGACTTGTTCTTGCCATCCTCTTTGGTTTGTTTGGTGGTATATTAGGAAGACTAGAACATCAGGATGCGATCAAAAAGAGGAGCAATAACTAACATGCGTGCCATCATCTCCGAGAAACTACAAGTCCATCTGCGGCAGATTGGTAGTACTGTCGTTTCTCCGATATCTCGGCGCTTTTAGAACAGATAACTTGCCCGTATTGGCTTGAGAGGCGCGTTCAACAGATTGGTTTCTCTCATAATCTGACGTGACATTTTACCTCATCTCTTCTGCACCGTTCAGGAGTGATGAAATGACCCATGTTTCTCTCATATATTGGCGCGTCTCGAACGTTCGCGGCTTCGGAGGCGGCACGATTTTATCGGACCGGCCCGGGAAGACCCATCTCCCTTTAGGGGATGTGGATGAAAGGGCCGGTCCTTGTTTTGGGGTTTGGGCACCGGGGCTTCCGGTTTCCTCGCACCCAATGAGAATGTACAAGTAGCACATTGAGAACTGAATAGTGTATGGGTTCCCAGACGAAGGGTCTGGGGTAAAAACACTACCGTGTTGAACCAATGTACCTCTCTCTTTTTTACCGGGGACGAAAACCATGTCCCTGATGAGGAAACGAAAACCAAGTTTCCGCACCTGTAAGATTGAGAAGCTACCGATGGGCAGTCGGAAAGCAAACGCCTGTGGAGGAAACGTAAGACCTGGGGCGGCGAAAGCACGTACAGGCAGTCTCCAACGAAGCAGGAAATACTCACTCGTGAGGGTGGGAATCCCGCCCCGTTTTAGGGGGCGGGAGGATGTCAAGACTACGAGTCCTGTTTTCAGATGGCGAACGTCCCTTCCTCACTGCGCCTGAACTTGAACGGGAGGGCCGTGTTGCTGAGCAGTCCCAGGAACGATCACGAGGTAGCGGCGTGGCGCGTTGTCCTGTCCCTGCACGACTTGTCTGATCGGGCCAACTGTGTTGACAATGGCGGCCCCCGCCTGGTTCGTCGTGAATGCCTCCAGCGGCTCCAGGGCACCACCGCCATTGGGATCCTGGGAGAGCGCGAGCACATAGGGATGCATGGGCTCCAGCCCGGTAACCGCAGCTTGCAGCACCTGCACCAACCCCTGATCGAACAGTGAGACACTGGTGGGCGCCGTCTGCCCGGTCACCGCCTTGCCATTCACCATGGACACGAGCGAGAGATGCGTGGCCTGCTCGGCTATACCGAGCGACTGGAGTCCCTGCGTGCCAGTGCCGCTCGGCACGGCGTTGGGCACATACACGATAGCCTGACACCCTTGACCGATCGGGCTGGTCGCGATCACCTTGTTGGTCAGCGTATCGATCGCGACAAGGCTATCTCCGTTCTCCAGTCCGGTATAGATCCGGGTTCCATCCCCGGACGGCCAGATCCCATGCGGCAGCGCGCCGACCGGAATGGTCGCGACTTGCGAAAAGTTGTCCGTGCGGAACACCTTCACCTCGTTGAGCCCACCGATCGTGATATAGGCAAACGTGCCATTGGCATTGTGGACGATGTTGACGTGGTTGGTAATCGGCCCCGTATCGAGCGTTTTCAAGACCGAGAAAGGCGGCTGGGCATTGAATACCTGCACCTTGCCAGTGTCCTTCAATGTGAACCAGACCTGCTTGCCGTCCGGTGTCGCCGCGATATTGGGGCAGAACGGGCTTGCCTGGGGGATCCGTCCGACAATCTTGTGATCAGCGACAGTGATCACATCGGTCTCAGGCGTGAAGGAGGAGCAGACATAGCCATATTTGTCATCAGGGGAAAAAATCGTCATTCCCGGCCCATTCGGCACGATGATGCGGGTCTTCTCCGTATAAGTGGCGCCATCAAGAACGGAGACGTAGTTCTCGCCACGGACGGTCACCCAGACCTCCTTGCCGTCTGGCGTGAAGAACGCTTCATGCGGCGAGCGTCCCACATAGGTGATGTGTTTCACGGCATTGGTTGCCGTGTCGATGAACGCCACGGAATTCGAGGAGATCGAGACGACCAGCAGGGTGCGATGATCGGGCGAGAAGCCCATGCCGTGGGTCAGCACTTGCCCATAATACAGGGGACTCAGATTGGCTGGTGTCGGCTCTCCCAGGCGGATGACGCCCAGGAGCTTGTTGTCGACCGGATCGGTGACGGTGACGATATTTGACCATTGATCCGCTGTATAGACGCGGTCTCGATGGCTGATGGGGATATCTGCTGTCCCAAAGGGAACCTGCCCCGCCGGAGTGGACGGGGTGGTGTCACAGGCCGTAGTCGTGAGCAATGCCACGACCAGGGCCGCGGTGGTCAACAAGACGGTGAAGAAACGGCGTTTCATGTGAGTACTCCTTTTGTTCAGTCCTCTTGTAGAGGCGTCAAATGATACGAGAGCATGTGCCTGCTGCTCGAAGATAGCTAAGTAGACGACGACACGGACGCAGGGAGTGGCTCGCCCAGAGCGTGCCGCATCACCACGATCTCCTGCTGCTGGGTGGCGATGATTTCCTGGGCGAGACCACGAAGCGGCTCGTTGTGTCCATAACTGAGCTCGGCTTCGGCCATGTCGATGCCGTCCTGGTGATGGGGCACCATCATGGCGACGAAGTCGCGATCCACATCGTTGGATGGCTTGATATGCAGAGCTGTCATCATCCTGGTCATCGCCGCATTGTTGCTGGCTAAGAACGACGCTTCCTCAGGTCCGCTGCAAGGGGAGACAGCCATGCTTTCGAGCGCGAGCCGCATCTCAACGATCTCCTCCCGCTGTGTAACGATGATTTCCTGGGTGAGGCGGCGCAGCAGTTCATTGTGCCCATAACTGAGCTCGGCTTCGGCCATGTCAATGGCACCCTGGTGATGGGGCACCATCAGGGCGACGAAGTCGCGATCCACGTCGTTGGATGGCTTACTCTTCATCATCGCTGCCATCATCCTGGTCATTGCCGCATCGCTCTTGGCTAAGAACGAAGCTTCCTCGGCTCCACGGGACAGGGCCGCATTGTTGCTGGCTAAGAACGACGCGGCCTCGGGTCTGCTGGAGAGGAAGGCAGCCGCGCTCAGGAGAGCGAGAGCAACCATTGCCATTCCTAGACCGAAGAGAGACATCCTGCCTTTGTGAGAGAGCACCGTTGTTTTTTGTGAAGTTTCAGCACGCTGTTCGCATGCTTGTAGGCGGTCTTCCGCTTGTCGCTGTCCGCGAGCGCGGAAGACTCGAAGCGATCGCCTTCTTCTCATGGCGCTATCCCTTTCTGTACATAGGAGAGCCTTTCAGAACTGAAAGGCCTGTCAAGCCATTTTACATTGTTGAGTTTCTATGAGCTTCGGAGGCCAACTCACCATGCACCCCCGGGCGGATACACAGGTTACTTGTTGCCAAAAGGGCTTGCCAGGCCGAAATAACTCATCAATGATGTTCGGCCTCAGAAGCCTTTTCGTACCGCCTCTAGCGGTGACAAGCCCAACGTGAGCGTCGTTTTTGACTTCGCCACCAGTGAGTCATGCGCTCTAGGCGCACCACCGCGCATGAAAATCGAGCTTTCTATGATATTTCGTGTATATCAAGCGATTTTCAAGGGAGTACCAAAGTTGGCCATGAGCCATCGAATTTAAACGTTTACACTTCCAGGTCCAGGTTCTTTCCTTCGCAGCGTCGCCGATGTCAGCCCAGAAACTCAGCGAGCGGGAAGGAGCGATGGAGACGTGGTGGGACCATGTAGTTCTGCCGATGGGTCGTGAACAGGACGGCGTTAATGCCTGCGTGATTAGAACGCGGTGGGACATTGAGGACCGTCCCATCGGGATAGTGCCCGTCCATCGCGAGCCGCACGCTATTGAAGATTGCAATCGTCGGCTGGAAGACGATGAAGTGCAACCCAGCAGCTGGCTTGCTACTATAGTGGTTTCCGGTCGGGTCAGAGGTGTAGTAGAACGGATTGTCCAGCGTATTGAAATCCCCGCGCACAGGGATGGTCGTCCCCGTGGGGTAGGCCACGCCGTAGTTGCTGGTCGTCGGCGCTGTCGTGCTGTCCACCGGCGCCATGCTCCCAGTGTGGCCGTAGGCGTGGTACTGGTGGACCCCTTGCACCACATCGGCCTCACTTTGACCTGGCGGATCGAGGGTGAGCGTCCCCGGCGCGGGCGAGAGGCCGGGCTGCAACATCGCCTGGACGTGATCAGCATACGTGGGGAAGGTCCCGGGCCCACCGCCACTGCCATACCAGCTCGCCAGGTCCTCAAACAGGTGCGAGAGTTGCATGGTGGTCCCCTGTCGGAAGTAGCCGTGGGGCCACTGATCGGTGACGCCCGGGAGGGTCTCCAGATTGGCGATGATGCCGGGTCCCATATTATCCTGCAGGGTGGTGGTGAAGCCGAGGAAGGCTTGAGCATGGGGAGGGATCGACTTCGCTCCAGGAAGATTGGCTGCCAGCGCCAGTTTACTCGGCAGGCCCTGCTGCCCATAGAAACCGCCCCCGGAGAAGCCTCTGCGAATACTTGTCACCTGGAACAGACTCCCCGCCTGGTTACTTCTCGTCCCGAAAATGGCGTTGGTGCCTGCCATGATGTTGGCAAGTGAGTCACTGCGGAGTAATACCGCCACATGATTCTGCTCCAGGCGGACCGGCCCGAAGCCAGCAGGAGGCTGATCGCTGGGGAAGGTCATGGCCTCCTGGACCGCATACACGGTCTTTTTTTGTTGCTTCGATGTCTCCAGATCGACCGGCAGATAATTCGGGTACGGCGTCCCGGCCTTGAAAAAACCAGAAGTTTTTCCTATGCTTGGGATGTAATGGTGGAAGTAGGGCAGTCCCCAGGCTACCAGGATGTTCAATCCGGTAGGAGTGGGCGTAAATTGCTTTTCCAGGCCCTGGAGGACGGACTCCAGATGCTGCTGCGCCTCCTGCAAGGCTTTCGCATTCGCTGGGACATTCAATGTAGCGGTGATGACATGACTATGCAGTGGAGGGACCTCGACCAGAATCGTGCCATTACTACTATTTACGCCTGAGCCATTGTCCTTGATCATCTGAAGGTTTTGGACGATATATTGTTCTAGCGGCGGTTGGATGGCGGCGAAAACCCGCTCGGGTGGTTGAACAAACGTGTCGATAAGCTCGTAGATGCCAGCGGATGCCAGCGCCGTGCCAAGGGTGCGTGCCGTCCCTGTAAGGAAACGTCGTCTACTCAGTTCCTTGTGTTGTTTTACTGCAAACACATTTTCGTCGTTATCTGTCATGAAACACATTCTCCTTGCTTATAATTGTCGCTCTTCTGTTACCTTTGAGAGCATTTCCTCACTCAAAGGCCCAGCTATCAGAGTTTCGGGCCACTCCCCAGCTGAGGCGCCTCGCTCTCTCTCGTACCAAATGCTCGGTGAGAGCGCTCGTTATCCGTTAGCAAATCTGCTCTCATAAAGGATGAAGTGAGTGGGAGTGTCTGGAGTCTCTCGCCGTTGCCCCAGACCCCTCGCAACCAGTGTGGACCCGCCTGGAGCGCATCCAACAGTTATAAGTATACTGGGAGGACTCGGGGAAGTCAGCTTCCATCAGTTGGCATGTCACTTCCCACGAGATGCGCAACGAGCTGTACCTTCGGCTGAAGTGGCTTCACAGGCCCGTTCAATTCTCTCGCTTTTTTCTGACAAGGGGTCAGAAAGAGCTCTGTGAGAGCAGTTCCTCACTCCAAGGCCCAGCGAATGCACCTCGTCCTCACTGGTCCTAGTGTAAGGAGGAAGCGTCATGAAAGCGTCATGAAAGCGTCATGAACATCATCATGGGCCGTGGCCCCAAACGCTGACCTACCCATGTGTTAGAACACGTCTGGCAGGAAGACTGCCGACCTCGGCCCCCCTCCGATCAGCTCAGCTTTCCCTCTGTTTGGCGTGAGGAAGTGCTCTCGCTGCCTTCTGCAAACCTGAGAGCAATGAAGGACGCTCTCACGCCAGTTCGACTTCTGAGATAAAACTCGTTGCGCATCCCGTGGGACATCCAGCACTGTCTTTCCAATCTATTCGTAGAATACAGTGACAAGTTCCCAAGGCCATGGGAGGACATTCCCAATTCAGGCAGGAAAAGGTTCCGGGAAGGCGACGTCCATTTGAGGAGAGAAGGCAAACAATTCTAACTGTGCAGCGCACCACCCCAAGGGCAGCCGCCCTCGCCCTTAAGCAGCTTGACAAATGTGCCCAAACTTAGTATGTTTATACTATCATAGTTTAAGATTATCATCATACTAATGGTAGGGGCGGCCCTTGCGGCTGCCCCTGGTCCTTAAGGAGAGTTAGAGAACATGTATACACCGATACGATCAAGCAAACTGTACGAGCGAATCGCCGAGCAGATCGAGCAGCGTATCCTCAGTGGTGAACTGCGTACTGGGGATCGTCTACCAACCGAGAACGAATTGGCTGAGCAATTCGGTGCCAGCCGCACGGCGGTCCGTGAAGCCATGAAGACGCTGGCTCAGCGGGGGTTGATCGATACGCGACCTGGTCGGGGAGCTATTGTGATTAATGCCACCTCACAGGCCATGCGCCACTCCCTCGAACTGCTGATGAGCTTCGAGCAGGCGGGCGGTTCAGCTGATCTGATGGAGGTGCGCGAAATACTGGAGCCGGAGATTGCCGCTCTGGCTGCGAGGCGCGCCACCCAGGAACACGTGACGGCCATGCGGGAGGCGGTGCAGGCGATGGATGCCAGTTTGCAGGATGCCGATGCCTACATTGCCGCCGACAACGATTTTCACCGTGCTCTGGCACAAGGCACTCAGAACAAGCTCATCATTACACTGATTGACTCCATTGTCGACCTGCTCAGTGAGCAGCGCAAGCAGATCTTCGTGGTTGAGGGTGGCCCTGCGCGCGGACAACTCTATCATAAACTCCTCCTCGACGCCATTAGGCACCATGATCCCGAAGCTGCTCGTCAGGCCATGTGTGCTCACCTGCGGCAAGTTCGTCAGGATGCTGGGATTGCAGCTGCACAGCCGTAGTCGTCAAGCACCCATCTCTGTGAAGCGGAGGCTTGCACAGGGGTCAAGGAAGCGGAATTTGCAATGACGCGCCCAGTGACGCTCCTGGTGACGCTCCCATGACGCTTCATCCGTATACTATAGTCCATGAGCAGAGGGAAGTCCCATTGGCATGGCGAAAGCGGGGAGCCTGGCATTGGATGCGAGGCCAACTGCTGATTTATCTCGTAGCTGCCCGATTTATCGTGGCAGCGATTTATCGAGGACCTTCCGCAGGAAGGCCGATTTATCGAGCACGTCACGCGCGGCTTTGATATTATTTGGAGGTGAGACAATGACAGTGACGCAGCAGACGATGACTGACGAGCAACGCAAATCCGTAGCGCTCGAATATCTCAAAAGGATTGATCGAGGCGAAAACTTTTTTGATCTGTTCGCTGGCGATGCTCAGGTGTACCTTCCCAAGTGGGGTCTCGCCAACGGTCGGACGGAGTTCGAGAAGCTCTTCGCAGATCTTGGGTCTATCCTTTCATCGATCCGACACGATTATGCCTACTTCAACTACATCATCCAGGGTGACTATGTTGTCGTGGAGGGAACCAGTTATGGAGTTACGTCCGACGGCACCGAATGGCGCGCGGGCGTAACTCATGCCGGTCGGTGGTGCGATGTCTTCGAGATTCGCGACTTCCTGATTCAGCGCTGCTTCATCTATCTCGATCCCGACTACGCTGGTGCTGACACAGCCAGATACCCATGGCTGAGGAGGTAAGAATGGCAATGAGAATCTTCACCTACGACGCCTTGCCCAGTAGGGTCATCTTCGGGCCCGGGGCGAGCCGGAGGAGGCTCGCTGAGGAGGTGGACCGGCTGGGCGCCCGCCGCGTCCTGCTCATCGCCACGGAGCGGGAGAGGGAGTTCGCCGAAGAGTTATCGGCGCCCTTAGGCGAGCGTCTCGTCGGCGTCTTCACCGGGGTCACGCAGCACGTGCCTGTCGAGGTGGCTGAGGAGGCCAGGGAGTTGGCCCGCCGACTCAAAGCGGACTGCCTGTTAAGCATCGGCGGAGGGTCGACGACCGGCACGGCCAAGGCCATCGCGCTCGTGGAGCCGCTGCCCATCGTCGCGGTGCCGACCACCTACGCCGGCTCGGAGATGACCCCAGTCTGGGGCCTGACCCAGGGGCAGCGCAAGACGACCGGAACCTCACGCGACGTTCTGCCGCAGGTCGTCGTCTACGACCCGGAGCTCACCTTCTCCCTACCCCCGTTCATCACCGGGCCGAGCGCGATGAACGCCATGGCCCACTGCGTCGAGGCCTTCTACGCGCCGGGCGCCAACCCGGTCACCTCCCTCATGGCCGAGGAGGGCATCCGGGCGCTTGCGCATGGCGTGCCGGTGGCGGTCGAGAAGCC
>WNFS01018380.1_pt1 | contig 11443 bp, 9 predicted proteins | sample 5400141 | NCBI WGS metagenome assembly WNFS01 (sample SAMN13153358, study PRJNA577476) | soil metagenome | isolation source: 60 cm saprolite under Madrone tree | place: USA:California | collected 2016-06-14 | reverse complement strand
GCCGACTGGGTGAGGATCTCCCGGCCCGCGAACGTGATCCCGAGAGGCGGCTCCAGGGTGGCCCGGTAGCCGCCCAGGTCGCTCGCGCGCAGCAGGCCGCCCAGTCGCTCGGAGAACGCGCCGACCGCGGCCGCGATGTCGCCCGCGTAGAAGCGCCGGCGCGCGGCCGCGATGCCCGCCAACCGATCGCGGGCGCCGGCGCCGGCCTCGACCAGTCGCTCCAGCGTGCCCGCGAGTGCCGGCTGCACGAACAGCGCGCCCGCCGGCGGGACGCGGCCACCCGGATAGAACACCGCCTCGCCCCCGGGCGGATAGAGCGCGAACTGCGCGCGCGTCGCCGGCTGGTCGAGCATCCGGTGCATGAACTCGTACATCGGGAAGCCGCGCCGGGCATAGCCGACCGCGGGCCCGAGCACCTCCGACAGCGTCCTCGTGCCGAGCGTCTCCAGCAGCGTGAGGTAGGCGTCCACCGCCCCCGGCACCGTGAACGACAGGTGGGCGTCGGCTCCCGGGCCGGTCGGAATGCGATCGAGCCCGCGACCGGCGAAGGCTCCGATGGTGGCCAGGGCCGGAGCGGTCCCCTGCCCGCTCAGCGCCAGGGTGCGCCGGCTGCGCGCCTCGTGGACGAGCGCGACACACTCCCCCATGAGCGTGTAGGACGCGGTGGGCTCCACCACCGCGGCCGCGAAGCCGGCCGCCACCGCGGCGTCGAAAGCGTTGCCGCCGCCGAGGAGCATCCGCATGCCGGCCATCGCCACCAGTGGATGCCCGGCGGCCACCACGCCCTGGGTGCCGGAGACGACCGGGCGCGTGGTCGCCCGGTCGGCGGCGTGGTGCTCGATCTCGGGGCTGGGACCGGTCGGGCGGCTCACCGCGGCAGCATATCGCGTTCCGGGCGAGCCCGGCCAGGCCCTGGCGGAGACGTCAGAAGATCGCGCGCTCGACGAACAGGACCACGCCCACCAGGAGGATGACCAGCGAGCAGCCCGCGACCGCTCGGGGTTCCCACCGCGTCCGCCGGAGAAGCAGCAGCAAGGGCAGACAGACCGCCACCACCAGCGCCTGCCCCACCTCGACCCCCACGTTGAACCCGAACAGCGAGAGCAGCAGCCCGTGGGCGGGCAGGCCGAGCTCCCGCAGGGCCGACGAGAACCCGAATCCGTGCACGAGGCCGAACGCGAAGCTGACCAGCCAGCGACGCGAGACGGTCGGCTTCAGGAAGAGGTTCTCGGCGGCCACGAACGCGATGGAGAGCGCGATCACCGCCTCGACCAGCCGATCCGGCACCGTCACCACCTGCAGCACCGCGAGCGAGAGGGTGACGCTGTGGGCGATCGTGAACGCGGTGATGATCTTCGCGAGCGAGAGGAGCCCCCCGCCCGGCAGGAGCAATCCGACGAGGAACAGCAGGTGGTCGTACCCGGTCAGGATGTGGTTGATCCCGAGCACGAAGAAGCTGCCCGTCGCGCGCGCGACACCGGCCGGCTCCCCGACCACGAAGCGCGCCCGGCGCGTGTCGGGGGCGAACGCGAACTGCTGGGTGCCGCTCGGCGCCTCGAGCTTCGCCAAGGTGTGATGGTCGGCGCCGAGGACGTCGAAGATGTCGTCCTGCACGCTGAGCTCCCGCACCAGCCCCCCGCAGGCGAAATCGACCAGCATCGTGAAGCTCGTGGCATCGAAGCTCGACGGCTGGACCTGCCCGGGCCCCGGCTCGCACCGGACTCCGTCCGCCTCGAGGATGATGCGGGTGCGGAGCAGGTCGAGCAGCTGCTCGCGGCTCGACGCGCTTCCCTTCTGCTCGAGGCGGAGGGCTTCGGCCAGCTCCGACGGAAGCGTGGCGGTCGGCAGGGTCAGGCGGTAGCGCACCGGGGTCCGGCTGACCGTGATCGAGGCGTAGCCAGTGCTTCCCCCCGCGTGGGCCCACGCCGCCGCCACCGCTCCCGCCACGAGCAGGGCGCCGAGCCCGGTCCGGGCGAGCGACCGGCTCACCCGTCGACGACCGCGCGCAGCACCTTCTCCCACTCTTCCCCGATGAACCGGGACATCAGGTAGACCTGGTCGTGTCCCTGGACCTTCATGTACTGGAGGACCTTCTGCGGGTTCGCGGCCCCGAACTCGGCCCCGAGCACGGGAGTGCTCCCCCGATACAGGATCGCGGTGTAGCCGGGAGGATCGAGTCCGAACTCCCGCAGCCCGCTCGGCGCCCACTCGTCTCGCTCCATCACCCGGACCGGGGCCGACACGTGCATGAACTTGATCGAGTCGTCGAGCAACGCGGTCGTCGACCCGGGCAGGACGCGGCCGTCCGGGGCCGCCCGCCACCCGTCGGGGCCGCGCACGAAGACCCGCTGCCCGGTGGTCGTCCGCAGCTCGACCCGGTCGATCTCGGCCGGGGCCTCCGGCATGACGCCGGCCGGCCGGAACCGCACCAGCTGCCGGCTCTCCCGCAGGTGACCGGACACGACCATGGTCGCGAGGAGACCCACCGCGAGGAGCGCACCCGCGGGCCCCAGCCAGCGACGGGCTCCCCTCATCGCCGCCTCCACCACACCACGACCCCCGCCGCCATCACCCCCAGAGGCAGGAGCACCTCGATGCCGAGGAAGATCCGCTGCATCTGCGACTTGGTGAGGAGAACCAGCGGCGGCACCGGCATCCGCACCGCCACCGAAGGCGCCCGCTCCTCCCGCACCGCCCACCGCACCATCCCCAGCGCGAGGTCGCTGTTGGCCATGTAGGGCAGGAAGGAGTTGCTCGCGAAGTCGCCGTCGCCGATCACCACGAGCCGGAACGGGCGGGCGCCCGCCGCGGCTCCGGGCCACGTCCCCTCGAGCGCAGCGGCCAGGGTTCGCCGACCGGGGCGATCCGGGCTTCCCGCGGCCGGCGCGGCGCTCTCGCGGCCGGGCTGACGCTCGGCCACCGGCTGGACGGCCCGCGTGAAGCTCTGGGGACTGCTGCGAAAGAGCGGGGCGCTCGTCACCCCGGGTGGCGGCGGCAGCAGGGTCAGGGAGCGGATGCCCGGGAAGAACGTCAGCGCGATCCGCCGGGTGATCGGGTGCGTCTCGTACACGGGAACCGCGACCACCTCCGGATCGGTCGAGTAGTGATCCAGCGGGTCGATCACGACGTCCTGCTCGACCGCCACGCCCACCTTCCGGAGACCGGCGGCCAGGCGGGGCTCGAGCACGAAGCCGAGGTCGTACATGAGCACCGCCGCGCCGCCCCGGGCGAGGTAGTCGAGGAGGAGATCGCTCTCTCCGGGGAGATAGGTGGAGCGCGGGTTCACGTCGAGCACCGCCGCGCAGTCCGTCGGGATCGCGCTCGAGGTCGCCGGGGTGATCTTCCGGACGTCGTAGCCGAGGGACTCGAGCGCCCGCCTCAGCCGTCCCACGCCGTGGAACCGCATCTGCACGATCGCGGAGGCGCCCTCCCCGTGCCCGTGCCCCGCCACCCCTTCGAAGTGGGTGTGGAACTCGAAGTTCTCCATCGGGTACTCGCCGTGGCCTTCCATGAAGCAGACCGTGGTCACCTGCTCCCGCGTCACCCGCAGGATGCCGAGGGCGATCTGGTCCTCGTCGGTGCTCATCACCTGGATCCGGCGCCCGTCCATCTCGAGCACGGCCGCGTTGTAGATCCGCACCCCGTAGGTGTCGGCGACGGTCGGCTGCTTGTCGGGATCGACGGTCCGGACGTGGAGGCGGGGGTTGCGGCGCCCGAGCACCTCGACCATGTCCTTCGCCCGCCGCCCCTCCTGATCCTGCGACTGGTAGAAATAGGTGAGCTTCACGTCGCGGCTCAGCCGATCGACGACGGTCTCGGCCTGCTTCGAGGGCGTGAAGACGCCCTCGCGGGTGAGGTCGAAGTGCGCGTCGTGGAGCACGAGGGCCACATTCGCGAGGGCCACGATCCCGAAGGTCGCCACGACAACGCCGACCACGTAGCCCAGCGCGGGGAGGCGGCGGAGGCGCGGCTGCAGGGGGAGCCGCAGCCCGAGCGCGAAGAGCACCGCGAGCGCCACGAGCCAGCCCCCGAACCAGAGCGTGTTGACGGCGTCGAGGCGGTCCATCGTTACCGGCGCGCCAGGGCCCGGACGCTCAGGAAGAGGCCGGCCAGGATGATCGTGAGGAAGAAGCCCACGTCGGAGAGGAACAGGGCGCCGGTGGCGAACGGGGAGAAGTGCGCGACCAGCGACAGGTGGGTGACGATCCCGTCGAACGGATCGGGCAGCAGGTAGCCGAGGGTGTCGATCATCCAGAGCAGGATTCCGGCGCCCAGGGCCACCACCGCGGCCACGATCTGGTTCGTCACGAGCCCGGACACCAGGAGCCCGATGGCGGTGAGCGTGGCGGCCAGGAGCAGGAGCCCCAGGAACCCGCTGTAGATCGGCCCCCAGTCGGGGTCGCCGTAGAGGCCCAGGACGATCGCATAGCTGCCGGTGAGCGCGAGCATCAGAGCGGGCAACGTCAGCCCGGCGACGAACTTGGCCAGGACGATCTCGATCTCCCGGACCGGCGACGTCAGGAGCAGCTCGAGCGTCCCCGTCCTCCGCTCCTCCGCGAAGAGCCGCATGGTCACCACCGGCACGATGAGGAGGAACAGCACCGCGGCCTGGAAGAAGACCCGGACCAGCTCGCCGGTCCGGTTCAGGAAGAGGACCGCGGTGAAGGTGTAGCCCATGAGGAGCAGATAGACCGCCACCGTGGCGTAGGCGATGGGGGACGCGAAGACCGCCCGCTCCTCCTTGAGCAGCAGCGTGCCGAAGTGCCTCACGCGGCTGCCTCCGGCCCGCCGCTCGTGAGGCCGAGGAAGAGGGCCTCGAGATCGACCGGCGCCGGCCCGATCTCGTGGAGGCCGAAGCCGCCGGCCACCGTCGCGGCGGCCAGCGCCTCCGCGGTCGGGACCGACGCGACGTCCACGAAGTAGCTCGCGAGATCGGCCCCGGGCTCGCGCTCGGCCCGCACGCCGAGAACGCCGGGGACCCGCCGGAGACAGGCCTCGACCGCCGGCTCCGCTCCGCGCACCCGCAGCCGGAAGCGCCGGCCGAGCCCCTCGCCCCGGACCGCGTGCACGCCGAGCAGCCGTCCCGCGAGCAGGATCGCCACCCGGTCGGCCACCCGCTCGATCTCGCCGAGAATGTGGGAGGTGACGACGACGGTGCGCTCACCCGCCAGGGATCGGATGTGCCCGCGCATCTCGATGATCTGCCGCGGGTCGAGGCCGTTGGTGGGCTCGTCGAGGATCAGGAGGGCCGGATCGCCCAGCAGGGCCTGGCCGATGGCCACGCGCTGCCGGTAGCCGCGCGAGAGCTTGCCGATGAGGAGCCCCTGGACGTCCCCGAGCGCCAGCCGCTCGACCACGCCGCCCACCACGGAGGGCGCGGCCTTGCGCGAGAGGCCCTTGATCCGAGCCATGAAGAGGAGGAACTCGCGCACGCTCATCCAGCCGTAGAGCGGCGCATCCTCGGGCACGTAGCCGACCCGGGCGCGCGCCGCGAGCGAGTGGCGCATCCTCGGGCACGTAGCCGACCCGGGCGCGCGCCGCGAGCGAGTCGTGCACGACGTCGAGCCCGGCGATTCGGGCGGTGCCGGCGGACGGCCGCAGGTACCCGGTGAGGATTCGCAGGATCGTGGTCTTGCCGGAGCCGTTCGGGCCGAGCAGCCCCATGACCTCGCCGGCGTCGACCTCGAGAGACACCCGGTCGACGGCCAGTCGGGGCCCATACCATTTGGTGAGCTGGTCGGCGACGATGACCGGGGGCATGGCGGGCGGCGACCATCGCGCCGTCGGCCGGCCGGGCCGGCCGACGGTCGCGTCCTACCTGGACTGCGTGGTCGTGTGACCTACTCGAAGACCTGCGGAGCGTGCGTGGTCCGCGCCTTGCCGGCGGGGCCGTCCGGGTCGTGGGCGGTCATGAAGCTCGCGTTCTCTCGGCCCTGCAGCATCCGGATGTACTCGTACGCGTTCAGGATCCCGGTGGGGTTGTAGGCCAGCGAGACGTCCGGCAGGAGGTTCTTGGTCACGTTCTCCGAGAAGTAGACGTTGTCGCTCGTCAGGATGACCGTGCCGGTCTTCGGCAGACGGACGATCGCCATCTGGCTCCCAGGGGTGTGGCCGGGCCAGGACTTCAGCACGACGCTGCCGTCGCCGAAGACGTCCAGGTCACCCGAGAGCTGCTCCATCTTGAACTTGTTGGGGAGCGACTCGCCGAGGTCGTTGCGGAGGCAGGCCACGTCCCCGGGAATGTAGGGCCCGGCGGTGCCCGGCTCCGGCCACGCCGCGTTCTTCATCTCGGCCCCCTGGACGAGGAAGATCGCCTTGGGGAACTTGCAGACGTTCCCGCCGTGGTCGAGGTGCATGTGGCCGACCGCCACGTACTTGATGTCATCGGGGCTCACCCCGATCTTCTTCAGCTGCGTGTCGATCGCCACGTCCGGCCCACGCTCGGGGGTCAGCCCCTTGATGAAGGGCCCCCAGTAGCTCGGATCGCTGATGATCTTGTCGTTGTTCCCGGTGTCGAAGAGGAAGTTGCCCTTGGGATGCCGCACCAGGAAGAAGCCGACCGGCACCGTGATCTGCGTGCTCGGCGCCCCCGACTGCAGCGCGCTCTTCGCGATGGTCAGCCCGCCGGAGCTGAACGCGTAGAGCTTCATTCCGGCCGGAGGCGCGGTCTGGGCGAGCGCCGCCGACCCGGCGAAGAGAACTACGAGGACTCCCGAGAACAGCCCGAGGATCTTGCGATTCATGCGGCCCCTCCTCACGGATCCGATCGCTCGCTGCAGTGCAACGACGTGGCGCGCATCTTCTCTCATCGGCGTGCTGCCGACCTCGCGCGCCGAATATAGGCGTCCGGCGAGACCCTTGTCAAGCAACGTCACGTCGTGACGCGTCACGGTTGGACTACGAGGCCTGGTCGTCCTGCTCGCCTACCGTTCCTGGGCGGCGTCGCCCGCTCTACGGCCCGCCCCCTTCCCGCGCCTCGCAGGCGGCGAGCCGGGCGGCGAGAAAGCTCTGCTCGCGCGCGTTGTCGACGAGGTCGAGCGCGGCGCGGTACTCGGCGGCCGCCTCCGGCCAGCGGCCGAGCCGCCGGAGGAAGTCGGCGCGCGCGGCGGGCAGCAGATGATACCCGCGGAGCGCCGACGCCTCGATCGCGTCGATGGCGGCCAGGCCGGCGGCCGGGCCCTCCGCCAGCCCGATGGCCACCGCCCGATTCAGCTCGACCACCGGCGACGGGGCGACGTCGACGAGAGCCTCGTAGAGGGCCACGATCCGGGACCAGTCCGTCGCCTCCCAGGAGCCGGCCCGCGCGTGGCACGCGGCGATCGCGGCCTGGAGCTGATAGGGCCCCACGCGCTCCATCGCCCGAGCGCGGTCGAGGCAGGCCAGGCCGCGCGCGATTCGCGTCCGATCCCAGCCGGTTCGATCCTGATCCTCGAGGAGGATCAGGTTGCCGGCCGCATCCGTGCGCGTCGCCGCCCGGGAGGCCTGGAGATCCATGAGCGCCACGAGGCCCAGGACCTCGGGCTCGGCCGGCATCAGCTCGGCGAGCATGTGTCCGACGCGGAGCGCCTCCTCACAGAGATCGTGCCGCACGAGGGCCTCCCCCGCGTGGGCGGCATAGCCCTCGTTGAAGATGAGGTAGATGACCGCGAGCACGGACGCCAGGCGATCGGCCAGGTCGGGCCCTTCGGGCACCTCGTAGGGCAGCCCGCGCTCGCGAATCGCGCGCTTGGCGCGCACGAGCCGCTGCGCGATGGTCGGCTCGGGCACCAGGAAGGCGCGGGCGATCTCCGGCGTCGCCAGACCGCCCACCAGCCGCAGCGTGAGCGCGACCCGGCTGTCGGCGGGCAGGCCCGGATGGCAGCAGGTGAAGATCAGCCGGAGCCGGTCGTCCGGGATCTCCTCGGGATCCATGGTCTCGGGGCCCTCGGTCGCCGCGCCGAGCGTCGTCTCATAGGCCAGGGCCGCGGCGTGGCCCCCGGCCCGCCGGCTGCGCCGCAGGTGGTCCAGCGCACGCCGTCGCCCGGTGGTGAGAAGCCAGGCGCCCGGGCGATCCGGCATCCCGTGAGTCGGCCAGTGATCGAGCGCGCGCTCGAAGGCCTCCTGGGCGATCTCCTCCGCGATGTCGAGATCGCGCACGATCCGGGCCACGGAGGCGACCAGCCGCCCGTACTCCAGGCGGAACACCTCCGCGATCGGCCCATGGGCGTGGCCCTCCGGCGGGGGCGGGTGATCGCTCGATCCCACGAACCGGGATGTTACGCGATCCCGCCGTCCCCCGCGCGCGGGCCGACGCGGGCGCCGGCCTGCCTACATCGGCCAGATCGGCCGCACCTCGACGAAGCCGCCATCCCCGAGCGGGACCTTCTTGGCCCACTCGACCGCCTCCGCCTTGGTGTCGCAGTCGATCAGGTAGAACGTGGCCCGCCTTGACGCGGACACGAGCGCCATCGCTGTCCGGGCGCAGTCGCTCCGCCGCGACGACCTTGCCGGCCGCGCGCAGCGCCTCGCCGAGCTTCATGTGACCCTGGAGGATCGCCTGCATCTCCGCCGGGGGCGGGGGGGGCCCTGGGTTCTTGTTGTCCGAGCCGATCAGTAGCAAGTAGCGCATTGGGGTCTCCTCTCATCCCATACGACGTCGATGACCCATCGAAATCGACAGGCTACCCCTTGTGCTCCTGGAGGCACTGCAGCGCGAGCCCCCCGTGGCTCCAGGCCGCGCCGGCCGCCATCGCCATCGCCACGAAGGTGGTCTCCGCGATCTCCGCGTCCGCGGCGCCGGCCTCGGATGCCTTGCGGGTGTGGGCCTGGATGCACCACGGGCACTGGGTGATCTGGGCGATTCCGAGCGCGATGAGCTCCTTCGTCTTGCCGGGGATCGCCCCGTCCTTGAACGCCTTCTGATCGAACTCGAGGAAGGCCCGGTAGGCCTCCGGCACCAGCTCCCGCATGCGCTTGAACTGGGTGCCGACGTCGACTCCGTGGAACTCCATGGCGCTGCCTCCTTGGTGGGCCTACTGGATGGGAACCGGCGTGATGCCCCAGATCTCGTCGGCGTACTGTCGGATCGTCCGGTCGCTGGAGAACTTGCCCATGTGGGCCACGTTCAGGATCGACTTCCGCGTCCACGCGGGCTGATCGCGATAGGTCTGCCCGACGCGCTCCTGGCAGGCGACGTAGGACGCGTAGTCCGCGAGCAGGAAGAAGTAGTCGCCGCCCAGGAGCGAATCCACCAGCGGTCGGAAGAGGCCAGGCTCCGCGGGGCTGAACGCACCGCCCCCGATCATGTCGAGCACCTGGGCCAACTCCCCGTTGGTCCGGTAGATCTCCCGGGGATCGTAGTGCGGTCGTCGGGCCACGACCTCGTCCGCGGTCAGGCCGAAGATGAAGATGTTGTCCTCCCCCACCTCCTGGGCCATCTCCACGGTGGCCCCGTCCATGGTGCCGATGGTCAGGGCCCCGTTCAGCCCGAACTTCATGTTGCCGGTCCCCGAGGCCTCGGTCCCCGCGGTCGAGATCTGCTCGGACAGCTCCGTCCCGGGAAAGATCTGCTCCGCGAGCGACACCCGATAGTCGGCCAGGAACGCGACGGCCAGCCGGTCGCGGACGGCGGAGTCCCCGTTCACGGTGTCGCCGACCGCGTTGATGAGCCGGATGATGAGCTTGGCCATGGTGTAGCTGGGCGCCGCCTTGCCGCCGAAGATGACGGTGCGCGGCACGTCGACCCCGCGCCCGTCCCTGATGCGGTTGTAGAGGGTGACGACGTGCAGCACGTTCAGAAGCTGGCGCTTGTACTCGTGGATCCGCTTGACCTGCACGTCGAAGAGCGAGTCGGGGTTCACCGCGAGGGTCATCCCGCGGTGCTCGTACTGGCGGGTGATCGTCTCCGCCAGGCGGCGCTTGTTGTCCCGCTTGGCGGTGAGCCATCGAGCCGCGAAGGCCGGGTCGGCCGCCAGCTTGCTCAGCCCGCGGAGCGAATCCAGATCCGTCACCCAGCCGGGGCCGATCGCCTCGGTGATCAGCCCGGCCAGCGGCGGGTTGCTCTCGAGCAGCCACCGGCGTGGGGTGATCCCGTTGGTCTTGTTGTTGAACCGCTGCGGCCACATCTCGTGGAACTCGCGAAAGACGTCGCGCTTGAGGATCTCGGTGTGCAGCGCGGCCACCCCGTTGACGCTGTGGCTGCCGACGATGGCGAGGGTGGCCATGCGCACCCGCCGCCCACCCTGCTCGTCGATGATCGACATCCGGCCGGCGCGGGCGTCGTCGGGCCCGAACCGACGCTTCACCTCGTCCAGGAAGCGCCGGTTGATCTCGTAGATGACCTCGAGATGCCGGGGCAGCATCGCCGCGACCATCCCCACCGGCCAGCGCTCCAGCGCCTCCGGGAGCACGGTGTGATTCGTGTAGCCGAAGGTGGCCTGGGTGATCGTCCACGCGTCGTCCCAGTCCAGTCCCTCGACGTCGACGAGGAGCCGCATCAGCTCCGGCACCGCCAGCGCGGGGTGCGTGTCGTTCAGCTGGATGGCCACCTTGTCCGCGAAGCGGTCGAAGGTCCGGAGCCCGCGGGGCTCGTCGAACAGGTGGTACCGCTTCCGGTAGCGCCGGATGATGTCCTGCAGCGTGGCGGAGACGAAGAAGTACTCCTGCGCCAGGCGGAGCTCCTGCCCCGCGACCACGTTGTCGCTCGGGTAGAGCACCCGACAGATGTTCTCCGATTCGGCCCGGGCCTGGATGGCCGCGATGTACTCGCCCTCGTTGAACTCGCGGAGATCGAACTCCTGGACCGCCCGCGCCCCCCACAGGCGGAGGGTGTTGACGGTTCGAGTGCCGTAGCCGGGGATCGGCGTGTCGTAGGGCGTGGCGAGGACATCTCGGGTATCCACCCAGTCCTTCACGATGCGGCCCTGCGCGTCGAGGCGGGTGCGGACCTGGCCGTAGAACTGGACGCGGAACCGGTCCCCCACGCGCGGGATCTCCCAGGGATTGCCGTAGCGGAGCCAGCTGTCGGGAACCTCCACCTGGGCCCCGTTCACGATGCGCTGATGGAAGATGCCGTAGTCGTACCGGAGCCCGTAGCCGTACGACGCGTACCCGAGCGTCGCCATCGAATCGAGAAAGCACGCGGCGAGCCGCCCGAGCCCGCCGTTGCCCAGCCCGGCGTCCCACTCCGCCTCGCGGAGGTCCTCGAGCCGATAGCCGAGCTCCTGCAGCGCCTTCGCGCACTGCTCCTGTAGCCCCAGGTTGATCAGGCTGTTTCCGAGCGTGCGACCCATCAGGTACTCGAGCGAGAGGTAGTAGACCCGCTTCGGGTCGAGCCGATAGTAGGTGTCCTGGGTGTGGACCCACCGCTCGATCATCCGGTCCCGCACTGCTAAGGCCAGCGCCACGTAGGGCTCCCACTCGGTGTCCACGTGGCCGGGCAGCTCGGCCAGCGTGTACTCCAGGT
>WNFS01003833.1_pt1 | contig 11446 bp, 10 predicted proteins | sample 5400141 | NCBI WGS metagenome assembly WNFS01 (sample SAMN13153358, study PRJNA577476) | soil metagenome | isolation source: 60 cm saprolite under Madrone tree | place: USA:California | collected 2016-06-14 | reverse complement strand
CCAGCCATTGCGACCACGAGCGCGGGGGTCGCGGCATCTCTGGGGTATCCGGATGCGCAGCGCATCTCGCGGGGGGAGATGCTTGAGGTTGTGGCGAGGATTGCGCGGGCCGTGCGTGTGCCCGTGACCGCCGACATGGAGGCTGGCTACGGCACGACGGTCGAGGAGATGATCGAAACGGCAAAGGCGGTGGTCGCCGCCGGAGCCGTGGGAATGAACCTGGAAGATGTGACGGGCGAAGATGAGAGCTCGCAAGTGGAACTGGCACTACAAGTGGAAAAAATTCGGGCCATTTGCGGAACTTCGGCGTCGCTGGGCGTCCCGCTTGTGGTGAATGCGCGAACTGATATTTATCTGATGCCAATCGGGGAGGCCGCGACGCGATTTGAACGAACGGTCGAGCGCCTGCGCGCTTATCACCAGGCTGGGGCGGCCTGCTTGTTTGCCCCGGGAATTCGGGACCGGGAAACAATCTCCAAATTGGTAAAGGCGCTTGGCGCGCCTCTGAACATTCTGCTGACGCCTGGCTGCCCTTCGCTGGGAGAGCTCGAAAAGCTGGGCGTGGCGCGGGCAAGCGCGGGTTCCGGTGTGATGCGGGCTACGCTCGGACTTGTGAGACGGATTGGAAAGGAATTGATGGAAAAAGGGACATTCGAATCGTTGTTCAACGACGCGATTCCCTTCGATGATGTGAATCGGATGATGGGGCGGCGGCTTTTTTAGTGCCGCTCCAACTTATCTGGGCAAGTCTTCCCGGAACGACTGGCCCGCATCTTCGGATGGAAATCTCAAGGTGACATTTTGGTTCAAATAGTTGGAACGGCACAAGTGTGATGACGGAAGCACCCGCATTGCTGCGCGCTCTGAACGAAGAAATTGTGGCGTGCCGAAAATGCCCGCGATTGGTGGCGTATCGTGAAAAAGTGGCGCGTGAAAAGCGGCGAGCCTTCCGCGAGTGGACGTACTGGGGCAAGCCAGTGCCGGGCTTCGGCGACGCGCATGCGCAGCTTCTCATCTTGGGCCTTGCGCCAGCGGCGCACGGCGGTAACCGGACGGGGCGCGTCTTTACAGGGGATCGCTCCGGCGATTTTCTCTACGCTGCGCTGCACAAGGCGGGCTTTGCGAATCAGCCCACTTCCCTGCACCGGGACGATGGTTTGCACCTCAGGAACGCTTACATCACTGCGACAATCCGTTGTGCGCCGCCGGGAAACAAACCGCTGCCCGAAGAAATTCTGAATTGCCGGGGCTATTTGGAGCGTGAGCTTGAGATTTTGCGGCCGAAGGCGGTATTGGCGTTGGGGAAAATCGCCTGGGACGGTTATCTCAATATTTTGAAACAGCAAGGAATTATTTCATCGCGTGCGGCTTATGTCTTTGTGCATGGAGCGGAAGCGAAATTGCCGCCTCCTTCTCCGCGTTTGTTCGGCGTCTATCACCCCAGCCAGCAGAACACGCAGACGGGGCGCGTGACACCGGCGATGTATGCGCAAGTTTTGCGCCGGATCCGAAGGTTCCTGGAGGAGTAGACGCTTACTCCGGCTTTTTTCGTGCTTTGCGTGCCGTGAGAATAAGTGAAGGACAGGCAAGAACCTGCACGCCGAGGCAGCTTGGCAAGCAGCGAGGGGCTTGTTAGAGTCGAAGTATCCAGCCTAAGCGAAAATTTGCGAAAATAAGCACGAACACGCCGGAGAGGCTAAGCCAAATGGGCGAAGAAACGAAGGCGGCGGTGCGCGCGGTCGAAACCGGAGAACGGAAAGACCGCGTGCTGATTGTCGAGGACGAAGAGAACGCGCGGATGGGTTACGAGGCGCTTCTAGAGAGATGGGGTTACAGTGTTTTGGGAGTGGCAAGCGCAGAAGCGGCCCTGGCGGAATTTACAAACTTCCAGCCACACGCCATGATTGCGGACGTCGAATTACCGGGAATGAATGGCCTAAACCTGATAAAACAGCTCGGCGATGATCTGCTTGGTATACCGACGATCGTAATCACCGGCAAGGGCACCGACGAACGAAACGTGGAAGCGATCGAGGCGGGCGCCTACTGGTATATCGAAAAACCTTTTAAGAAACCGATATTGCAGGCATTGCTCGCGAGGGCCTTAGAGTCGGTTCGGAACGCGCGGGAACGCGAATCCATGAGACGGCAGCTGCGCGAGGCAGGCCGACTCGGCGACTTGGTGGGCGCGTCGAAGCCGATGCAGGAAGTGATGCGCATCGTGGAGATGGCGGCGCCAAGTTCGGCTTCCGTGCTGATCACCGGGGAGACCGGTTCGGGAAAAGAAATCGTTGCGCGGACGATTCACAAACTGTCCCCACGCGCGACGGGCCCTTTTGTGGCTATCAATTGTTCGGCGATTCCCGAAACGCTCATGGAAAGCGAAATTTTCGGACACGAGCGCGGCGCGTTTACGGGCGCGGCGGAACGCCGCATCGGGTGCTTCGAGCTGGCCGACGGCGGGACGCTGCTGCTCGATGAGATCGGCGAGATGCCCGCGCCGACGCAAGCGAAACTCCTGCGCGTGCTGGAAGACCGCAAGGTCCGCCGGCTGGGAAGCAAGACCGAGACGCCGGTGGATGTGCGCGTGCTCGCGGCCACGAACAAAGATCCCGAACAAGCGGTCGGCAGCGGCCATCTGCGGCAGGATCTTTATTTCCGGTTGAATGTCTTCCACATCAATTTGCCGCCGCTGCGCGATCACAAAGAGGACATTGCCCTGCTGGTGGAGCACATTCTGCGCGACGTCAACGCCAAGCACGGCAAGCACGTTCGCGGAATCGGCGCGGAAGTTTTGGACATTTTCATGAGCCACACCTGGCCGGGGAATATCCGCGAGCTGCGCAACGTGCTGGAGCGCGCCTCGATCATGTGTGAAAAAGAGCTGATCACGCGCGCTAGCCTGCCGGGGGAATTCGGCAAGACTTCGGCGAAGGGCCCGAGCGATTTGACGACGATCAAGTTCCCGGTCGGCACAACGGTAGACGCGATGGAGCGCGAGCTGATCTTGCAGACGCTGAACGCCACTGGAAATAACAAGACGCGGGCAGCCGACCTTCTGGGAATCAGCCTGAAGACGCTCCACAACAAATTGAAAGAATACGGCGGAGACCGCGCCGAGACGGAGTAAGAACGCTCGATGCAGTTGCGGCTGCGGACAAAACTCACGCTGGTGATGACGGGGCTGGTGGTGCTCGTCGTCGCGGTGCTGTCCGGCGTTTTCGTCGGGCAACTTCTCGAGCAGGTGCTTCAGGAGACCGACAAGCGCGCGCACGAAATTGCGCAGCAGGTGTTTCAGCAGGCGCAACGCGCGCTGACCGATGCCGCTGAACAGGGATTGCGGCCCGCGTCGAATGATCCCCGGGACATCCATGACTTCGTGCGGCGGGCTTTCGAAATCAACGAAATCCTGCATGCCCAGCTGAAAGCCGCGAAGGATACCCCCGCCATTTACGAAGTGTCCATCACGGACCACGAGGGGATGGCGCTTGTTTCGACGGACGAGTCCTTGCCGGGGAAATTCCTTCCGCGGCGAACGGCTCTTTCGCAACTGACACAGCGGGGTTATGCACATCAGGTGAGGGTGCTGGCGGGGCCGCCGAGAGTCTATGAGTTCGATTATCCCTTCAGCAAAGGCGGGCAGCCATTTGGCGAAGTGCGCGTGGTCGTGTCTTCCGGACTTCTGTTGAATGAGATTTCACCGAGTGTGCGAAAATCGGCCACAATCGTCCTGGTGGCCTTGATCATTTCGACCGTACTGGCGGCGGGGGTGAGCCGGGCAGCTCTCGCGCCGCTGAGCGACATTGCCGCGCAACTGGATCGCATTTCTGCCGGGCAATACGATGCGCCGGCGCCGCAGGTCAAGGGCTTCGCGGGAAGCGGCGACGAACTCGGGCAGGTCAGCCAAAAAATCATGCAAGTCGGACAGCAGTTGCGCGGTGTTCATGAAATCTTCAGCACCATGCGCGAAAACCTGGACTCCGTAATGGCCGGCCTGGAAGATGGCTTGCTGCTCTTCACGCGCGACGCCCGCGCCGTCATGGTGAGTCCGGCGGCGGAAAAGTTTCTCGGCGCTCCGGCAGGGCACTTTATCGGGCGCCGCGTGACGGAGATATTCCCACCGGGCCACCCGCTGCGCGATGCGCTGCATTTCGACGGCGATGAACTCAGCGAGGTCGCGGCGGAGACAGAACTGGTGACCACTGAAGGCACGAGGCGCGTGGGCGTGAGCGTTCAGGCGATTCAAGAAGATGGGGAGCGCATGGGCGCGCTGGTGACGCTGCGCGATCTGGACTCGCTCGAAAGCATCAATACGCAGTTGCAGGTGAGCGAACGGCTCGCCGCTGTGGGGCGTATCACTGCAGGCGTGGCGCATGAAGTTAAGAATCCGCTGAATTCCATGCGGCTATGGCTCGAAAACTTGAAGGAATACCTTCCAAAAGAGCAAAACCGTGGAGCGCAGCATGCAGTTCAGGTGCTGGACAAAGAAATTGACCGCCTGGACGCGGTCGTCAAGCGATTCCTCGATTTTACCCGGCCGATGGAAGTGCGGCTGGAGGCCACACAGCTGGCCGAGCTTTTGAAGGAAGTGATGCAGGTGGCGCAACCGCAGCTGAAAAAAGCGAACGTGCAGGTCGCGCAACTTCTTCCCATCGATGTTCCGGAGGTGTACGTGGATCGCGCTCTGCTGAAGCAGGCAGTGCTGAACCTCGTTCTGAATGCGGCCGAGGCCATGCCGAACGGAGGGCAATTACGGCTCGTGCTGAGCCGGCGCGGCGAGATGGCGGAAATCGCCGTGGGCGATACGGGAAAAGGAATTCCGCCGGAAAACAGGCAGAAGATTTTTCAATTGTTTTTCACCACCCGGCCCGGCGGCAGCGGCATCGGGCTCGCCAGCACTTTCCGAATTGTGCAGCTTCACAACGGCTCGATAGACTTTACTTCGGAGGTTGGCCGAGGGACGACGTTTCGCATCGAGCTGCCGCTCGCGGCCTGAGCATGACGGAGAAACCAGCCTGGTCTCAGAGTTCCCTCGCGATTCCATTCCGCTCCGGCGCGCGGATTTCCTTGGCGGTGATGTGTTCTGCCGCGTTTCTCGCGGCGGGATGTGGCGCCATGCGAAGAAAGCCGTCGTTCCGATGGGACACGGCGGTTCAAGTGCGGCCGAAACTGGTGTCTGCGCCGCCAACCGTCAATGACACGCCGGCGGATCCCATGCCAGAACTCCACATCCCGATTTCGCCGCCGCCTTCTGCGATCACGGCGGCACACGGCAACCCGCCGAGGCCGCGAGGTGCGCCGAATTCTTCGGCCGACAACAATGCCTCCGATAAACCAGAAGCGCCGATTATCGTGCCCGAGCTGACGGCCGAAGAAAGAGCGGCCGCGCAGCAGCAAACTGGCCAGAGTATCGGCGTCGCGGAGCGAAATTTGGCAGCAACGCGGGGAAGAAACTTGAACGCCGCGCAAACTGATCTTGCTTCCAAAGTCCGGAGTTTCATTTCCGAGGCCCGCGCTGCCGCTAGCGTGAGCAACTGGATTCGCGCCAGGGATTTAGCGAAAAAGGCGCAGGTATTGTCGGAAGAACTTGAGAAATCCTTGTAGACCGCGCTTTCCGCACGGCGCGGATTGATTCCATGGCATTCCGCAGTGCGATCCCCCGCAACACGAACCATTCGCCGAGTTGCGTTATGATGACGTTATGAAGCAATTCGATGCGGCCATCGCTGGCGGCGGCTTGATTGGCGGATCGATCGCCCTGGAGCTCGCGCGCGCCGGTCTGCGCGTTGGGGTATTTGACCGACAGGAGCCGGGACGTGAAGCCTCATGGGCAGGAGCCGGCATCCTATCAGCCGCGCCAGAGAATCCCGGGATGATTCCGGCCGTCCCGCTGTGCAAAGCGAGTCTTGCGCTTTACCCGGAGTTCGTTGCGATGGTGGAGGAAACATCGGGCCAGCGAGCCGGCTTCCGGCCAAAGGGAACGATTGAAGCATTGTTTTCGCGCGACGCGAAGGCCGAGCTGAGCACACTGATTGCGCTTCATCACGGGCTGGGATTGAAAGCGGAGCCGCTTCGCGCCGAGGATGCGCGGGAGCTGGAGCCCGCCCTGAGCGAGGAGATGGAGGTTGGCGTTCTGCGGCCGGATGAAGCAGCGGTCGATAACCGGGCGCTCACGCGGGCGGTCTTCGAAGCAGCACGCCGCAGCGGAGCGGAGATTTTTTCAAATTGCGGCGTTGAGTCCATTTGGCGGGATGGGGACAAGCATCGTCGCTGCGCCGGCCTGGTACTGCAAAATGAAAAAGTCGAGGCCGCATGGACCATCATCGCCGCCGGATGCTTCTCCGCGGGTTTGGAGGGGGTCGAAGCATACGCCCCGGTGCGGCCGGCGAAAGGACAGATGGTCGCTCTTCGCGCGGAGGAGTTGAAGATCGAGCGCGTGCTGTGGTCGGAAAAGATTTATCTCGTGCCGCGAAACGACGGGCGAATTCTCGCCGGCGCCACGGTCGAATACGTTGGATTTGACAAAGGGACAACCGCACGAGGAATCGAAAACATTCTCTCGGCCGCGATTGAATTGGCGCCGGGACTGGCAGCCGCACGGATCGAAGAAACGTGGGCGGGTTTGCGCCCCGATTCGCCGGATCATTTGCCGATCCTCGGCCCCACGGACCTGGATGGCCTGTTGATTGCCACGGGGCATTTTCGCAGTGGAATCCTTCTCGCGCCCATCACGGCAAAGCTGATGCGCGAGTGGATAACCGAACAGCGCTTTTCCGTCGATTGGGAACGATTTTCTCCTCTGCGCTTTGAAACGCAGGCCACGAAGAAAACCACTGCCTAGAGCCACGTCGGCGTCCCGTGGGACTTCAGGTCATTCGCGAATCCGATGCATCGCGGCAGGAACTATTGCTGGCGCACAACCGGGGGCGTGATGGGCAATGCCTGGCCGAGGTTGGTGAACTGAATCTGGTTGCCGTCGAGCACGATTTCTCGTTCGAGGACTATATCGAGTGTGGAACCGCGCGGGAGCTCCGCCTCCGGACCGCGTGTCAGCAGCACCGCGGCGAGGCCCGCGAGTCCGCCGATCCCGGCTCCAATGCCGGCGCCCTTTGCGCCAGCCGCGATCGCGCCGATTCCGGCGCCGGTTACGGTCGTTTCCGCAACCGTGCCTACGTCTTTCCCTTTGCCGCCAGGGCCGGTCACTTTTCCTTCCGAATCCATTGTCTCTTTTCCGCCGGAATCGGCGCTGCGCGGCGCGGCTTTCAAGTCAACCGTGTAGCCGTTGGGAAAGATCAGGGTGTTCAGGCGCATGCGAAATTCGCCGCGGCCCTTGACGCGTCCCGGACGCTTGGACTCGGTCAATTCGCCGCGGAGATAGGAGCCGACGGGAATGATGATGCGATTGCTTTGCGTGATCGGGAAATTCGTGTGGAAGTAGACGGAATCTCCGGGCTTGGCACTGCGCGTGGAAATGCCATTTTCAAGAACTACCGCGACGCGTGTGCCCGCAGGAACGGTGATTTTCTCAGGAAGCGCCCGCTGCGTTGCTGCCGGCTGCTGCGCGGGCGGCACTGGAGGTGGCGCCTCGAATTGGGGCCCCGGCGGCTCTTGTGCTGTGGCAGTGGGTTCTAGCGCCGGAATGACAAAGCAACCGAGCGCGCCGAACATAAGGCCCAGGAGGAACTTGCGCTTCATCACGGACCTCCATGCTGCACACTGCGATGCGCGACGAAAGGGTGAAGATGCCTCAGTATAGCGCAAGTTTAATTGGCAGAGTGTCCAGGCCGTTTGACCGAGCAGTTATCACAAGCTAGGCTGGACCATGGATGAGGAGGAGTGCAATGGCGAAACTGGCGCTGATTTATGGCATGCGTTTGCTTCCAGAGGAAGACCTAGGCGAAGTGAAAGATGCGACCGTCGTGCTCAAGAACGGCCGCACTGCACGAGTGACCATGCACCTCATCGAAGGCAGCAAAGAAGAGATCCAAGCGACGTTTCAGCAGTCAGCGGAAGCCTTTTTTGACATGTATCCTGAGATATAGAAGCTCGAGATTATGGATTTGAAGCTTGGAGAGAAACCTAGCGGTTGCCGAAGTTCTCCGGATCGGCGTTGGGATCGCCGAGATTATCGCTGATAAGCACCGTAGACTGCCCTGTCAACTCAAAGCGCTTGCGGCACTTGAAGCAGGCCACCAAATCATCAAGCCGCACCATGTAGGACGCCGCCTTAGCGAACTTCTTTTTATCTTCCTCTCCCGCGCCACGAGGCAATTCCTTTTTCTTCCGGCAAACTTTCCAACGCACGGGAAACTCAAATTCACCACGGCAGCTCGGGCAGACCAGCTTGATTTTCCTGGCCTCTTCGCGTTCGGTATAAAAAGCGCGTTCGTCCATAGTCAGGGGGCGGGCGCACGCACCGCTTGCTCAATTGTAACAAATTCAAGCCCGAGGTCACGCCAGCGCGGCAGCCAGTGCTCAAGCGCCGCGAGCGTATGAGTACGGTCTCCGTTCTGCTGACGGTGAGAACCGTCGTGCAGGCATAGGATCTCACCGGCAAGACCTGAGTGGCCATGCCGATTGCGCAATCGGTGTTCGGTGCGCGTGGCGATTCGTTCCATTCGGCGAATCAGCCATTCGCTGGGCTTGTCGGAGCGCCAGTCGCCCGGAATCAGGGTCCACATTACGACGCGCAGATCTAGTTCGCGCGCAACGCCCGCGAGCCATGGATTGCGCATTCCAAATGGGGGACGAAACCACTCCGGCGGCGCGCCGGTAGCATCGCTGATGGTGTCGTTGCATCGTCCCAGCTCGCCCCGAATTTGCGTTTGGCCAAGCCAAAAAAGATTCGGGTGCGTTTCCGTGTGATTCCCAAGGGCGTGCCCGCGAGCGAGGACTTCTTTCGCCAACTCCGGACACTCTCGCGCGAACCGGCCGATCAGGAAAAACGTCGCGCGTGCGTGGTAGCGATCGAGAAGATTCAGCAGCTTAGGCGTGATGGCTGGATTCGGTCCGTCGTCAAACGTGACCGCAAGGCGGTGCGGCGAATTCGTGTGGCAGACCGTCGGTCCAAACAACTGCGATCGCGGAAACACTGCCCCATACGCCGTGATTCCCGCAGCCGTCCCTAGAGCGCTTGCTGCACCGGTGAGTACAGGATTCATCGGCCTTATTTTCGCACGGAGCTCAACAACTCGCCTACTTGCTCTCAAGCACTAATGCGTGTTCCATCCCGAGTGCGCTTATTCCGGCTTGCGGAGAGTTTGCAGGTCGATTCCAAGTTGTTGACACTTCTTATACAAGTGACTGCGCTCGAGTCCCAGCGCCTTTGCGACATTCGTCATGTGAAAATTGTGGCGCTTGATTTCCGACAGCAGCACTTCTCTTTCGTACGCTTCGGTTCGTTCGGCGAGCGTTCCGGAGCCGCTGAGAGAAGCCCCTCCCAGTGTCCCATTCTCCCCCGCGGTTGGCACCGAGGCGGCCAAAACCTGCCGCACATCCGCGGCGGTGACTGCGTCTTCCGCCGAAAGAAGGATGAGCCGCTCCACAACGTTCCGCAGTTCGCGCACATTGCCCGGCCAAGTGTACCGCCGCAACTCTGTGATGGCGTCGCCGCCAAATACCTTTTCCTTCCAGCCGTTCTGGGCCGCTACCTGCTGCGCAAAATGGGCCACCAGAGCCGGAAAATCTTCCGGGCGCTCGCGCAGGGGCGGCAGCGGCAAGGGAAACACAAAGATCCGATGAAACAGATCGCGCCGGAATGTGTTTTGTTTGACCAGCTCATCGAGATTGCGGTGTGTTGCGACGACCACGCGCACGTTCACCCGCACCGGCTTGTCGCCGCCGACGCGCTCCACTTCACCTTCTTCCAGAACGCGCAATAACTTGGCCTGCATCGCCACGGGCATGTCGCCAATTTCATCCAGGAAGAGGGTTCCGCCGTCCGCCTGTTCAAATTTCCCGACGTGCTGCGCGCCCGCGCCCGTGAACGCACCTTTTTCATGGCCAAACAATTCGGATTCGATCAGTTCGGCGGGCACTGCCGCGCAATTCAGCGTGATGAACGGGGCATCGCGTCTCGGCGATTTCTGGTGGATCGCGCGTGCCACCAGCTCTTTTCCCGTGCCCGTTTCGCCGAGGATGCAAACGCGCGTCTCGCTGGCGGCCACGCGGTCGATCTCGGCCAGAAGTTTCTTCATCGCCGGACCGGATCCCACCAGCTCATGTTTTCCGAGCTTCTGTTTCAGCTCGCGGTTTTCCTCTTCCAGCCGCGAAAGTCGCAACGCGTTTTCAACCGTAACGAGCAATTTATCCGTCGAAAGGGGTTTCTCGAGAAAATCCAGGGCGCCAAGCTTCGTCGCCTTGACCGCCATCTCGATATTGGCTTGCCCGGAAATCAGCACGATCGGCGTTTTCACTCCCGCGACTTTGAGATCTTCGAGGAGTTCCAGCCCGCTTTTTCCCGGCATGACCACGTCGGAAAGAATCAAGTCGAAGGCTTCGCTGCGAAGAAGCTCGACCGCGCGTGCGGCATTGTCGCAAACGGTCGCTTCGTGGCCAGCGAGGCGAAATGCCCGGGAAAGTGATGCCAGAGTGTTGGGATCGTCGTCGACCAGCAGTAGATGTGCTTTTCTCGGCAAGCGTCGTCCTTGGCGATGCGTCAGTCCGAAGCAGCAGCGGCTGCGGCCGAAGCGGAGGGCGTAACGGCGGCATCCGCTTCCACCTTGGGGACATGTGGATGACCAGCCTGGCGCTGTGGGAGCTCGATCCGGAACGTGGTACCGTGGCCTTCATCGCTCGTGACTGAAATCGTTCCATGGTGATCGCTCACCACCGACTGCACAATCGCGAGACCCAAGCCTGTCCCCTGCTGTTTGGTGGTGTAATAGGGTGTAAAAAGGCGTGAGCACTCTTCCGGCGTGAGCCCCTTGCCGGTGTCGGCAACTTCAATGCGCACGTTGCCGTCATGCTCGGAGGTGCGCATCGTCAGCGTCCCGCCGGCAGGCATGGCATCGAGCGCATTCAGCACCAGGTTTTGAAACGCGCGATGCAGGAGGTCGGCATCCGCGTCAATCTCCGGCAGCGGCTCCGTCAAAAAATATTCCGGCGTGATGACAGGCTTGCCCACAGCGTTGAACTGCGCTTCGAATAGCCGCACGGCATTGCGCAGCGATTCGTTCACGTTTACGCGGGCGAAGTGCGGCGCAGGCATCTTTGAAAAATCACTGAACCGCCCCACGATGGTATTGAGATTCGCGAGCTCGGCTTTCAGTGTGGCCGTGGACTCCGTGAAAACCTCCAGAAATTGTTTGGCGTCCAATTGCCGCGCGCGCTGCAGATTTTCCACGGTGATCTGCAGGGGAAAGAGCGGATTGCGCAGCTCGTGGGCCAGACGCCGGGCCAATTCGCGCCAGGCGGCGACGCGCTCGGTTTGCACCAACTGTTCGCG
>WNFS01003832.1_pt1 | contig 11446 bp, 14 predicted proteins | sample 5400141 | NCBI WGS metagenome assembly WNFS01 (sample SAMN13153358, study PRJNA577476) | soil metagenome | isolation source: 60 cm saprolite under Madrone tree | place: USA:California | collected 2016-06-14 | reverse complement strand
TGCATTCCCATGCAAAGCAGATAACGGTCCGCCGGATCGGCTTGGAAGATGCTAACTCCGGCCGTCGCGCGATCAGAAACAATCGCGCACAAATCGGCGGTCTCGTTACAAAGCCAGCGCGTCTCCAGTGGACCGGGCTCCGGACAAGACGTTTTGGAAGAGGACAGCTTTCGCTGTAGCTTCTCAAACGATTCCACGCTCTCAACGATGTTGGATGCTAGGCGGGGCCGGCGCCGCATGCAAAAAATTCCGGTGGCGCGCCGACCGTTGCAACCGGTCGAAACGCACAGCTCTGCTGGCGCTGCAGCCGCTACTGCGTTCGGCGAGCTCCTGGGGCTATCGCCGACGACCCGGTCCTTGCGAAAACACACATGACGGCCAAGCGCGCCTATGTTCTCGCGGCCGAAGGGGACCAGAACGACGCCTGCGAGGACGAAATGAACGCGCTGTTCGAGTTCCTGACCACTGAGCCAGCCATATGCCCGATGGCCTGATAGCGCGACTATGGGCGGGTCTGCTGGCGACATCGCCGCTAGAAGCACTGGCCGTGCTCTCGAGCCTCGTCTACGTGGCGCTGGCCGTGCCTCGCAGCCGCTGGTGCTGGGTCGCAGGCGGCGTCGGTTCGCTCATTTACGTCTGGCTGTTTGCACGCGCGCGATTGCCGATGCAGTCGCTGCTGCAGGTCTGGTACGTCGGTGTCGCCGTCTTTGGCTTCCTACGCTGGTCGCACGAGGGTACGACGCGGATCTCGCTGCTGTCGTGGCGCAGCCACGTCGCAGGCATCGCCGCGTCGCTGCTGCTGGCTGTCGCGATCGCGCGTGTCCTGGCCGCGGAAACGCAGGCAGCCTGGCCCCACCTCGATGCGTCGACCATGGTGCTGAGCCTCTTCGCCACCTGGCTCACGGCCCGTGGCAAGCTTGAGAACTGGCTGTACTGGATCGTCGTCGATGTGGTCCAGCTTGGCTGTACGCCGCTCAGGGACTGGTTTTCACGGCGTTTCTGTTCCTGGTCTATCTCGTGATCGCGTCTGTAGGTTTCATTGAATGGTCGAAGACATATCGGCGTCAGATCGCTGGGTGATCCCCGCATCGGTCTTGCGGCGCGTTCCGGGGTGCGCCGGGGGTGAAGCGCCCCTGAGCGTCCAGCTGCTGCATGGCGGCCGCAACGTGAATCGCAACCTGCGCATCGACACGCGGGTGGGTCGTTTCGTATTACGGCAGCGGATCCGGGAGGGGCCGAGGCCGGGGGCTGACCCGTTGCGCGAGGTGGCCTGCCACCGCGCTGCGGCTGCAGCGGGCGTGGCGCCGGCCGTGCTCGACGCCGCACTCGACGGCAGCTGGGTCCTCATGGACTACGTCGAGGGCGGGATGTGGACTCCACCGCGGCTGCAGGCCCCCGAGGGCCTGCGCACCCTGGGCGCCTGCCTCCAGCGCCTGCACGCGATAACGCCCCCCAAGGGCCTCGCGGCGTTCGATCCGGTGTCCATCGCGACAAGCCAGGCTCAGACCATCCTCGAGCGCGATCCGGCTGCTGCCGCGCAGGTCAATGCTCTGGTCGCGCGTACGCGGCAGCTCGCGCTGGATTGCGCCGCCTTCGCGGTCACGCCGGTGACGACCCACGGCGACCTCAATGCCAGCAATCTCATCGGACCCGTCCCCATGCTGGTGGATTGGGAATATGCGCAGCTGGCGGACCCCGTCTACGACCTGGCCTGCCTCTCCGTCTACTATCCGGGCCTGCGGCTGCGAGGCGGGGAGTTGCTTGGCATGGCGGGCATCACCGACGCTAACGGCGCCGTGCGGCTGCGGTTACATGCGCAGCTGTTCGACAGCCTGAACAGGCTCTGGGAACAGGCGGAAGCGTTGCGACATGCCTAGCCCAACTTTAACGCCCCGCGGCAACGCCACTTTCCGCAGGGATACGCAGGGCTGCTTGAGCCCTCAACCGCTACCGGGATGCATTCGGTCGCCTGAGTTTCGGCGCTCGCGTCCCGGTTACAACCATCGTGCGCGATTCGAGGCGGGCTGTTCCGGACCCCGCGTGGTGACATTGTTAGTAGCGGAGGAGCGCTACTAATGACGTCACCACGTCACTTTCCGCAGGAATTCGCATATACATTCAGAGCCGCATAAACCTTAAACCCGCTACCGGGATGCAGTCGCCTGCGTTTCGAGCTTGTGAGTTCCCGGTCACAACCATCATCACGGTCGAGCACCTCGTTCGGGACGAGGGGGTCGCAGGTTCAAATCCTGCCACTCCGACCAGCACTTAGCCGAATTTCGGAACCTCACCGGCACCGGTTGCGGCACCGTTTCGTGGCACCCACTCACTTTGAAGCCGATCAGTCCCTGGTGCGAGGTGGCATAAGCGGCGCATGACGCAGAGCTGCACTTGATTTCCGTCGTTCTTTTTTGGCATGCCGACTTCCTTGCAGCTGCCTTTGCAGAACTCCAGACTACGAATCTGGGGGTCAGGAGTTCGAATCTCTTCGGGCGCGCCACATAGTACTCATCTGCGAACCAAGATTCTCGCCCGAGGGGTTGGTCAGGACGGCGCGTTCGAGGACGTCCTTACTGCCCTTGATGCGGACGCGCGTGTCATCGACCTCCACGATGTCGATGATTGAGCGAAGGTAGGCCTTGCGGAAGGGCACCGAGCCGTTGGTCAGATTGTGGCGCATGAGGCGGCCGAACCCCTCGATGCGGGCCGGATCGATCTGGGTGATCGGGGCGGCATGCGAGTTGGCACGTTCGAGGGCGGCTTTGGCGCGGTCCCGCTCGGCCTTGATATTGCTGAGCCGATCTTTGAGGACATCGTCCAGGTCGGTGACCCCCTCTTCGATCAGACGATAGAGCCGCTTGAGCTTGTCGTCCGCCTCCGTTACCTCCCGGCGCAGGCCCAGAATCCGAGCATCCAGCGATTGCGCCTTTTCGGCGCGGCGAGCGGTGAGCGAACTCAGGATGGCGGCGAGCCGTCCGGGGTGGAAGAGATGCTCGACAAGCTGGTTGGTGACCAGACTGTCGAGCTTGCCCATGGGCATCGACCGGCCCTTGCAGGTGGTCTTACCTTTCCGAGCCTGGGTCGAGCAGGTGTAGTACCGGTGAACCGCTCCGCTGCCTGAAGTCCCGGTGCGCAGCGTCATGCTGCCCCCGCAGGTCGCGCAAACGGCAAGGCCAGTGAGCAGGATCGGCCCTGTGGTCACCCGCGGCGCGGCGACACGGGGGCTGCGGGCGCGCAGCTGCTGCTGAACCCGTTCGAACAGTCCCGGCTCGATGATCGCTGGCACATTGACGATGACGATCTCTTCCGCAGGCTTGCGTTCCCGCGTCCGCGACGATGCCTGATTGAACTTCCACTGGCCGATATACACGGTGTTGGTCAGGATCTTGTGCAGCGGACCCACCCCAAAGGTCTGGCCACGGCGAGTGCGATAGCCATTCCGATTGAGCCATTTGACGACCTCCTTGACCCCCAGGGCGCCCGAGGTGCTATCACCGTACAGGTAGAGCTTGTAAATGAGCCTGATGGTCTCTGCTTCGACGGCGTCGATCGCGAGGCTCTTCTTGACCTTCGCGCCTCGCTTCTCGACCTCCACCAGGCGGTAACCGAGCGGACAGGTCGCGCCGTTCCAAAAGCCTTGCCGGGCGTTCTCCTTCATGGAGCGGATGACGTGCTTGGCGTTTTCCTTCGACTGGTATTCGTCGAATAACGCGATGACCTTGCGCATCATCGCCTGTGCCGGGTCGTCCTCGTCGCCGAGCGGCTGGGTGATGGAGACCAGCTTGACGCCGTGCTTGGCGAGCTTGCGAAGATAGAACTCCTGACCAAAGGCATCCCGGAAAAAGCGGCTGTAGCTGTGCACGACGATTACGTCGAAGGCGTGCTCGCCGTCGCAGGCGCGCTCGATCATCTGCTGGAACACGCGCCGCTTGTCGTCGGTCGCCGTCGCTCCCGGCTCGATGAATTCAGCGACAATCTCCCACTGCTTCGCCTTGCACCAGGAGGCAAGCTGAGCCCGCTGGTCAGGCACCGAAAGGTCGTGCTCAACCTGCCGGCTGGTCGAGACGCGCATGTAAAGTGCTGCACGAACTGCAGAATTGGCAGCCGTAATATCCGGACATTGACCCCGACGGTTCATGGATTAGCCCCCGCAATTCTCTCTATCCTTGCAGCTGTAAGGACCCCGGCCAAGAGCTTCCTGGATGGATCCTGGGGTCATTTTTTTCGGCTGATCTCCGATCCCGTCCCCGCCAAGGCTTCGTCCACCAGCGCGCCGAGATAGGTCTCGATCACCTCGATCTCTCCTTGCGTTACCGGAACCAGGGCAGGCAGATCGACGACCACCTCTACGGCGGATTCGAGGTTGGCGGGCCTGCGGGCGATTGGCCGCCTGGATTTCGCAGGCCGTGCGGGAAGCCAGCCCCTTTGGCGCACGTAGGATGTCCCGCCTTCAGCTCGTAGCTCATGGCTCCGGGCGTACCAAAGCGGAAGCCAGGCCAAGCCGGCGCGGCCATAAAACTGGAGTAGTCTTGCTAGGCTGTCTCCCTGCCGCCCGAATCGCGGGATGTGGCTAAAACAGCATGCTGGTCATCGGTCTCTGAAATGCGCGTCATGCAGATCCCGCGTTTCCCGCGGAAGGTCGAAATTCTTAATCTGGAACATTTCCTGCGGGCCCGCTTGAGCCAGACTGTCGTCATGTGGCCGGACCAGGCCATACCGTTGGCCGGATACATGGCGTGGCCAAACGACACGGCCGCGCGCGACAGCGCGGTGGAAATCTTACAGCGCGGGCTTAAGCCCCGATGCAAGGAAGCCGCGTGCTGTCCCGTCGGATCGAAAGGGCATCAGTTCATGAGCGGCGGGCCATCCGAGCGGAAGAAAAGCCGGACAAAAAGACGGCAGCGGGCGGGATCATCGGCGTCATCGCGCCGCGGCGAGCGGCGCAACGGTCGAAGTCCGCCACCCGGATCTTGCCCATCGTGCATTCCTCCCGACCTGACGTCGGGCTTGACGGGAATCGCCGCGGCGTCTGCGGGTCTCCGCGACGCTCCGATCAATTGGAGGTGAAGCAGCTATCCGCCCCATGATGAGGCCCGGTTCGTCTCGATTGCTGGCGCCGGTCTCCGCGGACCTAGCGATCGATGGTGCCTACCGGTACGGAAAGCGTTCGAGTTCGAGGGGCTGAAAAACTGGAGTAGTCTCGTGAAAGGTTGCTCGCGGTTGACCGAATCACCGCGGTTACCAATTCCTAGCCTTGTGGGGCAAGTCATGCGCTTTATGAGCATTCCGCCCTTTGCGCGGAAGATTGAGATTCCGGTTTTCGACTTTTTTGTACGAAGCCGGCTGAATCAGGAGACAGTCATCTGGCCAGAACAGGCTATTCCGCTGGTCGGATATATGGGCTGGCCGAACGATCCCGAAAGTCGCGCTGCATCGCTAGCGATTGTACGGCGCTGGCGTGAGGGATCGCGGTTTATTCCGTCTCGGTTGCGCCAGATTCAGACTGACTGGGTGCGCGTGGCCGATATCTCCAACATACACCTCGACCTGACCGAAGGAAGTCACCAACAGCGGCGTGGAGGCCCAAGTGTCGGCAAGGCTATCGCGGTTGCGGCTGGCAGCATTCGGGCGAGGGGTGCCCATGCCGCAAACCTTTGGCGAGCCTGGAAGGAATACAAGGACGTCGCCCACCTTGTCGCGGCCGCAACCATCATAAGCGCTGAGGTCCGGCGGCGAGCGAAAACCAGACCATTCGGTGAGTTGGGGCTCGGTGCCGACCGCCTTCCGCCGTTTACGATTGCGATGCTGATGCCCGATTTCGTGCTATCGCTCGCACTATCATTTCAGGAGTATGGATTAAGTAGCATCCCGCAGTCGCGTGAGCAGCCGATGCTGGACCCGGAGAACCCGTGGCGCATCGCCCCGGACATGAATGTGGTGGCGGTTCCTCCCCCCGTGCGCAAGGTCAGCCGTGAAGCGATCGCCATTCTCAACGCCCGGCGTGCCGGCAATCGGGGCTTCCAAGACTACTCCAGTTTTTGACGGACGTTCATTATGCCCACCTGATTTCGGTGATTCCTCTCGCATGAGTGCGGCGCGTCTCTACTGACGTAAGCCGCTTTTAACCCGCGTCCGCGGCCCGCCGAGCGGGACATTCGACATGCGAGGACATGGCCATGACCGACAGCATTGTGACTAGCGCAGCGGGAATAGCCAAGGCCCTCGGTGGGCGCAAGGTGGGGAATAGCTGGATAGCGCGCTGTCCAGCTCATGAAGACAGCACACCCAGTCTTTCGATCCGCGAAGCGAACGGTGGGACCGTTCTGGTCCGATGTCATGCGGGTTGCGACCAAGGCCGCGTTATCGCCGCGCTGCGATCGCGCGGCATGTGGGCGGCCCCCCCGCGCCGGGTGTCTTGCCCCTCGTCCCGAACCACCAGACAGCGCCAACCGGATCGACCCGAGGCTAGGCGCATGGACGCTGCACTCGCCATCTGGCGGTCTTCGACTCTGGCCGTTGGCTCGCTGGTCGAGACTTACTTTGTCTCTAGGGGACTGCTCGTTTCACCGCCGCCCACAATCCGGTTTCACGGCGGGCTAAAGCACCCCTCAGGCGGCATCTGGCCGGCGATGATTGCCCTGGTGATGTCCGGGAAAGATAACACGCCGGTAGCCATTCACAGAACATTTCTTGCCCGCGACGGTGTAGGCAAGGCGCCGGTCGATCTGCCCAAGATGATGCTCGGCCCATGCCGAGGCAATGTTGTGCGCCTCGCTGACCCGGACGACGTGTTAATGGTGGGCGAGGGCATCGAAACCTGCCTGACGGCCATGCAGGCCACCGGCCATGCCGCCTGGGCGGCGCTCTCGACGTCGGGCTTGCGCACGCTCGATCTGCCGCACGCCGTGCGCGACGTCCTAATACTCGCCGATGGCGACCTTCCGGGAGAAGCTGCAGCGCGTGTTTGCGCTTTGCGTTTGAAGCGAGAGGGGCGCCGTGTGCGCATCGCGCGCCCTCCACATGGCATGGATTTCAACGACGTGCTCCTTGGCCGTGCTCTACGCAGCGGGGAGGACGCCGAATGAAAATCGACGATCCGACCGAAGCTGAGAAGCTGGTAGCCGACATAATTCGGGACGCTGAGGACTTCCAAGATCCGCTTGATGGGCTAGTCGAGAGAACGAAGTCCCATCCCGGCGCGGCGTTCGTTCCCGAGGTGCTGGAGCGGCTCGCCGAGCTCAAAAGAGATGACCGCGCCGCTTTTGAGGCGTTGCGAGCGCAATTGAAAGGCGCGGGATGCCGTGTGACGGCTCTCGACGAGGCTATGTCGGAGGAGAGCGGGGAGACGGGCGGCCGCAGCCCGACACAGGCGGACGTCCTCCTCGAACTCGCGCAAGCCGCAGAATTGTTCCATTCCCCTGATGGTACGGGTTTCGCCGATCTCGACATCAATGGCCACCGTGAAACCTGGCCGATCCGCTCCAAGGGATTCCGCCGCTGGCTGGCGCGGCGTTATTTCGAAGCGACCGGGGGAGCACCGAGTTCGGAGGCGCTGCAATCGGCACTGAATGTAATCGAGGCCAGGGCACATTTCGATGCTCCCGAGCGTGTCGTACATGTCCGCGTTGGCGGGCTGGGCGGCCGGCTCTACCTCGATCTCAGTGACGACAAATGGCGGGCGATTGAGATCGATGCCAGCGGCTGGCGAGTCATCAAGAATCCGCCGTTGCGCTTCTTCCGCCGCGCCTCGGGGATGCAACCTTTGCCGGAACCAATGCCCGGCGGGTCGATAGAGAGCCTACGCCCCTTTCTTAACGTCCGCTCGGAGTCCGATTTTGTATTAGCTGTGGCCTGGCTGCTCGCGGCCTTGCGGCATTGTGGCCCTTATCCGGTGATCGTTTTCTCAGGCGAGCAAGGTTGCGCAAAATCGACCTTCTCTGCCTTTTTACGGGCGTTGGTCGATCCGAATGGCTCGCCACTTCGCGCCCTTCCGCGAGACGATCGCGACCTGTTCATCGCCGCGACTAATGCGCACGTACTGGCTTTTGACAACGTTTCCGGGTTGCCATCGTGGACTTCCGATACGTTGTGCCGGCTTGCCACCGGTGGCGGCTTTGCGGTTCGGCAGTTGTACACTGATCAGGACGAGGTGCTCTTTGACGCCGCCCGCCCGGTAATCCTCAACGGCATCGAAGATATCGTGACGCGTCCCGATTTGGCGGACCGCGCAATATTCCTGACCTTGGAGCCCATCTCCGAAGAACGTCGCCGGCCAGAAGCGGAGCTTTGGGCCGCCTTCGAGGTCGAGCGCCCAGCCATCCTCGGTGCATTGCTCGACGCCGCGGTGGAGGGCTTGAAGCACCTACCACACACCCGGTTGGAGAAGCTGCCGCGTATGGCGGACTTCGCGCTGTGGGCGACCGCTTGCGAGACTGCTTTGTGGTCCGCCGATACCTTCTTGGCGGCGTACTCCGGCAATCGCGATGAGGCGGTTGAGAGCGTGATCGACGGCGATCCGATCGCGGCCGCCATTTGCACCGTGATGTCTAGGCGGACGGTGTGGACGCAAACTGCCACGGAACTTCTGGGCGCTCTGGCGGAGGTAGCGGGCGAGCGCGCAGTCAACTCGAAGACTTGGCCGGCCAGCCCGAGGGCGTTAGCGGGCCGGCTGCGCCGGGCGGCGACCTTCTTGCGCAAGATGAAGATCGAGATCGAGTTTGAGCGCGAAGGTAGAGCTAGAACTCGAATCATCCGCATCACTAACACCGCGAACCATTCTGCTCCGGAAAGTCGAGGGACGGGACCGTCCGCACCGTCCGCATCGTCCGCGCTCACGTTGAAAATTAGCTCAGCCCACGTCTCCGCGGGGTCCGATCTGCGGACGGTCGCCAATGGTGCGGACGATCCGACGGACGCAAACGATGTGGGTAATGCTCGCACCGTCCGCACCACGATCCCTAAAAACAACAGCGAGACCACTACGGACGGTGCGGACGCAACCTCCCGTCTCGAATCAATGCCGGATGAAGGACAGCCACAACAGTGGAGAGCACGCATATGAACACGGGCGAAGCCCTCAAGGCGGCTCGCGCTGCTGGTGTCAACATCAAAGTCGAGGGCGATGAATTGGTGCTGGAAGCGCCCGCCCCACCTCCGTCAGCTGTCCTCAATGCTTTGTCTTTTCACAAATTTAGCATCCTCGCGCTCTTGAGGTCGGTCATGGTCGGCGGGTCGGCCGAAGACTGGATGACGCTGTTCGAGGAGCGCACCCGCGTCTTCCAGCACGACGGGCTACGGCGTGACCTCGCTGAAGCCAAGGCGTTGGAGGCTTGTACTGCCACTTGGCTGAACAAAAACCCGGTCACTTCGCCCGCTAACGTTTGCATCTTCTGCGGTGCGGGCGACCGGCCAAACGACGCACTTCTTCCTTTCGGGACCACCCCACCCGGTGCGGCCTGGCTGCATGGGACATGCTGGCCGATCTGGTCGCGAGACAGGCGTGATCAAGCCGCCGCAGCGCTGGCGTCTATTGGTGTCAACCCATTACGAGGAGAATGAACCGTGCAAACTGACAATGACCAAATCGAGCCAGAAAGCATGACGCGGACCCTTTATGCCGCTGGCTGCATCCGCACTCCCCCTCCAGCGCTGAAAGCCGCTCCTGCGCCAGACTGTCGTCGGCATCGTCGAGATGGAGGACATGACGCATGAGCATGGAGAGCGAGGGTGCCACCTCGAATATCGAACTTGGATCGGTATTGGCCTGTGAAGGAGATTTGCCCCTGCATGAGACGGCCAACTTCAAAGCAGAGCCGACGTCGCCGAAAGCGTCGGCCGACCAGGAGCGCGAGACGCGCTTGGAGGCTATCGCGGCCGAAATCGAGTCGGTGCTGGGAACGGCCATCATGCGCGTCGCAGCACTTGTTGCTGAGGCGCACGAACTCCATCGCTACCAGCACGGCGATGGCGGTTTCGAGGGTTGGGTCGAGCGACGCCTAAAGATGTCGCGGCGGACTGCCTATAACCTTCTCGATGTCCATAAGCGGTTTGGCGATCAAAGTGTGCAAATTTTGCACACATTGCCTCGCAGCGTCCTCTACCTCATCGCTCCGGACAACGTTGCGGAGGCGGCTCGTACCGAAGTTATCGAACGGGCCCAGGCCGGCGAGAGGCTGAGCCATGCGCAGGTCAAGGAGATCATCACCGGACACAAGCCGAACTCGCCGGCGCCCAACACGAACCGGAGGCAACCTAAGCAAGCGCAGGCATCGCGTGATGTTGCCAACGAACCCACTTTGTTCGATTCTCCGTCGCTGGCGCCACTGACGCCACCCAAACGGAAGATCGAGGCCACGTCACCCGCCGAACAGAAGGGCGATGTCGCTCCACCCGTCGCCTCAACTGACCCTGCGCCATCGCCTGATCCTATCGCCGCGCTTGTGGATAAGACCAAAATGCCGACCGCCGCCGGCACCATCACGGCGAAAGAAGAGCCGAAGCCGGTTGAGTTTACTCCACCGCCTGATCCCATCATTCTCAGGGTCGACGCAGATTTGGACAGCGCGGACCGGGCAATCGACGTTCTTTATTCCCGGTGGCGCATGTTGGCGCTCCGAGCGATCGAGAAGGCCATTCACGACAAGGCGGCGGTCCGCACGGTCAAGGCCATCCACGACAAGGCGGCGGGCTTGGAGATGCAGAGCCACCTGGCCAAGAACACCGAGGCAGAAAGACAAGCGCGCGTGATCAGGCTATGGGCCGAGCGGAGGCTTGGCGAGTGGCTGATCGACACGAAGAAGAACGGGCTTCGGTACATGGGTCGACCTCCCAAGGGCGTAAAAATTGGTAAGCAGGACCCGGACCTCATTACGCTCGGTAAATTGGGAATCTCCAGAAAAGAGAGCCAAGATTTGCAGAAGATCGCGAGGTCGTCCGACGCACGGTTTGAGGCTCTGCTCGCGGGCAAGCCTGGCCGGTGCCGCTTGCCGCATCATCGCAGGAATCGCGTTCGACGATTTCGTCCGCGGCGTGATGCCGGCAGTTCCCCGCAAACTCAAGCCGACGGAGAAGGCTCGAGCGCGAACACCGCGCCGTCCGAGATACCGCCTGCAGCGTGAAATTCACGTGAAACAACCTCGAAAGGCTCAGCACGGTGTCGCCGCCAGGGCCCGATCTCATTCCACGAGCTCGTGCACGCCAGCGCGAGGAGTTGGCATTGCGCACTGAGGACAGATCAACATGCGTAAGATAGATGGCTGGCAGACGCTCCATGCCACGTCAATTGACCAGCTAGTTGACCTCGAATCCGCTACGCTCAATTGGGCCGGAGATTCCCACCAACAATTCCAATTAAACTCGGGATCGGCACCATTTAATGAAAGGAGAGAACACAATATGAGGGACAATACGGTGATGATGAATGATGGTAGCACCCGCCCTCGAAGGG
>WNFS01009445.1_pt1 | contig 11447 bp, 13 predicted proteins | sample 5400141 | NCBI WGS metagenome assembly WNFS01 (sample SAMN13153358, study PRJNA577476) | soil metagenome | isolation source: 60 cm saprolite under Madrone tree | place: USA:California | collected 2016-06-14 | reverse complement strand
ATTCCGGCGTGATCCATGCCTGGCAGCCAAAGCACTTCAAAGCCCTGCATTCGCGCACGTCGCGCAAGAATATCCTGGATAGTATTGTTGAGCACATGCCCGAGCGTAAGCACCCCGGTCACGTTGGGCGGCGGCATCACGATTGAGAACGGCGGCTTCGGCGATTTCGGACCCGCAACGAAATCGCGATTATCGATCCATCGCTCATACCACTTCGGTTCAACCGAATTCGGATCGTACCTCTTGGGGAGTTCGGCCATCGCGATCAATCATCCAAGACGAGAGCACGTTTGCAAATGGCCGATCTGTCTTGCCTCGGAAATCCCGCCTCTCCCTTGATGAAGGGAGAGGACTGAGGTGAGGGATCGCTCAGATATAGCAACAATCAACCTTCACCCTATCCTCTCCCTTTGGAAGGGAGAGGCGACCACAGTTGCAGCGCGTCACAACCGCGATCAGTTTCCCGCTGCATGAGCGATTCGCGGCCGATTGGCGTTTTCGATTCCGGCATTGGTGGCCTCACCGTAGTGAAGGCACTACGCGACTTACTTCCAAATGAAGACATTTGTTATCTTGGCGACACAGCGCGTGTTCCTTACGGCCCAAAAAGCCCGGAAACCGTGCAACGTTACGCAGTCGAATTAGCGGGAATGCTGATGCGGAAAAATGCGAAGGCGCTGGTTGTTGCGTGTAACACAGTTTCATCAGTCGCGCTGCCGTTGTTAACAAAGAAATTTTCAGTGCCCGTGATCGGGGTGATCGAGCCGGGAGCGCGAGCTGCGTTGCAGGCGACACGCAACCGGCACATCGGCGTGATCGGAACCCGGGCGACGATTCGCAGCGGCGCGTACGAAAAGGCGTTGCGCGCAACGGACAATAATGTGCGCGTGACCAGTCGCGCATGCCCGTTGCTCGTCCCGCTAATCGAAGAAGGGTTACTCGACGACGACGTGACGGATCGAATGATTATGCGTTATGTCGAGCCGCTACTTGCTGATGGGATCGATACGCTGGTGCTTGGTTGCACGCATTATCCCCTGCTCACAGGAGCGATCGCACGAGTGCTCAAGCGCCAAATCATGCTCGTTGATTCCGCACAAAATTGTGCGTGTGCGGTAGAAGAAATGCTGGATCGAAAATCACTTCGCGCGGCGCCGCCAAACCGGGGTGAGCTACACGTCGCCCTCACCGACGCAGTCGATAATTTCCTCAACGTCGCCCGCGACGCGCTGCAGTTGAGTTTCGGCGAGATCGAGCTGCGACCTTTGCCATAGGTGTTGGCAGGCTTTTGGCGACCAGCTCGTATGAATGGTCGATCATTTTTCGCAGCTCAGCGTCGGGAATACCGCTATCGATCTCGACGGTGTTCCAGTGCTTCTTGTTCATGTGATAACCGGGCGTGACTTGCTCGTAACGATCACGAAAGTCGAGCGCCAAATCAGGGTCGCATTTTAAGTTCACGGTGGTCGGCAAGTCGTCCAGGGCTGCCAAAGCGAACATTTTACCGCCGACTTTGAACACCAAAACATCGGACCCGAATGGCGTTCCCTCAGCTGCACCCGGTTTGTTCAGACAATATTCGCGGAACTGCGCGAGATCCATCAGGCGATCCGCGAAAGAAGAATGTTCGCCAACTCTTTGATCGCCACGCGTTCCTATTTAGGTGAAGTCACAGGTGTCGATGGCTTTACGAACAGCGGAATCGAGCCCTCGTGTCGACCATCTATGGCCAGATCGATCGAGTACTCGCCAAATTTCGGCAGCTTCAATTGCTGAATACCAAGAGCCAGCGAAACGCTACTACTGGAATCGTTGTCTTGGAAGCGCACTTCAGCCATACCGTCGATGGGCGGCATTACGGCCGTTCCATCTGAATCGATAAACGCAAGACGGAGTTTTTTTTGCCCTTCTTCCACACGCTCAAAGCGCAATTTGAGTGCCAACGCACAGTGCATGTGCACGATCGGTTCCACTGCGCCGCTTAAGCGATCGAATGATCCTAGGATGTTCAATTTGCCCGCAGCATCGAGCGTCGCTGCATCGCATAATGTAAAGATCTGAACGTTCATTGGTTCGACTATGCAATTCGCACCGAAAGCAACTCTAGCAAGTCGGAAATGTTAACACGTTCCTGTTTCATCGAATCCCGGTCGCGCAATGTGACGGTGTCTCGCAACGCCGCATCTTTCTCCCCAAGCGTCTCGAAATCGACGGTGACGCCGAACGGCGTCCCAATTTCGTCCTGGCGACGGTAACGCCGTCCGATCGCGCCGCTCTCATCGTAGAAAACGAACATGTGTGGCCGCAACAAATCGACAATCGCCTTTGCTTTGGCGACCAGCGGCTCCTTGTTTTTCAAGAGCGGGAACACCGCGCATTTGATAGGCGCCACGCGGGGATGAAAACGCAACACCACGCGCGTTTCCATTTTTCCTTTGTCATCCGGCGCTTCGTCTTCCGAATAGGCTTCGCAGATCAGTGCCAGCACGGTGCGATCCACGCCCGCGCTCGGCTCGACAACGTGAGGAACAAAGCGCTGTTTCGTTTCCTCATCGAAATATTCGAGCGATTTCCCGCTTGCCTTCTGATGCTGCGACAAATCGTAATCGGTACGATAGGCAACACCCTCCAGCTCTTGGCGGCCAAACGGGAAATCGTATTCGATGTCGTAGGTACCTTTTGAGTAAAAGGCGCGCTCTTCGTCTGGAACAGTGAGCACATGCAGCTTGTGCCGCGGGATGCCGATGTTCTCGTAAAACTTCAAACGCTCTTCCTTCCAGTAATCGAGCCACTGCATCCCCTCCTCCGCGCGGCAAAAATATTCCAGTTCCATCTGTTCGAACTCGCGAGACCGAAAGGTGAAATTGCGAGGATTGATCTCATTGCGAAACGCCTTGCCGATTTGCGCGATTCCAAAAGGTAATTTCTTGCGCGAAACGTCGAGGATGTTCTTGAATTGAACAAAAATCGATTGCGCAGTCTCAGGACGGAGGTACGCGATCGCAGTCTCATCACCTGCAGACACGACTGGGCCGCTCGCGGGCATAATTGTGGTACCAGCCGTCATTGTCGAGGGTTGCGTCGGCTGGAATGGCCCCGCCGGGCCAGTAGCCCCTTGCAGGGATACGGGGAATATCGCAGTCCCAGACCAGCGCGGGTCAACGGGACCGACGCGGGTCTTAAACATCAGGTTAAAGGCCCTTGGCTCAGTAAGATCTTTGCCGCCACAGACGGGACATTGCTTCTCGCCTTTCTTATTGATGATCTGATCGGCCCGCAATCGCGCCTTGCAAGCTCGACAATCGATCATCGGATCGGAAAATCCCTCAACGTGTCCCGATGCCTTGAGCACAGCGGGAGCAGTCAGAATCGAACCATCCATCCCGACCACGTTGTCGCGCTCGTGCACCGTCACATGCCACCAATAATTTTTCAGATTCCGCTTTAACTCGACGCCGAGCGGCCCGTAATCCCAGAGGCCGTTCAGGCCCCCGTAAATTTCGCTCGATTGGAAGATAAAACCGCGCCGCTTACACAAGCTGACGATCTTTTCCATACGCGGGGCGTCGTACTCTTCGCTCATCGGAAAATATCCTATCCGCAGATTTCGCAGATTTACGCAGATTTATCCACAGAAACAGTTTCAGGCGTTCGGTTCAATCTGTGGAATCTGTGTAAATCTGTGGATCAACTTAGCTTTGTGTTTCGACCTTGACCTCGGTCTTCACCGAATTCGCGATGAAACATTGTTCGTGCGCGGCATGATTCATCTGCTCGATCTCTTGCGCGGTCGGCTGTTTCTCGCCGGAGAATTTCAACCGTGGCCTTAATGTTACGCGCGTAATCGCCAATTTACCTTCCGCATTTGCGATGGCCAGAAACGTAAGCATTTGACAGCTTGAGAGCGACGCAACAAACGCCTCCTCGGGATCGACAAGGCTTGGATTACCCAGATAGGCGGGAGCGGCCGATGCCTGCATGTCGTGTCCGCCATCAAATTTCCAGGTATGATCACGCGAATATTTCTGGTACTCGAACGGCTTATCGCCGCGTTTCCAAGTGAGACTGACTTTATGTTCAGACATGGTTCTAGATAGAATGGCATTCGTTGCAGGGCAACCCCGAAGCCTTTCAAAGCTGGCCTCCAGTTCCGGTCCTACGCTTGCGCTGACTCACGCGTTCTTTATTTTGTCCGCTTCTGAAAAGTCGCGCGATTAGCTCAGTGGTAGAGCGCTTGCTTCACACGCAAGAAGTCGCAGGTTCGAACCCTGCATCGCGCACGATGTTTTTATTTGCCCGCGAGGCAAATAACCTGCAGAAGTAACACCCTTATGGCCCAGGTCGAGGAAGTTCTCGAAATTGTCAGAAAGCGCAATCCGAATGAGCCTGAGTTTCTCCAGGCGGTAACGGAAGTGCTGGAATCGATCCGGCCAGTCGTCAACCGTCATAAGAAATATCGAGACGGCAAGATTCTAGAGCGCCTCGTCGAACCGGAACGGATGATTCAGTTCCGGGTTCCCTGGATTGACGATGAAGGCCAGATACAGGTGAACCGGGGCTTTCGCGTGCAAATGAATAGCGCGCTCGGCCCGTATAAGGGCGGGCTGCGTTTTCATCCGACGGTCTGTGCCAGCATAATCAAGTTCCTCGCTTTCGAACAAGTTTTTAAAAATTCGCTAACGGGCCTCCCGATGGGCGGCGGCAAGGGCGGCGCGGATTTCGATCCAAAGGGGAAATCCGACACCGAGGTGATGCGATTTTGCCAATCATTCATGACCGAACTATTCCGGCACGTCGGTCCGCATACTGATGTGCCTGCGGGCGACATCGGCGTAGGCGGGCGGGAGATTGGATATCTGTTCGGTCAATACAAACGGCTGGCGAACGAATTCACAGGCGTGCTGACCGGCAAAAGGCTCAACTGGGGCGGCTCGCTGATGCGCCCGGAGGCCACCGGCTACGGCGCAGTTTATTTCGCACAGGAAATGCTCAAGACGCGCAATGAAACGGTCGAGGGCAAAGTCTGCACTGTCTCAGGAGCAGGCAATGCGGCGCAATTCACCGTGGAGAAACTAATCGAGTGCGGCGCCAAACCTATCACCATGTCTGATTCGAGCGGGTTTATTTACGACAAGAACGGCATCACAGAAGAAAAGCTGGCGTTTGTCAAAAGCATCAAGAACGTGCGGCGTGGGCGCATTGGCGAGTACGCCAAAAAATTCCGCGCTAAATACGTGGCTGGACAACGGCCATGGGGGATCAAATGCGATTGCGCATTTCCGTGCGCGACACAGAATGAGATCATCGGCGAAGACGCAAAAAAATTGGTCGAGAACGGTTGTTATCTGGTCTCAGAAGCGGCCAACATGCCGAGCGTCCCAGCGGCCGTCGATATTTACCTGGAGAAGAAAATTCTTTTCGGCCCGGGCAAAGCGGCGAACGCCGGAGGCGTAGCTACGTCTGGGCTCGAGATGAGTCAAAACTCGATGCGCCTGCCATGGCCGCGCGAAGAAGTTGATTCGCGGTTGCGCCACATTATGTCGACGATCTTCAAAAACGCGTGGGAAACCGCCGCCGAGTACGGCCACCCGGGTAATCTCGTCGTCGGTGCGAACATCGCCGGGTTCGTGAAGGTTGCCGACGCCATGCTGGACCAAGGCGTCGTGTAATCGCTTCGCGGTGAGGCCGTTTTTTGACTATGTTTCGATAAAGACAGGCGCGTGAAAGCTGCTCGTAATCCGTATAATGGGGGTATGAAGATAAATATCGTTGATTATGCGGATACAAAAACAGTTTCCGCAGAGCGTGGGACAAAAACTAAAATGAGATGGCCACTATTGGTATTGGTTTTGATCTCCGCCGCGCTCGGTGCAGGCGGATGTGAAGGGACTTATACTGCTTATCCTGGGTACGGACCATATTACGGCGGTTACGGGCCGGGCTACGGCCCAGGATATGCCGCTTACCCAGGCTCCGTTACAGTCGAGGTTGGCGACCGGGCGTATTATACTCGTGGTCCTGGTTATTACGTAGGCCGTGCCTATTACGTTTGGAGGCCTGGACATTGGCGATGGCATAACGGCCAAAGAGTCTGGATCCACGGCCATTACGTTCTGAGATAATCGAAACCGCGAGCCGCTGGTTTTCTGGCGTCGCTCCAAGCGTTTCGCAATAGTCGTTCCTTAAACGCTCGGAGGAGCCAGCCCCCAGCGTGCAAAGCGGAAACGCAGAGCCGTTCCTAGGCAGCCGAATCCGTAGCGCACGCTTCTGCGGAAATTGATCGATGATGCTTCGGGCATATACCGAGCTGGACACGTTACTTCACCGATCGCGCAACCGAGGGTAACGATTTGCACGAGAATTTGATTATCGAACACAAAGTCATTGGAGTTTTGCTCCAGAGGCAGCCGCTCCAATAATTGGCGCGAAAAAGCGCGATAGCCAGTATGATACTCTGACAGTTTCGCGCCGATGAGAAGATTCTCCACGAGCGTCAGTGCGCGGTTTGAGACATATTTCCACCAGGGCATGCCGCCGCGAAGCGCGCCTCCCCCCAGAATTCGCGACGCAAGCACACAGGGATAAAGGCCGCTCGCTACCAGAGCCGCCATCGCCGGAATCAACTGCGGCGTGTACTGATAATCAGGATGGATCATGATAATGATGTCTGCGCCTGCGGCTAGTGCGAGGCGGTAACAAGTCTTTTGGTTGGCGCCGTAACCACGATTCTCCGGATGCACCTCCACCTGCACGTTTGGCAGCGTGCGCGCAATTGTCACCGTCTCATCATGACTGGCGTCGTCTACGACGATTACGAGATCCACAATCCCATGCTCCATGACTTCATCGTAAGTCTGGCGCAATGTACGCGCGGCATTATACGCGGGCATCACTACCACAATTTTATGGCCGTTTAGCATTGTTGTACGAGCTATCTCACAATGTCATTCTGAGCGAAGCGAAGAATCTCAGTCCGTATCGAATCTCCACCCCTTGCAGCGATAAACCGAGATGTTTCGCTTCGCTCAACATGACAGACCAGTTATGACTTGGTCGTAGTCGAATATGTGTTCGACGGATAACTTGCAAGCTCGATGACTATTTTTTATGACCCGCGTTGTCTCGAATATTCCCGGCCTGGTCATCCTGAACGGCCAGAGCGCATCGCGCGTACTGTACCTTTGTTAAAGGATCGACACCCTGAATGGGAATGGCAGCGACCACGTGCTGCAACGGATGATGAATTGTTGCGCGCGCATTCGCGCCAGCATGTCGAAGGCGTCACCCACGGGTGGGAAGATTTCGATCTCGATACGCCGTTTTATCCCAACATCGAAACCTACGCGTGTCACTCGGCGGGTGGGGCGATGGAAGCAGCGCGCGCGGCCCTGCGTGGCGAATCGGCGTTTAGCCTGATGCGACCGCCCGGACATCACGCCATGCGAGACCGCGCGATGGGCTTCTGTTATTTCAGCAATGTTGCCATCGCTGCGCTCGATGCATTGGAAACCGGCGCTGAACGGGTTGCGATCTGGGACTTTGATGGACATCACGGCAACGGAACCGAAGCGATTGTAGCGCACAACCCTCGAATTCAATTCGCGTCCATCCATCAATTCCCAGCATATCCGGGAACAGGCGCGAAATCGTTCGCGAACATCGATAACTATCCTCTCGCTCCTTTCGCGCCGCGGAATAAGCATGTCGACGTTGCAAAGCACTCGCTGGAAAAACTAATTACATTTAAGCCCGATTTGCTCCTTGTCTCTGGTGGCTTCGATGCCTACGCGCGCGATCCGCTGTTGCAGATGACCCTCGAGCGCGAAGATTTCGCGAAATTTGGCGAGTGGTTAAGCAACATCGACATTCCGGTCGCAGTCGTCCTCGAAGGCGGTTACAGCGACGAATTACCAGAGTTAATTAACGCGTTCTTAACGGCTTGGCACAGTTAGCGCCACAGATTTACACAGATGAGACACAGATAAATCTTTCAATCTGTGAAAATCTGTGTTGATCGGTGGCTTGTCCTTTATTGCGCGTTCCAATTCTGCCGCCGCACTTTCGATTTCAACATGGCCGTGCTGGCGAGCTCTGGCTTTCACCGCGAGCAACCCACACCGATGAACATTTTTGAAATCGCCGTAGGGGAATTTGTATCTTCGCTTCGTATTCTCTGCAAAGCGGCTGTCGATAGCGAGATGCCATTTTGCATACTCAGCGAATCCGTGAACGCGGATGAACTCGTTTTCTTCATCAGCTGAAGGCCGGTGTTCGCTCCAAGCACCTTTTCCGTCCACTATGAAGTGCCCCTCTTTGATGAGTTGCACGGCGAACGCGAAGGCGTTTTGGTTTAATCCAATGCTGCTGTGCGAGTGAGCACGAACATCGCTGATTGCATAGAGAAAAATTAGGACTGCGACGGAAGAGACAGGTGTACGTTTCAGAATGGCCATTTTCATCACAGCAGGGCGCAACGTTTGCCTCAGAAGCAGAACTGGCAAACAGTATTCGCTCCAACGGGCCGTAGCACAGCTTGGTAGTGCGCTTGAATGGGGTTCAAGAGGTCGCGGGTTCAAATCCCGCCGGCCCGATATTTAACTGTAGCGGCGCTCTCTGAGCGTCGCTCGTCCTCGGCGGTCAGAGACCGCCGCTACAAAAAAACATGCTTAGCGCGGGAATTGTTGGACTACCGAACGTCGGCAAATCGACGCTTTTCAATGCCGTTACCCGCACGCACAAAGCGCCGGCTGAAAATTATCCGTTCTGCACAATCGATCCGAATGTCGGCATGGTAACTGTGCCCGATCCCCGACTGGATAAGATCGCCGAGATTTCGCACTCGAAGAAAATCACACCAACGGCGATCGAATTTGTGGACATCGCCGGCCTCGTCAAAGGCGCGAGCGCTGGCGAAGGACTAGGTAATCAGTTTCTCCACCACATTCGTGAAGTGGAGGCGATTGTGCAGGTGGTGCGTTGTTTTGAAAATCCGGACGTTCATCATGTCAGCGCGACGATCGATCCAATTCGTGACATTGAGGTCATCAATACCGAGCTCGTGCTGGCTGATCTGGCTTCTTTGCAGAAACGACGCGACCGATTACAGAAGCAACTGCACGCCGGCGAAAAGACAGCAAAGATCGAAAATGCAATCATCGAAAAACTACTTACGCATCTCGACCGGGGAAAGCCGGCGATCACCGCGGAATTGACTCCGGAAGAAAAAGCAATCGCGCGAGGTTTCTTCCTGCTGACCTCGAAGCCAACGATTTTTGCCTGCAACGTGGCGGAATCGGATTTGGCGGCAATTTCCAAGGGCGATTCGTCGGATCCGACAACGCGACATGTCAATCTTGTTGAGGATTACGCCCGACATCACTTCGCCACCGAAGCCGTCGTGATCAGCGCCCAGATCGAAAGCGAACTTGCCGACCTCGGCGAAGATGAAGCAGCACAATACTTGCGCAGTCTGGGGGTCGAAGATACGGGGGTGCACGCGCTCATTCGCGCCGTCTATCACCTGCTCGGTCTACGCACGTTCTTTACCACTGGCGAAAAAGAGACCCGCGCCTGGACCATTCACGAGGGCGACAAGGCGCCCGCAGCTGCAGGAGCCATTCACTCGGATTTTGAGCGCGGTTTTATCGCGGCAGAGACCATTCATTACGATGATCTCATGGCGCTTGGTTCCTTCGCGAAGGCGCGCGAAGCAGGCAAACTGCGTCTCGAAGGAAAAGATTACCTTGTGCGCGACGGCGACGTGATCTTCTTCCGGTTCAATGTGTGACTGAACCTTCCTCTTCCTCTCAGTCTTCGTCTGCTTTGTTAGAGTAAGACTAAGGCGACAACGGAAGAGGATTTACTCCGCGTCGTACAGAATCCGGCCGCAATTTTCGCAACTTACGATTTCTTTTCCTGCTCTGACCTGCGACGCGGTGGCAGTCGTTACTTTCATATGGCAGCCCGTACAAACGCCATGCTCGATGGCAACGATAGCTGCATCGCCTTTGCTTTTGAAGAGCCGTTCGAAACGAGCAAGCAAATCCTCATCGATTTTTCCGGCCAAGTCGGAGCGCTCCGTGCTTAATCCTTCTAGCTTTGATTCCAAAGCTTTCGATTTTTCCTCGAGATCAGCGGTTTGCCGGGAGATCGATTCTTTAACCGCAGCTGCCTTCTTTTCTTCTTCGTTAAGCTCTGCCTTGATTTTATCGGCTTGGACCATCAACTCGAGCTCGTCGTCCTCGATTTTTCGAATCTCATTTTCGTAACGCTCGATCTCGTGCCCGATTGCCTGAAATTCATCATTCTTGCGCGTCTGATATTGCTGGATCTTGAGCCGTGAGATCGTCTCCGCGCGAGTCCCAACATCCAGCTCAAGCTTCTTCCGGTCCATTTCTACCTGTCGCGCGCTTTGCTTAAGGACCTCTACGCTCGCCCTGCTTGCCGCCGATTGCGCTTCCAAGCTCGTACGCCGTAGCGGCACGGTCTCGATTTCGGTGCGAATCTGTCTGATCTTTTGTTCTCGGTCTTGGAGAATGAGCAGTTGTTCCAATTCGGAATGCACGTGCGCTGAAGTTATTGATTCAGCGGAGCGGCGTCAATTACTGCCCGGCGCGCTCGATCTGACTAAAAGCACTGAGGACTTGCTCCGGCCGCGCACGGACGGCGATGTTTTCGGTGAGGTTCATCCAACGAACGATTCTGCCGGAATCGATCAGAAACTCTGCGGGCCGCGCGATGTCCGCGCCTTTTGGCCCTGCTCCGGGATGCAGCACATCGTAACGGCGAATCACTTCGGCTTTAGGATCGGAAAGTAGCGGAAATGTATAGCCGAGTTTTTGAGACTGCCGCCGGTTAATGTCGGGTGGATCGACGCTAATACCGACGACGCGGATGCCGCGCGCTTCGAACTCCGAAAGCTTTTGCTGGAAACTCCGCAACTCGGAGTTGCATAGCGGTCACCAAAAACCGCGATAAAAAATCAGGGCGACAGCTTTTGATCCGGAAAGCAAATCGCCGAGGCCGACCGGCTGTTCGTTTTGGTCCAGCAACATGAAATCCGGCGCTGTTTGCCCGACTCGTGGCGCTCCCGACGAGGCCGGTACCTGTCGTAATTCGTAGAAAACTATATAAGAAAACAAACCAATCATCAGCACGCTGAGAAGCGTCAAAATCGAGCCAACGATTTTTCCGCGATAGACTCGGGCGTTGCCAAACGCCCGGAACAAGCCCACCACGAGCAAAATTCCTCCAGAGCAAAAAAGAACAAGATTTGCCCAGGGAAAATCTCGCGTTACAGGAAAACGCGCGAAGAATGTGTAGCTGAAAAAACCAGTCAGTACGAGAAGAAACCCAACCCAGATCAGCCAGTTCCATTTGCGTTTCATGTCGCTTTTGCGGTGGCAATTCCCAAAATCCACCGGTAAAGCACGAATGCGATAACCGCG
>WNFS01003828.1_pt1 | contig 11451 bp, 8 predicted proteins | sample 5400141 | NCBI WGS metagenome assembly WNFS01 (sample SAMN13153358, study PRJNA577476) | soil metagenome | isolation source: 60 cm saprolite under Madrone tree | place: USA:California | collected 2016-06-14 | reverse complement strand
GCGCGCCTGATCGACGAGTGCCGCGCGCGCGACATCCAGCTCATCGACTGCCAGGTGGCGAGTTCTCACCTGGCTTCCCTGGGCGCTCGCGAGGTCTCCCGCAGTCAATTTGTCGCGTTATTGCGGCGTTACGCGCGGCGCACCCCGATCGGCAGCTGGGAGCCATCCGCTGCGTAAATTGCATTAGCACAGGGCTTTATGCACAATGCGCGCGGCTTGTTAACCACGCACAACAAGGACGCATGTCAAAAGAAGAGGCAATTCAATTCGAGGGCGAGGTCGTCGAGACCCTGCCCAATACGACGTTTCGCGTCAAACTCAAGACCGGCCACGTCGTCACTGCGCATATTTCGGGCAAGATGCGTAAAAACTACATTCGTATTCTGACCGGGGACCAGGTCACCGTCGAAATGACCCCGTACGACTTGACCAAGGGCCGCATCGTCTACCGCGGCCGGTAAAACCCAAGCACCAGGCCCCGCCAGCCGGTCGAATTCAATGCGCCGAACTAACTAGTCGAACTCGATAGCAGCGCCGGCTCGTCCGTAGCCCGGGTGTCGAGCTTGAGTTTCTCGCCGTCCTCGCTCAAGGTCACTTCCACGTGTCCGCCGTTGACGAGCTTGCCGAACAATAGCTCCTCGGCGAGCGGCCGTTTGATGTGCTCCTGAATGACTCGCGCCATCGGCCGCGCACCCATCTTCGGATCGTAGCCCCGCTTGGCGATCCAACGCCGCGCCTGATCGCTCACCGAAATCGAGACGCGCTTCTGTTCGAGTTGCGCCTCCGCCTCGACCAGCAGCTTGTCGACGACCCGCTCGATCGTGTCCTGGTCCAGGCTGCCGAATTGAATGACGGCATCCAGACGATTGCGAAATTCTGGTGAGAACAAGCGCCTGATTGCCTCCATTCCATCCGAAGTCGTGTCCGACTGGGTGAATCCGATGCTTGGCCGGCTCATTTCGAATGCCCCCGCGTTGGTGGTCATCACGATAATGACGTGGCGGAAATCCGCCTTGCGGCCGTTGTTGTCGGTCAGCGTGCCGTGATCCATGACCTGCAGCAGCAGATTGAACACATCGGGATGCGCTTTTTCGATTTCATCGAGCAGCAGCACGCAGTGAGGGTGCTTGGCGATCGCCTCGGTCAATAATCCGCCCTGATCGAATCCGACATAGCCGGGCGGCGCGCCGATGAGGCGCGACACCGTGTGCCTCTCCATGTATTCCGACATGTCGAAGCGCACGAATTCCACGCCCATGGCGATGGCGAGCTGCCGGGTCACCTCGGTCTTGCCGACGCCCGTGGGGCCTGAGAACAGGAACGAGCCCACCGGCCTGCGTTGATCGCCCAGCCCCGACCGCGACATCTTGATGGCGGCCGACAATGCCTCGATCGCCTTGTCCTGACCGAAGATGGTCAGTTTCAAATTGCGTTCGAGGTTCTTGAGCACATCGCGATCCGACAGCGACACATTCTTCGGCGGGATGCGCGCGATGCGCGCCACCACGTTTTCTATCTGTGTGACGGTGACGCTCGCGGCGCGGTTCTCCACCGGTTGCAGGCGTAGATTGGCCCCCGCCTCGTCCACCACGTCGATCGCCTTGTCCGGCATGTGCCGGTCGTTGATATGCCGGGCCGCAAGCTCCGCGGCCGCGCGCAGCGCGTCGTCCTCGTACTTGATGCCGTGATGCTCCTCGTAGCGGGATTTGAGGCCGCGCAGGATGTCCACGGTGTCCTGTACGGACGGTTCGCTGATGTCGATCTTCTGGAAACGGCGCGCCAGCGCATGATCCTTTTCGAAGATTCCGCGGTATTCGTTGTAGGTGGTCGAACCGATGCAGCGCAAGTCGCCGTTGGCCAAGGCAGGCTTGATCAAGTTCGAGGCATCCATCACGCCGCCCGACGCTGCGCCGGCGCCGATGACGGTGTGAATTTCGTCGATGAAGAGGATCGCGCCCGGCTGCTTCTTGACCTCCGCGAGCACGGCCTTCAGGCGCTTCTCGAAATCGCCCCGGTACTTGGTGCCGGCGACGAGCGAGCCCATGTCGAGGGAATAGATGGTCGCATCCAGAAGCACGTCGGGCACCTGGTTTTCGACGATCATGCGGGCGAGGCCCTCGGCGATCGCCGTCTTGCCGACGCCGGCTTCGCCCACGTACAGCGGATTGTTCTTGCGTCTGCGGCACAGGATCTCGATGGTGCGCTCGACCTCGAGCTTGCGCCCGATCAGGGGGTCGATCTTGCCCTTGCGCGCCGATTCATTGAGATTCGTCGCATATTTCTCCAGGGCATTGCCGCCCCCGTCGCCCTCGCGCTCGGCGTCGGGGGAGGCGCTGCCTTCCTCGCGCTCGCCGCGCTCCTCGCCGCCGGCCTTCGAGAGGCCGTGCGCGATGAAATTGACCACATCCAGACGCGACACGTCCTGCATGCTGAGGAGGTATGCGGCGTGCGATTGCTTCTCGCTGAATATCGCCACCAGCACATTGGCCACGGTGACCTCTTTCTTGCCGCTCGATTGGACGTGAAACACGGCCCGCTGCAGCACTCGCTGGAACCCCAGGGTCGGCTGCACGTCACGGTCCTCGCCGGCCGGCAATCGCGGCGTGGTCTGGTCGATGAACTGCTTCAGCTCGGTCTTGAGCTTTGCGGTATCCGCGCCGCAGGACTTCAGGACCTCCCTGACTTTGGGGGTATCCACGATGGCGAGCAGCAAATGCTCGACGGTCATGAATTCATGCCGCGCCTCGCGCGCACCGGCAAACGCATCATTCAGGCAAAATTCGAGTTCTTGACTTAGCACTTTACGTTACGCCTCTTCTAGCGTTGCCATCAGCGGATGCTGATGTTGTCGCGCGTACGCGATCACTTGAGCCACCTTGGTCTCCGCAATCTCATAAGTAAATACCCCACACACTCCTTTACCCTTGGTATGCACCTCCAGCATAACGCGAGTTGCTTTGGTGCGGTCCATCGCAAAGAAACGCTGCAGGATATCGACCACGAACTCCATAGGAGTGTAGTCGTCATTGATCAGCACAACTTGATAGAGTGGGGGGCGCTTGAGCTTCGGCGCCGCTTCTTCGACGACCAAGCCCGTCCCATCCCGCCCACGTTCGGTGTCACTCATGAGTAATTAGTTTATAGGGTGCGTGCCCGCCGTTTACAAGACATGTAGACTAAACCCTCCGGAATTGCCCTGTCGCCAATCGCTGTCACTTTACTTTAAAAAACAAATGCTTGAGCGGCCAAGCGAGTAGCCCGTATGATTGCCGGTCACGGTAAACATCCCCAACACCATGCTCGATTCGCGCACACATGAATGGCTGTCCCGTTTGCAAGGCAACGGCCCTCGGTTGGCATCGTTAGGCTTGGCGGCGCTAATCGCCGTGGAACTGGCGCGGATCGCCATTTCACTGCTCGGCGGCGGCCCGGTGAAATCGCCCCAGCCGGCCGTGGCCGGAGTCGCCCCGCGCGCGCAGCACACCGGACTCGACATTCAAGGCGTGGTCTCGGCCCACCTGTTCGGGATCGCCGCCCCCGATCCCAGCGCCCAGGACCCTGCCAATGCGCCGCAGTCAACCGCCAATCTGGTGCTTGCCGGGACAATTGCAACCCAGGACCCGAAGCGCGGCGTGGCCATCATCAGCGACGGCGGCCCGGCGAAGGTGTATTCGGTGGGCGACAATGTCGGCGGCGCGACCCTGCATTCAGTGTATCTCGACCATGTCATTCTCGATCGAGGCGGTGTGCTGGAAACCTTGTTGCTGCCGAGGTTGTTGGGTCCCGGCATGAACGCGCCCCCGGTGGTGCGCCGCGCGGGCGGCGACCCGCGCACGGTGGCGGCGGTCGACAACATCCGTCGTCTGGTGCAGCAGGATCCCAGTATTCTCGATCAAGTCATGCGAACTGTGCCTTCGTACGACAACACCGCCGGCAAGCTTCGCGGCTTTCGTGCCTATCCGGGCCGAAATCGGCAGATATTCAACAAACTGGGGCTGAAACCTGGCGATTTGGTCACAGCAATCAACGGCACCCCGCTCGATGATCCACAGCGTAGTCAGGACGTCTTCAACACCATTCAGACATCGGACCACGCGACGGTGACCATCGAACGAGGCGGTCAAAAGCAGGACATCACGCTGAACATCGCCCAGGTCGCCGCACAGGCAACCAGAGACCTGGAGGGCGACGCGAATTCCTCTGCAGGAGGCCCTCCCAATGGCCCGCCTCAACCGGGGGGAAACCCGAACCCTAACAGCGGCAACACGAATCCAAACGAATAGCGAGAGCGAAGGTCGAATGCGTTCAACACACGAGTACCCATGATGCCGAATTCACCCAAACCGCAGCCCAAGGCCCGCATCGCAGCTGTCCTCGCGATCGCAGCGTTGTTGGCGTCATTGACCTTGCCGGCCGCGGCGCAGGTGAAATCTCAGGACGGCCCGACCATCACCCCCAACTACAAGGATGCCGATCTCAGCCAGATCATCCAGGCCGTGAGCGAAGTCACCGGCAAGAATTTCATCATCGATCCGCGCGTCAACGCCAAGGTCACCATGCTGTCGGCGACGCCTATGTCCCCCGCGGCGTTTTATGAGGCGTTTCTGTCGGTGCTGCAGGTGTATGGATACGTGGCGGTGCCCGCCGGCAAGGTCATCAAGATCGTTCCGAACACCGATGCCCGCCAATTGCCGGCCAATGATCTGCCGAATGACGTGAGCAGGACGTCGGACGAAATCGTGACGCAGATCATCAGCATGAAGAATGTCAGCGCAGCGCAGCTGGTGCCGATTCTGCGGCCGCTCATCCCCCAATACGGGCAGCTGGCCGCCTATGCCGCCGGCAATATGCTGATCATCTCCGATCGCGCCAGCAATGTGAGCCGCATCGTGCGCATCATCCAGCGCATGGATGAGAGCGGCGACGAACCCATCGAGGTGATCGCGCTGCACAACGCCAGCGCCGCCGACGTGGTGCGCATCGTCAATTCGCTCAACCAGGGAGGCCAAGGCGCCGAAGCAGCCGGTGCGGCCGCTAAAATCGTCGCCGACGACCGCACCAACAGCATCTTGCTGACCGGCGAGAAGTCGCAGCGCCTGAAGCTCAAGGCCCTGATCATCAATATGGACACGCCCCTGGCGACCGGCGGGGACACGCAGGTCAGATACCTGCGCTATGCCGATGCCGAAAAGATCGCCGATAAGCTCAAGGGCCAGGCCACCGCCACCGCCAAGGCGCAAGGCGGCCCCCCCACGGCAGGTACCGGCGGCGGCACGCCCAACGTCGATGCCAGCGTCACCATCTGGGCGGATGTCTCGACCAATGCGCTGATCATCACGGCCCCGCCCAAAATCATGAAGTCGCTGATGGCAGTGATCGACAAGCTCGATATCCGCCGCGCGCAAGTCCAGGTCGAAGCCATCATCGTCGAGATTGACGTCAACAAGAGCTCCAGTCTCGGCGTGCAATGGCTCCTCGACGGAGGCAACAACTATGGCTACGGCGTGACGAATCTGCCCACCACCGGCGGCACGAGCATCGTCGACCTGGCCTCAGCCGTGCTGGGCGCCACGGGCACGACCACGACCCTCCCCACCACCGGCACCACCGGGATCTCCGGAACGGGCGGCCTCAGCAGTTCAACGGTCGGCACGGGAGCCACCTTTGCTCTCGGCAGATACAACGCGAACACCAAAAAGGGTTTCGCCGCGCTGATTCAGGCAATACGGAGCGACGGCAGCAGCAACATCATCTCCACGCCCTCGCTGATCACGATGAACAATGAGGAAGCCGAGGTGAAGGTCACGCAGGAGATTCCGTTGATCACCGGCTCCTACAGCAACTCGACCGCGAGCGTCTCGGGCACGACCAGTCCGTTCACCACGATTCAGCGCGAGGAAGTGGGCACGATTCTAAAGGTCACGCCGCACATCAACGAAGGCAATTCGGTGCAGCTCAAAATCGAGCAGGAAGACTCCTCGCCGGGCGCAAAGCTCGCGAATTCGGCCGATATCTCGACCAATAAGCGCTCCATCAAGACCACCGTACTGATCGAGGACGGGGGAGTCATCGTACTCGGCGGCCTCATGTCCGATACCGTCCAAGAGAGCGAAGATCGCGTACCGGGATTGGGGGCCATTCCTCTGCTCGGCAACCTCTTCAAGTCGCGCAGCGGTTCACGCCAGAAGAAAAACCTGCTGGTGTTCATACGTCCGAAAATATTGCGCGATGCGGACGCAACCGAAAGCACCAGCGAATTGCAATACAATGACTTGCGCCAGCAACAGAGATCCTTGAACAAGGGACACATCACGCTGTTGCCGGGTCAAAAACAGCCCGTCGTACCGCCCATGCCGCCGGGGGCGGGACTGCCGGCGCCGCCGCCGGCCGGCACCAATGCCCAAGGTGCTACGCCCAACGCACCGCCGCCGCAATCGACACCGCTCCAATCGGCGCCGCTGCCGCCGCCCTCAATCCTCCCGCCGCCGGATGACGCCGCGCCGCAGCCGGCGCCCGCGCCGCCCAAGCCATGAACGCTGAACTCAACGATCCGGGCGAGCAGAGGAAACTGTCGTTTCCTTTTGCCAAGCGGCACGGGGTCTTGATCCGAGGGATCGCCAATGGCGTGGCGGACACCGTGTGCCGTCCGGGCGTGACGCCGCAGACCTTGGCGGAAGTGCGCCGTTTCGTGGGCGTTCCCTTGAAACTCGAGCGTGTATCGGTCGAGTCCTTCGATTCCATGCTGCGCATCGCCTACGAAGCGGGCTCCGGCGCCGCAATGCAGATGCTGGAGGGCTTGGACGACAATACCGACCTTGCGCATCTGGCCGAGGACATTCCCGAGTCCTCCGACCTCCTGGAAAGCGATGACGAGGCGCCGATCATCCGCTTGATCAACGCGCTGCTCACGCAGGCGGTCAAGGAAAACGCCTCGGATATTCACATCGAGCCCTACGAAAACCGCCTGGTGATCCGTTTTCGCGTCGACGGGGTGCTGCGCGAGGTGCTGCAGACCAAGCGAGCCGTCGCGCCGCTGGTGGTTTCGCGCATCAAGGTCATGTCCAAGCTTGATATTGCCGAACGCCGTCTGCCGCAGGACGGCAGAATTTCGCTGCGCATCGCCGGACGCGCGGTCGACGTGCGCGTCTCCACCCTGCCCTCGGGACACGGTGAGCGGGTGGTGCTGCGCTTGCTGGACAAGCAAGCCGGGCGCATCGAACTGACCTCGTTGGGGATGGACCCGCGCACCCAGGACACGATGGATGAGATCATCCACAAGCCGCACGGCATCATTTTAGTGACCGGACCCACCGGTTCGGGCAAAACCACCACGCTGTACGCCGCACTCGAGCGCATCAACGACAATACCCGCAATGTCATGACCGTCGAAGACCCCATCGAGTATTACATCGACGGCATCGGCCAGACTCAGGTCAATACCAAGGTCGAAATGACCTTCGCGCGCGGCCTGCGGGCCATCTTGAGGCAAGATCCCGATGTGGTGATGGTCGGCGAAATTCGCGACCTGGAGACCGCGCAAATCGCCGTTCAGGCGAGTTTGACGGGACACTTGGTGCTGTCCACGCTGCACACCAACACCGCCGTGGGCGCGGTCACGCGATTGCGCGACATGGGAATCGAGCCGTTCCTGCTGTCGTCGAGCTTGATCGGGGTGCTCGCGCAGCGCCTGGTGCGCGTGCTCAATCCCGAGACACGCGAGCCGTTCATGGCCGGCGAATATGAGCGCCGCCTGTTGAACCTCGATTCGAAAGGCAGCGCGGTCCAGCTATACCGCCCGAGCAGCGAGCCCGGAAGCGGCTACCGGGGACGAACCGGCATCTACGAGCTCATCGCGGTCGACGATCATATGCGGACGATGATTCACGACGGCTCCTCCGAACAGGACTTGGAGCGCTACGCGCGCACCGCGAGCCCCGGCATTCGCGACGACGGCCGCAGAAAGGTGATGGCGGGCGAAACGACGCTCGAAGAAGTCTTGCGCGTCACGCGCGAGGATTGATGGGCGCCTTCGAATACACGGCTCTCGATGCTCAGGGTCGGGAACGCAAGGGTCTCATCGAGGGCGACACGCCCAAGCACGTCCGCCAGCTGCTGCGCGACAAACAGCTGCTGCCGATGGACATCCAGGAGACGGCGCAGCGCGAGCTGAAGCAGCGCCGCGCCCGCGGCTTCATGCGCCGCGGCCTGTCGACCCTCGATCTCGCCCTGCTGACGCGCCAGCTGGCCACCTTGCTGCGCTCCGGGCTGCCGCTCGAGGAATCGTTGCAGGCGGTGGCCGAACAAACCGAGAAACCCCGCGTACAGCGCATCATATTGGGCGTTCGCAGCAAAGTCGTGGAGGGTCACCCGCTGGCCGACGGCCTACGGGACTTCCCGCAAGCGTTCCCCGAAATCTACCGCGCGACAGTGTCCGCCGGCGAGCAGTCCGGCAAACTCGATTCGGTGCTGGAACGGCTGTCGGACTACACCGAATCGCGCCAGGTCATGGGGCAGCAAGTCAGCAACGCGCTGGTGTATCCCATCGTGCTGATGGTCCTGTCCTTCGCCATAGTGTCCTTTTTGCTGGCATACGTGGTGCCGCAAGTCGTCGCGGTCTTCGAGTCCGGCCACCAAGAATTGCCGATCGCCACGCGTATTCTCATCGGCATGAGCGACCTCATCCGTCACTATTGGTTCTACGCCCTGATCGTGATCGCCGCCGGCACCTGGGGATTTTTGCGCTGGCTCAAGGCACCGGAGGCGCGCCTCAAGTTCGACCGGTTCCTGCTGCGGGTGCCGCTGGCGGGAAAGCTCATTCGCGGCCTCAATACCGCCCGATTTTCGCGCACATTCAGCATTCTGACCGCGAGTGCGGTACCCGTGCTCGAGGCGCTGCGAATTTCCGCCGAGGTCGTCAACAACCTGCCCATGAAAAGGGCCGTCGAGGACGCGGCCTTGCGCGTTCGCGAGGGAGCGCCCATCGGCAAGTCGCTCGCTGCGCGCAAGCTCTTCCCCCCGATGATGATTCACCTCATCAGCAGCGGCGAGAGCAGCGGTGAGCTCGAAAAGATGCTGGAGCGGGCGGCCAGCAATCAGGAACGCGAGATGGACGGCCTGCTCTCGACCATGACCAATCTTTTGGGGCCCTTCATGGTGGTGTTCATGGGCGCGGTGGTGATGTTCATCGTCATTGCGCTCCTGTTGCCGATTTTTCAGCTCAACGACCTTGTCAAATAAAGGACTGTGCGGCAGGGTATTGCGCCTAGACTGCCTTTCCGTTTATAACGCGCGCGTGTCAGTTCACCGGCGAAGAGCCTTGGCTTCGGTAGCATGAGCGAAAAGCCCGAATCGGACGAGTTCGAGGAAGAGGACGCCGAAGATGTGGCGCCCGGTGGCGATGAGGTCGACGTCGACCACATCATGCGCGACGTCGAGTCGCAGCGCCGGCGCGCGCCCAAGGGTGCGGAACCCGCATGGCGCCGCCTGGAACGCGTCATGGAAGAGCGGCGCACCGCCGAACTCATGAGCGACTTCGACGATTACGAGATTGCGGACGCGGATGACGGCGCATCCGATTCCGACGATCCCGACGAAACCTCCTCGCACGCGGCAAAGTCGGCACGGAAGAAGAAGAAATCCCGCTGAGCGGCGATCGCATTGCGCTGCGCAGTCCTTAGCTTCGCGCAAGCCCTGGGTGTCCATTGCGCTGCGCTATCCCTGCTTCGCGCAAGCCCTGGGTGTCCATTGCGCTGCGCTATCCCTGCTTCGCGCAAGCCCTGGGTGTCCATTGCGCTGCGCAGTCCCTGCTCCGCGCAAGCCCTGGGGGACCTTCCATGGTCACCCGCGGGACGCATGCGTCCCGCCCATGGCCACCCGCGCAACGCATGCGTTGCGCCCCTGGTCACCCGCGAGACGCATGCGTCTCGCCCGCCCGTCAGATCTCGTTGCGCTTGGCGAACTGGCCGATATGATCCGCCGCGCGGAAAGCCAACGCCTCAATGGTCATGGTCGGCTGGCCGCGCCCGGAGGTGACGAAGCTCGACCCATCGCAGAGAAATAGATTCGGCACATCGTGCGTGCGGTGGTATTTGTCGATCACCGACGCGGCGGGATCGTTGCCCATGCGGCAGGTGCCCAACAGATGTACTCCCGATTCGACTTCCTGCACCTCGTCGCGCCAGACCTTCTGAGCGCCGGCCGCCTGCATGATCTCGACCTGGCGGTCCTGGAGAAATCGCGCGAAGGCAAGATCGTCGGGATGATCCTTGTAGGTGACCCGGATGGCGGGGATACCCCAGGCGTCCTTGAGCGTCGGATCGATGCTGACGCTGTTGGTTTCCACGGGCAGCGAGGTGGTGTGCCCGGTCGACACCATGGAGCGCGGAAACGCCTCGATGCGCGCCTTGAGGTCGGCGCCCCAGCGCGGTAATTCACCTCCGGCGGACATCGCCCATAGCGCCGGCTGCGGATTGATGCGCGCGTCGATGCCGCCGCCGCCATAGAATCCCCGCTTCGGGTCGGAGTCGTAGAAATCATGCACGATGCGCGTCACTTGCACGCTCTTGTATTCGTTGAGTTCATGCTCGAAGACCGCGTGCGCCGAGGCGCCTTGATTGAACATGAGATACTTGCCCACCAGGCCGCTCGAATTCGCGAGACCCTGGGGAAAGCGGCTGTTCTCGGAGTTGAGCAGCAAGCGTGCCGTCTCCGCACCGTTGGCGGACACGACCACCGCGCGGGCCTTCTGGAAGTGCTCGCGCTTATGTTGGTCGAAATAGTGCACGCCGGTGGAGCGTCCCGTCGAATCGGTGGCCACGCGGAATACGTAGCTGTTCGCCCGCACCTCGCAGTGTCCCGTCGCCTCTGCCTCCGGAATCATCGTGTACAGCGAGGAGGACTTCGCTCTCGCCTCGCAGCCGAACCCCATGCAGAATCCGCAGTGCACGCACCCAGGGCGGCCGCGGTACGGCTGCGACGTAATGGCCATGGGTGCCGGAAAGGGATGCAGCCCCAACTTTCGCGCGCCGCGCTCGAGCAACACGCCCGAAGACTTCACCGGCAAGGGCGGCATGGGATAGGGCTTGGTGCGCGGCGGATCGAACGGACTCGCATAGGCCAGCCCCGACACCCCTACCTCCCATTCCACCTTGGTGTAGTACGGCTCCAGCTCCTGGTAGGTAATCGGCCAATCGGCGAACCCCGTACCGGGGATGGCGCCGAGAACACTTCGCTCATTGAAGTCGATCTCGTGAAAGCGCCAGAAATTCGCGGTGAAGTGATTGGTGCTGCCGCCGACGAGACGCGCATACAAGGCCGGCTGCACGATCTGCGGTTTCGCGGTGGCGTCGGGAGTCTTGCGGAAGGTTTGCGGACTCAACCGGGGGTCGACCGTGATCCCGCTCAGAAAGAAGTACTTCAACTCGTCGTGTTCGAAATCGGCAGGCGAGAAAC
>WNFS01015624.1_pt1 | contig 11457 bp, 9 predicted proteins | sample 5400141 | NCBI WGS metagenome assembly WNFS01 (sample SAMN13153358, study PRJNA577476) | soil metagenome | isolation source: 60 cm saprolite under Madrone tree | place: USA:California | collected 2016-06-14 | reverse complement strand
AGCGCGGCTCAGTTCGTCCGCGACTATCTTTCGCGCGAGCATTTCGAGGATATCGACGGAACCTGCCCCCTGATCGCTTTTCCGACCGACTTTTTGCACGAGGAGCACCGTGTTCGGCAAGCATTTGAAACCGTGCTCAGGGTCATGATCGATATTTTTGAGCAGGCAATGCAGCGTAATGGACAGGCGGCCCGATCCCGGGCTCGCGCGATTGCAACGCTATGCGTTGGCGGTATGGTGTTGGCGCGCTCGATCGAGGATCGCGTGCTCGCCGACGAAATACGCGAAGCCGCAATGGGCATCGCGCTGTCGCTCGGACAGTGGCCGCGCCGAACGTCCTGCCGCAACTGAAGGCCGGCACTCCCCTTGAAGTGTTCGCCTACGACCGCGCCAACGTCAAAATGCTCGCAACCGGCCGGGTGGCAGCGATGACAGCCAGATCGATACCACCACCGGTACCGTGAAAGTGCGAGCGCAGTTCGACAATGCTGACAATGCGCTGTTTCCGAATCAATTCGTCAACGCGCAGCTTCTGGTGAAGACGCTGCATAATGTCGTCACGGTGCCGACCGCCGCCATCCAGCGCGGCGCACCGGGAAGTTACGTCTACGTCATCAACGCCGACAACAGGGTGTCGGTCCGACCTGTCAATATCGGCCCGACCGATGGCCCAATGGCAGCGGTCAATTCCGGCGTGTCGGTCGGTGAGCGGGTTGTGGTCGACGGCACAGACCGCTTGCGCGACGGCGCGCGCGTGATCATGCCGGCCGCACCGAGCCAAGCGCCGGCGGCAGATCCCCCGTCGAACGCGCAAAATCCTCAGCCGCAAAATCCGACGCCGAATGCGCAGCCCCAAAGCCCCGGTCATTCGCAACATCAGCACAAATAGCGGCAGCAAATAGGGCATGATGCGGAAAGTGGACCGCGGCTCTCCGCCACGACCAGCCCCGGTAAACGGTCGCCACGCAGGCGCAGGTGGGCGGCAGCGAAACGAAGCCATGACGGTCTCCGAGCCATTTATTCTGTATGAGTTTTAAGCGCACGCTCGCGCGTCGCGACTGACGCGGTGGAACCAGGCGGCATCGGGGTCATCGTTCCAATTACCGGGAACCACGTATTTCCGCTCGTGGTGCACCCCGTCTTTGACTTTCCGCTGCTAGTACACCGTTGGCATACCATGCCCGTAGTATGGCGTTGAGCTTCTTGCGGTCGGCTCGGGGATCAAGCCCGAGATGCTTGGCGAGCGCCAACCCTACCCAATCCGGCGACCGCGGATCGTAGCGGTACTTCTGATGGCGTACTTCCTCACGCACCCAGCGCATGTCGTCGGGGTAACGTTGTCGAACGGCTGCGGGTAATCCCACGCTTCGCCGGCCTGGGTGACCGCATGCATTGCATTCACGCCCGAGCGAGGTCCAAAAGGTCTTAGCGCCGTTGGCGTGAGATACGCCCTGAAGCGCCCTGCACCTCGCCCGTTGTATAGACGGCAAAAAGAATGGCAAAGCGGGCGACTGCTCCTCCCACGCAAACACGGGCAGACGCCAGGACCGCAAGCTTGACGCTATCAGCCTAGCTGGCGGTTCGCGAGCCGACCGCGGACGCGGTCCGCTTGATAATTCCCTGCAATTCCGGAACGCAGGAGCCGCAATTGGTGCCGGCGCGAAGCGTTCGCCCGATATCGGCGACGTTTGCGGCACCCCCTTCAGCCACAGCGCGGCGGATGGCTTCAAGTCCGACACTGTAACAGGCGCAGACGATCGGCCCGGTTTCGGCAACGCCCTCGGCGCTTTGGCCGGAAAGAAGAAGACGCCGGTCGCGCTCGGCCAAAATTCCCGAATTGAACAGCGCGCGCACGACCTCCCATCGCGGCGGATTTTGTGACGGCCCGGAGAAAATGCAGGCCTCGATCCTGCCGGCGCGCAACGCGGCGATGCGCACGATGCCACGCGGCAGATCGATATATTCCGCACGCTCCGGGTCGCCACATATCAGCTTTTCGGCCAGACCATGCCATCGGGCGGGCAATTCGTTGGTCGCGAACAGAAGTCCGTGACCCCCGGCAACGGCGACGCGCGCGAACCACGTTCCGTCGGGGAGCGCGATCAAGTCGCGCGTGAGCGCAAAGCCGCGATAGGCAAACTCAACAGGTTCGACGCGCGCGGGCGTGGCCTTGAGCTCGGGCTGGCCGGAAAACGGATCGTTTTCCGCCATCGCCAGCGCGCCGACGCACGCATCGGCCGCCGTCGAATAGCTCCAGTGAATTGGCGCGAAAATCGATCCGCGTTGCTGACCCGAACGAACGCAAACCCGAAACACGGCGCCGCCATGGGGCGTCGTGACCTTGGCGAAACCGCCATCGGTGATGCCCGTCCTACTCGCATCATCGGGGTGAATATCGACCAGCGGTTCGGGTGAATGCGCGCCCAGCCGCGGACTCTTTCCGCTGCGCGTCATCGTGTGCCACTGATCGCGCAGGCGCCCGGTGTTGAGGCGCAGCGGAAAAGCGTCGCTCGTCGCCGCACGCAGCCCCGGATGTTCCGGTGCAATGAAGCGGCCACGCCGATCGCTCGTGAAAAACGCTCCGGCGCTGAAGAAGCGCGCTTCGCCTGGTTCGACTCCGGCTTTCACGGGCCACATCACCGCGTCGAGCCGGTCATAGTCATCGTCGGCGAGCGCCGCGAGACCACCCAAGTCGAAGTCGCGCCGACCATCATTCTCGAACGCCGACAGCGCCGCATGCTCGCGAAAAACATCGGCCGGCTTGCGGTAGGCAAACGCGCTCTCGAAGCCGAGGCGCTGGGCCACTTCGCTGACGATCCACCAATCGGGCTGCGCCTCGCCGGGGCGCGGCAGGAACGCTCGCTGGCGCGAAATACGCCGCTCCGAATTGGTGACGGTGCCGTCTTTCTCGCCCCAGGCGGCCGCAGGCAAGAGCACATGCGCGCCCGCCTCGACGGTGTCGGTGTGGAGCGTGGTCTCGGACACGATGAACAATTCGAGCTTTTTCAGCGCCACGCGAAAGGCGCCCGCGCGCGGCAGCGACACGGCCGGATTTGTCGCCATGACCCAGAGCGCCTTGATCGTTCCGCGTTCGATCGCTTCGAACATGTCGACGGCCTTGAGGCCTTCGCTCGCCGCCATCCGCGGCGCGTTCCAGAAGCGGCGGACGCGATCGGTTTCGCTGGGCGAAAAGCCCATATGGGCGGCGAGTTGATTGGCAAGCCCGCCGACTTCGCGGCCGCCCATGGCGTTGGGCTGGCCGGTCAGCGAGAACGGTCCCATGCCCGGCCGGCCGATGCGCCCGGTGGCGAGGTGAACATTGATGATCGCATTCACCTTGTCGGTGCCTTGCGCGGATTGATTGACCCCTTGCGAGTAGCAGGTGACGACGCGCTCGGTTCGCGCAAACAGCTCAAAGAAGCGGGCAACCTCGCCGAGATCGAGCCCGCTCGCCCTGGCGGCCGCCGCCGCGTCGCCGGCGATCTCGCGGGCGCGCGCAAGCGCATCGGCAAAGCCGCGCGTATATTCCGCAATATAGCTGTCGTTGAGGGCGCGCGTATCGGCGAGGTAGGCAAGCAGCCCGCAAAAAAGCGCGGTATCCATTCCGGATGCGATCGGCAGGAACAGATCCGCCGCGTCCGCCGTCGCGGTGCGCCGCGGATCGATAACGACCAATCTGGTGCCGCGCTCGTTTTTCGCGGCAATCATCCGCTGATAGAGTACCGGATGGCACCACGCCGCATTGGAGCCGACGAGCACGATCAGATCGGCCTCGTCGAGATCCCGGTAAATGCCGGGCACCACGTCGGCGCCGAAGGCGCGGCGATGACCGGCAACGGAAGAGGCCATGCACAGCCGCGAATTGGTGTCGACGTTGGACGAGCCGAGAAAGCCTTTCATCAGCTTGTTGGCGACATAGTAATCCTCGGTGAGCAACTGGCCGGAAAGATAGAACGCAATCGCGTTCGGCCCGTCGCGATCGACGATCGTGCGCAGTCCGTTTGCGACCTTTGCCAGTGCGGTGTCCCAATCGGTACGTGCAAGAGAACCGTCAGCTTGACGAAACATGGGGTGGAGCAAGCGCTGGTCGAGCGAAAGCGTTTCGCCGAGCGCCGAGCCTTTCGAGCACAGCCGCCCGAAATTGGCCGGATGCGCGGGATCGCCGGAAATAGTCGCATCGCCTTGCCGGTCCACGGCTGCGAGGATGCCGCAGCCGACGCCGCAATATGGACAGGTGGTGCGCACGGCGGGAGGATGCGGCGATAAAGTGTTCATGACCGGCTCACGGCGCTCGTCGACCTGCCGCCATTTCCTGTTCGGCTCAGCTGTTTCGTCGCGCGGACGCCGGCCGCTCTAGGCCGCTTGCCCAATGCTCGACCGAAAATGAGATCCTCGCGGACGGAATCGATCGCGGCGCCGGAACGAATGAGATCGAGATACCAAAACGAGTCGGCCGTATCGCCGTAGAGCACGGCGCCGACGACGCGGCCGCCGGCAATCACCAGCTTTCGGTAGGTGCCGAGACCCTGATCGCTGAGCACGACCGACTCGGTGCCGGGCGCGCCGAGAAAATCGCCGGCGGAGAACACATGAACGCCGGAGACCTTGAGATTGGTGGCGTTCACGCTGCCGAGATAGCGTGCATCGCGGCCGGCGAGGCGCTCGGCCAGCGCGCGCGCCTGCTCGTTGGCGGGCTCCACCAGACCGTAGCAGACGCCGCGATGCTCGGCGCATTCACCGATTGCGAAAACATCGGATGTGCTGGTGACGAGATGATCGTCGACGACGATGCCGCGATTGACCGCGATACCGGCGTGAGCGGCGACTTCGGCGTTCGGCTTGATGCCGACCGCAACAACGACCGTGTCGGCCGCAAGCACGCGGCCGTCCTTGAGCTCTACACCCTCGACGTGACCATTGCCGACGAATCTCGCCGTCGCGACGTCCAGCATTACCCGGATGCCTTTCGCCTCGACCGCACGCTTGAGCAGCAACGCGGCGCGTGCGTCGAGCTGGCGCTCCATCAAGCGATCCATGAGATGAACCAGTGTCACCGATGCGCCGGCTTTGGCGAGACCGTAAGCCGCCTCAATGCCCAGGAGCCCGCCGCCGATCACGACAATGGGCGCACTCCGGCAGGCAGCCCGCGACATCGACGCGACGTCGCTCATGTCGCGGAATGTGAGCACGCCGGGCAGATCGGCGCCGGCGATGCGCAAGCAGATCGGCCGCGAGCCGGTGGCGAATACGAGCTTGGCGAACGGCAACGCTTTGCCGTCGGACAGCGTCACGGTGCGTGCGGCAATATCCGCCGCCGTCACGCCGACGCCGTAGCACAAGGTGATGCCCCGATCGCTCCACCAGGCCGCCGGCTTCAGTGAAATGTCGCTCGCGCGCACTTCGCCAGCCAGCACCGACGAAAGCAGCACGCGATTATAGGCAAGCCGCGGCTCTTCACCGATCACCGCGACGGCATAACGGCCGAGCGCACGCTGGGCGAGCTCTTCGCACAAGCAGGCAGCCGCCATGCCGTTGCCAACGATGACGAGCGGTTCGCTCATCGTAATCCTAAATTCTGCTCCAGCGTCCACAGCAGCGCCGCGCCAACGGGCGTGTAATCGGCTGCCTTCACGCCATAGTCGACGTGTCGCTTGGCAAGAGCGCTCGCCGCCGGCAACACGGCTTCGAGATTGCCAAGACTGTTGACCACAACGCCCAGCGTCGCCATCAGCTTGCAGCCTTGTTCCGTCATATCGCCGCGTAACAAGGGTGTGACAGATGTGTCGGGTATGACGCGACAACGCCGAGCGAAATGGCTGTAAGCGGCCATGAATGAGTCGGCGAGGCGCCTCCAACTGGCCCGACAATACCGCCAGTCAAAATATGTTCTTGAACATATTCTTCGTCCATCACAACTCTACAGCGGCGGCGGAGCATGGATCTGATTTTCGCAATCTAGGCGAACGATCGTGAATTTTTTGTCAGTCGAATGGACGCCGTCGCGTCCCAAAAGGAGTGCCGACAATGTTACGCAAGACCATGATCGTCTTAGCTAAGGCTGCCGCTCTCACCAGCGGACTGACTGTCGAAGCGTTTGCGCATGGCGATGCAGAGGGCATGCGTGGTCCGCGCTGCGGATGGTTGCGCGTTAAGTTGGTTGCACCGACATCGCAAGCCGCCGCCCTGTTCTATGGGCGGCTGTTCGAGGTGGGACAAATATGAACCTGCATCGAGTATCTTTGGTTGACAGCCCAGCAAGTAATCCGCCGCCTTCCGGGGTTGGCCACCCGCCGGGCCAGCCCGGTGGTCCGGTAAAGCTGAAAACCCCGAGCCTCCTGCCCGGCTCCGACGGCGAGCACGCGCTGCAGGCGAAATATGCCTCCGAGGATCGGGCCAATACCTTTTATGCCCGGCAGGTCCTGAATTTTCTCGCCCCGCGGATGCGGGAATTCATCTCCCGGCAGGAGTTCATGTTCGTCGGCACCGCCGATCGTCACGGCGAATGCGATTGCAGCCCGAGATTCGGCGAGCCCGGCTTCATCCATGTGCTGGGGAACAAGCATCTCCTCTACCCTGAATACCGCGGCAACGGCGTATTTGCCAGTCTGGGGAACATTTCGGAAAATCCGCACATCGCCCTGCTGATCCTCGACTTCTATCGAGATTCCGTCGGCCTGCATGTCAATGGCAAGGCGCGCATCGCGCAGAGCGACGAGCTCGAAGCCTTTGCCGACAAGCTGCCCAAGGATGTGCTGGCCGAGTTGGCGAAGGACGGCAAGAGACGGCCGAATGGGTGGGTGATGGTCGAGGTCGAGGAGGCCTACATCCAATGCTCCAAGCATATCCCGCTGCTAAAAAAGCTGGAGCGACCGATCGATTGGGGAACCGACAGCGTCGCCGCGAAGAAGGGGGATTATTTCCAGCTGAAAGACATCCCGCTCTATGACCGGATCGGTGGCGACCAGGCGATGGACATCGCCGTCGATCTGTTCCACCGCAAGCTCCTCGAGGACGACCTCGTCGGGCGATTCTTCGACGATGTCGATATGGCGGCTCAGCGGCTCAAGCAGAAATCCTTTCTCGCCATGGCCTTTGGCGGTCCGTACCAGTACAGCGGCGTCGAGCTGGTCAGCAAAATGGGGCTGGAGGCGCGGCATTTCGACCGGATATCCGCGATCCTCAAGGAAACTCTGGAAGAGCTGAAGATCGGCGCCGCGGAGATCGAAGAGGTGATGCAGGTCATCGAGACCACGCGCGAAGCCATCCTGAATCTCTTAGATCGCCAGTGCTGGCGGTGAGGAGCGCACCATGACCATACGGGATGGCGATGGGAATGCAGGATCGGACCCACCGGAACCGGCATTTTGGGGACAGCTATTCGCCGGCCTGCCGGCGCCGGTCATCGTCGCGGACGGTCCCGGCGGATCGTCGACACCGCAATCCGAAACTCTCGTACGTCGCCGCAAAACCTGGGTCGATCGGCTGTTCGCGGGCGAGGAATCATATGCCAACTCGCCCGACAAGATCGTCATCCTGCAGAACGGCGTCGAGATCGAGGATGTGCCGATCGATCCGCTGGGCAGCTGGACCGTCGTCGGACGACATCCCCGGGCCCATATACAACTCGAGGCCTACAAGCTCGGCCTGTTTCACGCCGCCTTCCACAAGAAGGACGGCAGGTTCTATCTCCGGGCGATCGATCTTGAATGCGGGACGCTTCTCGATCGAAAAAAGATCAAGGCGGGCGTGCCGGTTCCGCTACGGGATGGGTCCCTGGTCGACATCCCGGGCTATCAACTGCGTATCCGCCTTGCCAATTCTCCGGCCACCGCAGGGGAGGAGATCGTCGAGGCCGAGGAATTGGCGGAAATTCCCTCCTATTTCTATGTCCCGCCCCCTTCCAGCCCGGTGCTGACGAATCTCATCGAGGATCGCGCCGCCATCGCGCTCTGGTCGGGCGGCGTCACGAGCTTGAAGGTGGCGGACATCATCGAGGAAACCGCCGACGCCAAGACCTTTCGGCTCGTCGGCGAAAAGCCGCTCCTGTTCTCCTATCGACCGGGTCAGTTCGTGACCCTCCTTCTCACCATCGATGGCGAGTATATCGAGCGGTCCTACAGCATCTCATCGAGCCCGTCCCGGCCGCATGTTCTCGAATTGACTGTGAAACGCGTACCCGGCGGTCGTGTGTCGAACTGGCTGTGCGACCATGTCATGCTGGGGGAGCGGCTGACCATCAAGGGGCCGGCCGGAAAATTCAGCTGCTTCGATTGTCCGGCGTCAAAGATGCTGTTCATCGGCGCCGGCAGCGGGATCACGCCGATGATGTCGATGAGCCGCTGGATCGTCGACACAACCACCGATGTGGATGTGAAATTCCTGGTCTCGTTCAAATCGCCTGCGGACATCATTTTCCGCAAGGAGCTCGAGCTCATCTCGGCCCGGCATGCCTGTTTCCGCGTTGCCGTCACCCTGACCTCCGCCTGGCCCGGGCGAAGCGAATCCTGGACCGGCCTCACCGGGCGATTCGACAAGTCGATGATCCATGCGCTGGTCCCCGACCTCGATCAGCGGCACGTCTTCCTGTGCGGGCCCGAGCCCTTCGCCGCGGAGGTAAGGAGGATCCTCCAGGAGCTCGGCTTTGATCAGGCCAAGCTTCATAGCGAGAGTTTCGGATCCAGCCGGGTCGCGGGGGGAGGCAAGCCTGTGCCGAAGCCGCTGGCGCTGTCGGAGCCGCGGCACCGTGTCCACTTCATCAAGAGCGACAGGACGGTCGAGACGGACGAGACCGTGACCCTCCTGGAACTGGCGGAAGCCCACGGAATCGAGATGGATTACGCCTGCCGGACCGGCAGTTGCGCAGAGTGCGAGGTGAGCTTCACCGGAACGCTTTCCGAGAAACCGGAGTTTGAAAAGGACCGCCGGCGCAAGGAGAACGGTATCGCCTTTGCCTGTTGCAGCGTCGCCCTCTCCGATCTCGAGGTGGAAGCGTGAAAGACGGCGCGCGGCCATACCGGGACCTGGGGCTCGGTCGGCGGCGGCGCGGTCAGCTACATTGGTCGCTTGGGGCTCTCTTTCTTTTCTTGGATGCGACGGATCTCCAGATCGTCCAGCGGAGCAAACATTGATGCAGGGCCACAAGGTTGAACAGCTTGGGATAGCGACTGTCGGCTTTTTTTGGTGCTTCCTGATGTGGTTCTCCACGGCTGCGTTCAGCCCGAGCATCGCGGCGACGTATCACCTCACGATCAAGGACCTTGGCCTGCTCGCCAGTTCGGCCATCTGGATGGCGCCGGTCGGACGCATCGTCGCCGGCTGGGCGTCCGATCGATTTGGCGCTCCGCGGACGTTCGCCGCGATCCTTGCCGGCTGCGGACTGGTTTCGATCGCGTCGGCCTTCACCACCAGCTACGAGCTGCTTTTCGCCGAGCGAGTGGTCGTCGCCATTGCCGGCGTCTCCTTCGTCGTCGGTGTCCAGCACGTGGCGCAATGGTTCGACGCCCACGAGATCGGCACCGCCGAGGGACTTTACGCTGGCACCGGCAATGTCGGCGCCGGGGTCGGCGCATTGTTGCTGCCGCGCATCTTCGGCACCGACTATCGGAGCGCATTTCTGTGGCTGGGCATGATCGCTCTCGTCGTCGCCGCCTGGTATCTGTGGCGCGGTAGCGCCGCCAAGACCATGGAGCGGCGCGACGCGGTGCGGTGCGGCGGCGACCTGCGCGGAATGGTGTTCGTGTGGACCCGCTATATCGCCATCGCTTTGATGCTGGCCTATGCGATGTCGTTCGGCCTGGAAATCGCGTTGAACGCCTGGCTGCCGGGTTATTTCGCCCGCGGCTTTCACGATGAGATTCTTGCGCTCGGCTTCACCGGCGTTGCCGGCATTCAGATCGCGGCCGGCACGTTCGCGGCCGTGGTATCGTTCAACGCGTCTTTGTTCCGGCCGTTCGCCGGCTTCATGTCCGACCTCTTCCAGCGCAAGGGTTGGACGCCGTTGCCTTTCATTGCCAAAGAACTGCCCTACGCGCCGCGCCTGCATTGGCTGGGAATCGCGCTCATCCTGATCATGCTGTCGATGATCGGGCTGACCGTTGCGGGGCTTTACGGCTTCCTGCCCTTGTCGATCGCGGTGCTGGTGGCGCTCGGCATCTTTGTATCTTTCGGCACCGGCGGCACTTTCGCCCTGGTTCCGCTGCTCTTTCCGGACCGCCCCGGTATTGCCGCCGGCTTCATCGGCGGGATCTCAACCGTCGGCGGCATCGCCTATCCGCTGATCTTTGCCAGCGTCAACGCCCACGTAGGATATCTGTACGTCGCGCTCTACATGTTCGCGCCGTTCATCCTGTTCTACTTCTGGGCAGCGCGTTACGAGCGGCACCCGCAGGAGCATGGTCTGCTTGGCCGCGCTCTGGCCGGCCAACGCTCCTGAGCTCTGCACCGAAGCCGTCGTGAAACTCTCCAGGAGATGCAATGAACCACGTTGATATTCGTGTCGCGCCGCACGAGCCTTGGTACAAATACGGCGTCGCCGTCCTGCTGTTCGAAATAGCCGTCGCCATCGCGGTCAGCGGCTACTCGCTGTATATGACCTTTAACGGCCTCGGCGGCTTTCCCGGAAAGCATTAGCGCCCGACGGACTACGAATCACATTTAATAAGACGACAGCGCCGTAAATTCTGCCAAGGGTGCCCGCGAATTCGTCAAGCTTCAGCCAAATTGGCTGCGCCATGCGCGCTTTTTTTGCGCAATTGGAGGTTCGCACGCGAAGACACGGTAATACTACATCATTGTTACTTGCAAAACGGTGACAATTTTCCAAACTGTCATCAACAACAAGAATAGTTATTTTTTGGAGGCTGCGCTCTCTGGAGAAACCACTATCCAGGGAGCCAGTAATGTTTGAGACCGCCGACAACAGTTTCGCAAGAGAACCCGAGCCTGTTTCCCGAGTTCGTCGCCACCCTGCGATCCTTCGGGCTTCCTCGCTTGTGGTAGCAAGCGTGCTTTCGCTTCTGATGATCACCACGGTCGTTCCACCGATTGTCGCGGACCAATCCGACAGGGCGGTGGTCAATGCGCCGATAACACTGTTGACGTCGCCCATCGACGGAGAAATCGACTCTCTGGCGGCAAGTCCCGGTCACTCAGTGGAGGCCGGTGATTCACTGGCGCAGATATCGAACGTCCGGCTGGATCGGGGGACTCTCATTTCGCTCGAGGATAAGGCTTCCGATGCTCGGGAGAAACTGGCATCCGCGCAGGCAAATAAGGAATCGGACCGCGCATATCTGAAATCGCTCGATTCCGAGATCGCGGCCCAGATCGAACAGCTTAAAGCACAGTTTCAGTCGCAGATCGTGGAACTGCGTGCGCGGGTGGCGCAATCGGAGTCCCTAAGTGAAGAAAAGAAGGCATTGGTTGATCGGCAATCCGACATGGTCGCACGTGACGCGG
>WNFS01003826.1_pt1 | contig 11457 bp, 9 predicted proteins | sample 5400141 | NCBI WGS metagenome assembly WNFS01 (sample SAMN13153358, study PRJNA577476) | soil metagenome | isolation source: 60 cm saprolite under Madrone tree | place: USA:California | collected 2016-06-14 | reverse complement strand
GAATCAGCGTCGCCGCGCCGCTTCTGGCGCGACTCGCTGCGAGCCGCGCCACCGCAACGGCGATGAGCGCCAGATAGCCGCGCATGGCGAGGCGGTAGCCCGGACGCGCGAGAAACCGCTCCTCGTGGAGATCGGCGCAAAGCCGGCCGATCCGCTCCACCTCGTCCTCGCCCGACAGCGGCACCACCGGATCGGCGGCGAGCGTGCGCAGCGCCGAGACCGCCTCGCCTGAGCGTTCGCCAAGTCCGCGCGCGACATCTTCGGTGAAAGTCACCACCCAGCCCTCGGTCGTCTCCGGGCGGAAACGGAAGCCATGCGCGATGGTGGCCGGTACGATGATGGCGGCCGGCGCTTCGAAAGGGATCACCTGGGTCTCGAACGTCATCTCGCCGCCGCCGCGGACGATCAACAGGATCTGAAACAGATTGCGATGGCGATGCGCCCGGATCGTCCAGTCGTGGACGGAGGAGCGTGAAGAGATGGTTTCGATGTGAACGAAGTCGAACGCCTGATCGTCCGGCGGATCGCCGTAGAGGTGGAACAAGGGCAGGGCGGAGCTTCGCGGCATGGGCGCAGTGTAGCGCATTTTGGCGTGCCAACGCCAAAGCGGTATGCTCCGCAGGGCTGACTTCGCAATCCTTAAGAGCTGCGCCTCTGCTCGCCTACACGCGCTTGTAGGCGCGATTGTGGTAGACCAGCGCCGGATCGGCGGGGCCTAGCCTGATGTCCACGACAGCGCCGAAGATGACGTTGTGGCTCGCCACCGCCCTGATTTCCACCACCCGGCAATCGAAGGCGACAACGGACTGCACCAGCACCGGGGCGCCCGTCTTGAGGATGGACCACGATCCCGCCGCGAAGCGCTGTGCGTCGACGGCGCCGGTGCGGCCGGCAAACACGTCGGCCAAGGCTTGGCCATCAGAACCCAAGGTGTTGACGCAGAAAACCTTGTTTTCGCGCAGGATCGGGCCGCCCTGGCTGCGGCGGTTAAGGCACACGAGAAGGGTCGGCGGGGCGTCCGACACCGAGCATACGGCCGTCGCGGTGAAACCGGTCTTGCCGCCCGGTCCGGCCGTCGTCACCACATGAACGGCGGCCCCGAGCCGGCACATGGCGTCGCGAAACGCCGCTGCCCCAACGGTGACGACCGGCTCAGGCCCGATCGCCTCGAAGGCGCCCGCCATGGCGTCGTCCGGTCGCTGATCGTCAGTCCAGCTCATGGGACGGACCATACATCCCACCTGGAGCGAGATGCAAATTGCGGCTCAGCACGTGGGAGAGAATGGGGTTCACGACGTGAGTTAAATGATCTGCCCAAGAGGGGGAGGGGATCTCACGATCGCCGGAGCCAGCTTCGCGGGGTAGTGATCAGGTAAACCAACCCTGAACCAAACAGCGCAGCAAGCAGGAGCAGGCCGCCGTCGGTCAGGTAGAGAATGTGTATTCGTTCACCCCGAAGATGGGATCGCCCGTGCCGTCGACCCTCGGTCCGACCGCAAAGCAGGGATGCGAGCTGCACCCCATCTTATGGGCTGTGATGCGGCTCAGAATATCTCGCCGGAATTCGCCCACCTTTCGCTCGAGCCGGCAGCATCCGGTACTGGAGAGTCCGTACTCGCCATGCGTCCAATTTTCTAGTATACTTCGAGGCCGGAAAGGATTGCGAGTTGACCGTATATTTTTGAATTATCAATTCGGGAGAATTCTTATGCTGCGCGTCGTGTCCATCACGATGGGGGTGATTTGGAGCACGCTAGCTTGCGCTCAAGCCGAAAGGCAGGACCCTGTTACGCAGCTGCGCCAACGTGCAGGCTTTTCGATCGTCAAGATTGTCGGAAAGGGAACGACTCCTAGCGGCCGTGAAATGCCTTTCGAAGGCAGCGGCGTAGTGCTCGGATCGGTCCAGGATATTAGCGTCATCGTCACAGCCGCGCACGTCGTTGGTAAAGCGGGCACATGGCGTATCAGACCGAACGGAGAACCAGATCGCGAGCTGAGGGTATGGGTTCCTAGACCCCCTGACGGCACGCTGGAGCCCTTGCCGCTGGCACCAGCGGTCGCAGCTCAGAACGACAGTTCCGATTTTGCTGTTCTTCACGTCCACAGGCGATTGCCGAGTCTCTCGATCGGCAATCCATTCCAATTGGCACAGGGCGCGCAGACCGTAGCTCTGGGTTACACTAAGGGCGCTTACACTCTCGACGTGTTGGTCGGCAGAGGTCAGTTAGTTACCCGCGATGCCCTAGGATTTGTTCTTCAGCTTTCCCAAATGCAGACGAGTGAAGGCAATAGCGGTGGTCCAATACTCGACCAAGAGGGCAGAGTGCTTGGAATCTTGAGTGTAGCTCTGCGGCAAGCTAACGGCCAGGATTTAGCAATACCTATTACCACCATACAGACGGTGCTACCGCCCGTGCAAGATAGCAACGTAACAAAGGCACAGACGACGACTGGTGGAAATGATGCCCTTGCTATCAACGCGTGCGATCGACTTGCCGCGTCCCCCACCGACTCCAGACGCCCAGTCGACATTCATGGTGTTTTTATAGATCAGATCAACGCGCCTCAAGCGATTCGAGCTTGCCGAGCCGCACGGGGAATTCGCCCGACTGATACGCGTATCGCATTCCAGCTCGGTCGCGCTTTGGAGAAAGAAGGGACTCCTGCTGCACTGCAAGAAGCCGCTGATCTCTACAAGTTCGCCGCAGATCATGGGGATCCCGGAGGGCAACTCAGTCTCGGGGTGTTCTACGAGGAAGGAAAGGGCGGACTTCGGCAAAATGATCGGGAGGCTACCCGCCTTTATAAGGCTGCCTCCGATCAAGGATACCCTAATGGCCAGTTCAGTCTCGGGCTTTTCTACGGACAAGGACGCGGCGGACTTCCCCAAGATGATCGCGAAGCTGCCCGGCTCTATGGGCTCGCCGCCGCCCAGGGAGACCCTAACGGTCAGGTCGCTCTCGGTTTTTTTTATGAGCACGGACAGGGTGGGCTTCCCCAAAATGATGGTGAAGCTGCACGCCTCTACCAGCTCGCAGCTGAGCAGGATGATCCCGTCGGGCAAACCTACCTTGGCCTTTTCTACGCGCAAGGTCGGGGCGGGCTTCTGCGAAACGATCGCGAAGCTGCGCGCCTCTACATGCTTGCCGCTGAACGTGGAAACGTGATTGCGCAGGTGAACCTCGCGCTCTTCTACGAGAACGGCCGCGGTGGGCTTCCGCGAGACTTCGACCAGGCCAAATACTTCTACGGGCTCGCAGCTGTCCAGAAAGATCCTTTTGCGCAGCAAGCTCTTGCAAGACTACAGGGACTACCGTTACTGCCACTACGTTGACACGCTTTGGCCAGGCACGAAAAACACATACGCAACGAGTTATGCTGAACCGGCTGGGGTGAGATGGAGTAAATTTCAATTGAGCATATACCTCGGGGCTATCAATTTGGGGGATGTCTCCATGCAGCGTGTTTTGTCTATCCTGGTGGTATTGATTTCGAGTACACTAGCTTATGCGCAGGTCGAAAGGCCGCTAATCGTCCTCCCAGGCATCCTGGGCTCGAATCTGGGAGACGGAAAATGCGACCATCTGATCTGGGGTGATCGCTATTCGCTGTGGCGCTTTGAGGAACTGCGTCTAAACGCTTACGGTCGGGAGACAGTTCGCAATCACCGCCCTTGTGGGCTGATCACGACGGCACATGTGGTAGGTCCCTTCAAAATCGATGGCTACGGGAATCTGCTGACGGTACTGAATCAAATTGGTTACAATGAAAATGATAATCTTTTTATCTTTCCTTACGATTGGCGACGCGGAAATCTTGAAACAGCGAGAAAGTTGAAAGAGCAGCTTGATAGCCCACAATTGGCGGGGCGGCAGGTGGACATTATGGCCCACAGTATGGGGGGTATAGTCGCTAGGATTTACATTCAAGAGCTTGGCGGGGCCGCAAGGGTAAAGCGGCTTGTCACCATGGGTACGCCGCATCTTGGCTCCGCACATACGCTGGATGTGATGGATGAGGGGTGGGGGTTTTGGCGCAATCTTATTGCTGGCGGTTTAGGCACCGTGCGTCGGACTATTTTGACCTTTCCGGCGATTTACGAGCTAATGCCTTACTACGATAATTGTTGTGCAATAGGCTTACCAGGCGTCGCAGGCACGCGTGAGGTATCTGCTTTCGATCACTCCGTCTGGAGTTCAATGCCGTGGATGCCCGCAGAGTTGCGAAGCGACAACGGCAATTCTTTCCTTGGGCGGACCCTCCAGGAGGCGCAGCGAATCAAGGAAATCATGTTGGAAAGAATACCTAACTCGATCAACTTCATTCCCCTCTGCACGGGCATGTTCGACACCACCTGGCGTGTGTATTGGGACGCGGCGAACGGCAGGATCGTGAAACGCGAGTCGGATAAAGGCGACGGCACCGTGCACATCCGTAGCGCTGCCAATGACAGGCTCGGCGAGTGCCGGGCTTCCACTTCCGAGCACGCCACTATTTTCGCAAGTGATGCGGCCCGAGACCAACTCGAATGGATTCTTCGCCCCGATCTTCATAAGTTTGAGCCTAAGGCAGGAATCGACCCGACGGGTATCGCGTTTCGTATCGACTCTGTCGAAGGTGGCCCTAGACTGGCAGTTAACAGAGTAGGACTGCAAGTTAATCCGGCCGCTGTACGAGCGGCAACCGATTTTACAGTCGAGATCGGCCTATTCGGGGAAGCGGCGCTTGCAGATGCGACAATATTTGCGACAGCACGGCTGGCGGGACACCCCGCTAGAACTGCGCTCACGCGCAGCCCCTGCAGTGGCTCCAATTCCGAGGCGCAACTCTGCTTGTCGGGTACATTGCGGGCGCCCTCCGCTCCTGGACCAGAGCGTTTCGAAGTCAAGCTTCCAGGTGTTGATCCGTTTAATGATGTGCTTCTAGTGCTTTAGGTGTCCGCCCTGCGCACTTTAGATTTTGCCTAGCAAACCGGAAGCATCTACTCCGCCGCCCGCGCGGCGCGCGAGGCAAAGTGGGATACGTCGTCCGGATTGACCCAGGTCGGGTCCGTCCAGCCGCGCTCGTCGTAATCCGCCATGCAGTCCTCCGCGAGCGCGATCATGCGGTCGAGCGCGCCGGAACTGCGTGCGTTCCACATCGCCTGGATGCGGATATCCTCGTGATTGCCGGCATAGTTCATCTCGTAGAGCTCGTGGCGGCCGCCGAACTCGGTGCCGACCGCGTCCCACAACAGCTTCATGACCTTGATGCGCTCGCGGTAATCGATGCCGTGGGAGCCGCGCACATATTTGGCGAGATACCTGTCGATCTCGGGGTTTTCGAAATCGAGCGCCGAGGACGGCAGATAGATCAAGGCCGAAGCGACGATCTTCTGCACGATTTCCTTGACCCGACCGTAGGCATCGCCGGCGAACACCCGGTAGCTCGCGCCCGATTGCGCGTTGGGAAGCACGGTGTCGCCGACCCACGGCACCGGATTCATCGCCATGGCGTCCGAGATCGCCCAGAACAGGTTGCGCCAGGCGATGATCTCGCCGAGCATCGCCTGGTTGCCGCGGAATTCGTCGGCGCCGGTCGCCCGCAGCGCCTTGGCGATGATGCCGACCATGAAATCAAGCTTGACGGCGAGCCTGGTGCAGCCCTGAAACTGGTAGCCGTTGAGAAAGCCCGAGCGCGGATAGAAGATCTTGATCTTCTCGATGTCGCGGTGGAGCAGCACGTCCTCCCACGGGATGAGCACGTTGTCGAACACAAAGATGGCGTCGTTCTCGTCGAAGCGAGACGACAGCGGATAATCGAACGGCGTTCCCATCACGCTCGCGATCATCTCGTAGGACGCGCGGCAGAACAGTTTCACGCCGGGCACACTCATGGGGGCGATGAACATCACCGCCAGATCGGAATCGTTGACCGGCATCGCGGCGTTCTGGCCAAGGAAGTTGTAATGGGTCAGCGCCGATGACGTCGCCACCACCTTGGCGCCGGAGACGTAGATGCCGGCGTCGGTCTCCTTCTGGATGGTAATGAACACATCCTTGACCTGGTCGGCCGCCTTGGCGCGGTCGACCGGCGGATTGACGATCGCGTGATTCATGAACAGGACGTGGTCTTGCGCCCGGCGGTGCCAGTTCCGCGCGTTGCCGGCGAACTTGTCATAGAAGGCGTGGTTGGCCCCGAGCGTATTCATCAGGGAGGCTTTGTAGTCCGGGGTGCGCCCCATCCAGCCATAGGACATGCGGGCCCAGGCGGCGATGGCCTCGCGCTGGCCGATCAAATCCTCACGCGAATGGGCAACGCGAAAGAACTTGTGCGTATAACCGCCGTTGCCGGTGTCGGTCGGGCAGGTCAGCACATCCTGGGTTGCAGGGTCGTGCAGCGCGTCATAGAGCTTGGCGATGCTGCGCGCAGCGTTGCGGAATGCCGGATGGGTGGTGACATCGGGAACCCGCTCGCCGTAAACGTAAACCTCGCGGCCGTCGCGCAGGCTTTCAAGGTATTCCTTACCGGTGAAAGGCCGGTTGGCGGCGCCGATGTAGTCCTCGGCCTTGGTCCGACCAGTCGTCGGGCTCATGGGTATCCTCCGCGAGTGTTGCGTGTTTGGCGTCAGTTGCGGCGATCATTGGCCCGGCCGGTCGGCCGGCAAAAGACACGAAACCGGGGATTGCTGGAACATTCCCCTGCTGCGTTGCCGCGCCCTGACGGCCCTGTTAAGACCAGGAATCAGGAGTCAGGGGTCAGGCATCAGGAAGGGGCACGAGGAACCTTCCTGACGCCCGATTCCTGACTCCTGACCCCTGATTCCCGATTCCTGGTTCCTGACGCATGGAAGTATTCGTCCAGCAGCTCATCAATGGAATTACGCTCGGCTCGATCTATGGCCTGATCGCCATCGGCTATACGATGGTGTTCGGCATCATCGGCATGGTGAATTTTGCCCATGGCGACGTGTTCATGGTGTCGGCTTTCATCGGCCTGATCGCCTACCTGATCATCACCGTCTGGCTCGGCATCGCCTCCGTGGTCGGCGCGCTCGTCATCGTGCTCATCGTCGCCATGGCGCTCACCTCGCTCGTCAATTGGACGATCGAGCGCATCGCCTATCGGCCGTTGCGCGGCTCATTCCGCCTGGCGCCGCTGATCTCCGCCATCGGCATGTCGATCTTCCTGTCGAATTTCGTCCAGGTCGCCCAGGGCCCGCGCAACAAGTCGATCCCGCCGCTGCTGCAGGGCGAATTCGTGCTGATGGGGCGCGAGGACTATCAGGTCACTCTCTCCTACCGCCAGTTGCTGATCTGGGTCGTGACCGCGCTACTGCTGGTGTTGTTTTGGTACTTGGTGAGCCGCACCTCCCTCGGCCGGGCACAGCGCGCCTGCGAGCAGGACCAGAAGATGGCGGCGCTGCTCGGCGTCGACGTTGATCGGACCATCTCGATCACGTTCGTGATCGGTGCGGCGCTGGCGGCCGTCGCCGGCACCATGTACCTCATGTATTATGGCGTGGTGAATTTCAATGACGGCTTTACCCCGGGCGTGAAGGCCTTCACAGCCGCCGTCCTGGGGGGCATCGGGTCGCTGCCCGGCGCCGTGGTCGGCGGCCTCCTGATCGGCCTCGTCGAAACCATGTGGTCGGCCTATTTCTCCATCGACTACAAGGACGTCGCGGCCTTCTCGATCCTCGCCATCACGCTGATCTTCCTGCCCCAGGGCCTGCTCGGCCGCCCGGATGTAGAGAAGGTGTAGGGAGGCATGTCGTTGTGTGCGGCCTCGTGGCCCAGGCTTTTCTCCCAGGCAATCCTGGAGAAGCCCCCTCACCCCGACCCTCTCCGCGCAAGCGGGGGGAGGGAGCAGAAGCGCCGCAGCGGACGTGAAACTTCTGTGGTTGTTCCCAAACTTGTTCGCTTCCGGACTCTGTGCTGGTACGAATTGCGCATGAGGGTGGTGTTTCATGCGTCGCACGAAAGGCGGCAAGACAAACGTCGCGCGACGGCTGCGCCGCAATGCCACAATCGCCGAACGCCGACTTTGGTATCGACTCCGCTCGCGTTCGCTTTATGGAATGAAGTTTGTGCGGCAGGAGCCGATCGGACCGTACATTGTAGATTTCGTCTGCCGGAAACACCGCCTGATCATCGAAGTCGACGGGGGTCAGCATTCCGAGAATGTACGCAACGTCATCCGCGACCGTTGGTCACTGGAGCATAACTACCGTGTGCTGCGCTTTTGGAACAACGATGTGATCCGAAATATTGATGGAGTTCTGGAGACGATTGCGACTGCCTTGCCTCACGATCAGCCTGCTCCCTCTCCCCCACCGAAGTCGGGTCTACCCGACTTCGGCACTTTAAAAAGGATCGAAATCGGCAACAGCCGATTTCGATTGGGGGGAGAAGGAGAGCGCTGCGGCGAGGGCTGAGCAACAATGGCGAACCCATCCGCCCGGAACAACATCGCCCGCGCCTTCAAGGATGCCGGATTCTGGACTCTCGTCGCGTTCGGGCTGTTCCTGCCGCTGATCGGGTTTCGGGCCGTCCCGGACATCCGCAACGAGCTGGCGCTGGAAACGCGGTGGCCGCTGCTGTTTGTTTTCGTGGCGATCGTCGCAGTCGGGCGCCTGTTCCACAATCTCGTCATCGCACCATGGCGAGAGCGGCGCGGCCGGCGTCTCGCCACGCGCGCCGCGGTCGGCGTGCCACGCGGGCGCTCCCGCTTCGCCGGCGTGCTCGCGCCATTTGCGGTCGGCTTTGCGCTCGTCTATCCGGCGATCGCGGTGTGGCTTGCAGGCTCCGGCGGCGCAGTGAAATGGCTCGACAATTTCGGCATCCAGATCCTGATCTACGTGATGCTCGGCTTCGGCCTCAACATCGTTGTCGGGCTCGCCGGCCTGCTCGATCTCGGCTACGTGGCGTTTTACGCGGTTGGCGCCTATTCGTATGCGCTGCTGGCGCAGAACTTCGGACTGTCGTTCTTCATGCTGCTGCCGCTCGCCGGCATTCTGGCGGCGTTCTGGGGCCTGCTGCTCGGGTTCCCGGTGCTGCGCCTGCGCGGCGATTATCTCGCCATCGTGACGCTTGCGTTCGGGGAGATCATCCGCCTCGTACTCATCAACTGGGTGCCCGTGACCAACGGCTATGCGGGCATTCCCGGCATTCCCCGGCCGACCTTTTTCGGCATTCCGTTCAATGCCTCCGATGATGGCTTTGCGGCCATATTCGGCCTCCCGCTCTCCCCGATCTACCGGTTGATTTTCCTCTACTACATCATCCTCGCCCTCGCCTTGCTGACATCGTTCGTGACCGTGCGGCTGCGCCGGTTGCCGGTCGGGCGCGCCTGGGAGGCGTTGCGCGAGGACGAGATCGCGTGCCGTTCGCTCGGCATCAACACCACCAACACCAAGCTCACCGCATTCGCGATCGGTGCCGGTTTCGGCGGCTTCGCGGGGGCCTTCTTTGCGGCGCGGCAAGGCTTCATCTCGCCGGAGTCCTTCACCTTTCTGGAGTCGGCGACCATCCTTTCCATCGTGGTGCTGGGCGGCATGGGGAGCCAGATCGGCGTCGCGATTGCGGCCGTCGCCATGATCGGCGGCACCGAGGCGCTGCGCGAGCTCGACGTGCTCAAGCAGGTGTTCGGCAACGATTTCGATCCGACCCAATACCGCATGCTGCTGTTCGGATTCGCCATGGTGCTGATCATGGTGGTGCGTCCGCGCGGGCTGATCTCAACCCGTGAGGCTTCCGTGCATCTCTCCGAGCGCAAGAAGATTTCCGGCGCGCTCGTGCGGGAGGGGCACGGATGAGCGCGCTGTTGCGGGTCGAGCACCTCACCATGCGATTCGGCGGCCTCATCGCCGTCAACGATCTGAGCTTCACGGCAAACCGCGGCGATATCACCGCGCTGATCGGGCCGAACGGCGCCGGCAAGACGACGGTGTTCAACTGCATCACCGGATTCTACAAGCCGAGCGAAGGCCGCATCGCACTTGCCCATGGCGCGCCGCAAATGTGGGACGAATTGACGGCGCTGACGCGACGCGACGCCCGCAGCGTCACGCGGCCCGACGGCGCGCTGTTCCTGCTCGAACGCATGCCCGATTACCTGGTCGCGCACCGCGCCAAGGTCGCCCGCACGTTCCAGAACATCCGGCTGTTTCCCGGCATGTCGGTGCTGGAAAACCTGCTGGTCGCCCAGCACAATCCCTTGATGACGGCGTCCGGCTACACGGCGCTCGGAATTTTCGGGATCGGCAATTATGGCCGGGCCGAGCGCGCCGCGATCGCGAACGCACGCCACTGGCTCGATCTCACCGGTCTCACCGAGCGCGCTGACGACCCGGCGGGCGACCTGCCATACGGGGCGCAGCGCCGCCTCGAAATCGCGCGCGCGATGTGCACCGAACCGGCGCTGCTCTGCCTCGATGAGCCGGCCGCCGGGCTGAACGCGCGCGAGAGCGCCGCACTGAGCGAACTATTGCTCTCGATCCGTGCCGGCCAGGGCACCTCGATCCTGCTGATCGAGCATGACATGTCGGTGGTGATGGAGATTTCCGACCACGTCGTGGTGATGGATTACGGCGTCAAGATCGCCGAAGGCACCCCGCAGCAAGTGCGCGACGATCCCAAGGTGATCGCGGCCTATCTCGGCACCGACGAAGAGGAAGCGATCGCCGTGATGGGGAGCGGCACGTGACCGGGCCGTCCGCCACGCCCCTGCTCGCGATCCGCGGCTTGCGCGCGGCCTACGGCAAGATCGAGGCGCTGAAGGGCGTCGATATCGAGATCAATGCCGGCGAGATCGTCGCCTTGATCGGCGCCAACGGCGCCGGCAAATCGACGCTGATGATGACGATCTTCGGCAAGCCGCGCGCCCGCGCAGGATCGATCGAGTTCGACGGCCACGACATCACCGGTGTGCCGACGCACCAGATCGCACGGCTGCGGATCGCCCAGTCGCCGGAAGGCCGGCGGATTTTTCCGCGCATGAGTGTCGCGGAAAACCTGCAGATGGGCGCCGACGCGACCGAGTCCAGCGAGGCCGATCGCGCGGCCGGCCTGGAGCGCGTCCTGACGCTGTTCCCGCGGCTCAGGGAGCGCATGACCCAGCGCGGCGGCACGCTGTCCGGCGGCGAGCAGCAGATGCTGGCGATCGGCCGCGCGCTGATGAGCCGCCCTCGCCTGTTGATGCTCGACGAACCGTCGCTCGGCCTTGCGCCCCTGATCGCGCGGCAGATTTTCGACGCGATCCGGACCTTGAACCGGCAGGACGGCCTCACCGTGCTGATCGTCGAGCAGAACGCCAACCACGCGCTGAAACTGGCGCATCGCGGCTATGTCATGGTCAACGGCCTGATCACGCTGTCGGGGACCGGCAGCGAACTGCTGCAGCGCCCGGAGATTCGCGCCGCCTATCTGGAAGGCGGACGCCGGGGGTAACCCCGCTCCCTCCGTCATCCCGCCGCGA
>WNFS01005165.1_pt1 | contig 11458 bp, 9 predicted proteins | sample 5400141 | NCBI WGS metagenome assembly WNFS01 (sample SAMN13153358, study PRJNA577476) | soil metagenome | isolation source: 60 cm saprolite under Madrone tree | place: USA:California | collected 2016-06-14 | reverse complement strand
CAAACGTGTTCGGCGGGTCATTCTGAAAATGCCGTAGCGGCGTCGGCATCGAAAACGCAGCAACCACCATCACATTCAACAACAGCGCCAGTCCCATCGTGTTCCACGCATAAATCAGCCATCGCGGCGCTTTTTGTTTTGCCACCAGCCACGCCATCGGTAACGCTGTCAATCCCGTCAGCATGTCCCAATTGTGTCCTTCCAATGTCATCTGCACCGGCACAAATCCTGCGCGGTATCCCAGATCCAGAAAAATCTCCACCGCCACGCGAAATACTTGCAATCCGATCAGCCACGCCAGCCCCGGGCTTTCAATCAATTTACGTGCTGCTGAGAAATAACTGCCGAAGTAGACGCCTACGACCGACAATGCGATCAGCACCATGATTCGCGGTGGCCGCTGCGAAAAGTCGTGCAGCTTCGCCGTGTAACCCAAAACCCCCGTTACCGCGAGCCACACGGAGAACGTGGTGCCCACTGTCTGGTTCCGCCGCATCATCTCGCCCTGCACGGCGCCTACGATCAGCGTAAACAGAATCGTCAAATAGATCGGGCCGGGAATCATGGCCCGCCATTATGAGCCACCCGAGATTTTCCAGCCATATCTCATAACTTCCGCGCGTGCGCCGCATCCAACTCTCCATGTTTGGTCGGGGCGCCTCGAACGCCGGTCTTCTCTTTTTCTGCTCGTTGGTCTTGTGCGTCGTCGCTTCCGCGCAAGACCCGTCACCCACTTCCGAAATTCCCATCGAGCGTTGCGACGTCTTACCTGTCGTCAAAGTCCGCATTGACGGCGCCGAAATGCACTTTCTGCTCGATACCGCCGCCACCACCGTCCTCAACATCAAATCTTTCTCTTCTGGCCGCTCCAAAGAAATCCGCATCTCCTCGTGGACCGGCAGCGCCGCCACCAGCGCTCGCGAGGTGTTCATCCCGGAGCTGGCCTTCGGCGAGCATCGCCTCCGTGACTTAAAACTTCCAGCCATCGATCTCAGCCCGATCGGCAACGCCTGTGGCGGCAAAATCGACGGCATCCTTGGCGTCGATCTCCTCGACAAAATGGGAGTCACTATCGAGCTCAAACGCCACGTTGCTTCACCCTCCGCGCCTCCCGCCAGTGCAAGAGCGCTCTACGATCAAATGGAAACCGCGATGCATCATTGCAATACTGCCTTCGAATTGGGCAAGGCCACCGAGTTGGAAGAGTGCTTCGATCCGGAAATCGTTTTATTCGCCCCACAAGGAGAATTTCGCGGCCGCAAGCAAGTCATGGACTATCTCCAACGCCGGTTCATGCAATACTCGCCCGCATTGAGCTACAAAACGTACCTGCGAGACGTAAAGATAATTGGAGACGCACTCTGGTATTCCTACGACTATGAGGTCGCCTCCCCGAAGGAGCATCTCATCGGCCGTGGAATGTCCATCTGCCGCAGGGATGGCGAGCACTGGCGCATCCTGAACCTTCACAATTCGTTGCGCGAACCTTCCGCCGCTGCCGTCGAATCGAAATTTCCTGGCCACCAATAAAAAGAGGGCGCGATCGCTCGCGCCCTGATTCAGCTTTTGTCCGAAACTCTTCGAACTATTGTTTCGCCGACGCCGGCTTCACGAACATCTCATCCTCAATCGGCAGATTGTTCTTTACCTGCGTCAATTTGATCTTGATCACCGACCCTTTTTCCGTCCTCTTCATCCGGAACGGCACCATCATTCCGTCCACGTTGCGGTAGTCGTCCATATCCAACTTCGTCGTATAGGTTCCATCCGGCTTCGCCGCCGTCTCTTCGCTGCGCAGCACCAAGCCGCTCTCTTCATCGAAGTAAAGCTTTGTCGTTTCATTTTTTTGCGACGAATATTCCACCACGTACACGCTATGCAGCCCAATCTTATCCGCGCCCAGCACTTTGCCTGTCGCCGCAAGCAAAATCATTTTCGACTGTTCGGAAAATTGTGACCGCTTCAACCGGCTCTCCAGCTCCGCTCCCTTGAATTCGTGGTAGCCGCCGCGCGGGTCTTCCATCCATGCCGATTTCCCGTCGCACACTTCGCGCATTTCCATGTCTTGCGGCAGTTTCATTTTCAGCAGCGATTTGTCCGGCGCCTTCTTGTAAATCTCAATGGCCACGAACGCCGACGCGTCTTCCGTTTGCAACACACCCTTCATCATCATCGTATTCGTGTTCTTCCACGCTTCGGAGCCGCCCATGGACTTTTCCGCCCGTGCCAAAATCTCCTTCAGCGACGGGGTCGGCGCATCCGGTTTTGGCACCGCATTGGCTGCGCTGTCTCCAGAATCCGTTCCTGCAAGTTTCTCCCGTACCATCGCAATGTTGGTCGGTGAAGCCGTCTGGCTGAACACGCCGCGCGGCGCCAGCAACAGTACAATCACCGCTACGAGCAGCAGTACTACGGCTCGTTTGATAAGCGTTTTCATGGCGACAACCTCACTATTCGAAGGCGCTACCTTGCCTCCTTCGAGTGTCGCGTTTCCTTTCGCCCCTCTCCATAGTGCTCGCGGCCACTTGTGTTGCGCGTGCCACTGTACGAAAGTGCAGGTGGCCCGTCGGATTCGCAGTGTGTCAGCGGAAGGCCTCAATCTACACCAGTGAGTTGATGGATCGTTCAACCAGTGCACTTCGCGCACACCTTAGTAACGATTTCCGCTCACCGCGGCGCCGCCCTGCTATGTTTCCTAGTCGGCAGCTATTCCAACTTGAGAAAATTGCTGAATGAAGAACTTTCGCGTCCTTCTTTCTCTTATTACGCAATATAACGACTTTCAGCTTGAGCAAGCTGCCTCCGCGCGGCTTGCCGCGCAAGATCTCGGCGCTGAACTCGAAATCGTCTATGCAGATAGTGACACCATCACGCAAAGCACCCAGCTTCTCCGCGCCATTCAAGCCGACCAGATCATGCGTCCCTCGGCGATTGTGTTTGAGCCGGTAGGTGGAACCGCTTTGCCTCAAGTCGCCCGTGCCGCAGTGACTGCCGGAATCGGCTGGGCCGTTCTCAATGCCGATCCCTCGTACATTACCGAATTGCGCACTTCCGCCCGCGCACCCATCTTTGCTGTGAATTCAGACCACAAGGAAATCGGCCGCCTGCAGGCAAAGCAAGTCGCCGCCCTTTTGCCACGTGGCGGCAATATTCTTCACATCCAGGGCCCTTCCGAAACCACCGCGGCGAGAGATCGCGCCATTGGCTTTCAGTCGACTCTTCCTCCCAATGTCCAGATGGTCATTCTAAAAGGCCAGTGGACCGAAGAAAGCGCCGCGCGTTGCGTGACGTCCTGGCTCAAGCTGACAGCGTCGAGCAAATCGCGCGTGGACGCCGTCGTCGCGCAGAATGACGCGATGGCCATCGGTGCGAGAAAACTTTTCTCAGGACTTTCCGATTTAGAGGAGCGCGATCGTTGGATGCACGTTCCGTACCTCGGGGTGGATGGCCTTGCCAAAACCGGTCAGGCTTGGGCTCGTGATGGCCTGCTCACCGCCACTATCGTCGTCCCTGCCATCGCCGGCCAGGCGATTCGCATGCTCGGCCCTGCACTTCTTGCGGGCAAAGCGGTTCCAGAACGTACTTTTACCGTTTCCGTATCCATGCCGCCGCTCGATAAATTAGCGCCCGCTCGTCTCGCCGGCTGACGGAGCGCTTTACATCTTGGGGAGTTTCACGCGGCGGTTTTTCGTTCGGCCGTCTCTCGTGGCGACGGCTCCGAAACGTGTAAAATGAAAAACCGCCCGCACGGGAGAAGACTCGTCGTCATGTATTCTTGCGCCGACCGAAGCAAACTTTCTTTCTTCTTTGGCGCGCTCTTGCTTTTTTCTTTCGCTCTCGCATCATTATCGAATATGGCCTCCGCTCAAACCGCGCTCGATCTTCGCGGAAAGTCCATGGACCCTCTGCACGCCTCCCACGGAAAAATCACGGTCCTGATCTTTGCCCTCACCGACTGCCCCATTACCAATCGCTACGCGCCACTACTCGAGCAAATGAAACAGACGCACAAAGACAAAGCCAACTTTTGGCTGGTCTACCCGGACAAGAACACTACCGCTGAGCAAATAAACGAACACTTGCGCCAGTTCGCCATTTCCATCCCTGCTCTTCGCGATCCTTCTCATTCGCTGGTCAAACAGGCAAGCGCCACTATCACTCCCGAAGTCGCCGTCTTCGACGCCCAAGCTCGCCTGCTCTATCACGGCCGCATCGACAATTTGTACGAAATCGCCGGCCGCTCCCGCGCTGCCGCGACCATGCACGAACTGCAAGACGTGCTCAACGCCGCAGTCGCCGGTAAGCCTGTTCCGTTCGCAAGCGCCCCTGCGGTAGGTTGTTACATCTCCGATCTGGAATGAACTTTCTGTCCCACCGCTTCAAAACGCTCTTCGTCGCATTCAGCTTGCTCGCGTTCGCCAATTCGCACGCTTTTCACGCCTCGGCTACCGCAAACTTGCCCGAAGAAAAACGCGTTACCTTCAATAAAGATCTCGCGCCCGTCGTCTTTCGCACTTGCGCTCCCTGCCATCATCCCGGCGAAGCAGCTCCGTTTTCTCTTCTGACCTACGGCGACGTCAAGTCTCACGCCCGGCAGATCGCGGACCTCACCGAAAAACGCGTCATGCCTCCTTGGCTTCCCGGACCCAGCGACGCGAATTTCACCGGCGATCTTCATCTGTCGGCCGACGAAATTTCGCTCTTTCGGAAATGGGTTGCCGACGGAATGTTAGAGGGCGACGCTTCCGACTTGCCGCCCGGCCCTCGCTTCAACGCAGGTTGGCAGCTCGGCAAGCCAGATTTGATTCTTCGTGCCGATTCTTCCTACGAAGTTCCCGCCGGCGGCAGCGACGTCTATTGGAATTTCATTTTTCGCCCGCCGGTCGCAACCACACGCTGGATTAAAGGCATCGAAATCCATCCCGGTGAACGTCGCCTCGTTCATCACGCAAATCTCATCGTCGATCGCTCGCAATCCGCTCGCCGCCAGGAAAAATTTCCCGGCAGCGGTTTCTCCGGCATGGAATTGCAAATCGAATCCGAATCGTTCGATCCTGACGGCCATTTCTTTTTCTGGAAGCCCGGAACCATTCTCGAGCCGGAACCGCACGACATGGCTCTCCGCCTCGATCCTGGCAACGACCTCATCCTCAACACTCATCTGCAACCGTCCGGCAAGCCCGAACGAATTCAGCCCACGCTCGGCATCTACTTCACAGACGAGGCAGCCACGAAATTCCCTTTGCTCCTCCAACTCGAAAGTGACCGCATGTTGGATATTCCCGCCGGTGAAAAAAAATTCATTGTCACCGACGAATTCACTTTGCCGGAGTCCGTCTCGCTACTCGCGATCTACCCGCACGCTCACTATCTCGGTCGCGATATGCTTGCCGTCGCAAAATTTCCCGCCGGTGAAACGAAAACCCTCATCCACATTCCCCGTTGGGATTTGAACTGGCAGGCCGTCTTCACCTACGTCACGCCCATCGACCTGCCCGCGGGCACCACCATCTCCATGCGCTACATCTATGACAATTCTGCCGACAATCTCGCCAATCCCAACACGCCTCCGAAGCGCGTCGTCGCCGGCAATCGTGCCAGCGATGAGATGGCCCATCTCTGGCTCCAGGTCTTGCCCCAATCAAACGCTACTGCTACGAACGACGCGCGTCGCGTTTTGCAAGAAGCCATCGCCCGCCATCACGTCGAAAATAATCCCAACGATTTCGAAGCGCACTACAATCTCGCCGCCATGCTGCAAGCTCGCGGCGAACTTGCACGGTCCATCGATCACTATCAGCGTGCGCTCGCTCTCCGCCCCGGCGATGCAACGGTGGAAAACGCTCTCGGCGCTGCGTTCTTTGCCACACAAAATCTCCCGCAAGCCATCGCGCATCTTTCCGTCGCCGCGAAAGTTCGTCCGGACTATTTCGATTCCCAATACAATCTCGGCCTCGCACTTGCCATGGACAATCAGTTTCCGCAAGCCGTCGAACACCTTCGAGCCGCTGTCGCGCTCCGCCCGCAAGACGCCGATGCCGAAGCGAATCTCGGCGGCGCGCTAGCCGCAAACAATCAAACGCCGGAGGCGATCGTGCACCTTCGCCGCGCGCTGCAATTGAATCCGAATCATTCTCTCGCGCGCGAAAATCTCGATTCGCTCCTCCGCGATTCCGCAAAGCCCTGACCGCCTTGTAAATTCGCGCCCCACGCGATAATTTCTTTCTTCTGTCTGGAGGCGAAGATTCGTAGAGGCATTGCACTGGCCGCGTTCTTGATTGCAGCCGTCGTATCCGCCGTTGCGGTCACGCGCGGCGGAATCGCTCCCGTGTCTGACGATCGCCTGCAAGGCGCGTTTCGAAAGCCCGCCGTCAGCGGATGGACCTTCGTCCACGTGCAAGGCACGCCCGCGCAGATTGGCTACCAGCACGGCTATCTTCTTTCCGCGGAAATCGCAGACCTCGAAAACGTCTACAAGCTCGAACTCACGCACGACAATGGTAAGGATTGGAATTTTTTTCGCGATGCCGCGAAAAACGTTCTGTGGCCGCACATCGATCAGGAATATCGCGACGAATTGCAAGGCATCGCGGATGGCGTCGCGGCGCGCGGCGTAAAAATGGATCTCTGGGACGTTGTCGCCATGAACGCCGCCGAGGAGTGGAGCTATTACGTCGGCCAATACGACAAGGACCACTCCATTCCTTCGCCGTCTACCGTCACCGCGCCGGACCATTGCAGCGCGTTCGTCGCTACTGGCAGTTACACCAAGGATGGAAAAATCGTCATTGCGCACAACGATTGGACCGGCTATCTGGACGGCTCGCGCTGGACGATTGTTCTCGACGTTGTTCCCGCGAAGGGCTATCGCTTCATCATGGATACGCTTCCCGGTTTCATCCACAGCGGTGACGACTTCGCCGTAAATTCCGCCGGCATCATCATCACGGAAACCACCATCACCGGATTTTCCGGCTACGATTTCAACGGGATTCCGGAATTCGTTCGCGCGCGCAAAGCCGTTCAATATTCCGCATCGATCGACGAAGTCGCGAATAATTTCAAGCAAGGAAACAACGGCGGCTACGCCAACGACTGGCTTATCGGCGACACCAGGAAGAATGAAATCGCCAGCCTCGAACTCGGTTTGAAAAACGTAACGCTCGAACGGAAAACCGACGGATATTTTGCCGGCTCGAATTTTCCCATCAATCCGAAACTCGCTTCCGAAGAAACCAATTTCAACTTAAAGGATCCTTCCATCAGCGCGAACGCCCGTCACAAGCGCTGGACGCAATTGCTCGAACAAAATAAAGGAAAGATCGACGTCGCGATGGCGCAACAGTTTCTGGCCGACCACCTCGATTCGTTCACCGGAAAAACTGAAGCCAGCGAACGCACTCTTTGCGGTCACGTGGAAGATTCTCCGCGCGGGATGGGCGCCTGGCAGCCGCCGTTCGGCACCGCCGGCGCCGTGCAGAACAAAGTCACCGATGCGACCATGGCTGCGAAAATGTCCTTCACTGCCGCAGCCGGCCACGCGTGCGGCAAAGATTTTCTCGCCGCAAAGCATCTTGCCGCGCATCCCGAACTTGCCTGGCAAAAATCCGAATTGCGCGACATGAAGGCCTTCCCATGGACCACCGTGGCCGCCCAATAATCGCCAGAACGTAATTCAGTTAATTCGCAACGGATTTTTTGTCGGCGACATTGGCGGGGCCCAATTTTTGCAGCTCTGCTTTTACGAGTGGGATGGCATCGGCCGGTGTTCCCACGCGGCGGTAATTTGTCGCGAACATTTTTTGATGGATGGAAATCTGCGAGAAGAATTTTCTTCCGTCGAAATCGTACTCTGAAAACGTGGGAAGCCAGACGCCGGGCGCAAATTCGTAGCGCTCCTGCAGGAAGTGGCTGCCTTTGTAAATTTTTCCGAGGAAAAGTCCAAACGCGATATCGTCGGTTACATCGCCCTCAATCCGCGCCATCTGGCCGGAGGTTTTGTCGAGCCAGACCATTCCTTTCACTTTCGTAAAAATCGACGCAGTCCGCGTCGGCGGCCTGTAGCCGGGATTCGGGTCCATGCGGAACTTCAAAAGCTTATGGCCGCCGCGGGTCTCCTCGCCGAGCAGCGTAAAGAAAAATGCCGAGCGCGTCTGGTCGATCAGTTCGGCGCGCTCTTTCTGTTTTTTCGTCACTCTTTCGTAGGCATCCCGCTGCGGTTTGCCGCTCTGCGCCGCCCACGTCAATGAATTCAAGAGTTTTTCGAGATCGCTTCGGTACACCGCCGCGTTAGCGGGCGCTGAATCCGGTCCCAGGGGAATGTGAGCGGTCCCGGTGCCGGCGGGAAAAACGCGGAAAATTTTGACGTCCGCCGCTCTGGTATCGTTCAAGGACCGCCGCTCTTCGACGCGCTCGATTCGTTCGTAGAGGAACAGCGCCTGCTCGGTCTCTTTCAACCCCGCGACTGCCTTTTCAAGCCGGGCGGAATCGGCTCTCTCCCCGTCTTCGTCGGAGCGGCCCGCCGCTCCAGCGTCGGCAAAGCTCGTTAGGCATAGCACCAGGCTCAAACAGGAGAGGCGGCGGGAGAGTCTCTTCATAGAGCGATCATGGCCTGAGCTACCCATTCGATTCCCCGAAATTCCAGGCTGTTGCATGGCCGATGAGACCCAAGGCCAGCCCGGCGACCCATCCAGCGGTAGTGTACCCAAGACATGCCGCGGCGGTCATTAAAACTGCGGCCCGTTTGCCCGACGCGGAACACGCCATTTTGTTCGTGTATGTATATGAAAATAAGAAAGTTAGCCATTTCCGTGTCTTCCGTCGGCGGTCCGCTTGATCAATATCTGTGCGGAATTCTGCTTTTTCGGGTTGCGCTTAAGAAATATCGGCGTCTAAAGGAACGAAGGGGCCTGTCCGCGCGTAATACAATTGTACTCGTGTGTGACCTGGAGGGTCGTTTTGGGAGTAATTCCGATGGGTGGGTTGTCGACAGCTGTGCCGGCGAGGACTGCCAGGCTCGATTTCAAAAGCTGGCGCCGGTCGCTGGTGACGACACTGGAGACGATGCGCCTGGCCCTGGACTCCCTGCGGGCCCACAAGCTGCGCAGCTTCCTGACGCTGCTCGGCGTCATTCTGGCCGTTACGACCCTGGTAGTTGTGATGAGCGTCGTATCCGGCATGAATTTCTACGTTGCCGACAAAATCGCCAACCTGGGCGCGAACGTTTTTATCGTCGATCGCTTCGGCATTATCACCAGTAATGACGCGTGGGTGAAAGCGCAGAAGCGGCCACTCATCACCATGGAAGATTACGAACGGCTGCGCGACAACATGAAGACCGCGCGAGCCGTGGCTGCGCTCGACGACCATCCGGTGGAAGTGCGAAGCGGGAATGAGAGATTGACCGGCACGGACGTCATGGGCGTTGCGGCGAACTATGCTGATGTGCGGAGCATCGGTGTGGCGCAAGGCCGTTTCATTACGCAATCGGATGACGACCATCGCGCCGAAGTCGTTTTCATCGGCTCGGATGTCGCCGCGAAATTCTTTCCAAACGTGGATCCCATCGGGAAAGCGATTCGGGCGGAAACGCACGAGTACACCGTGATCGGCGTTGCCTCGCCGATTGGCAGTGCTTTTGGCCAATCGCAAGACAACTTCATGATCATGCCGATCCATACGTTTGAAAAAGAGCTGCACCGGCAGCGGGATTGGATTGCGGTTTTCGTACAGGCGCCGAGCGCGGAAATGATGGAAGCCACTCAGGACGAAGCGCGGATGCTGATGCGGGCCTGGCGCCATCTTCCCTACGACGCGCTTTGGGTTCCGACTCGATCATGAAACTTTGGCACGACCTGACGGGCACGCTGGCGGGAGCCGCGGTCGGGCTGGTCAGCGTTTTCATGGTGGTCGGCGGCATCGTCATCATGAACATCATGCTGGCGAGCGTGACGGAGAGGACGCGCGAGATTGGAATTCGGCGATCGCTGGGCGCGCGCAAGAAACACATTCTGTTCCAGTTCATGACGGAGTCGTCGGTCCTGGCGGCAACGGGAGGAATGATCGGTGTGCTTTTCGCATATCTCCTGGTTTTGCTAGGCCGGTCGACCACGTCGATTCCGATGGAGATGCAGACGAGCGCGGTGGTCACGTCGCTGGTCATTTCCACGCTCGTTGGATTGTTCTTTGGAATTTTCCCTGCGATGCGCGCGGCGAAACTGGATCCGATTGAAGCGCTGCGGGCGGACGGGTAGGGCGCAATGGCACAAGCACACGGCGAAAACCTGAAGCAGGCAATGGACACACTGCGGTCGCACAAACTGCGCAGCGCCTTGACGGTGTTCGGCGTCGTGCTCGGTGTGAGCGTAATTATGCTGGTCGCGGCGCTGATCACCGGCTTCGACAATACGGTGCAGGACATGGTGAAGCAGTTTGGCGCGGACACCGCCTTTGTTTCCAAGTGGGACCAGGGAATGCACGGCGGAGACCGGCCGCTCGAAGAGCGTCAACGCAAGCCCTTGACGGTCGAGGACGCGAAAGCGCTGCGGGAGTTGTGCCCGGCGGTCAAGAACGTTACGGCGTTCCTGCAAACGAATTGGCAGCAATCCCACACCGTGCGCACCAAGTCGGGCGAAGTGACGGCAATCGATTTTCGCGGAGTGCAGGCAAACTTCGGCCAGGTGTATGCAAATGCTTCGACGATTGAAGGAAGATTCCTGGCGGATGGCGATGACCAGCACCGAGAGAAAGTCGTGATGCTGGGAGAAAACGTGGCTCCGGTGTTGTTCCCCGAAGGCCATCCGATCGGGAAAGACGTTTTCATCGATGGTTCGGCCTATACGGTCGTAGGCGTAGTGGAAAAGCCGAAGGGCGGATTTGGCGGTGGCGATGAAGACCGGCGCGTGCTGATTCCGTACAACACGTTTGCAAAGATTTATCCCGCGGCGGACGAAGTGAATATGCGCTTCCAGGCGCACGACGGACTGCTGGACCAGTCCGTGGATCAGGCTACGGAAGTCTTGCGGCGCCGGCGCAACGTGGCGCAAGGCGGCAAAGATAATTTTTCGATTCGCACAGCGGCGCAGGAAGTGGAAGAGTTCCACAGCATCATGCTGATGGTTTACGTCGCGACGATGGTGCTTAGCGCCATCGGCTTGCTGATCGGCGGCGTCGGCGTGATGAACATCATGCTGGTCAGCGTGACCGAACGCACGCGCGAAATCGGAATCCGCAAAGCCATCGGCGCGCGCAGCGGCGATATCACCTGGCAATTCCTGCTGGAAGCAATGACGCTCACCGGAGCCGGCGGAGTCCTGGCGCTCATTTTGGTAAACGGACTCGTCTTCCTGATCCGCGCCACGCTCGGCTGGTCCGGCATCGTCCCCATTTGGGCCGCTGCGACCGGCATCGTCGTCAGCGTCAGTATCGGCCTCATCTTCGGCGTCTGGCCCGCCATGAA
>WNFS01007620.1_pt1 | contig 11460 bp, 11 predicted proteins | sample 5400141 | NCBI WGS metagenome assembly WNFS01 (sample SAMN13153358, study PRJNA577476) | soil metagenome | isolation source: 60 cm saprolite under Madrone tree | place: USA:California | collected 2016-06-14 | reverse complement strand
AGCTGCGCCAACTCGGAGAGCGCGCCGGCAATATCGCCGCGCGAGACTTTCGCCTCGCTGCGGGCAAGGATCGCGGCGCCGTCGTTCCCGGGCGTCTCATCGATGCGGCGGATGCGGATGAGCTTTTCCGCATTCGCCTGCAGCTTGCCGAGCACACCCTCGCGCGGCGCAGCGGCAGCCTGCAGCGACGGCGCAAGTGCCGAAAACTCGCGCGCGAGCGTGCCGGCCGTGGGCACACCGGACGCCGCAAACGGCTCGAGCACGGAAACGAGCTTCGCATCGGCACCGAGCGCCTTGACGGTGGCGAGATCGCTCGCAAACAGCTCGCCGCGGTCGACCGCGGCGTTGAGCGCATTCGCCGCGAGCGCAAGCCGCACCGCGCGATCGCCGCGTTCCGCGGCCTTCTCGCCGCGCTCGAGCGCCGTTACGCGATTTGCCAAGGCTTCAAGCTCGCTGCGCACGGCGGCAGACGCATCGGGAAGCCTCTGCGCAAGCTCGGCAAGCGCCGCGGCGCCCGCGTCGGCGCGCGCGCGCGCCTCGCGCGCAGCGGCAAGCGTCTCCTCGTTGCGGCGGCCGAGCGCAACCATGGCCTCGGCAAGCGTCTTAAGCTCGGTCTCGAGCGCCGCGAGGCGGTTGGAAAGCGCGGGGTCGCCGGCACCGACGGACGGCGCGGCGCGCGCGGTCGCCTCGAGCCTGGCGAGGCGACTTGCGACCTCTTCGAGAATTTTGGGATCGGCGCTCGGCGCCGGGGCACGCGCGGCAAGCTCGCGCAGGTCAAGCTCGAGGCCGGCAAGGCGCGCGTCGAGCGCGCTCACGCCGTTGTCGCGGCTGACGACGAGGCTCGCAATGCCGAGCACCGCGAGCACGATGCCCAGCCCCGCCGTCGCCGCGCCGAGCAACGGCACGCCCGGAGCGCGCCGCCGCGCCGGCGACGCTTCGGGCGCGCGCGCAGAGGCATCGGGGGCTGCGCCGGATCGATCCGGCGCTGATGCATCGGAGGATTGCGCGGATGCATCGGGGCCTGGCCGGGATGCACCGCCCACGGCTGAATCCGGTTCGGCCGGCTCCTCGCGCGAAGGCTTATCGGAGGGAGCATCCATGTTTCTTTCTCCGTGCCGGGCGGCGCCGCAGCGGTGCGATCTTTGGACGGTAGGCTGATTCGCTGAACGGCTGGGCAGTCTAGAACGGATGGGCAGCGCTGTCGTAGCAGATTCCCACCGCTCCAACTATGCGGCGTTTGGCCAATAGCGGCGCGACTTTTGGGCGATCACGCCGCGGCGGACTCGGTCTGCGCCCCTCCCCAACCAAACCCCGGCCTGCCGGGGTTTGGTCACTTAAGATTTGCCGGAAGCGGGCAAGCCCGCAGCCGGCTGGGGAGGGGTTGGGGGTAGGGGTCGGAGTCGGTGGACGCGTTTCGTGCAACAACAACGACCCCCCTCCCCACCCCTCCCCCACAAGGGGGGAGGGAGCATACCGAGTGCGGGGAGGGTGCACTGAGTCTGCTGCAACAGTCGTGCACTTCAGCCTCACGCATTGCCGACAAGCTCGATCATCGCCGCCTCGTCGGGGCGCGCAGCGATGCGGATTCTGGGGGCGCCGACGGCAAGAAGCGGGTGCGAGACTTGGACGGAGAGACAGAAATGCACCGGCTGGAGCGCGCGCACGCGCATGCGAGCGCGCGCGGCGCAATCGAGATAAGCCTCGGCGCTGCGGCGGGAGAAATGCAGCACGCCGTCGAGCGCGCGCTGCGCGAGCGCCGCGGCAACGGGCGGCGCAAAGCGCTCGACCTTGACGGCGCGATAGGCAACGACGGTCACCGCCGGTATGCCCCAATCCGCGGCATCACCGGCGCGATCCTCGCCGGCAAGATAGAGCAGCGGATGCTCGCTCCCGCGCGCGCGCAAGAGTTTTGCGAGATCGTCATTGTCGCCGTCGGCCGAAGTGACCTCGCGAAAACCCGCGGCACGCGCCGCGTCGGCGGTGTGGCGGCCCACCGCAAAGGCTGGGAGCGCAGTGAGCACCGCGTCGGCGGGATGAGCGGCGAGCGAGCGCGCGGCATTCGCGCTGGTCAGCACCACCGCGCCAAAGCTTTGCTCGGGCAGCGCGAACGCCACCGGCTCGATGCGCAACAGCGGCGCGAACATCACCTCGTGCCCGCGCGCGCGCAAGGATGCGGCGGTGCGCTCGCCGTCTCCCTCGGGGCGGGTCACTAAGAGCCGCATGCGGTCACCCGGTTGTTGGGGTGCACGAGCATTGCAGCAGACTCGGTGTGCTCCCTCTCCCCGTCGGTTCTCGGGGTGGTATTTCCCCAAGATGGAAGTTGATAGCTGGGCGTTCATAACGCACTGATTTTTCTTGCGTCAACGCGGACGGCGCATCACGTTCGTTCCTGTCATTTCATTCGCACTGCTACCTATGTGAGATGAAGGTAGCACCGCGGAACAGGTGTCCGCCATGCCGCGCATCAGGTTGACCAAGACCGCCATCGACGCGCTGCCTACTCCTCAATCAGACGTCGTCTACTGGGATAGCGGATGCGCCGGCTTTGGCGTGAAGGTCACGCCGAAGGGCCGCAAAGTGTTCATCGTGCTCTACCGCAACGGTGGTGCGAACTCGAAGCTGCGCAAATACACCATCGGGCCCTACGGGCGCGTAACGCTTCATCAGGCTCGCGTGGCTGCACAGAAGGTGTTCGCAGCCAAGCTGGAAGGCCGGGATCCGGCGGCTGAAAAACGCGAGGCGAAGCGACGGATCGTAGCAGACCGCGTCGATGATCTGCTGGAAAGCTTCATCGCCCAACGTCTGTGCCAGAACCGCTCCGGCGGGGAGATCGCAAGACTTCTCCGACGAGAAGTGGGAAAGGCCTGGACCGGGAAGAGCATTCACGACATCAGCAAACGATATGTGGTTGAGGTCATCTCGGCGATCGAACAGCGCGGGGCTCCTGTCGCCGCGAACAAGACCCTGAAGTCGATCAAGACGTTCCTGCGCTGGTGCGTGGGTCGAGCCGTGCTCGATCAGTCCCCTGCGGAAGGCGTGCCCTTGCCCACAAAAGAAGTCGCCCGCGACCGCGTGTTAGACGACCAAGAGCTCGCCCAGGTCATCCTCGCCGCGCGAAAGATTGGCGGGCCGTACAGTGGCATTGTTGAATTCTTGGCGCTCACCGGCCAGCGCCGCGAGGAGGTCGCAGGGTTGGCATCGGAGGAGCTGGATCTCGAACAGCGAGCTTGGACGATTCCCAAATCGAGGACAAAGAATGGCAAGGCGCATGTCGTGCACCTCTGCGATCAGTCGTTGGCTGTGCTCAAGTGCGCCGACCAGCAGGGACCGCTCGTCTTCTCGCGGCTGGGAACCAAGCCCTTCCAAGAATTCAGCAAAGCCAAGTCCCTACTCGATAAGGTCTCGGGATTGACCGGATGGCGGCTGCATGACCTGCGCCGAACCCTTGTTTCCGGAATGGCCCGGCTCGGCGTTGCGCCCCATGTAGCCGACAAGATTCTCAATCATCAGTCAGGCACGATCTCAGGGGTTGCGGCGGTCTACCAACGCCATGAGTTTCTCGTCGAGCGTCGCGCGGCTCTGGACCTATGGGGAGCGCATATCGGCGCGCTTCTCGGGGAAATATCCCAAGATCGCCGAATGAACCTAAAAATCGTTGTATGACCTTGGTCCTCGTGATCGGTTAATTGAAGTGGTGCGCGGTGACCAGAGCTCAGCAAATCCGCAAAGCGCTGGAGTTGCTCGCGCCGCCGCCCAGCCTCCGTGCTGAGTGCCAGCACGACATCGCCCTAGCGCTCGATAGGGTCGAACAGGGCGCTGCCTTTGCGCGATCTTTCCGGGTGGCCGGCTCAAAGGAAGGTAAGGCGGGACTGAGGCGTTACTGCGCTGCGCTACGGCGGTTGCGCAATGCTACAATTCTCTCGATCCAGCGATCAGGCCCTGGTTCAGCCTCGCAGAAACAGCATACGTCGCCGGGAAGCCGACGGTCATCGACCGCGAGATCGCAAGGACTGAGGCGTCTCTCGACCGGCCGTCACCGCCTCCGCGGCGCGAGGCGAGCCGGAAGAAGGCCGCAGTGGCGGCGGCGTACGACCTGCTCCAGTGGTGGGGCCACAAGGCCGCTGTCACGCGCGGCGGGAAGTGGGCGCAGCTAGCTAAAATCCTGGCTGGCGACCAGACCGTGGATCTGTTTGATCACCTGCGCGAGTTCAAGCGCAGCCCCAGCCCGACCGTCGAGAAAGTGCGGGGCGCACTCTCGACCCTCTATCGCACACGTAGACGGTAACCGGGCATCAAATAGTACCGGTATCCGTTCAGAAACTCATCTACCCCGTGCTCCAGAGGCTGCAGCCGGCTGCGGCTATTTTGTGCTGGACGCCGATGCCTCGAAAAATTGAAGAAGCCGAGCGCGCGGAGCCGGCGCTCGAATCAAAATCGGCTCGGGTTGAGCGTCTGCTCACTCCGAAGGAGGCAGCGCATTTTCTGCGGGTGAGTTTATCGTGGCTTGCCAAGGCACGCATGCGCGGTGACGGACCGCCGTACATGATGTTCGGTCGCTCCATTCGCTATGGCGGGGATGCGCTGATCCGGTGGATGAAATCGTGTGTGCGACAGTCGACTAGCGAGCAATAGAAAATGCGCAAGAGTTCGGCCAAGTCTTCTAATTGAAATCGGGAACAATGATCCATCATAATACATCACTATACATCATTAGGAATGTAGTAGAACCAAGATTAGGAAGAAATATACAAATATAGCCAAGATATATACTATGGACGTTTTCCCAAATTACGCTAAAATACATCCCCAGGCATCCCCATCCATCTTCGTCCTATGAGGACTGATCCCAATGACTGCTACCGCCCTTCTCGAGCCGTCCTTCGCCGACCTGCTCGCGGCCATCGCGCAGGCGCCCGAGCTGTCGGAGCAGCGCCGACGGCACTGGGCCTGTTCGCTGCAGCAAATCGCCAAATGGCTGGACCGCCCAGCCGCGGTGATCCCTGCCCGCTGGACCGCAATCCAGCTATCGGTGGGCCAATTGCATCACGCTCGGGTTGGCGTCACCGCGAAGACCCTGGCGAATCATAAATCCAACGTCCGGGCGGCGCTGCGCTGGCTTGGCAAGGAGCATGGCGTGCCGCAGCGAGGGGTGCGGCTGTCGCCTGAGTGGGCGAGGTTCTGCGACGGGTTAGAAAAGCGCATTCGGGACCGGCTCTACAATCTAGTACGCTACTGCTCGGCCCGAGGGATCAGCCCATCGTCGGTCGACGATACGATCTTTGATGAGTACTGGCGCTACCGGACTGAGACGACCGCACGCGCATCGAACAATACCGCCCGGCGCTTTATGGTGCGGGCGTGGAATGCCTGTGCGGCTGCAATCGATGGCTGGCCGCTGCTACGGCTCACCGAGCCGCCTATGAAGGTGCTGGCCAAGCCCGCCTGGGACGCTTTCCCCGCGGGCCTGCGCAGGAACGTTGACGACTATTTCGCAGGTCTTGCCAAGCCCCACCGCAGCCTTAACGGCAAGCGTATTCAGCCGTGTAGCCCGGGAACGATCGAGACGCGACGGGCCGAACTTGTCGCAATGGCGCGAATGGCCGTTAGGCTTGGCGTATCGATCGAGAGTCTCACCTCCTTGGCCCCGCTCCTCCACCCCGATGTCGTTGAACGGGTCATTGACGCGTATTGGCAAAAGAACGGCGATGAGCCGAAGACCGGCGACCTTGGCTGGAAAGTGCTCCGGATGGCTCGCGAGACAGGTTGCCTGGACCAAGCCGCACTTGACCGTCTCGACGAGATGAGGGTCGCGCTGGAACATCATCGCCGAGAGGGTTTGACGCCAAAGAATTTGCAATTAGTGCGGCAAGTGCTGACCGATGGCGTTTGGAGCGAAGTAGTCTCGCTGCCGAATGCTCTTATGCAGCAGGCACGCTCGGCCAAGGACCACGCGCCCGTCAAGGCTGCTATCTCGGCGCAGTTGGCTGCCGCAGTCGCGATCCTCACCTTCGCGCCCGTTCGACTTTCCAATCTGGTCAGCATCGAGTTGGGCCAGAATCTTACCAAGCCGGGTGGGCTGAACACGCCCTATTGGCTTGTTTTTCCGCACTATGATGTGAAGAACCGTATCGATCTAAACTTCAAGTTCGATCAGGCCCTGACGGACCTCATTGACGAATATGTTCAGGAGTTCCGACCGGCGCTGCTTCGCGGTGCGAATGCCCCCTGGCTGTTCCCGGGTGAGGCTGGTCAGCCGAAGAATAGACTCATGTTTAGCAGACAGATCACTGTGCGCATCCAGAAAGCGATCGGACTTCGAATAACGGTTCATCAATTTCGTCACGCCGCGGCGGCCATTTATCTCAAGCACCGGCCGGGGGACTACGAGATGATAAGAAGGCTGCTTGGACATCGCGATATTCAGACGACGATCCGCTTTTATTGCGGCTTGGAGACGATGCAGGCCACCGAGGATTTCGGAAAACTGATTCGCCAGCAGATCAAATTTGACCCCATTGACGCATGAGGCGCTCCGCGATGACGGCATCACGCGAGGTTCGGCCAGCGAAGGGCAAGGTCCGCTCGCTGCCGCTGGATCTCTGGCCCGAGGCTGATCGCAATGCATGGAACGCGGCTTGCCGACCTGCTGCGCGCCTCAAACCCGGAGGTGCAGCCGGCCATCTCAAACCGGTCACGCGCGAAGATCATGCTCGGCACTACGGCTGCTTCCTGGGTTTTCTCGACCGGCGTGGCTTGCTCCGATCAGACGAACCAGCTGCCGCCAACGTGACGGTCGACAACGTCAATGCCTACATCGCGGAGCTGAAGGACCAGGTGAGCTCGGTGACGCTCCACGGCTCGATCTGCAAGTTGCGGCGCGCCGCCAAGTACATGTCTCCGGGCCGCGACCTCACCTGGCTCGCCGAGATCGCCAAGGACCTCGCACTGGTGGCGCGGCCACGCTCGAAGTTCGACCGCATAGTGATGTGCGAGGTTCTCGTAGAAGCTGGACTGACCTTGATCAACGAGGCTGAAACTTCTTCGACCCTAACTGAGCTTGCTCGGGCGTGTCAGGTCCGTAACGGGCTGATGGTGGCAATGCTCGCATTCTGTCCCATCCGACCGAAGAATTTCGCCGCCTTGGAGATCGGCCGCAGCTTTGTGAAAATTAAGGGCAGATGGTGGATCGTGCTCTCGGCCTCGGAAACCAAGGAGAAGCGCCCTGACGAGCGGCCCATCAACGAGCTGCTCACCCCAGCAATTGACCGATATCTCGGCCAATACAGACCGGTGCTGGCACGTGCAGATAACTCCACTTCGGCTCTCTGGCTCTCCTGCAATAATGGAGCGCCAATTAAGGATCGTCGTAGTCTCAGGGCGGTGATCAGCGCCACCACGCTCGCTGCCGTGGGTGTGGCTGTAAGTCCGCATCTGTTTCGCACTTGCGCCGCATCGACAGCTGCCATGCTCGGCGGCGCGAACCCTTATCTCGCCACCGCGCTTCTGCACCATACGCATCCCGACGTTACCAACACGCACTACAACCGGGCGGCCAGTCTGAGCGCTGCGGAGAATTTCCGACAAGTCGTTCGGCAGTATCAGAAAAACGATTAGCCGGTTACGGTTCCGCCGAAGAATGGTCCGCTGAACGACGGGTTTTCGTAACGGGTAAAGAGGCGTATCTAATTCCACAAACAGCGCAGGATTGCTGATAATGGCTGACAATACCTCGACGTTCATAGAGCTGACGGCGTCTATCGTCTCGGCTTATGTCCAGCACAATCCGGTGCCTTCCGCCGAATTACCGGCGCTGATCGGGCAGGTGCACGCGGCACTCACGCGCATATCGAGCGGGGGCGGCGAGGCATTAGGCAACGCGCCCAGGCCCGCGATTCCGGTAAAGAAATCAATTGCTCCGGACTACATCATCTGCCTTGAGGATGGAAAGAAATTCAAGTCGCTCAAGCGACACCTGCGTAGCCATTACAACCTCACACCAGAGCAGTATCGCGAGAAGTGGAGTCTTGGCAGCGATTATCCCATGGTGGCACCGAACTATGCGGCCGCACGCTCGCGCCTGGCCAAACAAATGGGACTCGGTCAACAGCGGCGGCGACACAAGTAGTCGACCGTTAACAAAGCGATTTGAGCAACGGCCGCGGCATCCAGCCCGGTAAGAGCGTGCTGAGGATGAGGTGCAAAAAAGCCCTCAGCCACGCGAGGACCAGGCGAGGACCAGGCGGAGATTGTAGCCTACCGCGCTCAGTACGGCGTTCGCGGCGTCGCCCTGGCGACCCTTCAGATAGCAGCGGCCGAGGTGGCCATCGCTCTCATGTGTCCGATGACCGCTTCAATAGCGGAGCGCCGGCTGCCGGCCGCTTCAGGAAAGACCGGCGCGCAGCGTTTGGGCTCCAGCTCGATTTGCAAGCCACGTTGTCCGCCGTTCAGGAATCTTGCTTCATCCAGGGCTGCCGTCGAAGCCGAGCGAGTTTGAGCTGCTAGTTAGATTTTGATCTTTGGTGTGAGCAAGTCGGAAAGACCCACGCGGTGCAGCATCTCGGCGCGGACACGGTCGATGACCGCGAAGGCCACGTCGGCACCGTCCTGGCTAGGGTCGATATGAACGCGGAAGGGTCGCTTGCCGATCGGAGTGTCGACGACCTTGACGATGGCATCGGCGACGGCGGAGGCATCGGCGTCTGGCGGCACGATCCGGGTGAAGGCTTCTTGTATCTGCTCGCCGAAGCCGGCGTATGGGCCGGCCTCGTACTCGGCGACCCGCGCGCCATCGGCAGGTCTGCCCGAGTGGGCGAAGTGGTTGGTGCCGCCGGTGAAGGCACCAGGAACGATGATCGAAGTTTCTCGATTCCCCAGCGCGACAGCTCGCGTGCGTATTGCACCGCCATGGCATCCATCCCGGCCTTTGCGGCGAAGTAGGGCGCCAGGTAGGGCGGCGTACCGCCGGCCGAGCTGCTGCTCGAGACCCAGACCAGCAGGCCTTGGCCTTGCTTGCGCAGGTGCGGCAAGGCGGCGCGATTGACCCGCTGGGTGCTGAGCACGTTGACGTCATAGAGCTCGGCGAGCTGCTCCGGCGTGAAGGCCTCGGCGGGGCCGAACACCATGTGGCCGGCATTATGCACGACGACGTCGATGCGGCCGTGCGCGGCGAGGATCGTGGCAATGCCGGTGTCGACCGACTGTTGCGAGCCGACGTCGAGCTCGATGGCGCGAAGATCGACGCCGTAGCCTCTGGCATAGCGTTCGACGTCGGCGACCTGCGGCGCGTTGCGGCCCGTGGTCTCGCGCATGGACGCGTAGACGGTGTGGCCTGCCTTAGCGAGCGCTTCGGCGGATAGCCGGCCGAAGCCGCTGGATGCCCCGGTGATGACGATAACGTGTTTCATGACTGTCTCCTTGGACGTGGTCGGTGAAGCAAGCGGCTCCTGCCGGATGCGGGATCAGACCATTCCGCCGTTGGCGCGCAGGACCTGGCCGTTGATCCACGAGCCGTCCGGGCCAACGAGGAAAGCAACGGCGGCAGAGATGTCGTCGGGCGTGCCGAGCCGCTCCAGCGGATTCATCTTCGACATGCGTTCGATGAGCTCCGGCGATTTCCCTTTCAGGAAGAGGTCCGTTGCAGTTGGCCCAGGAGCGATCGCATTGACGGTGATGGAACGACCACGCAGCTCTTTGGCGAGAACGGTCGTCATCGCTTCGACAGCGGCCTTGGTGGCCACGTAGACGCCGTAGGTTTCAAGGCGCAGGCCGATGACGCTGGTGGAGAAGTTGACGATTCGTCCGCCATTGCGCAGCCGCCGCGACGCTTCGCGCAACCCGTTGAATGTGCCTTTCAGATTCACTGCGATCTGGCCGTCAAATAGCGCATCGTCGCTGTCGGCCAGAGGCGCGAGCTTCATGATGCCGGCATTGTTCACTAGCACATCGACACCACCGAACGCCGCGTCGGCCGCATCGAAGATGCGACGCATGGCCTGGGCATCGCTTACGTCGGCCTTGACGGTCAGCGCACGGCCACCTTTTTCCTCGATCTTGCGCGCCAAGGCCTCGGCGGACGCTGTGTCGCGGGAATAGTTGACGATGACCGTGAAACCATCGCCGGCCAGCCTCTCGGCGACTGCCGCGCCGATGCCGCGGGAAGCACCGGTCACAATCGCTACTTTGTTGTTTTCGTGAGCCATTTTCAGTCTCCTCATCAAAATGCGGGGTTTTCCACTTCCGATGAGTGACAGATGGACCTTTTCGCCACCCGGATAATACGCCATGGTCTGGCATTACAATCCGAGATTCGCGAACAATAGCGAATGGATCGATTCGACGCGATGCGGGTATTCACCCGAGTGGTGGAACGGCGCAGCTTCACGCTTGCAGCCGAGGATCTCGGCTTGCCGCGTTCCACGGTTACGGATGCTGTAAAGCAGCTCGAAGCACGGCTCGGCGTGCGGCTTCTGCAGCGGACGACGCGCCACGTCAGCCCCACGCTCGATGGTGAGGCCTATCACCGCCGCTGTCTCGCGCTCATCGCCGATGTGGAAGATGCCGAGGCGGCATTTGGAGGTGCCAAGCCTAAGGGGCTGCTCCGCGTCGACGTCCACGGCACGCTCGCACGTCATTTCGTGCTGCCGCGCTTGCCGGATTTCCTCGCCGAATATCCCGATATTCAATTCTACATGAGCGAGGGTGATCGGTTGGTCGATCTCATTCGCGAAGGCATCGACTGTGTGCTGCGCGTCGGCGATCTGCAGGACAGCGACATGGTCGCACGTCGAGTGGCCGTCTTAGCGGAGGTAACTTGCGCCGCACCCGCGTATATTGAGCGCTTCGGCATGCCTGCAGACGTCAGCGCGCTGACCAACCATCGCATCGTCGGCTTCCACTCTTCGGCGACGCGGGCGCTGCTGCCGCTCGAATTCACCATCGACGGCGTCGTGCACAACGTACATTTGCCGGCCACAGTGGCGGTGAACGGAGCGGAAAGTCTTGTCGCCGCCGCAAGGCTTGGTCTGGGGCTGATCCAGGTGCCGCGCTATCACGTCGAAGGCGATTTCGAGGAAGGAACGCTCGTTCCGGTCCTGCCCGACTTTCCGCCCTCGCCGACACCCGTCTCGCTGCTCTATCCCCCGAACCGCCAGCTGTCGCCACGCGTCCGCGTGTTCATCGACTGGCTCATTCGCGCGTTCGGCGCGAGTAGAGGCTGATGCTTCTTCATTTTCGTTACGCACGAGATTAGTTAATCTGGGCCGCGAATGCAGGCGATGGCTCCCGTATCAGGCGCGCGCGAGGGACGGTTTGGGACGGCAGGACTGCTCCCCCTCTTGGCATAAGGCGTACACAGCCTGATGCCGGCGGAAGCCGCGCAGCTCGAAATGGCCGATCTCAATGACTGGTTCGGCAACTTCAACGGCGAAAGTATCGGTCATGAGCAGGGGCCGGCCGACGTCC
>WNFS01004211.1_pt1 | contig 11461 bp, 10 predicted proteins | sample 5400141 | NCBI WGS metagenome assembly WNFS01 (sample SAMN13153358, study PRJNA577476) | soil metagenome | isolation source: 60 cm saprolite under Madrone tree | place: USA:California | collected 2016-06-14 | reverse complement strand
ATCTCGCGGCGCGGACCCGGCACATCGACGATGTCTACCGCCTCGCGGGCGAAGCGCTGGCCACCCGAACGACCTGCGAGTGGCTGGCGCTCCTCGATGAAATCGAAATACCGGCGGGGCCGGTCAATGCGCTGGCCGATCTTCCCAACGATCCGCATCTCGCGGCGATCGGCTTCTTCCGGCACGTGAACCACCCCACCGAAGGCGCCATCGTGATGCCGGACATTCCGCTGCGCTTTTCCGATTCCCCTGCCGAAATCAGCCGCCTGCCGCCGCGCCTCGGCGAACACGGACGCGAAATTCTCGGCGAGCTCGGGCTGTCAAGCGAAGACATTGACGCGCTGGCGGCTGGCGGTGCGCTTATCCTGCCGGAATCTTGATCCTCGGCGTTGGCGATTTTGACTCATGTCAAAGTCCTGGGCGCGGTAGCCCGGATGGAGCGCAGCGTAATCCGGGAACGGCATTGCCTTTGGTTGGGATGATCCCGGATTACGCTGCGCTAGCGATCAGCCTGCCGAATTCGGCCGACGATCCGCCGAGCGCCGTTTCACCCAAATCAGCAAGCCGCGCTTTGACCATCGGATGGGAGAGGACGGCGTTCGCCTCCACATTCAGCCGCTCGACGATCTCGGCGGGCGTATTCCTCGGCGCGCCGATGCCGTACAATTGGCTCGCCTCAAAGCCGGAGACGAATTCGTTCACCGCCGGAACGTTCGTCAGCGCCTCGGAGCGCGTTGCCGCGGTGACGGCGAGCGCGCGCAGCTTGCCGGCCCTGATGTATTCAACGGCCGCAGACATCGGAGCAAAGTAGACCTGGACTTGGCCGGCGAGCAGGTCCGAAAGCGCCGGGCCGGCGCCTCGATAGGGTACGTGCACCAGGTTGACGCCGGTCTCGATCTTGAACAGCTCGCCGGTCACATGGGACGGCGCTCCATTGCCGCCCGACGCCATGGTGATCTTGCCCGCATTGGCCCTGGCAACCGCGATAAACTCCGGAACCGTGCTGGCGGGCACGGAAGGGTGCACCACCATGACGTTCGGTTCGCGGGCAAGGAGCACGACCGGGGCAATGTCGCGGATGAAGTTGAAATTCAGCTTTTCATAGAGCGTCGCATTGATGAAATTGGCCGCCGTAGTCAGTAGAAGCGTGTAGCCGTCCGCTGTCGCCCGCGTGACGGCCTCGGTCGCAATGTTGGTGCCCGCGCCGGTGCGGTTCTCGACGATGAATTGCTGGCCGAGCCGCTCCGATAACCATTGCCCCATCAGGCGCGCGAGGATATCGGCCGAGCCCCCCGGAGCAAAGCCCACGATGACGCGCACCGGCCGCGTCGGATAGGCCTGCGCCCACGCGAGCCGCAATATCGCCGGGCACGCACAAGCAAAAGCGGCGAGAGACAACGCTTTGCGACGGGCAAGCTTCACGCCTTTCTCCCGGAATTGTCGTCGCCGGCGTTCCCTCCCGGCTGTTGCTGCGGCTGCTCCGCTCGGATCAGCCTTTGCAGAATTGTCTTGTAGCGGACCGGCCCCACGTCGATCGCGAGAATGACCGGGTCCACCGAGGTCTCCGCAGCATCGATGATCTCCTGCTGCGCCTCGATGACCGGCGCATCCTGCTCTTCGAAGGCGAACCGGCGAGTCGTTGATATCTTCTCCTGTATCTGCGCGTTCAAAGCGTCGTCCGACGTCAATACATTGAACCGAACTGCAGTGAAGAAATAGTGCGTCGTCCGGTCGGTTTCCGGCGTGAGCATGTGGATCGCGTGATACCCGGTGCCGCTCTCAGGCGCCGCCTTGGGCAGGCAAATCCCCGTCACCAGGCGCAAATTGCTCGGCGGCATCCAGCGCATGCGGGTGAACTTGTCGACACGTCCGGGGTTCGACGGCATCAGAATGGCAAACAGCCCCGGCGCGGTCGCGTTGTGGGCGTGACGACTGACGATGACGTCGTCACCCTCCTGTTCGACCGCGATCTCGGATTCAACCGTTTCCTGATTGCCGAGAATTCCCTCATGGAGGTAAGACGTGTGGCTGAGGTCGAGCAGATTGTCGATGATCAGCTCGTAATTTGCCCGAATGGTGATACGGTCGCGTTTGGTGGAATGGCGCTGCGGTACGTTGTCGAGCACGCTGAAGTCCGGCACCCTCGAACCGTCCGCCGGCCGCTCCCCCATCCAGATCCAGATCGCCTTATGCTTCTCGATCACCGGATAGCTGCGCACCCTGGCGCGCGACGGGATGTTCCGTGTGCCATGGGGGTTGTGCACGCAGGCGCCCGACGCATCGAACTCCAGCCCGTGATACGGGCACTGAACGCGGTCGCCGTGGATGACTTTGCCCATGTGCAGGGGCGCGAACCGGTGCGGGCAGCGATCCTGCAACGCGGCAACCTTGCCGTCGGATTTTCGATAAAAAACGATCGGCTGCTTCAAGATAGTGCGACCAAGCAATTGACCGTCTGCGAGATCGTCCGACCACGCCGCCACGTACCACGCATTTCGCAGATAGGTCCCACTTACCATTTTCTTCTTGCTGTCCAGAAGCTCGGCATTGAGGCCCATTATCGCATGCTCTCCATCCTGCTCGCCCGATCATCCATCGGGACGTCTTGATGGGTCAAGCTGCCTTCCTCCTGCGCCTCGATCTTTTGCCGCGGTCCGAGCTGCCGAAGAGGCATCTTGGAGTCCTACCCGTGATCTGGTAGCGGTCGTCGGAACGGGCGGACGGGCGCTTGATCGAGCGGTGCTTGTCGAAGCGGCTCCCTGCCCTGTAAAGCACGCGAGCCGCAACGAGCCGGGAGAACACATGGGTAGCATACGCGACAAAGCGGGACGACCGATCGTGGTGGTCACCGGGGGCGGCCTCGTCACGTCGCTTGGCGCCGGCAAGTCCGACAACTGGCGCCGCCTCACCGCGGGCGAATCCGGAATCCGGGCCATCACCCGGTTCGGTACCGAGGGCCTGAGGACCAAGGTCGCCGGCACAGTGGATTTCATTCCCCTTGACCCCTATTCGGCGCCCGCGCTTTCCGAGCGCCTTGCCGAACTCGCCGCGGAAGAGGCGATCGCGCAGTCCGGTCTCGGCTCCCGCGGCCATTTCCCGGGACCGCTGTTTCTTGCCGTCGCGCCGGTCGAGATCGAATGGCCGCAGCGCGAGGTGCTGGCCAACGGTTCCGGCGCGAACGAAGCCGTGAGCTATGATGACCTGTTGCGCGCTGCCGCGTCGGGGCGCTATCGGCCCTATCACGAGCGGTTCCTGTTCGGCTCGGTCGGCGAAGCTTTGGCGACGAAGTTCGGCACCCTCGGGTCGCCGATCTCGCTGTCGACCGCCTGCGCGTCCGGCGCCAGCGCGATTCAACTCGGCCTCGAAGCGATCCGTCGCGGAGAGACCGATGCGGCGCTGTGCGTCGCCACTGACGGCTCGGTCAATCCCGAAACCCTGATCCGGTTTTCGCTGCTCTCGGCCCTCTCGATGCAGAACGATCCGCCGCAAGCGGCGGCGAAGCCGTTCGCGAAGAACCGCGACGGCTTCGTGATGGCGGAAGGGGCCGGCGCCCTGGTGCTGGAAAGCCATGAGGCCGCGGCAGCGCGCGGCGCCAAAATTCTCGGCGTCCTCGCCGGCTGCGGCGAGCTCGCGGACAGCTTCCACCGCACCCGGTCGAGCCCGGATGGCAAACCGATCATCGGCTGCATCAAGAGCGCCATCGCCGACGCCGGGCTCGCGCCGGACGACATCGACTACATCAATGCCCACGGCACCGGCACGCCCGAGAATGACAAGATGGAATGGATGGGCGTCTCGGCCGTGTTGGGCGAGCGCGCCCGCAGCGTGCCGATCTCCTCCAACAAGTCGATGATCGGGCACACGCTGTCGGCGGCCGGCGCCGTCGAGGCGGTCATCACCCTGATGACGCTGGAGCATCAGCGTATCCCGCCCACCATCAACTACCTGGTGCCCGATCCCACGATTCCGCTCGACGTGGTGCCCAACGTCGCGCGGGACGCCTCGATCCGCAATGCCATCTCGAACTCGTTCGGCTTTGGCGGCCAGAACGTGTCGCTGGTGATGGCGCGGGAGCCGTCCTGATGGCGCCAGCGCAGGGAGTACGGCGCGTGCTCGTCACCGGCGGCGGGCGCGGCCTCGGCGCCGCCATCGTCAAGGCGCTGGCGGCCGCCGGGCATGATGTGACTTTCACCTACCGTTCGTCCGGCGATGCCGAAGCCGCCGCCAAGGCGCTCGCCGCGGCCTACCCAGGGCAGCGGTTCGCGGCGCTGCGGGTCGACCTCTCCGACCGCGACGCCGTCGCGGCGTTCGCGGCCGAGCTCGGCCAAGAGACTTCTGACTTGGCACACTACGGCGGCTTCGTGCACAATGCCGGCCACACCTACGACGCGCTCGCCATGATGATGGACCAGGCCAAGGCCGAGGTCGCCATGCAGGTCAACTACTGGTCGTTCACGCGCCTCGCCAACGCGCTGGTGCGCCCGATGATGCGCGCCCGCAACGGCCGCGTCGCCGTGATCGGCTCGGTGACGGCGCTGCAGGCCAACCAGGGCAACGCCGCCTATGCGGCGTCGAAGGCGGCGCTGCTCGCCTATGCGCGCACGCTCGCCATCGAGGTGGCGCGCACCGGGGTCACGGTGAATTACGTGGCGCCCGGCTTCATCGATACCGACATGCTGGCGCCCTACGCCAAGTTCCGCGACACCATGGAGGGCCAGATTCCGGCGCGCCGCTTCGCAACGCCGGAAGAGATCGCCGCGGTGGTGGCGTTCCTGATGTCGCCCGCCGCGTCATACGTCACCGGCGCAGTGCTGCCGGTCGACGGCGGGTTGTCGGCGGCGCTGGGGGTGCATCGGTAGAGTTTGCGAAGACGCGTCGGTTGCCGGCTGGATGGGGTTGACTTTCAGTAGCCCGTCCCTCCGCGATGGCAGCACCCTGATGGATTTAGGGATGGAAAATTCTGCGCTGCTCACATATGTAATTATCGGGCGTTATCGCCTGCATGTTTACGCGCCGGTACGGTAAAGGCATGAACTTGATCGTCCAAATTCCCGATGACGTCGCCCAGCGCCTCGCCGCTGCGGGTGGCGATCTGTCTCGGCGTGCGTTGGAAGCGCTGGCGCTTGAGGAATACAAGCTTGGTCATCTTACGAAGCACGAACTGCGCCGTTTGCTTGGCTTCGGTACGCGCGACGCCCTCGACGGTTTTTTGAAGGCGCATGACGTCTTCGAACACTACAGCCTTGATGATCTAGAGCGCGAGCGGCGCGACTTGCAGCGGCTCGGTTTCTGAAAAGCACATGCGGCTTGTCGTCGCCGATACCGGGCCGATCAATTATCTGATTCTGATCGAAGCAATCGAGGTGCTACCGAGACTGTTCGAAGCGATTTTCGTGCCGAGGGCAGTACACGATGAACTTGCGAATGTCGATGCACCGACCGTGGTGCGTGCGTGGGTCGCACAGGTCCCCGCTTGGCTCGAGGTACGAGCAAATCCCGATTGGAAGACGAACGACGATGCAGTAGCTTTGGACGAGGGCGAGCGCGCAGCAATCGCGCTTGCTGTTGCCATCGGCGCCGAACTCATTCTCATGGATGACCGCGCCGGGGTCGCATTCGCATATCAGCAGGGATTGACAGTAACAGGCACCCTTGGGGTGCTCGACCTTGCCGCCCGGCGCGGATTGATCGATCTAGCGGTGGCTATTGGACGGCTAAAGGCCACAAATTTTCGCTGTCGCCCCGAAATTATGGATGCGCTGCTTGCGCACCACTCGGAGCGACAGAAATAAGTCTGCCGCCAAGTCCTGCCGTATGCAGCAGCAGTCCGGAGCCGCTTTCGCGACTCCGAACCCGCCCTCACCACCACCACCGTCTTCGCCAACCCCAGCCCGGACCGTAATAGACTCTTGGTCCGTAATAGGCCGGCCCGTAGACGACGGCCGGCGGCGCGTAGTAGCCCGGCGCTTCGTAGCCAGCGCCCGGCTCAGGTCCGTAGCCGTCGGCGTAACCGGGCCGCGGTCCATAGGCGCCGGCCTGCCGCGGCGCGCCGGTGCTGAGGTTGCGGGCGATCGCGTATCCGCTGCGTCCGTTCCACGTCACCTCGCACCACTCGCCGCTGCAACCCGTGACCCGGACCGTGCTTCCGGCCGGAATCGTCGTGATGATCTCGGAGTCCGTTCCCGGTCCGCTGCGCAGATTGACGGTGGCGGCGACTGCGGCAGACCTTGCGCGAGCGGCGCGAGCCGGGGCCCGGGAGGTTGGCGCCTGCGTGGCTGGGCCATCTTGTGGACTCGCGCCCGGTCCCGGTTCCAATCCGGCTGCGGGCGGACCTTGTTGCGCATGTCCTGGCGCTGCTATGGCCGCGGCCGCAATGATGCTCAGCGCCGCGCTGAGCACCTTGAAATGGAAAGGCATGACGAAATTCTCCTCGCCGACAATCGCCCCGCTCCCGGTCAACGGCCAGGAAACGCCGTGTAAATCCCATCAGCGTGACCGATTTGCGGCCGAAATTTCGATCCTTGCGCATGAAGAAAATTTAACCCTCCGGCCACGCCCGTTGCGCCGGCCGCATCATTTCATAGGCCCGCGCCATGCGCAGTACACCGGCATCGTCGAAACGGTGGCCGACGATCTGTAGTCCGATCGGCATTCCGTCCGCATCGTAGCCGGCGCAAATCGAGGCGGCGGGCTGTTCCGACATGTTGAATGGCGCCGTGAAGGCGATGTGCTCGAACGGATGCGCCGGATCATTGCCGGGCGTCGCCTCCTCGGCCGCATAGGCGGTGATGGGCGAGGTCGGGGCAATCAGGAAATCATAAGGCGCGGTCGCCGCCACGGCTTTCTCGCGCATCAGCATGATGAGCGAGAGGTTGCGCGCCGCATCGACCGCACTCAATATCTCCGCCCGGCGGCACCAGGCGGCGATGAACGGCAACACCTTGGCTTGGCGCTCCAGCGGCAGCAGTTGGAATTCCGCGAGCAGGCGCGCCTGGAAGAAACCATCGAGGCCGGCGGCGATTTCCGCGTTCAGGAACGGCGCAACAGGTTCGATGGCGGCGCCCGCGCGCTCGAAGGTTTTTGCGGCAGCCGTGATGGCGGCGCGCACCGCGGGCTGTGGCGCGAGACCGACGCCGATATCGAGCAGGAGTCCGAGTTTCTTGCCCTTGAGGTCGCCTTCGGCATCGCCTTGCAGCGCGCCTGGCCAATCGATCTCCTGGTACGGTAAGGCCATATAGTCGCGCGCGTCCGGCTTCGTCAGCGCCGTCATCAACAGCGCCGCGTCCGCGACCGTCCGGGTCATCGGGCCGGCCACGCGGCCGAGATACGGCGGATAGATCGGCACGCGGCCGAGCGACGGCTTTAATGCGAAGACCCCGTTGTAGGCGGCCGGGAGCCGCACCGAACCGCCGATGTCGGTGCCGAGCGCGAGCGGCGTATAGCCGGCGACCAGCGACGCGCCGGCGCCGGAACTCGATCCAGCTGTGTTTCGCGACAGATTCCACGGATTGCGGGTGACGCCGTGGAGGCTTGAGACGCCGGACGCCAGCATGCCGAAGTCCGGCATCGTGGTCTTGCCAATGATCACGCAACCGGCTTCGCGCACGCGTGCAGACGGCGGCGCGTCGGCGGCCGCGGGGGTCATATCGCCTGCCGTGGTGCCGACCGGCGTGGCAAACCCTTTTAGCGCGATGTTGTCCTTGACCGTGATAGGCACGCCGTCGAGCGCACTCAACGGCGTGCCCGCGCGCCACCGCGCCTCCGACGCCGCCGCTTGAGCGAGCGCGCCGGCCTCGTCGACGACGTACATGGCGTTGATCTTCGCCTCCCAGGCCGCGATGCGGGCGAGCGCCGCCCGCGTCGCTTCCACGGGGGACAGTTGCCTGCCCCGGTAGGCCGAAGAAAGCGCCTGAGCGCTGAGGTCATGGATAGGGGTCATGCGAGAGGTCTCGGGCGGGTGGAAGAGGACATCGTCCCGTCGTAGTCTATACGAATGCGCGATATGCCGGTTTGAGCAGAAACGCCCGCAAAGCCTGCCAGCATATCTGACCTGCGCGGCGCGTCGCGACGGATGTGGTGGCCCAGGGATTGCATCAATCGTTCCGCGGTCAAAAACAGAGCGGCGCCGCAAGCGCTACGTCGAATCGGCCCGGCGGCGCTAAGATTTAGCCGGGTGAGCAAGAAAATCCCAAGCCGTATTGAGGAGTTACCATCATGTGCTCAGGCGACGATCACAATTGCCCGCAATTTGAGCTGCATCGCCAGAAGCTGCTCGAAGAACTCGACTCCGAACGGCGCAGCTTTCTCAAGAGCGCGTTCGCGGCGAGCGGGGGTGCGGCGGTGGCGTGGGCAGCCGGCGGCACCATGGTCGCGCCGGCGTCCGCACAAAGCGCGGCACGCCCCGGCAAGCCGACCTACCACTATCTGCCGGCGACGGCCGACACCGTGCATTGGGGCTATTTCAGCAAGCTCCTCAAGCCTCAGCTTGAAGTCGACTCCGGCGACTATGTGACGATCGAAGCCTTGACCCACCACGCCAACGACGATGCCGAGCGCATGGTCAAGGGCGATCCGGGCGCCGAAAGCGTGTTCCTGTGGACCAGGGAGAAGAAAGGCGTCGACCGCCGGGGCGCCGGCCCGGTCGACGGCAAGCTGCTCGGCAGAGGCTCCGGCGAAGGGTTCGGCGTGCATATCTGCACCGGGCCGGTCTATATCCGCGGCGCCGAGCCGGGCGACATTCTCGAAGTCCGCATCATTGACGTGAAGCCGCGGCCTTGCGCCAATCCGGCCTATGCCGGCAAGGCGTTCGGCAGCAACGCGGCGGCATGGTGGGGCTTCCATTACAAGGAGCTGATCACCGAGCCAAAGCCGCGCGAGGTCTGCACGATCTACGAGATCGACGCCAGCGGGCAACGCAACTGGGCGCAGGCGGTCTATAATTTCCGCTGGACGCCGCAAACCGATCCGTTCGGCGTCGTGCACAAGACGATCGATTACCCGGGTGTGCCGGTCGACCATGCCACGGTCCAGGAAAATCACGGCATCCTCAAGAACGTCCGCATCCCGATCCGGCCGCATTTCGGCGTCATGGGCGTGGCGCCGAAGGAAGCGGACTATGTGGATTCGATTCCGCCCGGCTACTTCGGCGGCAACATGGACAACTGGCGCGTCGGCAAGGGCGCGACCATGTACTATCCGATCGCGGTGCCCGGCGGCCTGTTCTCGATCGGCGACTCCCACGCCTCCCAGGGCGACTCCGAACTGTGCGGCACCGCGATCGAGTGCTCGCTGACCGGCACGTTCCAGCTCATCTTGCACAAGAAGAACGCGCTTGCGGGTTCGCTCGCCGGGCTAAACTCCCCGCTCCTGGAAACCCAGGACGAATGGGTGCTGCACGGCTTCAGCTTCGCCAACTATCTCGAAGAGCTTGGCCCCAAGGCGCAGTCCGAAATCTACGAGAAATCCTCGATCGATCTCGCCCTCAAGGACGCGTTCCGCAAGATGCGGGCGTTCCTGATGACCACCAAGGGATTGAGCGAGGACGAGGCGATCTCGCTGATGTCCATCGCGGTGGATTTCGGCGTCACCCAGGTGGTCGACGGCAACTGGGGCATTCACGCCATCATCAAGAAGAGCCTGTTTGCAGGGGCGAGCGTGTGAGGTGAGAATCCCTCCCCGGCTTCGGGGAGGGTGGCCGAGCGAAGCAAGGTCGGGTGGGGATCCCAGGCACGGCCGTGCCGTGGATGAAACCCCACCCCGACCCTCCCCGAAGACGGGGAGGGAGAAGCAGCTACCGCCATCTCCGATGCACCCAGAGCCACTGCTCCGGATGCTCGCGCACCCACGCCTCCACCACGTCGGTGATCTCCTGCATGGTGCCCCGCACATCGATGCGGCCTTCGGCGTCACGCGCGGGCTTTACTTCTTCGCTGATCTCGCCGCGGAACCGGTTGCCCGGCAAGCGGATCACGCGCGTGCCATGGATCGGGCATTCGACCTCCCGCGCCAGCATCGCGACGAGCGGATTGACCTTGCAGGTGCGCCCGAAGAACGTCACGTCAATGCCGCGCGTATAGTGCTGGTCGACCAGCATGGCCACGTGCCGGCCTTGCTCCAGCGCGCGGGCAAGCGCCACCGGCGCTCCCATGCTGGAGGCCACGAGCTCGCCCATCAGCCCCTTGCGCAGCGCCATCACGGCATCCGCGATGGCGCCGAGATTGGGGCGGCGGTAAAGAACGACCGAATCAAGTCCGTCGCTCGCCGCGATGACGGCGGGCAATTCCCAGTTGGCGAGATGGGCGGCGAAAACCAGCGCGGGCTTGCCGTCGTTTTTCAAGGCAATGAAGCGCGCAATGGATTCGGGCGTGTAATCGATGAACGTGCGTTTGTAGGGGTCGCCGGAGCAGATGTGATCCAGATGCGCGATCTCGGCGGCGACGCGGCCGAGATTGTCCCACACGCCGCGCAGAATGATTTCGATCTCGGCGTCGCCCTTGTCCGCAAAGGCGGCGCGCAGATTGTCGCGGCCGGTCCGGTGCTCTGGCAGCCACGGTCCGACCGCGCGCATGAAGGCCCCCGCAATATTGCTGACGGCAACGCGGTCGCAGCGGCGAATGCCTGCCAGCAGCAGCGCCACAAGCCATCCGGCGACAGCGTTCGCCGCCGCCTTGAGGCGGCCAAACAACAGCCGGCGACGCTGTAGCCAGGTCATGGTTGCAAGGTCATGGTCTTAGAAGTTCACGATGACCTTGCCGAACACCTGCCGGGTTTCGAGGCGCGCGAGGCCGCGCTCGAAGTCCGCCAGCGCGACCTCGGTATCGATCACCGGCAACAGGCCGCCCGCCATCTTGGCGAGTACGGTGCGGATATTTTCGATCGAGGCGCCGAACGAGCCGAAAATCTTGTACTGCTGCTGGAACAGCTGCATCAGATTGAACGTGGTCGAGGGCCCCGAGGTGGCCCCGCATGTGACCAGGCGGCCGCCGCGCTTGAGCGCAAGCAGGGAGCCGTTGAAGGTCTCGGCCCCGGTGTGCTCGAACACCACGTCGACGCCCTTCTTGGCGGTGATTTTCCGCACCACATGCTCGAAACGATCGGTGCGGTAATTGAGGACATGGTCGGCACCGAGCGCCCGCGCCTTTTCGGCCTTGGCGTCGTCGCCGACCGTGGTGATGACGGTGCAGCCGATCGCCTTCGCCATCTTGATGGCGGCACTGCCGATCCCGGAGCCCGCAGCATGGACCAGGATCGTTTCGCCGGGTTTGAGCTTTGCATTGTCGAAGAGCATGTGCTCGACCGTCGCAAACGCGATCGGCGCACACGCGAGATCACGCATGGCAACGCCGCCCGGCGCCTTGATGACAAGCCGCTCCGGCATGGTGACGACATCGCGGGCGAAGCCGTCCACGTGGAAGCCCATGATGCCGCCGACATTCTCGCACAGATTATCGCGGCCATCGCG
>WNFS01005428.1_pt1 | contig 11462 bp, 7 predicted proteins | sample 5400141 | NCBI WGS metagenome assembly WNFS01 (sample SAMN13153358, study PRJNA577476) | soil metagenome | isolation source: 60 cm saprolite under Madrone tree | place: USA:California | collected 2016-06-14 | reverse complement strand
TGTTGCCGAAGCTCTCTTTGAAAGAGCCGCGACGCGCGATCGGACGATCGACAATCGGCGCGATGTTGTCTGGCGCCGTATTTGGTTATCGTGGACTGGTCCGCGAGATTCTTGCGCGGATCCGGGCGGAGCAGTTTCCGAGTGGAAAGCTTCACGTGGTGGCCACCGGCGGTTACGCGCGACTCATCGCAGCGCAGTTGCCGGAGATCACGGCAATCCGTGCGCACCTCACTCTGGAGGGGCTACGGATTATGGCCAATCTCAATTCGTAATTTTCCGCTGAACGCGCGCCGCGCAAATCAAGCTGTGTTCATCCAGTTGTATTGGGCACGATTTCTGCGAAACTGGGCGGAGTTGATTGGAAATTTGGACTTGTCATCGCAAATGAGGAAAACTTCTATCTTTACCCACATGAGAATTTGGAAAATCACTGCCGTTGCAGCGCTGGCGCTCAGTTCGTTTGCAGCAGACAACGTCGCACCCACGAAATCGGAGCTGGAAGAGATGTACAATAAGGCGTTCCGTGAGTTCGATGCGAACAATTTTCCGCAAGCGTTAAAGGAACTCGACGCGATTGATGCCCGCCAGCCCGAACTCGCACCATCTCAAAATTTGCGCGGCGTAATCCTGATGCGGCAAGGCAGCTACGACAAAGCGGAAGCAGCCCTGCTCGAGGCGGCTCGGATCGATCCTAAGTTCTGGAATGCGCGCTTCAACCTGGCGGAAATTCCGTTTCTCAAAAAAGACTGGGCGGAAGCGCGCAAGCGCTTTGAGCATCTCCTCTCGGGCGGCCAATCTGATCTGGCGAGTGAAGCGTCGCAGCTCATTCAATACAAGGTTCTCCTGACTTACCTGCTCGAAGGAAAGGAGAACATGGTTGATTCCATTCTGGCCAAGTTGGAGCTTTCGCCCGATACGCCGGCGGTAGATTATGTAAAAGCGGCTGTCGCGCTCCAACACAAGAATGAAAAAGAAGCAAAGGATTGGGTGGCCGTAGCCGAGAAGAATTTTTCGCCGCAACTGAACAAACTCTTTGCAGAATCACTGTACGAAGTCGGCTGGCTTGAAAAGCCAGCTGGCCAGGCCCGGGCCTCCCTGCCCTTAATGACCGCTGCCGAGCGCTCGGAAAAAACAAAGGCCGTAGCGCATTCAAAATTCGAGCAAGCGCAGCAGGCGCTAAGGCAGCGCGACTTCGGGACTGCTGGCAAACTAGTCGACGAAGCCGATCAGGCGGATCCGAATCAGCCGACGACTCTCAATTTGCGCGGTGAGATCTTGATGGAGCAGAAGCAATTTGATGAAGCCGAAGCCGCCTTCAAACGGGCGGCCAAACTCGATCCGAAATTCCGCGAGGCGCAATACAATCTCGCGCAAATTCCATTTAAGAAAAAAGACTACGCCAAAGCACGGGAGCGTTTCGAAACACTGTTTAAACAGACTCCTGGTGGAGACAAGAATCAGGCAGCACAGCTCATCAAATTTAAGATTTACATGACGCTTTTGCTCGAAGGCAAAGAGAGTCGGGCCCAGGCCCTTATGGAGCAGTTCCAGTTTACGGGAGATACCCCGGCTCTTTATTATGCTCAGGCCGCATGGGAATTCAAACACAGTAATCCAGAAAAGGCGGCCGACTGGACCGCATCAGCGAAAAAGATTTATTCGCCAGCGCTCAATAGTGTTTTTGCGGACACTTTTTATGACGTGGATGCAGAGTCCAGAAATGGCGGCGGCGCCCGCAGCTGCATTTGACACTGGCAGTGTCATTGCATCACAAACCGAGGGAAGCCCCGCAATTGAGCCGAGTCCTATCCCTGACACTACTGTTGCCGCAAACAAACCGGCAGAAAGGTCGAGGGACGAATCTCTTGCTTCTTCGGCCCCAGCGGCGAACCCACGGATTCCTGGGATGGAAGCCACAAGTCCGGGAGCAAGAACTGAACCTCCTGCCGTTCCAGCCCCAAATGAATCGGCTGCGGTGGGAACAAGCGGTAAGCCAGAAGAAGTGCGTGCAGCTCCGGTTTCGGGATCCTCCTCTACTGCAGAATCCACGGCGGCGGGAGCTTCGCCCTCTGGGGCTGTAAATGCTTCATCTGCTCCCTCAGGACAAAATGAACAGCCGGGTCTCGGCCAAACAAAAGCCGGCCCGCCTGTCGTTGCCACGGCGCCCCCCACGGTTGCTCGGGGTGGGCTCCCTGAGACTTCTCAGCCCCGTGTTAGGGAGATGGTGAGTCGGCGAACGTTGTTTGTCGGTGGGTTGCTGTTAGCTGGCATCTTTCTTTTGGCTTGGGTGGTTGTGCCCGAGCTTCGCCGCTATCCGTTCAATATCTCGGGTTACCGGCGGGCCCGATCTGTTACAAGATCGCACTCTTTCGAGCCAAGGATTGCTCCGGCGGAAAAGGCGATTGCGCTAAGCAATGGTTTTTTCGGTGGACCGCGCCAAGTTTCGCTGCGATTGACGGCGTCGAAACCTTCGTCGCGGAGCAGCGCGTTGCCATCAATCAAATCGAGCGGTGCTCTTGGCCGATTAGCGGATGTGGGAGAAGACTCAGGAGCTCCAGCTTATCACAAGATGGAGCAGGATCGCGAATTGCCTCCGATTGCCAAGCCAATCTTTGAGTCCTCAGTGAGTCCAATTGTCGAACAAACCGCCGAGATCTCATTGCCGGGTGTCCGGAAAGCGCCAGAGCTCGCTGAAGTTCCAGCCATTACTGAGTTAAAGACGACGTCCGCCATGCCAGCGGAAGAGCCAACTGAAATTCCGGTGGTTGCTGAGGCAGCTACAGCGCCAGTTATGGAGCCAGTAGTAGCCCCTGAGATCGAGCCGATCGCACAAGGGCAGCCGATTCCTCAAGTGCCACCGCCAGCAGAAGAGCCAGTTGAAACTCCTGTGGTTGCTGAGGAAGTGGCAATGTCCGCCGTAGGGTCAGCAAAGGAGCTTGAATTTGAACCTAAGGTAGAGCCCGAAGTCGAACCTATCGAAAAAGAGCGGGCTGTTCCCTCCCGACTGGCCGCTTCTGCGATGCAATCTTCCGAGGCTGAAACGATTGATGAGGCTGTATCTAATTTCCCAAATGCCCTTTCCTCCGAGTCCGTATTGCCGCAACCAACTGCCCTTGAAACTATGCCTGAACCGACCGAAGTCCCAGCCGCCGCGAACACGCCTCGTTTTGCTCCTGCCGCACACACAGCCGTGCAGCTGACTTTCTCCTTCGAGATCGTCTCCGTACAACTGACGCCGACTTTCAAGGTGCGTGCCTTGCAAGTGCGGCCCGCGTCAAAAATCGTAACGATGCGCCTTGCCCCATCGGAACGTCCGCAACCCGAGATTCAGCCGCAGGTGACATTCGAAATCGCGAAAATTGAGCCTACAGGCTCTGGTCTCGGAACAGTTCGGCTTATCAAATCGCCGCATCAGCGGCAGCAATCAGTGCAGCAACCAGTCGCCATCGCTTCGCCTTCATTCGAGGTTACAGCCTTGCAGCCGGTTTCGAGTTCAGACGCTGCCGCCGCCGCCATCCAGCTTGCTCCGTCGGAGCAAGGACAGGCCCATGTGCAGGTTACCGCAGACTTCCAAATGGCAAAGGTGGAATTTTCATCGTGCTTTGAAATAACGGGGGTCGTTCTCAATTCGACTGCCAGGCACGTTTCCGTGCAGTTGGCTGCCGCTGATCCGAGTGCCATCGAAGAAGCGCCCGTCTTTGATATTGCGAACGTGCGACTTACCGGCAGCGGCGATAGCGAAATACTGGAGCTCGATGCCGTTGACACCGCGCCGCAACAATCGTAAGAGCGATCGCAAAAGCGCTTGGCGCCCTTGACGTCGGTGCCTTTTGGCCCCGGGGCCGCTGTCCGACGCAGGTGGGTACCGATCTCAGCGCCGCTTAACGAAATGGCCGCGATTGAGTGATTGCAGCAGCTTCGGAAGAAATTCTCCGTCTCGTCGAATCAATTTGCCGTCGAAATAGATTTCTCCACCGCCGTATTCTGGGCGCTGGATGCTTACCATATCCCAGTGAACCTGGCTCCGATTCCCATTGTCCGCTTCTTCGTATGCTTGTCCCGGAGTCAGATGAAAGGAGCCGGCGATTTTCTCATCGAATAATATATCTCGCATCGGTTGCAAAACGTGAGGATTAAAACCAACCGAAAATTCTCCGACATAACGGGCGCCCGCATCTGAATTGAGGATTCTGTTAAGCTTTTTCGTTTCGTTACTCATCGCATCCACAATTTTTCCATTCTTAAACTCAAGACAGATTCCATCGAAACCAATCCCCTGGTAAATGCTTGGAGCGTTGAACGTAACCTGACCCTGAACGGAATCTCTTACCGGGCAACTGAATACCTCGCCATCTGGAATATTGCGATCGCCACCGCAGATCACGGCAGGAATCCCTTTCATACTGAAGCGGATGTCTGTGCCTGGCCCCTTGATTTCGACACGATCTGTTTTTTCCATCAACCGCTTGAGCGCCTTCATGCCGGGCTGAAGCTTGTGATAATCCAGTCGGCACACGGTAAAGTAAAAATCTTCAAAAGCCTCGGTGCTCATCCCGGCAAGCTGGGCCATCGACGGAGTAGGCCAGCGTAAGACCACCCATTTCGTTTTCTTAACTCGCTGGTCCTGCACAGCACGCATCCTCTTCGCCACCAATTTCATCTTCTCCGCCGGCACATCGGATAGTTCCGTGACGTTGTTGCTGCCGCGGACAGCGATATACGCGTCCATTTTTTTCATTCGTGCCAGTTCATGGCTCGCAATTAGGCTTAATTGTCGATCCGATGCTTCAAGGGCGAGCGAGCGGCTTACCCGAGCATGGTAATTCTGCACAAACGGAATGCCTCCAACGTTTCGCGCTGCTCGGATCAGCGCGATTGTCATTTCGTCCGGAACGTCAAATGCTTCGATCAGAACCGTTTCATTGCGCTTGAGTCGAATGGAATATTCCACAAGAAGTTTGGCGAGATCGTCGAATCGGGCATCGTGCATAAGACGGTTATGATTCCACCGAGCGCGGCAGATGCAACTGAGCTTATCGGCCAGCGCTCGAGCTAGCCCTGCACCAGACATTTTTCTCTAAACGCTTAAGTCGACGTCACGCTGGCGCGGCCAATCGAATGATAGTGAAAACCGAGATGGATCATCGTTTCCGGGTCCAATAAGTTTCGCCCGTCAAAAACGATTGGCGTCCTCATTTTGTTCTTCACGATCGCGAGATCGACATTGGCGAATTCGACCCATTCCGTGGCGATAATCAGTGCTTCGGCATTGCTCACAGCCTCGAGAGCGGATGGAGCAAATTCGGCAGCGCCGATCGTCTTCACGGCCCGAGCCTTTTCCATTCCCTTCGGATCGTAGGCGACGACATGTGCTCCTTCGCGCAACAGATCCGCGACGAGCTCGATCGCGACAGAGGAACGAATATCATCAGTGTCTGGTTTAAATGTGAGGCCCCAAACGGCAATACGTTTTTCGCGCAAAACCCAGAGCGTCTCTCGAATGGCTTTTAGAAAGCGCTCCTTTTGCATCCTGTTTATTCGCTGCACCTCCTTCAGCAGATCAAATGGAACACCGAGCCTTTCGCTGATCGTGATGAATGCCGCAATGTCTTTAGGAAAACAGGAGCCGCCGTATCCGATTCCAGCATTCAAAAAATCACGACCGATGCGATGGTCCATGCCAATTCCGTCCGAGACTTTTTCGACATCAGCCCCGCTCGCCTCGCAAATCACCGAAACCGCATTGATGTATGAAATTTTCAGAGCGAGAAACGAGTTTGCGCAATGTTTGATGAGTTCGGCGCTGGTAATATCGGTGACGAGAATCGGGGCCATGAAGGGTTCGTAGACTTTCTTCATCAGGTCGATGGCGTGCTCGCTCTGCGCGCCAATTACGATCCGGTCCGGGTGCATTAAATCGGCGACCGCACACCCTTCACGCAAAAATTCAGGATTGCTCACGATGTCGAAGCTTGCGCCGTGCCGATTGTAGCGTTTGATCGATTCCGCGACTTTTTCGCCTGTTTTTACCGGCACCGTGCTCTTGTCGACAATCACCCGATACTCGGTCAGTACTCCTGCGATCTCGCGCGCCACTTTCTCCAAGAACCTAAGATCGACATCGCCATTTGGTTGCTGCGGAGTGGGAACGGCAATAAAGATGATCTGGGCTTTCTCCACCCCTTCCCGAATGCTGCTGGTAAAGCGTAGCCGATGCGCTGAGACATTGCGGTGAATTACCTCCTCCAGGCCGGGCTCATATATCGGCACCTTGCCTGCCTGCAAAGCTTCGATTTTCTGCAAGTCGTTATCGACGCAAATGACGTTATGGCCGACGTCCGCAAAACAGGCGCCGGTAACGAGACCGACATAACCCGAACCGATGATTGCGAGGTCCATAAACCGAAAAACGCAGCGACTCAGTCGCGGGGGCACGAACGTCCGGTCGCACTTGAGAGCGGCAACATTGTTCGCGAGGCCTCGTTCATTGGCCTTCGGAAGTAGGATCGAAATTCAGATCGACTCCAAACTTCGGAAATGCTTTCAGCGTCAAACTGAATAGGACGCCATATTCCTTTACACCCTTGTTGTCGCGGATTACGCCGCCGAATGAGGCAACCCAGCTGGTCAAATCGCGATAAATAGCATACCGCTGCTCCTCGAGAAGGGCGGTCGTCGCTTCGTATTGTTCTTGGACGCCGACGCCCCAATTGTCATCGATGCGATAATATCCACCGACAACGAATAAGCTGCTGTCGATGAAGAAAGGATTACCATTCAGATACCGATGCCCGACGCTCGTTTGCAAATTCGCTACCGGTTGAACAGTCATGATAGTATCGATTTCCGTAAAACCTTTGTCGAAAGCCGGCACTTGGGAGTTGACCGTGAAACTCACCCAGGGCAGGGGTGTAAAGCGGATATTGTTAAAAAAGTTTGAATACTGCGTACGATCGTACGGATTATCGAGATTCACATCAAAGAAGCTATCGAGTTCAAACCAGGTGACCGTTTGGTCGTCGCGCCGTGTTTCCAAACGATTGCGAAGACCGAGTCGCCAGACTGTCCAGCTATCGATCGAATCGATTGGGGTGAATTGTGGAAAATCAATTGCCCGAAGTTGGGTGGAGGGTTCAAATCGATCGAACTGCAAAATCGAGATCGGGTTTGGCCCATTTTCCGAAACGTACGAGAAATTTGTGAACGGTTGAATGACGTGGAGAAGACCATCCAGGCCGAACGCGCGGCTTTGGACATTTTCCCACGTTCGGGAGACCTTGAAAGAGGCTTCCACTCCCGTATCAAAGACGGTGCGAAATGTGTCCCCACCGAAGTCAATTGGTTGGGCCAGCGTCGGGTTCGGCAGCAGGAAATTGGGCACCAGCGGATTAGGATTTGGTGTGAAGATGGTGTTCCCGAGATCGCGGGTATCCGAATAGTACGTCCCGCGAAAGCCGACCCGTGGCACGATAGAAAGCCAGCCAAAGTAAGTGTTCGGATATAGGAATTGATGGAAAGTATCGAGACGAGTGCTGCCATAATTTTCAAAGCCGGAACCTTCAGGGAATTGCAACCGTAGGTCAGCGAAGCCGGTTTCGCCTTCATAGAAAATGGGCCCGCCGAAGAGAGCGTGACGCTTAATGTCCAATACTACTTCTGGCAAGCGTTCTGTTGTCGTGAAAAACTCGTTCGCCTGAAAGCGCACGATCCCCGTCAACGTGTAAAATGGGTCCGTTTTTGTTAGCGCGATGACATTGTCCGGAACAGGATCCACACGAAATTCCCCTTGATAAAAATCCTGCATAACAAACGGATCGCTGAGTTTTGTTAGATTGGCGATACCGTAGATATCATCGGAAAAATTCGTCCGATCCTGCAGGCTGAGCCGGTAACGCCCGGTAGGAACGCCCGTTCGTGGCACAGCCGTGTCATTTATTTGCGGATTCTGGTCCTGGATGTAATAAGTTTTGAGCTTGGCCCAGCTGGTGTTGTCCTTTCCATATTCGATAGTGGGATCAAAGCCAACGGCCACACCACGCCGCCCTCGATAGTCGAGCCGGATCCGGCCTTTGATATTGTCGGTGATAGGGAACGTGACCTGGGTCAGAAGCGATGGTCCCCATGAGCTCAAATACGCCGGTGTGACCGTAAAGCTAAACGCGTCACTGAGGGATTGATACAAGTAAGGCCACCAAAAAACAGGCACCTTCCCAACATACAACGTGACGTTTCGAAAAATTACGCGGTCTTTCTCATATACGCGAATCGTTCGCGCCTGCAGATGAAAATCGGGGTTTGGCGCATCATGGGTCGTAAACGTCCCGTTCTGTATCCGGTAAGCGTTCTCGGAGATTTCGCTCACATTTTGACCACTCAGAAAATAAGGCTGCGACTCCGTTCGCATGTTTGTCGCGCGAATCTGTTTCGTGTCGACGTTATAAATACCGCTATCGGCAAGATAGAACGAAACATTGTGGTCTGACTCTTCATCATTGTGCTTATTCGCATTGTGCTTATTCGGGTTGGGGACCGTCGCTGTCGGTGTATCGCGGTAGATCCGCACGTGGCCTCGCAGTTCGACCTCATGTGTGCTCGAATTGTATTGAGCGTAATCGGCATAAATATCCGTGTCGCCCACGTGAATTGCGACGTTGTCCCGCGCTGTTGCCAGTCCGTTTTCATATGTCGTTTCTCCAGTGGACGTGATTTCAATCGGGACGTTCTCCTTGGTCTTGATCTCTCCCCTGACGAAACCGATGCTCGCAAGGAGGGCGGAGAGCAACAAAACCGGCTTTCGCATCGCGGACGCCGAACGTACCGCAGCAAAGCCTTCCTGCAAAGCCAAAAACGGTCTGTGCCTGGGCAAAAGCAGCTGCGAGCCGCACAGAATTCCGTCCAGGATCATGGGATCGATAACCGCAAGCCTGCGACTTGCTGATTGACTCCACAGCTTAACACGATTGCGTGACGCGCCTTGGTAAGTGCCGTGCGTGAAGCTGGAACCCGCAACGGAATCGTTGATGTAACGTGGAGCAGCGGCGGAAGCTCGCGACGATCCAAAGCCTGGGCTCCCAAAATCACCTGCCACAGTCCCGCAGCCCCAACACTTTCACCGACGGCTGGCTTCGCCGTATAGACGATCGCATCCGGAATTATCCGCCGTAGCGCCCTACATTCCGCCTCGTCGATGAACGTGCCGTTTGCGCTGGAGATAACGAAGTCGACTTCCGTTTGAGCCAGATTGGAAATAGTTTGGCTCACAATCTCCTCGGTTTCCGTACGTTTGCGATAATGCGCGCCAGCATCAGTTTGTGCGATCATTATCGGTCCCTTGCGTGACAGCAGGATTGCTCCTGCTCCTTCACTCAAAATCATTCCCCGCGCAGTTTTGTTGAACGGCTCTACCGGAGGTGCCAAGCGAAGCAGCCGCCACCGCCGATATGCATCACACAGCAGCCAATCGACTTCTTCCGCCCCGACGACAAGGCAATAGTCAAGCTCCTCATTCGTCAGCAGGTCTTCCGCCATTCTTATCGCAACCAGACCCACCGCACTATCACCCACCTGAGTGTAGGTAGCGCCGGTGATTCCGAGAATCGCTGCGAGATGGCTCGCCGGCGCGTTGAAGACCGTTTCCGGAAACAGGAGTGGACTGGCTGATTGCGCACCCGCCTCAACGATATCGCGGTAAAAGCGCTTCGTGTAAATCACGCCGCCATTTGAGATTGCGAAGACGAGGGCTATTCGTTCCGCATTCTGCGGCTCCACCTTGACCCCGGCAGCCTGCAATGCCTGCAAACCTGCAGCAGCGGCGAAACGCGAAATCGCACTCGCGCGGCGAAGGCGCGGATGAGGCGCCAATCTGCCCAGCGCGGATTCGGGAACTCGGAAAGCGTTGTAAGATCGATTGCTAAACTGTTCCGACATTTTTTCCGCAATCGCCTCGTAACCCTGGAGGAGCTGCTCCCACACCGCATCAACGCCGTTTCCGAGAGGTGTAATCCACCCCATGCCGGCGATTGCTAGGCTCATGCCTCGAACTTCTGCATCATAATGGAAGCATTGGTCCCACCAAATCCGAAGGAGTTCGAGAGAACTGTGCGAAGAGCCGTCCGGCGGGCTTCGTTCGCAACAATATTTAGATCGGCCAGTTGATCTGGGGCCCGAAAATTGATGTTAGGGGGAACAAATTGATGCTGAAGGGCGAGCAGACAGATGATCGCTTCGACCGCCCCTGCCGCGCCTAACGAGTGACCCATCATGCTCTTTGTCGAGCTTATCGGCACGCGACCAAACAGCTCAGCGATCGCTTTGCCTTCGGCGGCGTCATTGAACGGCGTCGCTGTTCCATGCGCGTTGATGTAATCGACTGAATCCGCTGAAATCTGGGCGCTCTGGAGGGCGCGCTCCATTGCCCGTCGCGGGCCGATGCCAGAGGGATCCGGCTGCGTCAGATGAAAATTATCCGTCGACATGCCGTAGCCGGTTATTTCTGCGAGAATGGGCGCGCCGCGCGCGCGCGCGGCGTCGAGATTTTCCAAGGCCAGAATCGCTGCGCCTTCACCCAAAACCATGCCCGTGCGATGTCGATCAAACGGACGGCATTTTTCTGGCGTCGAGGCCTGAAGCGAATCAAACCCAACGAAGACCAGTTCCGAAAGTGCGTCGTACCCGCCGGTCAACACACGTTCGTAGCGGCCGGATCGCACGCATTCAAACGCGTGACCGATCGCGTTCGTGCCAGATGCGCAGGCATTCGCAATTACCTGGCATGGCGCAGAGATTTCGAAGGTTTCCTGGGCATCGATCACCGGCTTTTGCGCAGGATAATTCGCGATCCAGGCCGGCGAATCTCGCAAGCTGCCGTGTCGATATAACGACCGGTAATAATCTTCCCCATAAGACATGCCGCCGCTGGTCGTTCCAATTACTGTTAACTCAGGTTTGAACTGAGGCTCTTGCGCCAGAGTTTCTCTCAGCGCATAGATCATCATGGACGATGCACGGTGCAACCGGCGTGCGCGGCCTGCTTCGGGCTGATCCTTGAGCAGGCGCTCATCGGCCACTTGCCCCGCGGTTTTGCACCGACACTCAGCCACCGAAAATCGGGTTACTCGAGTGACGCAGTCGCGCGCCTCGCGCAGCGAATCGAGCGTCTCGCTAAGCCCAAATCCGAGAGGGCTGACGACGCCCGCTGCCACCACAGCAACACGGGCGTTTGTACTTTTTCCGTTTTCAACGGCAGATTTGAGCATTTTGAAACGAAGCAAGTTGACTCGCGATTTCCTATTGCTTTCTTAAACGAAGCATTTTACTAATGACACCGAAACGGAAACGGAAGCTTGGAAGTTGGTGGATTGTCAGTTGAGTTTATTCAGTGGCGATTTGAAATCCGATAAGCGGGAACAGTGACCTGGCTGCGTTTTCCAGAATAAACTCAATGGGAACTAAATTATACGTAG